>LAHS01000604.1_pt1 | contig 119562 bp, 101 predicted proteins | sample 329651 | NCBI WGS metagenome assembly LAHS01 (sample SAMN03275699, study PRJNA271635) | activated sludge metagenome | isolation source: sample C-1 Sludge from hydrolytic chamber (first chamber) of Anaerobic...
ACCAACTGAGCTATTGCCGCACTATCCTAAGTGTTAGGAGCATTTCTCTAAATGCGGTGCAAAGGTAACGCTTTTTTCTGACTTTGCAAATTTTTAGGTCTGTTTTTTTTCTAAAATTCCTCTTTTTCTGTTAATCCATTCTGTTTTTGTAATCTTCGTAGGTGAATTGCTTCAACACTTCAAGATTTCCATCTTCGTGCAGCAAGCCTATAGCCGGATGACTGATGCCATTGAACATGTTGGTTTTAACGGTAGTGTAATGCAGCATGTCCTCAAAGATGATGTTCTCCCCTATCTCCAGTTCGTGGTCAAACTTCCACGAACCCATAAAATCACCGCTCAAGCAGCTGTTGCCGCCGAGCCGATAGCTGCCGGGAGCACCGTCGGCAGTTATCTCAGCACCACGAACTGCCGGCATATAGGGCATTTCCAGGCAATCGGGCATGTGGCAGGTAAAGCTCACATTCAATATTGCAGTACGGATATCGTGATCTTCCACCACGTCTACTACCTGCGCAACGAGCGGACCGGTCTGCCATCCAAAGGCGCTGCCAGGCTCCAGAATAACATGAAGATGGGGATAACGGGCATGAAAACCATTCAGAAGCCTCAACAGAAGATCGACGTCATAATCCTTACGCGTCATCAGATGCCCCCCACCGAAGTTTATCCACTTTAGCTGTGAGAACCATCCGGCGAAATGAGACTCGATGTGTACCAGCGTGCGTTCAAACACATCGGCTCCGCTTTCGCAGTGGCAATGGCAATGGAACCCCTCTATCTCCCGCGGAAGCCGGGTCGGCAGCCTGTCAGCTGTAACACCAAAGCGAGTTCCGGGGGCACAGGGATTATACAAATCTGTTCCCACTTCCGAATATTCCGGATTAACCCTTAATCCAAAACTCACCCTAGGATTGGCCTTCCGGGCTACATCCTTTAGCCTCAAAAACTGCGAAAGGGAGTTGAAACTCAGATGGCTCGAACAGCGGGCAATGGTTTCCATCTCATTTTTAGTATAAGCCGGAGAGAATGTGTGCGTAGGTTCACCAAACTCTTCATACCCAAGCCGGGCCTCAAAAAGAGAACTGGCAGTAGTTGCATGGATGTATTCCTTGAAAATGGGAAACGTCTTCCACAGCGCATAGGCCTTGAAGGCAAGTATTATCTCCACGTCGGCAGCAGTGGCCACACTACTGATGAGCGCCAGGTTGCTGCGCAGTTTCCGTTCTTCTAATATATATATAGGTGTACGAACCTCTGCAAATGTTTGAGGATTTACTTTCATCTTTTCAGCTCCGTTTTGATACATTGACCCACTGAATACAAGTCCTGATTTCTTTTTTCTGCAAAGATAGCTTTTTATATTGGATATAATTGCAAGATTAAAGGAAAATTCTTACATTTGCACTCTAAATGTAACAGATGTAAGATGAAACTTGTTATACTGACAAAATCTACATTCTTCGTGGAAGAAGACAAAGTTCTTGCCGCACTCTTCGATGAAGGAATGGATAATCTACACCTGTACAAACCCGGCTCTTCCTCCATTTTTTCCGAACGGCTGTTATCCCTTCTGCCCGCAGAACACCATAGGAAGATAACGATTCACGACCATTTTCAGCTTACACAAAGCTATCATTTGGCGGGCATACATCTGGACACGCCCAACCGGATTGCACCCGAAGGATACCGAGGCCGCATCAGTTGCACCTGCACCGACTTGTTCAAACTTCGAGAAATGAGAAAGCATGCCGACTATGTATTTTTGAAAAACATCTTCGACTGTATCGAGACAAAAGACGAAACGGCAACTTTCACCATCCCACAGCTCGAAGAGGCCGCTGCTGCCGGCATGATAAACAAGAAGACATACGCCCTGGGCGGCATCACACCCGAGAACATGAGCATCATGCGGTCGCTGGGTTTTGGCGGTGTCGTGGTGTGCGGAGACCTATGGAACAGGTTCGACGTTCACAGCGAGACCGACTTCAAGAATATAGTTACCCATTTTACCCGCTTGCGTAAAGCCGCAGGTTAACCCACAACAGATTAAACTTCTATAAATATAAACGCTATACAAAATGAGTGAAAATAACTCTTTTTTGGTATTCTCAGGAACAAACACGAGATACCTTGCAGAAAAAATCTGCGCAAGTTTAGGTTGTCCGCTTGGCAACCTGGTTGTTACCAGATTCTCGGATGGTGAATTTGCCGTATCTTACGAGGAGTCCATTCGCGGCAAGAACGTATTTCTCGTACAGAGCACCTTCCCGAATTCCGACAATCTGATGGAGCTCTTGCTGATGATAGATGCTGCCAAGCGCGCTTCGGCCCGCCACATCATTGCTGTAATCCCCTACTTCGGATGGGCTCGCCAGGATCGCAAGGACAAGCCGAGAGTGAGCATTGGCGCCAAGCTGGTAGCCGATTTGCTGAGCTGTGCCGGCATCGACCGCCTCATCACCATGGATCTTCACGCCGACCAGATACAAGGCTTCTTCAATGTTCCAGTCGACCACCTCTACGCCTCCGGCGTACTGCTGCCCTACGTACAGAGCCTTAAGCTGAAAGATTTGGTCATAGCATCGCCCGATGTTGGTGGCTCAAAGCGTGCCAACACCTTCGCCAAGTACCTGGGATGCCCACTGGTGCTGTGCAACAAGACACGTGCACGTGCCAACGAAGTGGAAAGCATGCAGATAATAGGCGACGTGAAAGGCAAGAATGTTATTCTGGTTGACGACATGGTAGACACGGCCGGCACCATTACCAAAGCCGCCAACATCATGAAAGAAGCCGGTGCCGTGAGTGTGCGTGCACTCGCATCACATTGCGTAATGAGCGGTCCGGCTTCTGAACGCGTGCAGGACTCGTGCCTGGAGGAGATGGTTTTCACCGATTCCATCCCCTACACCAACCGCTGTTCTAAGGTTAAGCAGCTCTCTGTGGCCGATATGTTTGCCGAAACCATACGGCGCGTGGTAAAGAACGAGAGCATATCCTCGCAATACCTTATTTAACCGGCAACCTCCCAAGGGCACCATACCGACGGCACCGGCTGCATTCAGCCGGACGCGCGCCGACATGGTGCTCTTGCCGTTACATGCACCGCCAGCACAGAAGCTGCCCCGGGGTTAATAATATATAAAATACGAACGTAAAAACAGCAGCTATAACAACTTTTATTAACTTTGCACCAGTAAGTTCAGAAAGGAATAGAAGATGAAAAAGATAATCTCCATCGTGATCATGCTGGTAGCATGTATCACCATCTCTGCACAGCAAAAGCAGGCAGAAATCAAATTTGACAAAGTCACACACGACTTTGGAACCTTCAGTGAAGCTGCTCCCAAGCAGGAAACCGTCTTCACGTTTACCAACGTGGGTAGCGCTCCCCTCATTATCAACCAGGCCGTGGCAAGTTGCGGCTGCACCGTTCCTTCTTATACGAAGGCCCCCATCCAGCCCGGACAAAAAGGGCAGATAAAGGTTACCTACAATGGTAAGGGCAAATTCCCGGGCCATTTCAAGAAGAGTATCACTATCCGCACGAACGGCGTTACCGAAATGACACGCCTCTATATAGAGGGTAATATGAAGGAAGCAAACTAAAGACATTGTTCCAAACAGGACATTGCTATCAGAAAGAAAAAGGCCCCCGGAAGTTATTCATTTAACTTTCGGGGTTTTTGTTTTGCGCAGTTGGTGTGTTTACAACACGCTCGCAAGGCTAACGTAAGCTCCAAGCACCACTGCGCCCGGAGTTATATCCGCCACAGCAATTCATCGCTCATTTCTCTAAAGGCAAACACAAGCGTGGCAATAGGCTGGTTTCAGAGCTGTATCCGTGGCTGTCCGGAACTTTTGACAAGTGTCAAATGATCATGTGACAAGTGTCAAACGATTGTGCGACACTTGTCAAAAGTTCCTGAAGCACACCTTTTGCACCAAAACAGCATGCCGTTTGAACGAACGGATGGCAAACAAAAGGCGTGCAATTCTACATTCATTGCACGCCTTCCGGTCACAGCTGCCTGCTAATCTACGGCTGCAAGCTCGCGTAAAGTCTTACCGTAGTAATAATCTTCCTCAAATAACGGCGAGGCCGAAGTAGCAGCCTGCTCGGTCGCAGCTACACAAACCTGGCCATACCAGCGGGTTGCACCCATGCCGAAAGCCAGTATTCCATACGCCGGAACCTTGCCGCCGTGCCGGCGGATGAACTGGTACAGCTCCTTCTGCTTCTTGGGCAGGTAGCCTATCAGCAACCCTTTACCGTTGAAAACGCCGATGGGATATTTCTCGAAATTATCCCGCTCCAGCGCCTGTGCGCAGCCATTGAAGCGCCCGATGACCGACAAGGGCATGTTGCGGTAGAACATGCCGGCCATTGGATACTGACAGAAGCCGGGCAGAACCTTCAAGCTGATGTCTTTCTGGCCGAAATATGCGGCATTAAAGTATGGGTATTGCTCGAAAGGCTGCTTTCCGTCCTGTTTGCGGTAGGCATTAATGGTATCCAAGTCGGCCTGCAGCCGTTTCTCCGCTTCGGCTTTTTCTCTCTGCCGCTTGCGTTGTTCGGCTTCGGATTGTAGCTTCCGCGCCTTCTCCTCCTTGCGGTAGAAGAAGCCGTAAACGGCCACTATGGCCAAGATGACGATGATACCGTACAGAGCCATGGGGTTTATTTTTGAGGGGCAACGAACTTGTCGCCGGTGGTTTCGGCTACTTTCTTGCGGAACTTAGTGGGAAATCCTTGCCGCTCTACCTTCGCTCCAAGGCCGGTTTCCGTTCGGGCAAACACGCCGTTCTTTTCCGGTTTTACAACCATGTCGTTGTATTTTACTATCAGGTAAGTGGCGAGCGACTTCCAGCGTACAAGCATCTGCTGCGCCTTCTCGTTGCTATACTCGTTCAGGTAACGCAGGGCTGCGGCTTTGTCCGACTGGTAGAGCCCTTGTGCCTTGGCCTCAATGGTCTGCTGGCGCGCAAAGTAATCGTTCTCCAAGCTGTCGCGCACTTCCTTCAGCGAGCCGAACATCTGGCTGTAGCGCGGGTAAACCATGTTGCTAACCCAGTTGCACACCCAGTAAGCATTTCTGTCCGAGAAAGTCAGAGCATCAGCTCCCGGAGTGTTGTAACATTCGGGCTGGGTGGTATTTCCACAATAAACAGGCGTGTAGGCCACCATGTTGCCGTCGTCGTTACCAAACCACAGCACGCCGCCTATTTCCCTCGGCAACCACGAACGCATCTGGGCTACATAGCTGAAACCCGTTTGCTGGGTGCTGGTAGGCCGTTCGTTGAAATATTCCTTGTTGCCTACCTTGTAGGACAACGGGGTAGGACGATAGGGCATCTCCCAGATACCGCCACCAATATCTTCGCCATCAGTTGCCAGAGGGGTGCCCTCGTAGTGGTCGCGCATGCAGGTCATGATGTCGCGTACGCTTACCTTACGGTTGGGAATGATGTAGAGCGGCATGTCTTCTGCATTGGGATCCTTGCCCAAAGCCCACGGTAGGTACCGGTCGAACTTATCGTCGAAATGGCGGAAGAAGCTCCACACGCGGGCATCGCAGAAACGACGTCCGGAGAAATCAGGCTTGGCGTAGACCATCTTCCAGTTGAAGTCGGCGTCTTTACCCGTAAACCAGCCCTTGCTGCGGGCAAACTTCACCACATCCTTGGAGTAGAGAACATTCTGTTTGTCCTTCATGTCAAACTTCCCTATCCTGCTCTGGTTGGCATGTCCTGCTATGGCGTTGTCGGGAATCCTCACTGCAACCCACACGGTTCCGTTGCTTCCTGGGCCCTTGCCTTGCATTTCCATCATCCAAGCCTCGTTGGGGTCGCATATCGTAAAGGTTTCACCCTCGCTGTTGTACCCATAGGTATTGGTCAGGGTTGTCATGACCTGGATGGCTTCGCGTGCCGTTTTGGAGCGCTGCAGCGCAATGTAAATAAGCGAGCCATAATCGATGGTGCCCTTTGGGTCAACCATTTCTTCGCGGCCCCCGTAGGTAGTTTCGCCTATCGTAACCTGATATTCGTTGATATTGCCAATGACATTGTAAGTCTGCGCAGCCTCGGGTATGCTGCCATGGTGCACCTTGGTGTCCCAGTCGTATATCTCCCGCCGGTCGCTCTTGGCGTGAGTTGCGGCGGGATAGTGGCAAAGTCCGATGAACAAACCATAGTCATCGGCATTATAGGAACAGATGACAGAGCCGTCGGCACTGGCTTTCTTTCCTACGATAAAGTTTGTACAAGCCTGGGCGGCGATTGTTGAGACCAGCATCAGAGCTGACAGAAACAGTTTCCTCATTGTGCTTATTAGTATTTGAAAGTTGTTGTATAAGTTCTTGTGTTGCGTCGGTTGTCCCATGCCTTGAATACCAGACGGTGGATTTTGCCCGTCTTGCGGACGGGCGTATCTGCCAGTCGGCATCGCACCCACGGGCTCTTGGGCACTTCATCGAAGAGAACAAACTGCCCGTCGACATACGCCTCGTAGTCATCTACTCCGCTGCCGGAGTCGGATAAACCAACAGTTAGCTCGTTACCTATGCTGACGGGGTGAATGAGCGGTGGCTGGTCGTCGTAGGCGAGTTCATAGGTTGCGCCCAACTCTCGGGCTCTTCCCGTTACCCAAATGCCTTGTTTGGTAGATGTAACCTGTCCACCCATATACCTGTCGCTGCCCCAATGGCTCACTACATACAGTTTTTGGGGATTCGCCACGGGCCGGTTGAGACGCAATGCTATCTTGCAGTAGCTGAACAAAGGATAGGAACCGCTCATCAGCCGGTAGGCGTCGCTCAACTTACCTGGCTGATGCTTGATGGCGGGAGACAGGTAAATGTCGTCTTCCACCTGCCCGGACGGAACAAATAGCGACATGCCCGGCAGCTGGAAGTTGTTACACCTGCTATAGGAAATGTAATTGAGGAGGCTGTGACGGGTTGCGGGGACGCGAATGGGAGCTTTCTTGCCCGTAACGGTAAAAGTATATTCGCTGAGGTTACCTTTAAAATCTGTGAGGCGATAGGTAAAGTGGTAATCCCGCTCCTCCGTAAAATTCACGATGCCGCGGTTGCCGTCGGCCCAAAGGATTGGGAGCTTGTTGCCCGGCATAACAAAGGACTTCATGTACCACACGTTGTAACGCAAGAAGTGTTCATAGTCGCCCCAGGAGTTTACCATCATGTTCATGGTGGGCGGAATGCCGTTTACATCGCTTCTGAAAACGGGCTTGCCGTCAACCAACAGCTCCGTTTTCCGGACTCCGTAGCGGTTGTAGGTAATCTCCATGTAATCATTAGCCCAGATTCCGAAGCCCACCTTGCCCCATGCAACGAACTTACGGGTGAGGTTATGGGAAATGAAATTGTAGTTTGTCTTGGCGGAGCCGCCCATAAAGACGCCTTCGCCCGGTACGGGATAAGCCATGAAAGCGTGCCCCATAGGCTTCAACCCGTCTGTTACATGGCTGCCGATAAACTCCAGCGGATCCATCATTTTCCAGGTGCGGGTTTCGTGTATTTCGAGATGAAGATGCGGAGCCTGTGAGCTGCCCGTGTTTCCGCTGACCGCTATCAGCTGGCCTCGGGCTATCGGGATGTCAGTAGGACGGAATTTGAAATCGCCACGAGCCCGCTTGCGTTCATATCGGATTTTGTTCACCATGGCCGTTATCTGGGGAGAGAACTTCTTGAGATGACAATACACTGATGTATAACCTTCGGGATGATGAACATATACGGCGTTGCCATATCCCCCGATACCAATGGTTACATTGGAGACATAACCGTCGCCGATGGAGAATATCGGCTTGCCTTCTACCCCACCTGTCTTTACATCTGAGCCGCCATGAAAATGGTTGGGACGCGGTTCGCCGAAGTTGCCGGCAAGTGCAATCTCATAATGAACGGGGGAGCCATACGAAATAATGGCCAACAGAAGGTTTACTAATATATGCAATGTTGTTATGTTTAAGTTGTACTCACTTTACCAAGTTCCTGCGTGGATCAGGCTGGGGCTTTCTTTCCGGGACAGAGATTTCGGCAGCCTGCGGAACCGGTCGTACTCCTACCGAAGATGCCGGCCGGCGTACCATTCCCTCATTCCGCATATCGGCAGAAGCCGGAGCCGGCTGATTGGCTCGGCTTTCCTCTACTTTGCTCAGCGAATCCCTGCGAGCAGCCTCTTCTTTTGACTCGTGCATCCTTACCAACTGAATATTGCTGACAAACATCAGCTGCAAGGTAGAGGTCGTTATATCGGCCGACTGCCCTTTATTCAGCAAGAAGAAGCCTTTAATGTCCTTTATTCCTAACCGGCCGAAATCATTCAACCGAACGGAATAATGGTTGGTCGATGTCAGGCGGGTGTTAGCTGACGTTACACTGTCGTTGGAGAGTGTCATGGCCAGCACGGCAATGCCATCGCGTGCACCGTTCTGATAAATAAAGTCGACATCGAAGTTCATCATCAGTGCATCGCCCTTGTGGAAAGCCGTGTCGCCTTTAATCGTGAAGCCCGACTGGTTGAACGGCGCCTTTGTAAGTAAAATCATGGAGCGGGCACCGGTCCAGATATTGGCAGTATCTCCTGATGCCGACAGAACTCCATACTTGTTTAAATCTGATGCCGAGGCACCCATTGACTCGGCTTCGTCCTGCAGCCGCTCTGTCAGGCTGTTGTAAATCTTATATAACCTCTCGGTATGGCGGCTGTAATATTGCATGGATTCGTCGAACTCCTGCTGCGTGATGCCATGCTTCTTCAGCACTCCCGCAATATAAGTCTGCTGACTCGCATTCTGCACAGCTGTGGAGTTAGACATGGCAAGAGCAATGTGATAATCGTACAGCACATCTTCCAGCTCGCCGGGTTGCAGGTATTCATCAGGTACCGTCGGCTTACAGGATGCAAACACGATGGCCGAAACTGCCAAGAGAAGCAGCAGATGAATAAAAACCTTTGGTTTGTTCATTTCTCCTCCGTATCATTGCGTTGCTCTGAAGTCGATTTTTTGAAACTGATTGTTTCCAGATCTTTTCGACAGAAAATAAGCAGCAATACCATACCTACACTGATACAGGCATCAGCAAAATTAAAGATAGGAGAAAAGAAGATGAAATCCTGTCCGCCCCATATTGGCACCCAGTCGGGCCAGGTAGTCACTATCAACGGAAAATAGAACATGTCTACAACCTTTCCGGTAAGGAAACCGGCGTATCCTTCGCCAAAAGGAACGACTGTGGCCACGCTGTACGGAGTGGATGCCGAAAAGAATAAACCATAAAAAATGGAGTCGAACATGTTGCCGGCAGCACCTGCCAAGACCATTGACAGCAGTACAATGTAACGGGTACGGGCATGAGATTTGACCTGTTTGTGAATGTACCAGCCTATCACACATATTGCCGCAAGGCGGACAATACTCAAGAAGAGCTTGTTAACAAAGGTCATTCCGTACGCCATACCACTGTTCTCAATAAAGTCTATGTAAAACCAATCGGTTACGTGGATAGATTCACCCAAGTACATGTTGCTTTTAACGGCAATCTTGATAATCTGATCGATTATCAGGATTGCCACTATAATGAGAACCGACAGACGTCCGTCCGACAATATTCTTATAGATTTCTTCATCTTCTACTTCTTGCGTGCATTCTTGGACGCCACGCTCAAGGTTGCATGGGGTACAGCCCGCAAACGCTCCTTGGGTATTAACTCACCCGTTATACGGTCAATGCCGTAGGTTTTGTTCTGTATTCGCAGCAATGCAGCCTCAAGTCCTTGGATAAACTTCTGCTGACGCTGGGCCATTGTTACAAGTTCTTCCTTGGTCTGGGCATCGCTGCCCTCTTCCAAAGCCTTGTAAGTGGGCGAAGTGTCAACTACGTCGTTAGAGTTGTTGTGCATCAGCTGGTCCATCAGTTCTTTATAACTGCGGCGGGCCAACACCAACTTTTCTTCTATGATAGCGCGAAACTCATCCAGCTCTTCATCGCTATAGCGTGTCTTCTTTTCCATCAATATCTATGTGTTTAAGTAATTGATCAATCCTTGGCCACGAGTATATTCAGCTTGAAATCATCAAACTCTACCTCATTGCCATCGTTAGCTTCAACGGTAAGCGCATCTGCAAGCGTCTGACTCTTGATATACTCTCCGTAGGAACTGATGGCTGCATCCGTCTGTACCTGTGGTGCTACCATTACACGAATACGGTCGGTGATTTCAAAGCCTGCCTCCTTGCGAAGGTTCTGAATACGGTTGATAAGTTCACGAGCCATACCTTCGTTCCTTAACTCATCGGTGAGTTCCACTTCCAAGGCCACTGTCAGATTGCCTTCGTTGCTTACAAGCCACCCGGGAATATCCTCGCTGATAATCTCTACATCGGCAGCATCAACCGTAATTGGCTGTCCTTCGAGCTCCATTGAGTAGCTGCCGGTAGTTTCCAGCAAAGCAATTTCCTCTTGGTTCAAGGCATCCATTCTGGCAGCAACAGCTTTCATCAGCTTGCCATACTTCTTGCCCATCACACGGAAGTTACACTTCACTTTCTTCACAAGCACACCTTGACCTTCCACAAAGTTCAGTTCCTTGACATTGACTTCGTTCTTTATCAAGTCTTTAACTGCTTCAATGTGTTTCTTCTGTTCCTCATCGGTTGCCGGAATCATGATTTGCTGCAGCGGCTGTCGAACCTTGATGTTGACTTTCCGGCGAAGAGCCAGCGTCATACTCGTTATCTTCTGCGCCATATCCATACGTGCCTCAAGTTCTTTGTCTATCAGACTTTCGTCCGCCACAGGATAATAATCCAAATGCACACTTGCCTTCTCGCCGCCTAGGTCAAGATATAACTGGTCGGCATAGAAAGGAGCCAACGGAGCCAACAACTTGCTGACAGTCATCAAACATTGATAGAGCGTATTGTAGGCCATGAGCTTATCATCACTCATTTCCTTGCCCCAGAAGCGTTTACGGTTCAGACGAACGTACCAGTTACTAAGGTCCTCGTTAACGAAGTTGTCTATCAGTCGGCCTGCACGGGTGGGGTCATAGCCATCAAGTTCACGTTCAACGTCTTTGATAAGCGAGTTGAGCTTTGACACTATCCAACGGTCAATCTCCAAAGCATCAGCCATAGGAGTGTTCTCTTTTGTTGGCTCGTAGCCGTCAACATTGGCATAGAGGGCAAAGAAACTGTATGTATTATACAAGGTGCCGAAGAATTTGCGGCGAACTTCATCCACTCCTTCCGGATCGAATTTGAGATTATCCCACGGCTCGCTGTTGGTCATCATGTAGAAGCGCACTGCATCGGCACCATATTTTTCTATCATCTCAAACGGATTGACCACATTGCCCACGTGCTTGCTCATCTTATTGCCCTTGGCATCAAGCACAAGCCCCGAAGAAATCACGTTCTTAAAGGCTACCGAGTCAAATACCATGGTGGCAATGGCATGGAGTGTGAAGAACCAGCCACGTGTCTGGTCTACTCCCTCGTTGATGAAGTCGGCCGGGAAGAATGCAGGAGGAACCGGGGTGCCCTCATACGAACTGTGAACCAGCTCATTGCGATAAGCGGCTTCGCTCTTACCAGTAGCTTTCAATGCCTCGGCATTGATTTCGCCTTCAAACGGATAATGAAGCTGCGCATAAGGCATTGAGCCCGAGTCGAACCATACATCAATCAGATCAGCTTCCCGGTACATGGGCTTGCCTTCGTCATTAACCAGTACGATATAATCTATATACGGGCGATGGAGGTCTATCTTGTCATAGTTCTCTTTGGAATAATCGCCTGTCACGAAACCGGCATCCTTCAGCGGATTGCTCTTCATGACACCTGCCGACACGGCTTTTTCTATTTCCTGATAAAGTTCCTCTACGCTGCCTATACATTTCTCGTTGCGATTGTCGTCGCGCCAGATGGGAAGCGGCGTTCCCCAGAAGCGGGAACGGGAAAGATTCCAGTCGTTGAGGTTTTCGAGCCAGTTGCCGAAACGGCCTGTTCCTGTCGACTCAGGCTGCCAGTTGATGGTCTTGTTAAGTTCAACCATGCGCTCCTTGCAGGCTGTATCCTTGATGAACCAGCTGTCGAGCGGATAATAGAGAATAGGCTTGTCGGTACGCCAGCAGTGCGGATAGTTGTGCACATGCTTCTCTATGCGGAACGCCGTACCCTCTTGTTTCATCTCCATGCACAGCACTATGTTCAGGTCTTCTGCCTTTTCGGAGGCTTTCTTGTCCCAGACACCGTTCTGGTTAAACTCGGGTGCATAGGCATTCTTCACGTAATCGCCGGCATGGTGACCGTAAGCCTTCACGTCTACGCACTTGGCAAGGAAGTTGCTGTCCAACTCGTCCATCACATAGTACTTGCCCTGTAAGTCTACCATGGGGCGGGTTTCGCCCTTCTTTGATATCAGATAGAGACCGGGAACATTGGCATCCTTGGCCACCTTGGCATCATCGGCACCAAACGTAGGGGCAATATGCACAATGCCGGTACCGTCTTCGGTCGTTACATAGTCGCCTGCAATGACGCGGAAAGCCTGCTCGACCATTTCAACGAACGAGTCGCGACCATCTTCACCCACAAAAACCTTGTCGGGATGCTGCGCTGCATAGTCGTTCACAAATGCCGGAGCATATTCTCCCGTTTTCTCAGTTGGCTTTACCCAAGGCATAAGTTGCCGGTAGTGGAGGCCTACAAGGTCGGCTCCCTTGTAATGTCCTACAATCTTATAGGGAACATATTTGTCGCCATGCTGGTACTCCGGCAGTTCTCCCCCGTCGGTTATTTCGCCTTCGGGTTTCAGGTATGCGTTTACGCGAGCTTCTGCCATGATGATGGTAATGGGCTCTGCATCGTAGCCGTTGTAAGTCTGCACGGCTACATAGTCAATCTTCGGCCCCACGCACAGCGCCACGTTAGAGGGCAAGGTCCAGGGAGTTGTGGTCCAAGCTACAAAGTAAGGCTTGCCCCATTGCGTCCACTCGGCCTTGGGATCGGTAATCAAGAACTGCGCCGTAACCGTTGTATCCTTTACGTCGCGATAACATCCGGGCTGGTTCAGTTCATGACTCGACAAGCCCGTGCCTGCTGCCGGCGAGTAAGGCTGGATGGTATAACCTTTGTAAAGCAGCCCTTTGTTGTAAATCTGCTTGAGCAGCCACCAGATTGTTTCTATGTACTTGTTGTCGTATGTGATGTAGGGATTGTCCAAATCGACGAAATAGCCCATCTCTTCTGTCAGCTGGCGCCATTCCTGCGTGTACATCATCACGTTCTCCCTGCACTTGCGGTTGTAGTCTTCAACCGAGATATACTTCTCTGATGCTTTGTTGTCTATATCCTTTTTGGTGATACCGAGCTCTTTCTCTACGCTCAGTTCAACGGGGAGTCCATGGGTATCCCAGCCTGCTTTGCGCTTTACCTGGAAGCCCTTCATGGTTTTATATCGGTTGAATGTATCCTTGATGCTTCGGGCCAGGACGTGATGAATGCCCGGATGACCGTTGGCAGAGGGAGGTCCTTCGAAGAATATGTACTGTGGATTTCCCTCTCGTTCGTCAATGCTCCGATGGAAAACGCCGTTCTTCTCCCACTCTGCTAATACTTCTTTGTTTGTTTCGGTCAGGTTCAAACCATTGTGTTCGGCAAATTTCTTAGCCTTCATAATTCGTTTATCTTATTTCTTTATAGTTACATAATTCCGTGCAGGCATCCCCACTCTTCAGACCCGTTTCGCTTGGCAGCATTGCAGGCAGCCTGAAAGGCAGGGAAACCACCTCTTTATTATAGCGTGCAAAGATACTAAAAAAGTCTAAACTCAACAAATAATATACGTTTTTTTAAGATATGGGCAGTCGGGCCGGACAAAAGCCTTTGCAGGCTTGTATTACCGAACAAAACAACCCGCGCTGCAACATCTTGCTCCGGAGCCCACCAGCTATTGCTTGTCTTCTATTTCCTCTTGGGCCTCATCCTCCACATCGGGCAGTTTCCGCTTGCGTTTGGGGTTCTGTTGAGCGCCGTACTTGATGAGTTTGTTGGCTGCCGTGATGATGCTCTTGCCGTTTGAAGCTGTTGAGCGCTTCATCTCATCAAAGGCACCAGTGGTTTTGCGAAGTTGCTCATCCACATTCAGAAACCGCTCATAAAACACCTGCACACGGTCTACTATCATGTTGGCCGCGTCGATAATGTTCTGCTGGTTTTCCACCTGGCGCACCTGCTTCCACGTCAGCGCCAGCACCCGCAGCATCATGTACAGGTTCTGACTGCCCGATATGACGACTCCTTCCTGGTAAGCGTCCTTCCAAAGGCGTGGGTCGTTGCTCAAAGCCAACTGCAAGGCACTCTCCGGATACACGTACATAAACACGAAATCGAGTTTCTGATGCCCGTCGCGTATATAGTTGCTGTAATTCTTCCGAGCCAATTCTTTCACGTGGCTGCGTACAGATGCGATGTGGCGTTTTAAGGCCTGCTCGCGCTGTTCGTCGGTATCGGCGTTGTAATAGTCGGCATAGGCCGTGAGCGAAACCTTGGAGTCGATAACCACATCACGGTTATCGGGGAAGTGGAGCACCACGTCAGGTATCATGGCCTTGCCCCTCTCCTCTTCACGAACGATGTTTTCCTGATTGTCCTTCAGCATTACCTGCTCCTCAAACTGTACGCCCTCTTCCAGTCCCATGGCCAAGAGCTTCTCTCGGAGATTGAATTCACCGAAGTTGCCTTGTGTCTTGTTCTCTCCTGTAAGGGCCTTGGCCAGCTTGTCTGCTCGTTCGCCAACCTCCTGGGCCTGCCGCAGATTTTCCTTGATAGAGGCATCCAGGCGCTCCATGGTCGTGGTTTGCTGGCGGTCGCTTTTCTCAACGGCCTCCTTCATCTGCTTCAGGTTCTCGTGCAAAGGGTTCAGAATGGCCGACAACTGCTCACGATTGGTGGCCGATAATTCATCCGAACGCTGTTTCAGAATTTCTTCCGACGAGGTTTTTATCTGCTCCTTGATAAGGGCCGATTGCTGCAGCATTTGCTCCCGATGCTGCTCTTTGATGGCGGCCAGCTGCTTTTCGTAACTATCCTTCATCTCTGCCAGCTGCTTCTCCCGCAACGTTTCGGCCTTGGCCAGCTGCTGCTCGTAGCCGTTTTTCAGCTCGTGCTGTGTATCAGTTGCCTGCTCGTGAGCCTCCTGTAAATCTTGTGCAGCCTTGTCTCTTGTTTCTTGCAACTGCTCCTGCAGCCCGTCCAATTTACTTTGCAGCACATCGCGCTGGGCGGCAACGCTCCCTACCTGCTCCCCACTCTTGCTGCGGGCAAGCAAATAACCTATTACGATGCCTGCCACCAATGCTGCAACGGCCAAAACTATTTCCATCGACTTAAGTTTTTAAAATTATGCAAATATAGAAATAATCCGTGGATTGAACAAACCTATTAGTGAAACATTTCTTCTTCCCAGACACTTTCCTCGATTACGAAAACTGATAAATCCGGCACTTCACACTAAGATGGTAGAAAGGAAAATTTGAATATATAAAATTCTTTAAACCAAATATTTAAGCATTAATATTGAAGTAGGAATTTAAAGTAAATGAAAGCAAGGGCTCCCGAAGATATGCACAAAGAGTGACATACTGATGTTTCGGCAGTACTATCTGTATCCTTCAGGAACTTTCGACAAGTGTCGCACATGTTTTCGACACTTGTCACACAATCGTGCGACACTTGTCGAAAGTTCCTGCTGCATATCTTTTACACCTCTGGGCAATACGTTCAGGCACCTGCTTGGCATGCCTTTTTAACCGAACTTGCACCTGCTGCGCGGTACACCGGCCTGAGTTGGCAGACAGTTTCTTTACAAAATCGGCTTTTATCTGCACCCAAACGGCACGGCTAATTTGCCAAATACAAAAGCTCCTACGGCTCCCGAAAACAGGCGGTGATGGCTGCCCGGGGGCCCGACGGCTGCGTTTTAAGTATTTTTATAACAAAATTATTGCCTGAAATGACACAACTTTGCAATATTTTTTGTAACTTTGCAGAGTTTTACGGATGCGTTTTATTTAAGCAACTGATTATCAGGAAATTAGAAAGTTAAGGTAGATAAGATGAGACAATTAAAAATCCAAAAAAGTATTACCAATCGTTCGAGCGAGGCGCTGGACAAGTATCTCGTGGAAATTGGACGTGCTCCGCTCATTTCGATTGATGAAGAGATAGAATTAGCTCAAAAGATCAAGAAAGGCGGTCCGGAGGGTGAACGGGCCAAGGACAAGCTCGTTACGGCCAATCTGCGTTTCGTCGTATCTGTAGCCAAACAATACCAACACCAAGGACTTACGCTTACAGACTTGATAGACGAAGGAAACATAGGCTTGATAAAGGCTGCGCAGAAGTTTGACGAGACGCGTGGCTTCAAGTTCATCTCGTATGCAGTGTGGTGGATTCGCCAGAGTATTCTCCAAGCAATAGCTGAGCAGAGCCGCATTGTGCGCCTGCCGCTGAACCAGGTTGGCTCGCTGAACAAAATAAACCACGAGATTAACAAGTTCGAACAGGAAAACCAAAGACATCCGTCGGTATCCGAACTGTCGGATGCTACGAATATAGACGAGGAGAAAATAGGCCAAAGTCTCATGGCCGACGGCCACCACGTGAGCATTGATGCCCCCTTCCAGGACGGCGAAGACAACTGTATGCTCGACGTGATGCCCAGCGGCGACGACAGCAGAACCGACCGCCAGGTAGACCACGAGAGCATGGCGCTGGAACTGAACCAGGTGCTCAACAAGGTGCTTAAGGACCGCGAGATAACCATTATACGCGAGTGTTTCGGCATAGGCTGCCATGAGAAAGGCCTTGAAGAGATAGGCGACCAGCTGGGACTGACACGTGAACGCGTGCGCCAGATACGCGAGAAGAGCATTGCCAAACTGAGAGATAGCGGCAATGCCAAAATACTCATGAAGTATCTGGGCTAATCCAACTCCGCCAAAAAGCAGGAAACAAAACCTCACGAATGAATTTTCGTGAGGTTTTTTCGTGCTAAATCCTGCCGCTTTGTTTATCAAAGCCGAATATATTTGCTATCTTTGCAGCTATGAAAAGCGTGAAATACATAACGGAATGCCTTCTTTTCATGCTCATCACACTGAAATGCACGGCCGCAAATGATGTCAGACCCGACAGCATGATGCTTGCTCGCATCTGGAATTACAGGCACACCATAGACACCGCACGCTTTGATTCGGCAGCCACCTACGCCTATACCAAATTCTTCATCGACGTAAAAAGGCGCAATCTCTTCCTGCTGCCCGTGCCCACCATGTACCGGATTGCCCACGGGCCACGCAGGAAGTATGTGGGCGAGTTGTTCAGCAAAGTCACCATGAAGGGGCTGGACAAACCCGAAACGCACACCATGGTAATGCTGACAACGGTTCCGCACCACAAGAAGACGATGCCCACCATGCAGAAATACCTGACGCCCAACATCTATCAGGAAACCATCATTGAGGACTATCTGCTCTCGCCATTCAACCGCATCAACAGCCCTTACTACAAATACTCGGTACTCTTCATGCTTGATGGTACGGCAGAAGTAGGCTTCTCGCCCCGGTTTGACAACACGCAGCTGGTTTCGGGCTCTGCCGTAGTTGACTACGAGACGGGGCGCATCATCAGTGGACACCTGGAAGGAGAATACGACATGGTGAAGTTTCACCTCTCTTTTACGATGGGAACAGACGGGCGGCTCTCGCTGCTCCCCACCAGCTGCCGCCTGAGGTCGCAGTTCGACTTCGTTGGAAACAAGATTACCGCAAGTTACGATGCCTATTACCGGTTGCCGTCGGCCATCAATGACTCCATACGCAACCGTGAGGATCTGCGTACCATGGCACAAGTCCGCCCCAAGCCGCTGAGCCGCGACGAAGCTGCACTCTATCAGGAATACTACCGACCCATTGTTACCAAGGACACAACCATCATGAACGCCAAGAAAGAAAGCTGGGCCAAGCGCGTGATGTGGGACATGATAGGCGACCGGCTGCTTAACAAGATACAAACCAACTACGGCCCCAACAACCAAGGACTGTTCCGTATCAATCCGCTTTTCAACCCCCTCTACATGGGATATAGCAAACGGCGAGGCTTCTATTACAAGTTCGACGTGCGGAGTTCGTATGACTTCAATGACAACACCCGGCTCTACGCCCGTTTCAAATCAGGCTATTCGTTCAAGCAGAAGCAGTTCTACTACAAGTTTCCTATAGAATTCTACTATAACAAAAAGCGTGGAGCCTACCTGAAAGTAGAACTCAGCAACGGCAACTGGGTTGGCAATGGAGAAATCCAACAAAAAGCCATGGACATTCTGGGAGACTCGTTACAGCCGGGAGAAAAGAGCGGTTACTTCAAGGACTTCAGCGTAACAGTGGTTAATAACTTCAACATCTCGGACAAGTTCGGCTTCGAATTCGGCCTGATAGCGCACCGTCGCTCGGCCGTAGACAAGCACTTCTACCGGGCTGCAGGTCTGAACTCGTCGTACATCTCGGTTGCTCCTTATCTGGAACTGCAGTACAGGCCACTCGGCTGGAACGGCCCGGTAATAGCGGCAGACTATGAGAGAAGCATCAAGGGATTGTTCGGAAGCACCATGGCTTACGAGCGCTGGGAATTCGACGGACAGTATATACACAACCTGAACCGCCTCCGTTTCCTCTCTTTCAGACTGGGTGCAGGCTTCTACACCATGAAATCTAATGCCACGTACTTTCTTGATTACTCCAATTTCAGGGAGAACAACATCCCCGGAGGATGGAATGATGACTGGAGCGGGGAATTTGAATTGCTGAAACACGACTGGTACAACTCTTCACGTTACTATGTGCGGGCCAACGTTACCTACGAAACTCCCTTGCTGTTCACTACCCGGATACCGCTGGTTGGTCATTTCGTAGAAAAAGAACGGATATATGCCAGCACCTTGTTCGTAACTCATCTGCACCCTTATACGGAGCTGGGATACGGCTTCACCACCCGTTGGTTCTCCACAGGACTGTTCTTGGCCAACCGTAACTTCAAATACGAAGGCTTCGGAGTCAAGTTCGGCTTCGAGCTGTTCAGGCATTGGTAGAACCGCCGACCATACAGGCATCAGTAATAATAGCAACAATTTATCGCATCATAACATGACATCAACACACAGCAATGACAAACCGCTGACCGTTTACAAAGCCAGTGCCGGCAGCGGAAAGACCTTTACGCTGACATTGCAATATATCAAGCTGCTGATACAGAACCCGCAGCATTATCGTTCCATACTTGCTGTAACCTTCACGAACAAGGCGACGGAAGAAATGAAACACCGCATACTGAGCAAGCTGTACGGCATAGCACACCAGTTGCCGGATGCTGCCGACTACATGGACAGAATAGTCAAGGACCTGAACCTCAGCCAGCAAGCGGTTTCCAAGAACGCAGCAGAAGCCATGAGCCTGCTCATCCACAACTACAACTACTTCAAGGTAGAAACCATCGACGCCTTCTTTCAGCAGGTGCTGCGCAACATCGCACGGGAACTTGACCTGAATGCGAAGCTCAAAGTCAGTCTGAACGACAACCAGATAGAAGAAAAAGCCGTAGATGAAATTATTGAGAATCTGAGAAAAGGCAGCCAGGAACTCGACTGGATTATCGAATACATCCGCGGCAATATGGATGAAGAAAAGCAGTGGAACGTAATTGCTGACATCAAGACTTTCGGCAGGAACATCTTTAAGGATTACTACAAGGAGCACAGCAAGGAAATAGACAGAATAGCAGAAGATGCCAATGCGTTCTCTACTTTCAGCCGGAAGATGCAGCAACTGATGGCTGATGCCAGGAACAACCTCATTGCCATCGGAACTGGTTTCTTCAGTCGCATCGCCGAACACGGCTACAGTGAGAGCACATTTGCCAGCAACGCATGCGGATTCTATTCCCGTCTACGGGATTTCAAGAAAGAGATATTCGATGATGACAAGGCTTTGGGCGCCACCGGACGGCAACTGCTGGACAATCCGGAGAAATGGTTACGGGCTGCCGACAGGAAGAAGAACCCGGATGCTGACCTCCTCCGGTTTACCGAAGAACTCACACTACAACTGAATAAGGACAACGAGAAGCGCCGGGAACTCGTTAGGCAGTATTATTCGGCCATGCTCACAAAGGCCCACCTCAACCAGTTGAGGCTGCTGCACTCTATCGAGAAGATGGTCGAAGAGCTGAACCGCCTTGCCAACAGGTTCCAACTAAGCAACACGCAAAGTCTGCTGAACCAGCTCATTGACAAGGACGACTCTCCTTTTATCTATGAGAAGATTGGCGGAAGGCTGCGCTTCATCATGATTGATGAGTTTCAGGACACGGGCAGAATGCAGTGGGAAAACTTCAAGGTACTGCTCAAGGAATGTATCAGCAGGATTGAGAACATCGGCAGCATCATCGTGGGAGATGTCAAGCAGAGCATCTACAGATGGAGAGACGGCGACTGGAAGCTCCTGAACGACATTGATACGGCCGGCGATTTTTTTACCGAACAGCTGGATATCAAACCGCTGCAGACCAATTACCGTTCATCGGACAACATCATACAGTTCAACAACGCTTTCTTTGAAGCAGCCAGACAATTGGCCTACGACAATGCCGCTTCCGACCCGGAGGGTTATGCGCAGCTGGCAAAAGCCTATGCCGACGTTGAGCAACTAATCCCGGCACAGAAGCAAAAGCAGAACCGCGGGCTGGTAGAAGTCAGGCTTCTGCCTCAAGAAACGTATGATGAACAAACGTTATCGCTGGTAGAAGAAACTGTCAGGACGCTACTCAAGCAGGGAGCAAGGCAAAAAGACATCGCCATTCTGGCCCGCAAGAACGATGCCATACAGCTTACTGCCGCCTATCTTGCCGAGCATTTGGGTGATCTTCACGTCAACATCGTGTCCGACGAAGCCTTTCGCTTGGACTCGTCCGTGGCCGTCTGCATGCTCGTAAACGCCTTTCGCGTCATGGTAAACGAAGACGAAGCCCTCCTGAAAGCAAACCTTGCCAAAGACTATCAGGTCTATGTGAAACACAATGAGCATGCAGACGAAGACCTACTGAGCCATGCCCGGAAGGAGACCGGCCGCAAAGAGAACGACCGGCCGATATACTCCGACAGCTTCGACGAGCTTTTACCGAATGATTTCCGCCACGAAGATAGGCTCAAACTGCAGTCTTTGTCCGTCTACGACCTGTCCGAAGAACTTATCCGACGGTTTCAGCTGAACTCCATTAACGGCCAGTCGGCCTATCTCTGTGTATTTCTGGACAAGCTCAACGAATACCTGACAGACAACACGGCCAACCTGAATGACGTCATCCGTGAATACGATGAGAACATCTGTAAGGTCAGTATTCAGGTCGACAATGCTGATGGCATTCGCATGCTCACCATCCACAAGAGTAAAGGACTGGAGTTCCCGCATGTCATTATTCCCTTCTGCGACTGGACATTGGAGCGCGACAGCAACACCATCTGGTGTTCTCCCACCGAGCAACCGTACAGTGACATGCCGTTGATACCGGTCGATTATCAGGCCAACCGGATGCAGCAATCCATCTACAGGAATGACTATTACGAGGAACACCTGCAGAACATTGTCGACAATCTCAACCTGCTGTACGTGGCGTTTACCCGGGCAGGGAGCAATCTCTTTGTTTATGGTAAGGCCGACTCAGGCCAAAAAGGCAGGGAGAACCGTTCCGAACTCATTGCAAAGTGCTTGGACAGCATGGCTAATGAGAAGCAAATGGGAGAAATAGAAGAAACTGAAAAAGGCGAAAAGACCTACCGCTACGGCCGGCTTTACATCGAAGAGCCCGACGAAAAGGAACCTACTGCGAGCCTGAATGTATTCAACCAGAGCAGCACCCAGGAGTCCTTGCAGCTGGAACTCTTCGATAACCACGTGCAGTTCAGGCAAAGCAACCAGAGCCGAGATTTCCTCATGCCCGAAGACGAAACAAAACGCAGCCGGTACATCGAGATGGGCAACATCCTGCATCAGCTCTTCTCGCACATCCGCACCTTAGAGGATATCGAGCCACAACTGAACAAGATGGAAGCTGACGGCATTCTCTACGACCACGAACTCACACCGGCAAAGTTGAAGGAGGTCCTGCAGGAGAGTTTCCGCTCGCCCGTTGTACGCGAGTGGTTCTCGCCCAAATGGACGTTGTACAACGAGTGCAACATCCTTTCCGTTGACCCGCAGACCCACGAAGTGGTCAAGCACCGCCCCGACCGCGTAATGACTGATGGCCGGCAGATGATAGTCGTAGACTTCAAATTCGGCAACAGGCACCGCGAATACGAGTCGCAAGTCAGGCAGTACATGACGCTTCTCGCCGCCATGGGGCATGAGCATGTCCAAGGGTTCCTGTGGTTTGTCAGATTAAACGAAGTCGTTGAAGTAAAACTTTAATAGCAGCAAGCATGAAATCATTCTTAGAATACGTTGCAACCAACATATATCAACAGTTCAACGGCAATCTCCAGCGGGTTGCGGTGGTATTTCCCAACAAGCGTGCCGCCATCTTCATGGACGAGTATCTGGCACAACAAACCCGCCAGCCGCTATGGAGTCCGGCCTATACCACTATCAGCGACCTCTTCCGCAGTCACTCTTCGCTCACCGTGGGCGACCATCTCATGCTCATCAGCCTGCTCTATCAGGTCTTTTACAAGCATACACGAGAAGACCGGATACGCGAAGGCATGACCGACGAAAGCCTCGACAAGTTCTGGGGATGGGGCGAGTTACTCCTGTCCGATTTTGACGACATTGACAAGAACCTTGCTCCTGCAGCCGGCGTTTTCAGGGAGTTGAAGAACTACCACGTCCTTGATGGCGACCCAGCTCTCAGCGAGCAGCAGATAGAGAGCCTCAACAAGATATTCTCAGAGTACCGGAGAGAGAACCACGACACGGCCCTGCAACGCAGGTTCGAGCGGTTGTGGTCGCACCTGTACGATATTTATGCCGACTATCAAACCGTCTTGCGCAGTCACGGTACGGCCTATGAGGGCATGCTCTACCGCGACGTCATTGGCCAAGCCGACCTCAACTTCGAGTACGACGCCTATCTGTTCGTGGGCTTCAACATGATGCAAAGCGTTGAACGCGAGCTCTGCAAGAAGATAGAAGCTGCGGGCAAACAGGTACGCTACTACTGGGACTACGACCATTATTATCTTGACAACCCCATTAACGAAGCCGGCCATTACATCCGCCAGTACCTGCCACACCTAAAAAACGCGCTGCCTGACAACGATGCCGACATCTACGCCAACTTCAGCAAGCCAAAGGATATAACCTACATCAGCGTGCAGACGGCCAACATCCAGGCCCGTTACATCAGCCGTTGGTTACGGGAGAACAACCGGATAAGGGACGGCAAGCGCACTGCCATCGTACTGGCCGACGAAAGCCTGCTGCCTACGGTCATCCACAGCCTGCCCAATGAAGTAGACAAAGTGAACATCACCACGGGCTTCCCCCTCTCACAAACGCCCGTGGCCTCACTGGTCAGCCTGCTCTTCAGGCTGCAGACGGAGGGCAATCCGGGGCATGGCGACATCTTCCGCCTGCGCCATGTGAACGATGTGCTGCGCCACCCGCTGGCCCGGTACATCTCGCCCGGTGTGCTGAACTTACGCAAGGAACTGATTACCCGCCGCAACAACCACCTGCGCCGCAGCCAACTGCAGGCAGGCGACGACGGGCGCAAGCTGCTCTTCAGCGCCATTTACGACGGTGCCGAAGGCAACGGAAACCTCCAGCTCATTGGCTGGATGCAGGAGATAGTGAAGTACATAGGCGCGCAGGCCTTGGCAGAAGCAGGGCAAAACGGCGAAACCGAAAACCCGCTGCTGCAGGAGTCGGTATTCCGGATGTACACGCTGCTTAACCGCATGCGTACGCTCATCGAGCAAGGATATCTGGAGGTAGAAACATCGACCCTGCAAAAACTGCTCACACAGCTCATTGCCAGCACCACCATCCCGTTTCATGGAGAGCCTGCCATAGGTGTTCAGATCATGGGAGTGCTCGAGACCCGCAACCTTGACTTTGACCATGTGCTGGTTCTCTCGTGCAATGAGGGAAACATGCCCCGCGACGTCAACGACTCCTCTTTTATCCCCTATTCTATCCGCAAGGCCTATGAACTCACCACGATTGACAACAAGGTGGCCATTTACGCCTACTACTTCAACCGTCTCCTGCAGCGGGCAGGCGACGCCACCCTGATGTACAACTCCTCTACCGAAGGCACCCACACGGGAGAAATGAGCCGCTTCATGCTCCAGCTGATGGTAGAAAGCAACCACCCCATTCGCCGTATAACCCTGCAGGCAGAGCATGGCAGCGTGGAGCAGCAGCAACACAGCGAGATTGCCAAGTCGCAAACCGTGCTCAACATACTCGATGCCGTGAGCTACCTGTCGCCCTCGGCCGTGAACGACTACCTGCGCTGCCCCGCCAAGTTCTACTATCACTACGTGGTCAAGCTGCAGGAACCCGACAACGAGGACAACGAGATAGACAACATTCTCTTTGGAACCATCTTCCACGAGGTGTGCCAGAAGATTTACGAAAGCTACACAGGCCAAACCGTAGACAGTCGGATAATAGACAACATCCTGAAGTCCAAGGACGTTATTCCGCGCCTGGTTGACGAGGCTATAGCCCGTAACCTCTTCAACATCAGCGGCAGCATGCCCCGCAACGGCATCGAACTCAACGGCCTCCAGCTCATTAACCGGCAGGTGATAATGGACTTCGTGCGGCGCCAACTGAACATTGACAAGGCCGTACCCTTCCGTATCGTGGCCCTGGAGGAGAAAATCATCGGCCAGATAGCTATCGGCGAAGGCAGAAACTTGCAGATAGGCGGCATCGTAGACCGCCTCGACGAGATAGACGGATACCTCCGCGTAGCCGACTATAAGACCGGAAAGGCCCCCACCGGCTACCCAGCAGACGTGGCAGACGTCTTTACCTTCAACAAGCGCAAGCACACCGACTACTACCTGCAGACGCTGTTCTACTGCTCGCTCATAAGGCACAACGAGACCTACAACCCGCAGCACCTCAAGGTGAGCCCGTCTCTGCTCTTCGTGCAGAAGAAAGCCACCCACCCTACCGACTACATGCTCCGCTTCAGCAAGGACCGCAAGAGCACCCCGATAGAGGACATTGCCGACTGTGAAGACGAATTCCGCGAGAACCTAACACGGGTTCTGACCGAGATATTCAACCCCGACGTGCCCTTTGCCCTTACCTCCGACGCTGACTCGTGCCAGTATTGTCCGTACCGGAACCTGTGCAACAGATAAAAGTAACAAAAAGTTTTGGCAGTTCGAAAAAAAGAGTTACTTTTGCACCAGCTAAAGGAAGAATGGCAGAGTGACCGAATGCGCTGGACTCGAAATCCGGTATACCCTTTCCGGGTATCGGGGGTTTGAATCCCTCTTCTTCCGCACAAGGTTTCCGGTTGTCCGCTCGGTGGGCAACGGTTCACCTCTTTACAAAACCCAAATCGCTGCCGGTTCAACGCCAGGCAGCGATTTTCTTTTTGCTGCCAGCCACAGGCATCTCTCCCATCTTTATCATTCAACGCATCTGCTCCTATCCTTTAAGCCTCCCGGATGTGTGCTTTGAGGGTGCTGAACGGCACCTCCATGAACTTTTGACACTTGTCGCACGATTGTGTGACACTTGTCAAATTCACGTGCGACACTTGTCAAAAGTTCCTGAAGCATATCTTTTACAACTCCGCACGCGGTTTTCCAGGCCCGGAAGCCACGCGAAACGTCACCTTTGCGGCACGTACGGGGAACGAACCTTACTGTAAAGCGGGCAATACGCAAAACAATCGGGATTTATTGCCGCACGGCCTTTGCCAGTTCGTTGTTTTTTGTTAATTTTGCGGGCATTATAATCAAATAATGTAATGAAAGCATTGAAAGAACGCATCCTCAAGGATGGCAAGTGCTATCCCGGGGGCATCTTGAAGGTTGACAAGTTCATCAACCACCAGATGGATCCACAGTTGTTGAAGCAAATCGCCATTGAATTCATACGTAGGTATGCCTCGACAGAAATCAACAAGATACTAACCATCGAGGCATCGGGCATTGCACCGGCCATTGTCATGGGCTTGCTGCTCGACCTGCCGGTGGTATTTGCCAAGAAAAAACAGCCCTCGACAATGGAGAACATGCTCTCTACGACGGTGTTCAGCTTCACCAAGCAGCGCGAATACCATGTAGTGATATCGCAGGACTACCTGAACAAGGACGACAAGGTGCTCTTCATAGACGATTTTCTGGCCTACGGCAATGCCGCCAAGGGCATTATAGACCTGTGCAAGCAGGCCGGCTGCGAGCTTGTGGGCATGGGTTTCATCATAGAGAAGGCCTTCCAGAACGGGCGAAAGGTAATAGAAGAGGCGGGCGTAAGGTGCGAGAGCCTGGCCATTATCGAGTCACTGGACGACTGTGAAATCAAAATAAGATAGCCGACTTACGGCTACACACCTGCAACCGGACAAACAACACCTATGAATAAAGAACTCATTTACGGCCTGAACGACAGGCCGCCCCTGCGCGAGACCATTTTTGCCGCACTCCAGCACCTGCTGGCCATCTTTGTAGCCATCATCACCCCGCCGCTCATCATATCGAGTGCACTGGGCTTCGACATCGGGACCACGGGCTTTCTGGTATCCATGTCGCTGTTCGTATCGGGCATAGCAACCTTCATCCAGTGCCGCCGCATTGGCCCTGTAGGCACGGGGCTGCTGTGCATTCAGGGTACCAGCTTCTCGTTCATAGGCCCCATTATCGGCGCCGGAACTCTGGGCATGACAGGCGGCAAGCTGAATGTGGAAATGGCGTTAAGCTACATTTTCGGAGCATGTATGCTGGCCTCGGTGGTAGAGATGCTGATATCAAGAGCGCTGAAATATACCAGGAAGATTATTACTCCGCTCGTATCGGGCATTGTGGTCACGCTCATTGGCATGAGCCTCATCAAAGCCGGCATCAATTCCTGTGGTGGCGGAGCGGCTGCACAGGCCAATGGCAGCTTCGGAAGTTTCATGAACTTGGGCATTGCGGCACTGGTGCTGGTAAGCATCATCTTCTTTAACCGCAGCTCGAACCGCTTTCTGCGCATGAGTTCCATTGTGTTGGGGCTGGTCATAGGCAGCATTGTTGCCTACACGTGCGGCATGATAGACTTCGCCCAGGTTAAGAGCTACGCCGGCATCAACGCACCCGTACCGTTCAGGTACGGCATCAGGTTCGACGTTTCGGCCATCATTTCTTTGGGTCTCATCTACCTCATCACGGCCATAGAGGCCTACGGCGACATCACTGCCAATTCGCTTATATCGGGCGAACCCGTTGAAGGGCCCGTCTTCATGAAGCGTGCCTCGGGCGGCATTCTGGCCGACGGCTTCAACTCCTGCTTGGCAGCAGTCTTCAATTCCTTCCCCAATTCCATCTTTGCCCAGAACAACGGCATGATACAACTCACCGGAGTGGCGTCGCGCTACGTGGGCTACTACATTGCCGGTGCCCTGTTGTTGCTGGGATTGTTTCCTGCCGTGGGGCTGGTGTTTTCGCTCATTCCCGACGCCGTTCTGGGTGGCGCAACGCTGCTCATGTTCGGTACGGTGGCCGCGGCGGGCATCAGAATAATAGCCAGTCAGAACATTAACCGCAAAGCCATACTCGTAATGGCGCTGAGCTTTGCCATGGGCTTGAGCGTTGAGATGGTTCCGGGCATACTGAACCAGATGCCGGAAACCATCCAGAACATCTTCTCGAGCGGCATTACAACCGGCGGACTTACGGCTATCATCGCCAATGCAGCTATCAGGATAAAGGAAACGGAATAAGTCTGCAGGGGTATATCAAGCAAACAGCGGAGGCCGGCATTGCTGCCGGCCTCCGCTGTTTGTTCGGCTGAACCGCAGTAATGGCTAAGGCAGAGCTTTCAGTCGTTTGTAGAAATCGGCCAAAGCAGCCCTTGGAACGCCGAGCGTCAATAGGCGTGAGAGGTCGTTTTGGGCATCTTCGCGGCGGCCCAGTGTGAGGCGGATATCGGCCCGGTTAACCAGAAAGTCAACCTCGTCGGGAGCTCGCTGCAAGGCTTCGGTATAGTCATACTCGGCCAGTTCCAACATACCCCTGCCCTTCTCCATCCCTGCCCTTGCTGCATAAGCAATGGCACTGTCGGGATATTGGTCAATCAGGCTGTTTATCTGGTCGTAAGCCTCAGTGTAATGCTTGTCCTTCTCATTGAGAAGCGCCAGCCCCAACTGTGCCTCGAAATTGCCCGGAACCACCAGCAACAGGTTTTCGTAATCCAACCGGGCAAAGTTGAACCGGTTGAGTTTCTCGTTCACAAAAGCACGATAATAGAGCCCGGCTATGTTGGCAGGCTGCTTGGCCAGTACATAGTCGTACTCGTCTTTGGCATAGCTCCACTGCTCCAATTGGATATTCAATGCGGCTTTCTTGAGCCGCAGGTCGATGGAATCAGGATGATAGGCCAGTATCTCGCTGGCACGTGACAGCGAATCGCGCAACTCCTGGTGGCCCTGTGCCGGTAATGACGTTGCAACAGAGAGAGAAGCTGCAACAAGGAATGATGTCAATAACCTCATGCTACATGATTTTGAGTACAAAGATAAACAAAAAGGCAGGACTCACACAACATGAGTCCTGCCTCTTATAGTTTTTAATCTTTAATTGTCAACCTTTAATATAATCAACAATCCACTGGCCTACTTCCCTTGTGCCGTAATGCTTTCCGCCTTCTACCTGTATCTCGGGAGTACGGACATTGGCATCAAGGCTGGCCGTAACGGCATCGCGTATGCACTTGCCTTCGGCCTTCAGGCCAAAGTGCTCCAGCAACATGGCAGCTGAAAGTATCTGTGCTATGGGGTTAGCCAAATTCTTGCCTGCGGCCTGCGGCCATGAACCATGAACGGGTTCAAAGAGCGGCGTGTGCTCGCCCAGGGAAGATGAAGGCTGCAAACCCATGCTGCCGGTAATGCAACTCGTTTCGTCGGTAAGGATGTCGCCAAAGGTATTCTCGGTAACAATCACGTCGAAGAACCGCGGTTCCGTCAGCACCCGCATGGCTGCATTGTCTATAAACATATAGTCGGTAGTAACATCAGGATACTGAGGTTCCATCTCTTTGGCAATCTGTCGCCACAGGCGGGAGCTGGCAAGCACATTGGCTTTGTCTACAACCGTGAGATGACGGCGGCGGTTACGGGCACACTCAAAGCCCACTTTCAGTATCCGCTCAATCTCGGGGCGGGTGTAGATATCGGTGTCAAAGGCCTTGTCGTTGTCCTGGTACTTCTCACCGAAATACATACCGCCCGTTAGCTCGCGGATAACTACGAAATCGGCACCTTTGATAAGATGCTCTTTCAGGGGCGACATGTGGAGCAAACAGTCGAAAGTTTCTACCGGGCGCACGTTAGCATAGAGCCCAAGTTTCTTGCGCATGGCCAAGAGACCGGTCTCCGGCCGCACCTTAACGGTGGGATTGTTGTCAAACCTGGGGTCGCCTACGGCTGCAAAGAGCACGGCATCGGCATTCATGCAGACCTGGAAAGTTGACTCAGGAAACGGGTCGCCCACCTCGTCAATGGCGTGAGCACCGCAGATTGCTTCGTGATACTCGAACTCATGTCCGAACTTGGCAGCCACGGCATCCATTACGGCAACACCCTGTTCCATAACCTCGGGGCCTATTCCATCGCCCGGCAAAATAGCAATATTCAGTTTCATATATTTGTGGTTTAATGTTTACTTGACTGATGTTCTTCTACAATATTCAGCATCTTGAAAGTTGCCTTGATGGCAGCTTCGGTCTGGTCGGCATCCAGTCCGCGTGTCCGCAGCAGCCCATTGCCAGTTTGCCACGAAATGACAGTTTGCACCAAAGCATCGGTACGACCGCCGGGAGGGATGCTTACGGCATAGTTGGCCAGCAACGGGAAAGTGCGTCCCAAGTTCTCCTTGTAAATCTTGCGCAGTGCTTTTACGAAGGCATCGTACTGACCGTCGCCGGTAGCATCGGCCGTATAATCCTTGCCATTCACTTCAATCTTGATGCTGGCGATGGGCTTCAGGCCGTAACTGGTTGTCACCATATAGCTAAGGAGTTTTACACGGTCTTCCTTGACATCGTGCTTCAACACATCGGCTACAATGTAGGGAAGATCGTCCTGCGTAACTCGTTCCTTGCGGTCGCCAAGCTCCGTTATGCGCCTCGTTACTTTCTTGGTCTGCTCGGGGGTTAATTCCAATCCTATTTCTTTGAGGTTCTTGGCAATATTAGCTTTGCCCGAGGTTTTACCCATGGCGTATTCACGCTTGCGCCCGAACCGTTCCGGCATCAAATCATTGCAATAGAGGTTGTCCTTGTTGTCGCCATCAGCATGAACACCGGCCACCTGCGTAAATACGTTTTCACCTACGATAGGTTGGTTGGGCGCCACGGCAATGCCGCTGTAGCTTTCTACCAACTGGCTCACGTCATTGAGTCGGCCTTCGTCGATATTGGTTCGGGCGTGGAACTGATCCTTCAGTATCACCTGCACACTGGCCATGGGAGCATTGCCGCAACGCTCGCCCAAGCCGTTAACCGTTACGTGGAGACCCTTGCATCCGCTCAAAACGGCGGCCAAGGAATTTGAAACAGCCAGGTCGTAATCATTGTGTGCATGGAAATCGAAGTGCTTATCGGGATAGCGGCGCACCATTTTGCGAACATACTCTACACACTGTAGCGGGTTCATGATGCCCAAGGTATCAGGCAACAGGAAACGCTTTATCTTGGTGTCTTTGAGCGCGTCCATGATGTGATAGACGTACTCGGGACTGTCTTTCATGCCTGAACTCCAGTCTTCGAGATACAAGTTGACCGCCAACCCTTGCTTTTCGGCATAATCGAGCGAATCCATGATGTCGGCAATATGCTCGTCAACGGTTTTGTGAAGCTGTTGCTCACAATGCTTCCGGGAACCTTTGGCAAGCAGATTGATAACCCGTCCGCCACATGACCGAATCCAGTCTATCGAAATATGACCGTCTACAAAGCCAAGAACTTCTACCTTGTCAAGTTTACCTATGCGCTGGGCGTAACGGCAAATCATCTCCACTGCTTCGCGCTCTCCCTCTGAAACCCTGGCCGAGGCAACTTCTATTCTGTCTACCTTGATATCTTGAAGAAGCATGCGGGCAATCATCAATTTCTCGTGTGGCATGAATGAGACCCCGTTGGTCTGTTCGCCATCACGGAGCGTAGAGTCCATGATTTCGATGAAGGGAGACAAAGAAGAGAAATTCTTTTTCATCTTTCAGTGTTTGTTTTTCTGTTCCCAGGCTATGGTTTTGTCTTGGTTTTGCATCAGGAAATCGATGTCGTCGAGCCCGTTCATCAGGCAATGCTTCTTGTAACTGTTGATTTCGAAATGTTCCTGCCTGCCCGTAGCCAGATTGGTAACCGTCTGGTTAGGCAAATCGACCCGCACCAGGGTGTGGTGATCTTGCTCTATGGAGGCAAAAAGTTCTTTCAGGAAATCTTCGGTTACAACAACAGGCAGAACAAAGTTGTTGAGCTCGTTATTCTTGTGGATATCAGCGAAGAAAGAACTGATGACCACACGGAAGCCGTAACCGGCTATGGCCCAAGCTGCATGCTCGCGACTTGAACCGCTGCCAAAATTCTTACCGGCTACCAAGATGCAGCCTTCGTAAGAAGGATCGTTGAGTACAAAATCCTTTTTTAGTGTTCCGTCTTTGTTGTAACGCCAATCACGGAATAAATTGTCGCCAAAACCTTCCTTGTCGGTTGCCTTCAGAAAGCGCGCGGGAATTATCTGGTCGGTATCTACATTTTCGAGTGGAAGGGGAATGCAGCTACTCGTTATGATGTCAAATTTTTGTTTCATTATCTTTTTCTTTTAAAAAGCATTACACGGTTTGGCTCAAAGCACTCGTGGATCTGAAAGTACTCCGGTCACTGCAGCAGCAGCTGCTACCAACGGACTGGCAAGAATTGTACGCGAGCCAGGGCCTTGCCGGCCTTCAAAATTACGGTTGGAAGTGGACACTGCGTACTTGCCTGCCGGCACCTTGTCATCATTCATGGCAAGACAGGCAGAGCAACCAGGCTGGCGAAGTTTGAAACCTGCCGTCTCCAGAACTTCGTCAAGTCCTTCTTTCTTTATTTGTTTCATTACCTCCCAAGAACCGGGTACCAGCCAGGCTGTTACATTCTCAGCCTTCCGCTTGCCCTTTACAAGTGAAGCAAAAGCCCTGAAATCTTCGATGCGGCCATTTGTGCAAGCGCCCAAGAAAACATAATCAATAGGGTGACCCAGCAGTTTCTCCCCTGGTGCAAAGCCCATATACCGCAACGATTTCAGGAAAGAGACCTTGCTATCTTCATCAATTTCATCAATCGTGGGTATTGAGTCTGCTATGCCCATGCCCATACCAGGATTGGTTCCATAGGTTATACGTGGGTTTATGTCAGCTCCATCAAAATAAAGCTCCTTATCAAAAACTGCGTCGTCACCGCTTTTCAAAGTTCTCCATTCAGCCACAGCTTTGTCCCAATCACTTCCTTTTGGGGCATATTTCTTGCCTTTGAGATAGGCGAAAGTTGTCTCATCAGGTGCCACAAAACCGCCGCGCGCACCCATCTCAATAGACAGATTACACAATGTAAGACGGCCTTCCATACTCATATTACGAACCACATCACCCGCATATTCAACAAAATAACCCGTAGCTCCAGATGTTGTCAGCTGCGACATCAGATAGAGTGCCACATCCTTGGCCACGACCCCGGGGTTCAATTTACCATTAATATTGATACGCATGGACTTGGGTTTTTGCTGTAGGATGCACTGTGAAGCCATAACCATTTCAACTTCAGACGTGCCGATGCCGAAAGCTACTGCACCCACAGCCCCATGCGTAGAAGTGTGAGAGTCTCCGCAGACAATTGTCATACCGGGAAGACTCAAGCCGGTTTCGGGTCCTACAACATGAATAATTCCGTTCTCGGGCGTATTCATCTTGAACTCTTGCAATCCAAAGTCACTGCAGTTCTTGTCCAAAGTATCCACTTGTTTCTTTCCAATGGGGTCTTCAATAGGCTTATCCTGATCGTGCGTAGGGATATTATGGTCGGGCATACAATATATCTGCTCAGGTCTGAAACATTTCAAACCTCTTTTCCGCAAACCTGCGAAAGCCTGGGGAGAAGTAACTTCATGACAATACAAGCGGTCGATATACAACTGTGTCGGTCCTCCTTCAACAATTTGCACGACGTGCTTATCCCAAATTTCATCAAATAACGTATTCATTTTTATTATAATTATTTTCTGAACTTATTAATGCAATCAATGTATGCCTCTACTGATGCTGTAACTATATCCGTGTTGGCACCAAAGCCATAATAGAGGTTTCCGTCATATTCTACTTGCATGTGTACCTTACCAACATCATCAGAGCCTTTGGAAATGGCCTGTATAGTGAACTCCTTCAGAACCATCTTTCTGTGAATGATACATTTCAGAGCTCTGATGGCCGCGTCGACGGGGCCGTTACCGGAAGAAGCAGCTTCAAACTTCTCACCACTGATGTCAAGACCAATGCTGGCAACACTCTTCACTCCCTTGCCTGTAGTAACCTGGAGGAAATCGAGACTCACCGCATGAGTCTCTGCCGTGTCAGCTCCTGCAAGCATCAGTACGTCTGCATCAGTAACTTCTTTCTTCTTGTCAGCCAGTTTCAGAAAAGCCTGATAAACTTTATCCAAGCGACTTTCATCTTCAATATCCACCCCATTGACATGCAAGCGATATTTCAAAGCAGCCCGACCACTTCGCGCTGTCAGCACGATAGCATTATCCTCCAATCCTACATCCTTTGGGTTCATGATTTCGTATGTCTGCACATTCTTCAGCACCCCGTCCTGATGAATACCGCTCGAATGGGCAAAAGCATTTCTGCCTACAATGGCTTTGTTGGGCTGAACAGGCATGTTCATCAAGCTGGAAACCATTCTTGATATCGGATATATCTTGGTTGTATTGATATTGGTATCGATTCCGATGCCTTTATGGCACTTCAATATCATGGCAATTTCTTCCAAGGAAGTATTTCCGGCTCGCTCTCCGATACCATTGATAGTTACCTCCACCTGCCGTGCTCCATTCAGCACGCCTTGCAAGGTGTTGGCCGTTGCCATACCCAAATCGTTGTGGCAATGCGTAGATATCTGTGCTTTTTCAATACCGTCTACATGCTCCATTAGATACTTTATCTTGTTTCCGTACTCCGTAGGCAGACAGTAGCCAGTAGTATCGGGAATATTCACGACCGTAGCACCAGCCTTGATAACAGCCTCAACAACACGAGAAAGATATTCGTTATCGGTTCTTCCAGCATCTTCTGCATAGAATTCTACATCCTCTACATATTTCTTGGCATAGGTCACAGCTCTCACTGCCGTCTCCAATATCTGCTCGCGAGTAGAGTTAAATTTATATTTAATATGAGAATCTGACGTACCGATACCGGTATGAATACGCTTACGCTTGGCATACTGTAAGGATTCTGCAGCTACGTCAATATCTTTTTCCACTGCCCGTGTCAAAGCGCAGATGGTTGGCCAGGTAACTGCCTTACTGATTTCAACAACAGAATTGAAATCCCCAGGTGAAGATATGGGGAATCCGGCCTCTATAACATCCACGCCAAGTTGCTCAAGTTGCTTGGCTACCTGAATTTTTTCAACTGTATTCAACTGACAACCAGGCACTTGTTCGCCATCTCTTAATGTCGTATCAAATATAAATAATCTGTCACTCATATAGTTTTTTGTTATTATGTCATCATCGAAAAGAGCCTTTCACACTCCGGAAGTGAGAAAGGCTCAATATATTCTGCCATCTGAGAATTTACAAGCACACCTCAACACTTCCGCCTACTTGCTGCAGTCGAATTCGTAGAATAATGCTTATAATAATCTCTGATATGTTCATCTTCATTTCTTGTTTTGTGAGCGCAAAGGTAATCATTCCAACCAACAAAAACAAATAAATCATCATATTTTTACCAGAAAATATTCCAATTGCACACAAAACGCATACTTTTAGTTTATGATTGTGTACCCATCGGACAAAATCAGAAAGGTGGTACCGTATCAGGAATGCCTCCAAGCGGGTCATCCTCGTTCATGCGACTGCCCATGATTTCTCCTTGGGGAAGCCCTGCACCCGAAGCTGCAGCAGGATAATCGTTGTCAGGATTCTGAAAACGCGTGAATTCTCCACGAAATCTCAACAGCACATCACCCGTTGCACCCTTACGATGTTTTGCTATAATAATCTGTGCCATGCCGCGGAGGTCGTTACCTTTTTCGTCTTCATAGATATGATAGTATTCCGGACGGTGTACGAAAAGCACCATATCGGCATCCTGCTCAATAGCTCCCGACTCTCGGAGGTCGCTCAGCTGCGGGCGCTTACCTTCCAGTCCCTCGCGGTTTTCTACCGTTCGGTTCAACTGCGAAAGTGCTATAATTGGAATATCAAGCTCCTTTGCCAGGCCCTTCAGCGAACGAGAGATGGTTGAAACTTCCTCCTGCCGGCTGTTGAACCTCATGCCATTGGCATTCATCAGCTGCAAGTAGTCTATCATGATGAGCTTCACTTTCTGTTCGCGAACCAACCGGCGAGCTTTTGTACGCAACTCGAATACCGACAATCCCGGCGTGTCATCTATATAAATAGGTGCATTAGTGAGCTGGATAAGGTTCTTGTCCAACCGCTCCCAATCGTCGGGCGACAGCTGTCCGTTAAGTATCTTGCTGCCAGGAATCTCGCAGGCATTTGAAATCAGACGGTTCACCAACTGCACGTTGTTCATTTCAAGCGAGAAGAAAGCAATAGGTTCCTGATAATCTACCGCCACATTCTTGGCTATACTCAGCGCAAATGAGGTTTTACCCATGGCAGGACGACCGGCGATAATAACCAGATCCGAAGGCTGCCAACCAGCAGTAATATCGTCGAGTTTGGTATAACCCGAAGGAATTCCGGTGATGCCGCCGGCATTGGCCGATGCTTTCTGAATAATCTCAATAGCCTGCTTTATCACAGGATTAATCTGAACATAATCCTGCTTCATGTTTTTCTGCGAAAGCTCGAACAGCTCTCCCTCGGCAGTCTGCATCAGTTCGTCCACATCTACGGACTCGTCAAAGGCGTGGGTTTCCAGCTTGCTTGCGTATGAAATGAGCTGACGGGCCAGAAACTTCTGTGCCAATATCTTGGCATGATACTCGATGTGAGCCGAAGAAGCCACGTGCGAGCTCAACTCGATCACATAATCCATACCACCCACATCCTGCAGCGTTCCCTCATGCTTAAGTTCTTCTATGACAGTGGCAATGTCTACAGGCTTCTCGTCCATATTCAGTGTCTGTATAGCTTGGAACACTTTCTGATTACGCGGCTCGTAGAATGTTTCAGGATAAATGATTTCCGAGATTACCGAGAAGGCATCCTTGTCTATCATCAGTGCACCCAGCACCAGTTTCTCTATATCCAGCGCCTGGGGCTGCAAGTGCGCATACGTACTGTCAATAGGAGCAGACCTGCGTTTCTTGTTCGAACTTTGGCTATTATTTTCTGGCATATTCGTTTGTATTGGATTGCAAATCTACAAAAAAATATCCAATAGCAAACGGCTAAATTCTTATTTTTATTATCTTTGCAACATAATAACTGCAAACCACAAAACCCAGAACTAACGTAAGAACAGACAAAGATGATAACATTTCCCTGTGCAAAAATAAACCTGGGACTCAACATTACCGGCGTGCGTCCCGACGGATACCACAATATAGAAACGGTATTCTATCCCATTCCGCTTTGCGATGCGCTCGAAATCAAACACATGGATGAGCGCTTCCCTTCAGAAATTGACTGCGACCTCAAGGTTTCCGGCAATTCACTCGAAGGCAACGAGGCCGACAACCTGGTAGTAAAGGCCTACAATCTGCTGGCAAAGGACTTTGAACTTCCACGTGTTCATGCCCATCTATACAAGCAAATACCCTCGCAGGCCGGCTTGGGTGGAGGCTCTTCTGATGCAGCTTTCATGATAAGACTGCTCGATGAACGCTTCCGACTCAACATGGGAAATGCCGAAATGGAGCGTTATGCAGCCAGGTTAGGTGCCGACTGTGCATTCTTCATTACGGCCGAGCCGTCGTTTGCCACCGGCATTGGAGACATTCTTGCCCCGGCCGATAGCCCGCGCGGAAACCTGAAAGGCTACCATATAGCCATTGTAAAACCGCAAGTAGCCGTTTCTACCAAGGAGGCTTATCAGCAAATTACGCCACAACAACCGGCAAAGTGCTGCAGGTATATTGTCAAACAACCCATTGCCACTTGGAAAAACGAACTGACAAACGACTTTGAAGTTCCTGCGTTCCGGCAACACCCGGAGCTACTTGCCATCAAACAGAAGCTGTACGACCTTGGTGCCGAATATGCCGCAATGAGCGGAAGCGGAAGCGCTTTATTCGGCATTTTCAGAGCCCAGCCCACTGATATAACGCAGCAGTTCAGCGATTGCTTTACGTTTACAGCAGAGCTATAGCCCTGTTGCCGGTATGAGCTAATAAGTACGCCCTTTACAACAACGTCAGGACTGGACAAAAAAGAAAAGGGCCGGAAGCTGCTCGCCTCCGGCCTTTTGATATGATATTGATAAGAATTAATCCTTGAAGAAATCCTTAACAGCCTCGTTAGGTACCATCTGCTCATCAAAAACATAAGCACCGGTCTTCGGACTTTTAACCATCTTGATTACTTTTGTGTATGCGCGACCGTCCATAGAACCTTCATGGAGGGTAGCAACCGCTTTCTTTGCCATACTTTAATTCTCCTTGTTACTTAATTTCCTTGTGAAGAGTCATCTTCTTCAGGATGGGATTATACTTCATAAGCTCCATGCGCTCAGGCGTATTCTTACGATTCTTGGTGGTTATGTAACGGCTCGTGCCGGGCATACCGGAGTTCTTCATCTCCGTGCATTCTAAAATAACCTGCACCCTATTACCTTTAGCTTTCTTTGCCATGACGATTATTCTCCTATAACTTTAATGTCCTTCCAGTCACAATAGCCCTTGGCAACTGCCTGCTTCAAGGCTGCATCAAGACCTACCTTATTAATAAGACGAAGACCAGCGGCACTGATCTTAAGGCTAATCCAGCAACCTTCTTCTACATAGTAGAATTTCTTGCTGAAAAGGTTTACATCAAAGCTGCGCTTTGTACGGTGCTTTGAGTGAGACACATTATTACCTATCTGTGCCTTCTTTCCTGTAATCTGACAAATCTTAGACATCGCTATCTTTAATTTTTCGTTTCTAATGTTGATACTTATTCCAAACAGGGTGCAAAATTACAAATATTTTTGGATTATACAAAACAAATCTTGAAAGAATGTAGGCAATTAAGGATTTTTTGTATTTTTGCGATGCAAATTCCTGAAGAACATGCACTTTTGCACACTTTGCAGCTGCCGATTGGTGCGTATCAACTTATTCAACCGGCACCTGACCCGTGTCCGAATTTGCGGTGGCAGCCTCCTTCAGGTAGTCCAGAAACAGCCGCAACGCCATGTTTGTTGCAGTGGCCAGATTTCTGTCACGCCCCAAATCCTCCGACAACATGAAGGCTCTCACGTCGTTCTTGCTGCCGTAGCCTATCCAAATGGTGCCTACGGGTATGGCAGGCGTACCGCCGGTTGGGCCTGCTACGCCCGTTGCAGATATGGCATAGTCGCAGTTCAGCGCCTCGCAGGCACCCACCACCATTTCCTTGGCAACCTCCTCGCTCACGGCCGTGTGGGCCTCAAGCGTGTCGTGACTCACGTGCAGCAGTCGTTCCTTCACCTCGTTGGTATAGGAAATGATGCCGCCCTTGAAGTAGTTGGAAGCTCCGGGAACGGCTATAATGGCTTCGGCAATGCGACCACCCGTGCAGCTCTCTGCAGTACACAGCGTTTTTCCACTGTCGTAGAGAAGTTCCTGTATTTCTCTGCTTAATATTTTAGTTCCGAATTTCATCTGTAATCTTAATTGAATGTTACTTTACTGAAAGCGGGCATATCGATTGTTGCGAAATCCCCGTCTCGATATTTAAAAGTTCCAACGCTGGCTATCATGGCAGCATTGTCCGTTGTATAGCTGAACTTGGGTATGTATATCGTCCATCCGTACTTTGCAGCGTGCTCTCTAAAAGCGTTGCGCAGCCCGTTGTTGGCCGACACTCCGCCAGCCACGGCAACATGCTTGATACCTGTTTGCTTCACGGCAAGGCGCAGTTTCTTCATCAGAATGTCCACTATCGTGTGCTCCAAGCTGGCAGCAAGGTCCTCCTTGTGGTGAGCAACGAAGTCGGGATCCTCTGCCGTCCACTTGCGCAGACTGTACAAGAACGATGTCTTCAGCCCCGAGAAGCTGTAATCCAGCCCGGGTATGTGCGGCTCTGAGAACTGATAGGCCAGCGGATTGCCCTGACGGGCCAGCTTGTCTATAATAGGACCGCCGGGATATCCGAGCCCCATAACCTTCGAGCACTTGTCAATAGCCTCGCCGGCGGCATCGTCTATCGTCTGCCCCAAAACCTCCATGTCGTTATAGGCATTCACCTTTACTATCTGGGAGTTACCTCCCGACACCAGCAGGCAGATAAAAGGGAACGGAGGCATGTGTCTGTCGTCCTCGCTCTCCTTGATAAAATGAGCCATGACGTGCCCCTGCAGGTGGTTTACATCTATAAGTGGAATTTCCAGCGAGCGGGCAAAACCTTTGGCAAAGCTCACTCCCACCAACAGCGAACCCATCAGTCCGGGGCCGCGAGTGAAAGCTATGGCGCTCAACTGCTCCTTTGTAACACCGGCCCGCTTGAGCGCCTGGTCCACTACCGGCACCACATTCTGCTGGTGCGCACGCGATGCGAGCTCAGGTACAACACCACCGTAGGCCTTGTGAACTTCCTGCGAAGCCGTTACATTGCTCAGTATCACCCCGTTCTTCAGCACTGCAGCCGAGGTGTCATCACAGCTGGACTCTATGCCCAGGATAACTACATCGCCCGCGGATTTATCTGTTTCCATACGTCCTCCCTGCATTTTTCTAATAGGTAAGTACCTCTACGCCGTGTTCGGTCATCAGGAATGTGTGCTCCCATTGTGCCGACGGCATCTCGTCTCCTGTTATTATCTCCCATCCGTAGGGGTCATCAGCATCCAGAAACACCTTCCACGTGCCCATGTTCACCATCGGTTCGATGGTAAAAACCATACCGGGAACCAGCAGCATGCCGGTACCTTTGTGGCCGAAGTGCATCACGTCGGGCTCTTCATGGAAGTCGAGACCCACGCCGTGGCCGCACAAATCGCGCACTATACCATAGTGATACTTCTCTGCATGCTTCTGTATGGCATGACCAATGTCGCCCACAAAGCTGTAAGGTTTGGCTGCCTCGGCGCCTATCTCCAGGCATTCTTTGGCAACGCGAACGAGTTGTTCCTTCTCCGGAGTTGTCTTGCCGACAATGAACATGCGGCTGGCGTCGGCATAATAGCCGTCGAGTATGGTGGTCATGTCCACGTTCACGATGTCGCCCTCTTGCAGGACATCCTCTTTCTTGGGAATGCCGTGGCACACCACTTCATTGATGGAGGTGCACACACTCTTCGGAAATCCCTCGTAATTGAGGCATGCCGGCGTGGCATGATGTTCGTTGCAGAAAGCCATGCAGATATCGTCTATCTCCTGCGTGTTCATACCCACGTGTATCTGTTCTGCCACCGCGTCCAGGCATCCGGTATTTACAACGCCACTGCGGCGTATTCCTTCTATCTGTTCCGGAGTTTTTATCAAGCTGCGAGTAGGCACTTCCTTGCCTTTGTTTTCCCAATACATCACCTTCTTGTCAAGCTCCGTAGGTTCCTGACCCGGCAGGCAATGCCATCTTCTCTTCTTGTTGAAAATCATCTTAAAAGCCTTTAATTGCATGCAAAGATACTGCAAGTTACGCAATTGACCAAATAAAGTTGTAAAAACGACCTGCAAAATCACACCTGCCGATGCCGGACAGGAACTTTCGACAAGTGTCGAACGATGGTGTGACAAGTGTCGAATTCATGTGCGACACTTGTCGAAAGTTCCCGAAGCATAGCTTTTGCACCGCCGCCTGAAATCTTGAAGCACCGCGGAGTGGCGGTTCGGGCGCGGGATTACAGAAAATCGAGAAGCCGTTGCGTCCAGTCCTGCCCGTTTACAGGGCAAAAGGTGCGGATGCCCAGCTTGCCGGCAGCCTCGCAGTTTCGCGGGCCGTCGTCCACGAAGAGCATGTCGGCAGGAGCAACAGCTTCCTTGTTGAGCATGAAACGGAAAAAACCTTCTCCGGGTTTCATCTCCTTTATCTCGTAGCTTCGGTACATGGCGTCGAAGTAATCGGCCATGGCGTGCCCCTTGCCGTCAAAGTCACGGTCGGCCCACTCCATCATGCAGGGGTTTGTGTTCGATGCCAAAACCACCCTGTAGCCCTCCTGCCGGAGCCGGCGGAGCAGTTCCAGGTTTCTCTCCGGCACCTCTTTGCGGTATCCCTGCCACGCATAACGGCAGTCGGAGATGGTCAGCCGGCGCCCTGTCAGCCGTTCCAGGGCAATCCGGAATTCCTCTTCGCCTATCTTGCCGGCCTCCAAATCGCCGAAGATACCTGTCTGCGTATAGGCATCAAGGCGCGACTCGGCGTCGGCAAGTCCCAGCTCACGGAACCTCCGGATAGCCTGCGGACGGTCTATGGTTATTACAACACCGCCCAAATCGAAAGCTATTACCTTTGTCATTCGTCTTTATCAAATAAGTTCAACTTGTTTTTCCGCGCCTCTTCCAGTGAGACTATCTGCTGCTGTTCCCGGTCGTAATCCTGCCGTAACTGCTCGTATTTGTCGTTCAGTTCCTGCTCGTAGGTCTTCTCTTCCTTTGCATTGAGCAGCCTGGCAGCCGCCAGCGCATTCTGCGAAGCATCCTTCATCCACACCACGGGGCCGCCGTAAACGGGCGCAATCTTCAGCGCCACGTGCAGCTGACTGGTGGTTGCGCCCCCTATCATGATGGGTATGCGCAGCCCGGCTCGCTGCATTTCCTCGGCCACATGCACCATTTCTTCCAGCGAGGGGGTAATAAGTCCGCTCAAGCCTATCATGTCCGCCTGTTCATCTATGGCCTTTTGCACTATCTGCTCGGCCGGAACCATCACGCCCATGTCTATTACTTCGTAGTTATTACAGGCCATCACCACGCCTACAATGTTCTTGCCAATGTCGTGCACGTCGCCTTTAACCGTTGCCAAGACCACTTTGCCGGCCTTGGCAGAGCCTTCCGTCTTCTCTGCCTCTATGTAGGGCTGCAGAATGGAGACAGCCTGTTTCATGGTGCGGGCCGTCTTCACGACCTGGGGCAGGAACATTTTGCCGGCTCCGAAGAGCTCTCCCACCTCGTTCATGCCGGCCATCAGCGGGCCTTCGATGATGTTCACGGCGTGCGGATACTGCTGCAGTGCCTCGTGCAAGTCCTGTTCCAGATAATCGCCTATGCCCTTGCGCAGGGCATAACCAAGCCTGCGGGCCACCGATTCGCTGCGCCATGCCTCTGCGGTTTGGGCCGTTTGCTGTACCGAAACAGAGGACTGGCCGGCCGAGAGAGCAGCTTTTTCGGCCTTGATACGGTTGGCCAGGTCTATCAAGTCTTCCGTTGCACCTTCCCGGCGGTTAAGGACAACATCCTCTATCAGCTGCAGTTGCCCGGGCGGAATGTCCGCATAGGTTACCTTGGTGGCCGGGTTAACGATGCCGAAGTCCATTCCTGCCCGGACGGCATGATAGAGGAACACGGCATGGATGGCCTCGCGAATGTAGTTGTTGCCCCTGAACGAGAACGAGAGGTTGCTCACTCCGCCGCTTACATGGGCACCGGGCAGATGCTTGCGTATCCACGCCGTGGCCCTTATAAAGTCCACTGCATAGTCGTCATGCTCCTCTATACCCGTGGCGATGGAAAGGATATTGGGGTCAAAGATTATGTCCAGCGGGTTCAGCCCCACCCTTTCGGTGAGTATGCCGTAGGCCCGCCGGGCTATTTCTATCTTGCGTTCGTAGGTCGTGGCCTGCCCTTTCTCGTCGAAACACATCACCACCACGGCCGCTCCATAGCGTTTCACGTCCATTGCATGGCTGATGAAGACGTCTTCACCCTCCTTGAGAGAGATGGAGTTGACGATGCTCTTGCCCTGTACACACTTCAAGGCGGCAACGATGACGTCCCACTTGGAGGAATCGATCATCACGGGAACCTTGGCAATATCAGGCTCCGAGGCTATCAGATTGAGGAAGTGGGTCATCTCCTCCTTGGCATCAAGCAGGGCGTCGTCCATGTTCACATCGATAACAAGGGCTCCGTCGGCTACTTGCTTGCGTGCTATGCGGGTTGCCTCTTCGTATTTTTTCTCTTTGATGAGATTGCGGAACTTGCCCGAACCGGCCACATTGCACCGCTCGCCCACGTTAACGAAACGCACCTGGGGCGTTACTTCGAGCACTTCCATGCCCGAAAGGCGCATCGTTTGAGCCCGTTCGGGCACTCTGCGGGGGCTCTTTCCCTTGGCCATTTGGACATAACGGGCTATGAACTCATCGGTAGTGCCGCAGCAGCCGCCTATGATGTTCACCAGTCCTTCTGCCATCAGCTCCTCCATTTGCGGCGCCATGGACTCGGCAGTCTCATCGTACAGGCCCATTGAGTTAGGCAAGCCGGCGTTGGGATAGGCGCTCACGTAGTACGGGGCACGGCGGGCAAGCTCCTGTAAGTAGGGCTTCATCTGCCTGGCTCCGAACGAGCAGTTGAGCCCGACGGAAAAAACAGGGTAGGCATCGATGCTGGCCAGGAAGGCTTCGAGCGACTGTCCGCTGAGCGTTCGGCCGGCTAAATCGCTTATGGTTACGCTCAGCATGACGGGCAACTGCCTGTTCATGGCGCGCATGGTGGTGCAGGCAGCGTCGATGGCTACCTTGGCATTGAGCGTATCGAATATGGTTTCGATGAGCAAAGCGTCCACTCCGCCCTCTATCAGGGCCTCCATCTGCTCCCGGTAGGCGGCAAACAGCTCGTCGTAAGTCAGGTTTCGGGCTGCCGGATTGCCCACATCGGGCGAGATGGAGCACGTCCGGTTGGTTGGTCCTACTGCCCCGGCAACAAAGCGGGGATTAGCTGCAGTGCCGAATTCGTCGGCACACAAGCGCGCCAAACGGGCTCCCTCGTAGGCCATCTGCCTGCTGTAGTCCTCCAGATGATAGTCAGCCTGCGAGATGCGTTGGGATGAGAAGGTGTTTGTTTCTATCAAGTCGGCTCCCGCCCGCAGGTATCGGCGGTGTATGTCCTGCACAACGTCGGGGCGCGTAAGGTTGAGCATGTCGTTGTTACCTTTGTAAGTAACCAAGTGACCCAAAGGTTCACGGTACAGTTTCAGCCCTCCGCGGAAGTCATTCTCTGTCAGTCCGTAGCCTTGAATCATGGTTCCCATGGCTCCGTCCAGCACCACTATCTTCTGTTTAACTATATCCTGTAAATCCATATCCTGCTACTCTGCCTTCATCTTATAACCCACCGGCCATCAAAAACGCTTCACGGCCCTGTCCATTTCGCGCCGGTCTTCTTTCTCCTTCAGCGTCTGGCGCTTGTCGAACTCCTTCTTTCCGCGGGCCAGAGCCACGTTAACTTTCGCCCTGCCGTGCTCGTCTATGAACACGAGAGTGGGCACAATGGTAAAGCCTACGTCCTTGGAGTCCTCCTGCAAGCGGCGTATCTCGCGTTTGGTAAGCAGCAGTTTGCGGTCGCGCTTGGCCTCGTGATTGGCATAGGAGCCGTAGAAATAGGGGCTGATGTTCATGTTCCTGACCCATATCTCACCTTTTTCTATATAGCAATAGGAGTCTACCAGCGACGCCTTGCCGGCCCTGATAGACTTTATCTCAGTACCGGTAAGCACGATGCCGGCCGTATATGTATCTACAAAAAAATACTCGAAGGCGGCTTTCTTGTTCCTTATCTGCACCGAACTCTTCTTGTGAGCCTCCTGTCCGTTCTTGTTCATTGGTTTTGTACCTTACGTTTTTACTTCTCGACAGCAGCAAACCGGTCGATGTGTTCATCGATGTAGTGGGCTATCTGTTCGGTATAGCGCTCTTCACCCTCAACGAAAGCGTCGTCGAAATCATCGAATTCGGGGTATTTCTCAAAGAGCGCCATGAATTCTTCGTCCGAGCAATCCTTCTCTATGTCCTCATGATGGCGGGCAAAGTAGATGTGGCTCTTGCTGATTAGCCTGTACAAGTCCTGCAATCCCCATGCACGCACGGCCTTGGCAAAGGGGTTCAGGTAGATGAACTCGCCCCAGCCGTTGTGTATCAGCTGTACGAAGCCGCCGTCCATTACCTCCTCGCGCAGCGCATGATAGCCCAGGAGCGTTAGCTGGTCGGCGTTAAGCTGGGCCATGGTGTCGGCATTCAGCTCGCCGCCAATGGCCTCGTAGATAGCATCGACAAACACTTGAACGAACTCGTCCATGCCCTTTGCGGCAGCCTGCTGCAAGGCAGAGTCTTTTATTTTCACTTCTTTCATAGCTGCAAAGTTACAAAATTATTCGCTTGCTGATGAATTCTCTTTCACTTTTTCCACATCAGCAGCCCACAATTCCGTTTGCAGCCTCGCTTGCGTTCATGCCCAAACGGGAGCACGGGAGACTCCTGTACGCGCACCGGATACCGGTTGCCGCGCCGCCGCCTTCGGCAACCAGCTTTCCAAGAGTTATGCTTCAAGAGGCTTGAAGGGCACATTCAAGGCCGTTGAAGCATACCTTCAAGGGCCTTGAAGCATAGCTTTATGAAAGCCTCTGGTACACAGCAGGTTATACAAGAGCATGAAAAAGCCGGGCTGGTTCGCGTTACGGGCGCTGCCAACACCATCAAAACAAAAGGAAGCCTCACGCTAACGGCGAGAGACTTCCTTACTTCCAGCCTGCTGCGGAGGCCTTAACCTACCAGCAACTTCAGGTCTTCTTCAACGGTGGTAATACCACCCAACCCGAAACTATCTACCAACACTTTCAGTACGTTGGGTGAAACAAAGGCCGGCAACGTGGGCCCTATGTGAATGTTCTTGATGCCCAAGCTAAGCAGAGCCAGCAATACAATGACGGCTTTCTGCTCATACCAGGCGATATTAAACGCTATGGGCAAGTCGTTGATGTCGTTGGCACCGAAGATTTCCTTCAGCTTCAGCGCCACTACTGCCCAGCTGTAAGAGTCGTTGCACTGGCCGGCATCGAGCACACGGGGTATGCCATCAATGTCTCCCAACTTCAGTTTGTTGTACTTGTACTTAGCACAGCCGCTGGTCAAGATAACCACATCCTTGGGCAAAGCCTTGGCGAAGTCGGTGTAATAGTTACGACTTCTCATCCTACCGTCGCATCCGCTCATGACAACAAACTTGCGTATGGCGCCTGTCTTTACGGCTTCTACTATCTTGTCGGCAAGGGCAAAGACCTGTGCATGTGCAAATCCGCCTACTATTTCGCCTTGCTCTATCTCTTCGGGAGCCTGGCAGGTCTTGGCAAGGGCTATCACTTCCGAGAAGTCCTTGTGGCCGTCGGCACCCGTCTCAATATGCTTCCATCCCGGGAAACCTGTGGAGTTGCTCGTAAACACACGGCCGGCATAGCCGGCATTGGCCTTTGGCGGAACTATACAGTTGGTGGTAAAGACGATGGGACCGTTAAACTTTTCGAACTCTTCTTTCTGCTTCCACCAGGCATTGCCATAGTTTCCAACCAGATGCTTGTATTTCTTGAGCTGCGGATAGTAGTGTGCCGGCAGCATTTCTCCATGCGTGTACACGTCTATGCCCGTTCCTTCGGTCTGCTTCAGCAGGTCTTCCATATCCTTCAGGTCGTGGCCTGAAATCAGGATTCCGGGGTTCTTTCCCACGCCGATGTTTACCTTTGTAAGTTCCGGATTACCATAAGCACCCGTGTTGGCCTTATCGAGCAGGGCCATTGCCTCTACGCCATACTTGCCCGTCTCCAGCACGGTATCGAGCAAGGTCTGCATGTCCGCATCCGGATTGGAGATGACTGCGAGCGCCTGCTCCATAAAAGCAACGATGCTGTCTTGCCGCTCTCCCAGCCTTGCTGCATGGTCATAATACGCCGCCATGCCTTTCAGGCCCAACATGGTGAGTTCTTTCAGCGAGCGTAAATCTTCGTCGGCGTTTCTCAAAACGCCCTCGCGCTCGCCTTCCTGCAGGTAGTCAGCCTTCTCGCCGCCCCACTTCACTTCCTGATAACGGGGCAACTGCACGTGGTGTTCGGCTGCCATGTCAAGCAGCAACTTCTTCAACTTCACGCCCGCATCTACCTTATTCAATATAGACTGGTCGTCGAAGTTGGCATTGGTAATGGTAGCAAAGAGCGCATCTACAATGTAGTCGCCTGCATACTGCGGCGTCTCGACGCCCTTGCTGCGCAGCGCATCGGCTATGATGCCCACTCCTCTCACAACACTCAGCAGCAAATCCATCCAGCGGTTGGTCTCTGCATTCTTGCCACACACGCCCTTTACGGTGCATCCTGTGCCCTGGGCGGTTTCCTGACACTGGTAACAAAACATCTTGTTCTCTGTCATAGCTTATTCTGTTTGAAATGTAAATCTGCCTGCAAAGGTACCCTTGCCTAAATGGGTCGATGATAACAAATGTGTCCGAATGCAGTTAACGTAGGTTAAATGTTCGCCGGCTTGCGCTCTGCTCAAGCCAAGTTAGGGCTTATGCAGGGTTTGGTGTTCCGGCCAAACCGGCCCACTAAGAATCATCATCCGGCAGGCCATCGCCTATTCCGGCCGTGGATATAACGGCAGCCGCGTTGATTCAGCCTTCCAAATTGTTGCCGGAATGATTTTTTTCAGTAACTTTGCAGCCGATTACAGTATTGATAAAGAAATATACAACATGACCAGCGGCGTTATATTAGCACTCCTCATCCCGTTTCTGGGAACAACATTGGGTTCGGCATTCGTGTTCTTCATGAAAGATGATATGCCCGTTCGCCTGCAGAAAACACTCTTAGGTTTCGCCTCGGGCGTAATGGTTGCGGCCTCTGTATGGTCGTTGCTCATGCCCAGCATGGAGATGACAGCCCACTGGGGCAAGGCTGCAGTTGTTCCGGCAGCCATCGGTTTGTTGGCTGGTATGGCCTTCCTGCTGCTCATCGACTCGCTTACGCCCCACATGCACGTTGGTTCCGACCATCCCGAAGGCATCAAGTCGCACCTCTCTCGTACAGCCATGCTCAGCCTGGCCGTTACCATTCACAATTTTCCGGAGGGCATGGCAGTGGGCGTAGTCATAGCAGGTGCGCTGCAGGGAGGCGAATGGATATCGACTGCTGCAGCCATGGCGATGAGTCTGGGCATAGCTATACAGAACATACCCGAGGGAGCCATCATCTCAATGCCTATGAAGGCAGCCGGTGGCAGCAAGCTGAAGTCCTTTACAATGGGCACACTGAGCGGAGCCGTAGAACCTATCGGCGCCGCACTGGTCATTCTGCTGGCCTCCTTCATGACCCCTATCCTGCCCTATTTGCTTAGCTTTGCCGCAGGTGCCATGCTCTACGTGGTGATTGAGGAACTAATACCGGAGGCATCGGAAGGTGAACACAGCAACCTCTCAACCATCGGATTTGCCATTGGCTTTGTGCTGATGATGGTGCTCGACGTTGTGCTCGGCTAAACCTACAACAGCGTGCCGTGCGGAAATTGCACGCCCGCAAGGTGGCCGCACGGTGGATTTCGCGGTGCCGAAGACCGCAAACGTGAACTTTCGACACCTGTCGCACGGACATGTGACACCTGTCGAACAATCGTGCGACAGGTGTCAAAAGTTCCCGAAGCTATACAAGCATCCCGTTTTTCGACAGCATCAATAACGCAACCGGAGGTAAGAAAGGGGCATAAAAAAAGCCTCCGGAAATCAATCCGGAGGCTTCTGCGGTGCGTACGAGACTCGGACTCGTGACCTCCTGCGTGACAGGCAGGCATTCTAACCAACTGAACTAACGCACCAATAGCAAACTCCAAACCCTACCCAACACTCCTTTAACGGCGGTGCGTACGAGACTCGGACTCGTGACCTCCTGCGTGACAGGCAGGCATTCTAACCAACTGAACTAACGCACCCAGTAAGGCAGGTTTCTTATTTGCGGTTGCAAAGGTAAGTACTTTTTTCCTTTCTGCCAAAAGTAGCAAGCACTTTTTTACAAAAAAGTTTGCATCATAATGGCGCCATGATACTCTTCTCCGTCGAAAAGCCAATCCTTGAGTTCGGCTGTACTGCTGAAGCCGGCTCTGTCAAACAATCGGATGGAGTCCTGGTTGTTCTCATCGACCACGGCATAAATCTGATGCAGGTGCAAAACTACTTTGGCATATTCCTTGAGCAGGCTAAGTGTTGCGGCGGCATAGCCCCTGCCCCGATACTGGTTTACTATCACTATGCCTATCTCGGCACGCAGATGCTGAGGGTCGAAGTTCACAACATCGGCTATGCCCAGCGTCTCTCCCTGCTCGTTGTCAATCATGAAGCGCACCTGCTTGTCGGTATAGATGTCGCTCGAAGCATTGGCTATATAGTCATGGAGGGCGTAACGAGAATAGGGAACGTTCGTTGTTCCGACCCCCCACAGCTTGTTGTTGTTCTCTATCTGGTAGAGCATGTCCAGATCTTCCGGCTCCATTGCCCGTATGATTACTTTGGGTAAACTCATGACCATACCTCTTCTCCTGTTATAATCTTGTTTGTCTGATTGTCAAAAAAGCCCATCCGGACGTTCTTGTCCGGCTGTTGGCTGAAGATAGCGAAGATGTCTTCGTAAGCATACGAGGCCACATCATAGACTACGTAGGTGGTAGTCAGCACCTCGCCGGATGGCATACGGCCCAGATGCCCGGCCGGAAGAGCAGCCTTGCTGCCTTCCATGTACACGGCATTCAAGCCGCGGCGGGCAGCTATCTGCCTGCATCGCTCCAGCGATTCCTTGCTGCCTATGAAGACATATTGCGGTTCCGGCTCGCGCCGCTTGCCGCGAAATCCGAGCATGCGCCTCATCCGATACAAGCCCATACCGATGAATGCCGACGACGCCTTGACAAAGATGGCGGTCTTGATGGGCAGGCTGAGCAGGACCGACATGCCTCCGTAGTGCTTGCGAAAGAAGATGAACATGGCCTCATAAAACACATGCACGTACCGGAACGAGCTCTTCTGCGTGCTCTCTCCTTTGTAATGAAGAATGTGCGAAGGCACATACCAGTTCTCCCATCCGGCTTTCAGGAGCCGGTAAGAGAAATCAATATCCTCGCCGTACATGAAGAAGTCCTCGTCTAAGCTGCCGACTTGGGCTATTACCTGGTGCCGGAACAAGCAGAAAGCGCCGCTTACGATTTCTATCCTGGCTGCTTTGTCCCACGGAAGATAGCTCATATAGTAGCGTGCAAACCTGCGATGACGGGGAAAACGGGCACAAAGACCGCACATCTTGTAGAAGGCCGTCATGGGCGAAGGGATGCCTCTGCGCGACTCCATGGCCTTGCTGCCGTCGGCATGGAGCATACATACGCCTGTTGCTCCTATCTGCTGCCGGCCGTCCATCACGCCGATGACATCACGCAACGTGTGCTCTCCCACCACGGTATCAGGGTTCAGAAGCAGTACATACTCACCAGCACACTGCCTGATGGCAATGTTATTGGCCCTGGCAAAGCCTAAGTTGTGGTTGCAGCTGATGAGTTTTACCTGCGGGAAGCGTTCCTGTATGTAAGCTGCAGAGCCGTCTTTGGAGTGATTGTCGACAACAAACACCTCTGCATCAATGCCTTGCAGTGCCCTGTAGAGCGCCTGCAGGCACTGTTCCAGGTAATCTTTGACGTTATAGCTGACAATGATGACGGAGAGTTTCACTTGTTTCTTAATTTTCTGCCAAGGTGTCGTCTACACACCTTGCCATAGAAGGATATACGAAGAACAAGCAAAGCAGCAGAATAATAGCCATGTACCCAAAGGCCACATTCATAAAGAGATAATATAATAAGGTATTGACCAGCAACGGCAGGCACAGCATGTTAAGTCGCAGCGAGCCGTAACGCAGCAGGCTATCCTGGCGCACCGCCTCAGCTGTTTGGTGCAGCCGGCGGTGAATGTGCTTGAACTTGAACAGGCGCAAAGCCAGCGGAATGAGGCCGATAGTCAGCAACTCCATCACCGTGGCGATAACAAACTCCAGGCTTTTATCGGTTGCCCACACGCCATCTACAAGCCACTCGGTCTCATAGAGCACGACAATGACGAGCGACAAGGCCACCGGCAGCCAGAACTCTATGGTCAATATGGTCTGAATTCGTTTCATATCAAATCGGTAGGAGTGGGCATTTGTCGGTTTCGGTCAGTTCTGGAAAGGGGTCCGGTTCAGTATCGAACGGCCCAAAGTCACCTCGTCCGTGTATTCAAGTTCATCGCCTACGGAGATACCCCGGGCAATAACACTCACGTTGACGCCCGTGGGTTGCAGCTTCCGGGAGATATAGAAGTTGGTCGTATCGCCCTCCATCGTAGAGCTGAGGGCAAGAATCACCTCATTGATACCGCCTTCCTCCACCCGCTGTACAAGCGAGTCGATTTCCAAATCGGCCGGTCCGATGCCGTCCATCGGCGAAATGATGCCTCCCAGTACATGGTAGAGGCCATGAAACTGCTGCGTATTTTCCACCGCCATTACATCCTGTATGTTCTCTACAACGCAAATGATGCTGCCGTCGCGGTGCGAATCGGCGCAGATGGGGCAAATATCCGTGTCGCTGATATTATGGCAAACCCTGCAGTGTTTAATCTCTCTCTTCATGGTGGAAACAGCTTGTGCGAAGCCTTCGACATCCTCATTCGACTGCCGAAGCAAAAAGAGAACAAGACGCAAGGCTGTCTTGCGTCCTATTCCCGGTAATTTCGCAAACTCATTAACGGCTTTTTCAAGCAGCAATGAGGGATATTGCTGTTCCATTAAAGATAAATTCCAATACCTATCTTCAGGCCTATCGTTGAATAGTCGGAATGGTCTTTGAACGACTGGTCGTAGTAGATAGCCGGCTCGACCGTTACGGTACGGCTCAAAAAGAAGGCGTAGCCAACCTCAACTCCAGGCATAACGTCGTTGTAACTGTGGTTGGCATGGATGAGCTTACAGTTCGCTCCCAGGTACAAACCATTCTGGATGATATAATAACGGCCGCCTACGCCAAGGGTGTAACGGTCGGGCACCGCATCATTACTGCTGTGCTGCAGCGATGCCTGGCCTGTTATCATCCAGTTGTCCGTAAAGAGATAACCGGCTTTGGCTTCCACTCCCAAATTCAAATCGTCCGTTCCGTTATAGCTTAAGTTGAGCCCCGTAAGCGATGCTCCTACATAAACCTTGCCTTCTTCGAACTGTGCACTCGCAGAGATGGTCATCATCAGCGCTGCAATCATCATTAAAAACTTTTTCATAAACTTACTTTCTACTTGAATGATACATATAATTAATTACTTACTTGTCTTCATCTGTTTGAGATACCAGGCCAGAAACCACACGCAGGACACTGCCAGGCAGCATCCGCCAAGGATGTAGGCAGTGGTATGTTCGAGGCCGAAAGCCTGCTTGCTGACAAACAAATAGGTTGAACACACCGTCGTCATGAACAGCGCCGGCACCAGTGTAACCCAGAATGCCTTATGCTGCTGCACCAGGTAAACGGTGATAGTCCACAGCGTAAACACAGCCAAGGTCTGGTTGCTCCACCCGAACCACTGCCAGATAACATTGAAGCCATTGGGATCGTTCATCTGCCAAACCAGCAAGCCAATGGCCACTGCAAACATCGGAATGGCGATATAGAAACGCTTGAGGACTGATTTCTGCTCCAAATGCAAGGCTTCGGCAATGATGAGACGTGCCGAACGGAAAGCCGTATCGCCGCTGGTGATGGGCGCAGCCACTACACCAAACACGGCCAACAAGCCTCCGAAGAACCCAAGCCAGCCCGTACAAACCTTCTCCACCACATTGGGAGCCGAGAAGAATTGTATCAAGCTCTTGCCTCCCTCTGTGTTGGCCTGAGCCAGGAACTGGTTAACCGTTGCGGCATCAACACATTCTTTCCAACCACCATAATAAAAGAAGTAGGAAGAAACCGTAGCCCAAATCAGTGCAACAAGGCCTTCTGTAATCATGGCTCCATAGAAGATGGGGCGCCCCATCTTCTCATGGTTCACGCAACGAGCCATGAGTGGGCTCTGTGTTGCATGGAAACCGCTGATTGCCCCGCAGGCTATCGTGATGAACAAACAGGGGAACAGCGGATTTTGTGCAAAGAAGGAGTCGGTTCCGAGCAGGCTTTGCGGTTCGTTCAAATTAGCCGCATCAAGGTCACTCCACACCTCCGGAAGGTCCGGCATCTTAACAAAGAGCACCACCATAAGGGCTACTGCCATGAAAAGTAGTGCGAAAGCGAACAAAGGATAGAACTTACCAATAATCTTGTCTATGGGCAGCATGGTTGCCAAGACATAATAGGCGAAGATGAGGATGACCCAAACCAATGGCGTCCAATAATAATCTTTCAAGATAAGTGCAGGGCTGTAGACAAATACAACGCCCACCATTATCAGCAGGAAGACCGAGAACACGAGCATTACTTTCTTAGCCCGAGCGCCCAGATAGTCGCCAACCAGCTCCGGAAGGTTTGTTCCGCCGTGGCGGATGCTTAGCATTCCGCTGAAATAATCGTGCACCGCACCGGCAAAAATACAACCAAGCACTATCCAAAGGTAGGCCGACGGACCATACCATGCACCCATGATGGCACCGAAGATGGGGCCGGTTCCCGCTATGTTAAGGAACTGAATCATAAATACTTTCCAACTCGGCATGACTATATAGTCAACACCATCGGCCATGGCCACGGCCGGTGTCGGCCTGTCATCGGGCCCGAAGATTCGTTCTACAAATTTACCATAGAGCAGATAACCAACAATCAGAGCCAAAAGGGCGATAGTAAAAGATATCATAATATCATGTTGTATTTTATTTCTTCCTTGCAAAGATAAGGCAATTTATTTGAAATGCAAAAAAATATCCGTACCTTTGTGCCAATTAATTAGATATTATTTGAACGAATGAAACCGCTATATCGTTTCTTAACAGTTTTATCTCTCCTTTTTACGGCATGCCGGTTACATGCTCAAAATCCACTTCCACCTAAGTACGAAGTACGCGCCGTGTGGCTTACTACCATTGGCGGACTGGACTGGCCGCACACTTACGCACAAAGCTCATACTCTGCAGAGAAGCAGAAGGATGAATTGAGAAATATACTTGACAAACTCCAGAAGGCCGGCATTAACACCGTGCTCATCCAGACACGTATTCGAGGCACCGTAATCTATCCCTCCGCCTACGAACCTTGGGACGGATGCCTCAGCGGTTTCCCCGGTAAAAGCCCGGGATACGATGCCTTGCAGTTTGCCATCGACGAGTGTCACAAACGCGGCATGGAGCTACATGCCTGGGTGGTGACCATTCCCGTAGGCAAATGGAACGCCTTGGGATGCAGCCAACTGCGCAAGAAACTGCCCGGACTGATACGCAAGATAGGGCCCGATGGATACATGAATCCCGAAAACCCGAAAACCGGAGCCTATCTGGCCGACATCTGCCAGGAGATTACTCGTAACTACGACGTCGACGGCATACACCTGGATTACATCCGATATCCCGAAACCTGGAACATCAAAGTGGGCGCTCACGAGGGGCGACGCAATATAACAAGGATAGTGGAGGACATTCACCGCAAGGTAAAAGCCCTGAAACCGTGGGTTAAGATGAGCTGTTCGCCCGTAGGAAAGTTCAGCGATCTGAGCCGTTACCGCAGCCAGGGATGGAATGCCTACGCCAGAGTTTGCCAGGACGTACAGGGTTGGCTGCGCGACGGACTGATGGATGAAATCTTCCCGATGATGTACTTCCAGGGCCAGCAGTTCTATCCTTTCGCCATAGACTGGGCCGAGTCTTCCTACGGCAGGATTGTAGTTCCAGGTCTTGGCATCTACTTCATGTCGCCGCATGAGAAGAACTGGCCGCTCAGCATCATTACCAGAGAGCTGGAGGTGCTGCGCCGTTACAAGCTCGGCCACGCCTATTTCCGCAGCAAATTCTTTACCGACAACACCAAGGGCATCTACGATTTCGCTTCAAGAGAGTTCACTCCCTACCCTGCCTTGGTACCGCCCATGACGTGGGAGCATGCCACCGCCCCCGTAGCTCCCGGCAGACTGAAAGCTGAAGGCACGCTGCTAAGCTGGCTGCCTGCCCAATCTTCGGGCCGTCAAGGCCCCCTCTCGTACAACGTGTACAGCAGCACTGCCTACCCGGTAAACACTGCCGACGCGCGCAATCTGGTGCGCATACGGATGCCTCAATGCGCAATCAGCATTCCCGAGTACGACGGAACGCGTTATTATGCCGTTACAGCCGTCGACCGTTTTGGCAACGAGAGTCCTGCTACCCAGCTCACCCGCCCTGAAAAGGCTGCAGCGGCAACAGGCCAAAACATATTGAAATGCGACGGCCAGCGCGTGGAACTGCCTGCCAAGAGCGAAAATATGGATGCCGACCTCATCACCATCGAGACGCTCCAGGGCAACATCGTAGCTTCCCGGAGCTATCAGGGCACAACGGCCGATGTACGCAGTCTGCCCGAAGGCATATACATTGTCCGCTCGCTGAACAGCAAGAACGTTGCCCACAAATTAGGCATCTTCGAGATTAAACGCCACGCTCTTCAGCCTTTACCTTAAACTTTCAAATATAAACATCTTGTGCACAAATGATTAGGAACTTAAAGAAACCGCTGCTACTCGTAGTTGGCTGCATCATTGCCACCTGTACTTTGGCCCAAACTCCCATTGCCAACAGGGTGAAGGCCGCCGCCGGCAAGCTGCCCAAAGGTGCTGCGCTGATAGCCAGATACACGGACAACCCGCGCCACTGCCTCTACTTTACGAACCAGAACCGCCTGTACAGGCTCGACGTTATCAGAGACAAGACCGACGACATCAACTTTGCCAGCGAGGGATACGACAAGATTATCTCCACATTTCTGGGAGAACGGGGGCGCTATCTCTTCGTAACAGTCGACCGCCGCAGCATGGCTTCCGACTATCAGCAGAACGGTCGGCAGCTGTGGTGCTTGGATACAAAAACGCAGGAAGTGAGTAAAGTGGGCGAAGGATACAAGATAGAGATAAAGAACAACAGAATAATCATTACCCAGAAGGACAAGATGCGCACCTACGACATGGCCGGCCACGCCATCTCTCCCATCGACGAGTTCAACATGGAATAAGCTGCACGGAGTCTTGTCACCACATCAAGCATGCTGAACAGGCATGCTCGGTTTTTGAAAAACATAAAAAGCAGGGTGCCGGAAATGTGAAGTCGGGTGCTTGGAGATGAGCTTCTGGAACTTTTGACACTTGTCGCACGATTATTCGACAGGTGTCACACGGTTGTGCGACAACTGTCAAAAGTTGCCGGTAACGGTCTTTTGCACCGTTGTTCGCACAATAGCGGGTGCCGGTTGCAGCCAAAAGAACAAGGAAGAAAATACGAGTACGCTACCGCACGGTGATGTGGAAGCAGCCTTGGTGCACTTCGTACTTCACGTAGCAGCGGTTCTGCTCGCGCATGTCGTTCAGCACCTCGCTCAATACCCACTTCAAGGTGTCGTTGCGAACCTGCCTCCGCTTCTCGCCGGGAGCCTCAACCGTCTTGTAGCGATTGTAGCAAACATCGAACGTGGTGCCGTAAAGATGGCAGCTGTTCTGCGTGGCGTTGCCGTTGTGACTGCGCAGTTTCTGCACGTCGTTCTTGCTGCGCATCACGCTGGTAACGATAATCTTGTGCAGTGGTACGCCCTTTACCTGCAGACTGTCGAAGAAGTTACGCCCTATGTCCTGCAAGAGTACGGAGGCGCGAGGCACCAGATACGGGATGCTGCTGTGCAGGCGGTCGATGTAGAAGTAAGGATTTCCGCCCACATATACCAGCTCGGCCTTGCGATTTTCGGCCTCCAAACGGTCGGCAACGGGCGTAACTCCCCACTTCTGTGCCGCCACCAGCTGCACGTCATTTTGGTCGGGGAACGCCCGACCGAAGTTAGGCACGCTGTAGATGCGGTTCTTCACCGGCGTGCCGTCGGCCTTGAAGAAGAGCGACTTCACCCCTTCGGGCAGCGGCATGGCGGAGTCTTTGGCCAAAGCTGTTATGGGAGCAGACGCACGGACATCGGCATCAACCCCGGCGGAGACGGAGTCGGAATCGGCCGGCAGCACCGGTTGAGCCACGGCCAGCTGGCCACCATCCTGTCCGGCTATAGACGGATGTATGCACCGTAACATGGCCAAGGCCACTACCACGAGACAAAAACCCTGCAAATATCTTTTTTTCGAGATTTTCATTCCAAACAGTCAGTTTTCGAGTGGCAAAGATACTAAAAACTTAAAACAGCAACGAGGAATGGCTGAAGTTTTTTGATTTATAGCCATTTATTAATTATTGTTTTGTTTGTTCATATCACTTTCTTTTCGTAATTTTGCAGCGTTTACAGACAAATAGATTTTGATAGAGAAACATATCATACTCGAAGACATTGACCCCGTTGTGTTCTACGGCGTAAACAACTGTCATCTGCAGATGATAAAGTCGCTGTTTCCCAAGCTGCGCATTGTGGCTCGCGGCAACGTTATCAAGGTGATAGGCGACGAGGAGGAGATGGTCAAGATAGAAGAAGACATCGAGGCCATGCGCCGCCATGTGCTGAAATACAACTCGCTGAGCGAGGAAGACATCCTTGACATCAACAAAGGGCACAAGACAAAGGCCGATGCCGTAAAGGGAGTGCTGGTTTACAGCACCGCGGGGCGCCCCATCAAGAGCCGCTCGGAGAACCAGCAGAAGCTGATAGAGGCCTATGAGAAAAGCGACATGATATTTGCCGTGGGGCCTGCCGGTACGGGTAAAACTTACCTGAGCATAGCTCTGGCCGTGAAGGCACTGAAAGAGAAGACGGCCAAGAAAATCATCCTCTCCCGCCCCGCGGTAGAAGCAGGCGAGAAACTGGGCTTCCTACCCGGCGACATGAAGGACAAGATAGACCCCTATCTGCAACCGCTCTACGACGCACTGGAGGACATGATACCCGCCGTTAAGCTGCAGGATATGATGGAGAAGCACATTATCCAGATAGCGCCGCTGGCCTTCATGCGCGGCCGAACATTGAGTGATGCCGTCGTTATACTGGATGAAGCCCAGAATACAACCCCCGCCCAAATCCGTATGTTCCTCACTCGCATGGGTTGGAACACCAAAATGATTATCACGGGCGACATGACGCAGATAGACCTCCCACACGAGCAGAAAAGCGGTTTGAAAGAGTCGCTCAAGATACTCACGGGCATCGAGGGCATTTCTGTTATCCTGATGAACAAGAAAGACATTGTGCGCCACAAGCTCGTTACCCGTATCGTGAATGCCTACGAAGCCTACGACAAGCGGATGGAGGAAAAACAAAAGGGCGCACACGCGGCAACTGCAACAGCCGAAGAAGAAAAGGAAAAGTGAGTTTAACCATTTAATAAAAAGGAGACCCAAGAGCCCTGTCTTCCCGGACAAGGTGCTGGGCAGGCAAAATTATGAGAGCTTTAACAAGTACTGATTTCCATTTTAACGGACAGAAGAGTGTGTACCACGGCAAGGTTCGCGACGTTTACAACATCAATGACGACCTGATGGTCATGATAGCGACCGACAGAATATCGGCGTTCGATGTAGTTCTGCCCAAAGGTATTCCTTTCAAAGGGCAGGTTCTGAACCAGATTGCCGCCAAGTTCCTGGATGCCACGAGCGATATCTGCCCCAACTGGAAACTTTCAGTACCCGACCCAATGGTCACTGTAGGACTGAAGTGCGAAGGTTTCAGGGTAGAGATGATTATCCGCTCCATCCTCACCGGCAGCGCCTGGAGAGCCTACAAGGACGGCTGCCGAGAGCTTTGCGGCGTCAAGCTGCCCGACTGCATGCGCGAGAACGAGCGTTTCCCCGAGCCCATTATCACACCAACAACCAAGGCGGACGAAGGTCACGACATGAATATCTCGCGCGAGGAAATCATTGCCCAGGGGCTGATGAGTGCCGAGGATTATGCCATCGTGGAAGACTACACGCGCAAGCTGTTTGCCCGCGGACAGGAGATTGCGGCCAAGCGTGGGCTCATTCTGGTCGATACCAAGTACGAATTCGGCAAGCGCGACGGCAAGATTTACCTCATAGACGAAATCCACACCCCCGACTCCAGCCGTTACTTCTACGCCGACGGCTACGAGCAGAAGCTCAAAAACGGCGAACCGCAGAAGCAACTCTCCAAGGAATTCGTCCGCCAGTGGCTCATCGAGCACAACTTCATGAACGAACCGGGGCAGAAGATGCCTGAGATAACCGAGGAATATGCCGAAAGCGTGAGCGACCGCTACATAGAGTTATACGAGCACATAACGGGAGAAACCTTCGATAAAGCTGCTGAAGAGGATGGCGACATCGCTGCAAGAATAGAGCAGAACGTGGCCAGCTATCTTGCCACACGTCAATAACACACTTCCAAATACAGAGCTACCGCAAGTGTACGAACAGGAAAAAATAAAGCCGTACGACGGCAACGGGGAGAAAAGCAAGCTCGTAGAAGACATGTTTGACAACATTGCTCCCACCTACGACACGCTCAATCACCGGCTGTCATGGAACATCGACAAGGGCTGGCGCAAGAAAGCAATCCGGCAACTGCTGCCTTATCGGCCGCAGACACTGCTGGACATTGCAACCGGAACGGGCGACTTCGCCATCCTGGCTGCCAGGATGCTCACTCCTAAATCACTCATCGGAGCCGACATCTCGGAAGGAATGATGGACATCGGACGGCAGAAAGTAAAGCGAGAAGGGCTGGACAAGGTTGTTGCTTTCAAGAAGGAAGACTGCCTGAACCTCTCTTTCGAGGACGAAACCTTTGATGCCGTGACGGCAGCTTTCGGCATCCGCAACTTTCAGGACCTCGACCAAGGGCTCCGGGAGATATGTCGGGTGCTCAAAAACGGCGGCCATCTGAGCATTGTCGAACTCACCACGCCCGTAAGTTTCCCCATGAAACAGCTCTTCCGCATCTATTCGCACACAGTGCTCCCCATCTATGGAAAGCTCATCAGCAAAGACAACAGCGCCTACAGCTATCTCACCTCCACGATAGAAGCGTTTCCACAGGGCGAGCAAATGATGGAGATATTCAGAAAGGCAGGCTTCAGGGAGGCGTCGTTCAGGCGGCTCACCTTCGGCATCTGCACGATGTACTTCGCAGAGAAATAACAAACAACTGATTGATAAACCTAACTACAATGGACAAATACGGACTGATAGGCTATCCGCTGGGCCACTCGTTCTCCATCAGCTACTTCAACGAGAAGTTCGAGAACGAAGGTATCAACGCCGTGTACGAGAACTTCGAGATAGCTGACATCACGAACCTAAGAGAGATTTTGGACTCTTATCCCAATCTCAAAGGCCTTAATGTAACCATTCCCTACAAGGAGCAGGTCATCAGATATCTTGATTCGATAAGCCCCGCGGCCAAAGCCATCGGCGCCGTAAATGTAATCAGGATTACCCACAAGGGCAAGAAAGTGTTGCTCAAAGGGTTCAACAGCGATGTTATCGGGTTCACCCGCAGTATAGAACCCATGCTCGAACCGGCCCACAAGAAAGCTCTCATTCTGGGAACCGGTGGCGCCTCAAAGGCCATTAACTACGGTCTGCGTTCCTTGAGAATAGAAACAAAATTCGTGAGTCGCAGCAAGAAGAAGGACATGCTCACCTACCAGGAGCTTACCCCGGCCCACATGCAGGAGTACAAGGTTATCGTTAACTGCACTCCCCTGGGCATGTATCCCAAGTTCGAGGAATGTCCGATGCTGCCCTATGAGGCCATGGACGACAAAACTCTGCTCTACGACCTCATCTACAATCCTGATGAAACCATGTTCATGCAGCAAGGTCGCAAATACGGAGCAACCGTTAAGAACGGCTTGGAGATGCTTCTGCTGCAAGCATTCGCAAGCTGGGACTTCTGGAACGGAAAGGAACAAGACAACCTCTAACCCCAAACAGACACAAGAAAACAGTACATGAATAATCAAGGTAGATACATGATGCGCGGCGTCAGTGCCGCAAAAGAAGACGTACACAACGCTATCAAGAACATAGACAAGGGCATTTTTCCGCAGGCCTTCTGCAAGATTATACCCGACATTCTGGGCGGTGACCCCGAATACTGCAATATCATGCACGCCGACGGGGCCGGAACCAAGTCGTCGCTGGCCTACATGTACTGGAAGGAAACCGGCGACCTGAGCGTCTGGAAGGGCATTGCACAGGATGCCATCGTGATGAATACCGATGATTTACTTTGCGTTGGCGCCGTGGATAACATACTTGTCTCGAGCACCATCGGCCGTAACAAGATGCTGGTACCGGGCGAAGTGATATCTACCATTATCAACGGAACGGACGAGTTGCTGTCTTCATTGCGCGAGATGGGCATCGGCATCTGGCCCACCGGTGGCGAGACGGCCGACGTTGGCGACCTGGTGCGAACCATTATCGTAGACTCTACCGTTACCTGCCGCATGAAACGCAAGGATGTTATCAACAACGCAAACATCCGACCGGGCGATGTTATCGTGGGATTGAGCTCTACCGGGCAGGCCACCTACGAGCACCAATACAACGGCGGCATGGGAAGCAACGGACTGACCAGTGCTCGCCACGATGTTTTTGCCAACTACCTGAAGGAGAAATACCCCGAGAGTTACGACCATGCCGTACCCGATGAGCTGGTGTACAGCGGCAAGTACAAGCTCACCGACGAAGTAGCAGGCAGCCCGCTTACTGCCGGCAAGCTGGTTCTCTCCCCCACCCGAACCTATGCACCGGTCATTAAAAAACTGCTGGACGAACTGCGTCCTGCCATTCACGGCATGGTTCACTGCACCGGCGGCGCACAGACCAAGGTGCTGCACTTTGTGGGCGAGAACTGCAGGGTTATCAAAGACAACATGTTCCCGGTACCTCCGCTGTTCCGGGCCATCCACGATTGCAGCGATACCGACTGGAAAGAGATGTTCCAAGTGTTCAACATGGGGCACCGGATGGAGATATACGTCGGTCCCGAAACGGCCGAACGGGTAATCGAAATCAGCCAAAGTTTCGGCATCGATGCGCAGATTGTGGGCCGCATAGAGGAAGGCAAGCGCAGCCTGACCATTGAGTCGGAATACGGAACATTCAACTATTAATCAATCAAAGCAAACAGTAAACCATACAACATGGCGGATAACAACAGCATATTGGAAAAGTTAGACGGTCTTGAAAGCCGGTTCGAGGAAATCAGCACGCTGATAACCGACCCGGAAGTCATAGCCGACCAGCAACGCTTCGTTAAGCTGACAAAGGAATACAAAGACCTGAGCGACATCATGGATGCACGCAAACGCTACGTGGCATGCCTCTCTGCCATCAAAGAGGCAAAGGATATTATAGCCAACGAGACCGATGCCGACATGAAAGAAATGGCGCGCGAGCAGCTCTCGGAGAATGAGGCACTGCAGCCAAAGCTGGAAGAAGAAATCAAAATAGCATTGGTTCCGAAAGACCCGGAAGATGCCAAAAACGTGCAGATGGAAATCCGTGCCGGAACCGGAGGCGACGAGGCGGCGCTCTTTGCGGGCGATCTCTTCGGCATGTACAAGAGGTTTTGCGACTCCAAAGGCTGGAACTTGAGCATAACTTCGGCCTCCGAAGGCGCCGTGGGCGGATTTAAGGAGATTGACTTTGCCGTTTCCGGCGACAACGTTTACGGCACCCTGAAATACGAGAGCGGCGTACACCGCGTGCAGCGGGTACCTGCCACCGAGACCCAAGGCCGCATGCACACCAGCGCTGCCACAGTGGCAGTGCTGCCGGAGGCCGACAAATTCGAGGTAAACATCAACGAAGGAGACATCAAGTGGGACACTTTCCGCTCCAGTGGTGCCGGTGGCCAGAACGTCAATAAGGTGGAATCGGGCGTCCGCCTGCGCTATCCATGGAAGAATCCCAATACCGGCGAGGTGGAGGAAATTCTCATTGAGTGTACCGAGACACGCGACCAGCCCAAGAACAAGGAGCGTGCACTCTCGCGCCTGCGTACCTTTATTTATGACAGGGAGCACCAGAAGTATGTCGACGACATTGCCAACCGCCGCAAGAGCCTGGTCTCCACGGGCGACCGCTCGGCCAAGATACGCACCTACAACTTCCCCCAGGGCCGCGTAACCGACCACCGCATAGGCTACACTACGCACGACCTGCAGGGCTTCATGAACGGAAACATACAGGACATGATAGACGCACTGACGGTTGCAGAGAACGCGGAGAAGATGAAGGAGAGCGAACTCTGACGGCAACCCGCCGGCTGTTGGAAACCCAAAAACAAAAAGCAATGAACAGAAAGCAATTAGCAGAGCAGATATTCACGAAGCAGTCGTTTCTCTGTGTGGGGCTCGACACTGACATCAAGAAGATACCCCGGCACCTGAGAGACGAGGAGGATGCCATCTTCCTCTTCAACAAAGCCATCATAGACGCCACCGCTCCCTACTGTGTAGCCTACAAACCCAACCTGGCTTTTTACGAGTGCATGGGCACCGAGGGGCTGGCAGCCTTTGAACGCACGGTGGGCTACCTCAAGAAGTTTTATCCCGAACAGTTCATTATAGCCGATGCAAAGCGCGGAGACATTGGGAACACCTCGGCCATGTACGCCCGCACGTTCTTCGAGACCTACGATGTAGACGCGCTTACCGTGGCTCCCTACATGGGCGAAGACAGCGTGCAGCCTTTCCTCGACTATCAGGGCAAATGGGTTATCCTGCTCGCCCTCACCTCAAACAAGGGCAGCCACGACTTCCAGCTCACCGCCGACAACGAGGGGCAACGCCTGTTCGAGAAAGTGATAAGCAAGAGTCAGGAATGGGGAACCGATGAAAATATGATGTTCGTGGTAGGCGCCACGCAGGGCGAAATGTTCAGAGACATACGCCGAGTGGCCCCCAACCACTTCCTGCTGGTTCCCGGCATTGGCGCCCAAGGGGGCAGTCTGCAGGACGTATGCCGCTATGGAATGATTAAAGACTGCGGCCTCTTGGTCAATTCCTCACGCGGTATTATCTACGCCGGCAGCGAGGAAGACTTCGCCGAGATTGCTGCACAGAGGGCGAAAGAATTGCAACAGCAAATGGCTACGGAGCTGGCAAAGATAAGATAACAAGCCACCGAAAGGGCGAAAGATGCCCATCGCCGATGCCGTTCTTTTTCCGTCGGCGGGAAAGAGGTATCGTTCAAGCCGCTTGGAGATGCCCATCAAGGCGCTTGAACGATACCTCCAAGAGCCTAAAAGCATAGCAATAAGAAACCGGAGTGGCACAAGCTGTGAAAAGATATTGATAATCAACGGGTTAAAACAAATACCTACAGCATACTGGAAAGTACTCGGAAAACCGCTTGCCGACATGGAGCTTTCGGTGAACGCCCAATCTCCTGCAACCTGCCCCCATATCCCGCACGGACAAAGATGTAGCCACCAACTGCGCGGCAAGTCATTCTCCACACGCAAAATCAATTGTAAACGCACCCCAAAGTGAACGACGCAAAAATCATCAACGACCCCGTTTTCGGCTTCATCAAGATTCCCCAGGGCCTCCTGCTCAGCCTTGTCAAGCATCCGCTCATGCAGAGGCTTACGCGCATCAAGCAGCTGGGGCTGGCCTCGGTGGTATATCCGGGTGCCCAGCACACGCGCTTCCAGCACTCGCTGGGCGCCTACTACCTGATGAGTGAGGCCATTACGTCGCTCACACAGAAAGGTATATTCATCTTTGACAGCGAAGCCGAGGCCGTACAGGCTGCCATCCTGATGCACGACATCGGTCACGGCCCGTTCTCGCACGTACTGGAGAACACCCTCATCCGCGGCATCTCGCACGAGGAAATATCCTTGATGATGATGGAACAGATTAACCGCGAGCTGAACGGAGAGCTGAACCTGGCCATCATGATATTCAAGGACGAATACCCGAAGCGCTTCCTCCACCAGCTCATCAGCAGCCAGCTGGACATGGACAGGCTCGACTACCTGCGCCGGGACAGCTTCTACACGGGCGTGAACGAAGGTAACATAGGCTCGGCACGCATCATCAAGATGCTCAATGTGGTGGACGACAGCCTGGTGATAGAGTCAAAAGGCATCTATTCCATAGAGAATTACCTCACCTCACGGCGCCTGATGTACTGGCAGGTGTACCTCCACAAAACCGCCGTGGCCTGCGAGAAGATACTTGTAAACCTGCTGCTGAGGGCCAAGCAACTGGTTACGGAGGGCAAGGAGCTGTTTGCTCCACCTGCCCTGCGCTATTTCCTGGAGAACGAGGTCAATGCAGCGTTCTTCCAATCCCATCCGGATGCGCTGCGCTACTACGAGCAATTAGACGACAACGACATCTGGAGCAGCCTAAAGGTGTGGGCCGGCAACGAGGACAAAATTCTCTCCATGCTCGCTCGCGACATGGTGGAACGCCGCCTCTTCAAGGTAGAAGTGCGCGATACACCCTACTCTGAAGAGGAACTCGACGACGTGCGCCGTCGCCTCTCGGCCGAAGCAGGAGTCTCACTTGCCGATGCCCGGTATTTTATGAGCGTCAACACGATACAGAAAGACATGTACGATATCAACGACGACCATATCTCCATTCTTTACAAGGACGGTACCATCAAGGATATTGTGGATGCTTCCGAAATACTGAACGTAGCTTTGCTTTCAAAAAAAATTCGCAAATATTACCTTTGTTATCAGCGTTTCTGAATTATATTTGCTATATTTGCAGAATAATTCAACCAGATTGAACATAACATGGAATTTACTGCAAAACAAATAGCCCAATTCATTGAGGGGAAAGTTGAAGGTAACGAGAATGCTACTGTCCATACTTTTGCGAAAATCGAAGAAGGAGTTCCCGGTGCAATTTCTTTCCTCGCCAACCCCAAATATACCCACTATATTTACGAAACACAATCCAGTATAATCCTTGTTGATGAAACTGTAGAAATAGAAAAGCCCGTAAAGCCAACGCTCATCAGGGTGAAAAATGCGCGTGACTGCGTGGCCAGGCTCCTGCAAATGTACGAAGCCGCCAAGCCCAAGAAGCAGGGCATAGACGCCCTGGCATTCATATCGCCCAAAGCCAAGATAGGCAAGGACGTGTATGTTGGCGCATTTGCCTACATAGGCGACGGGGTCGAGATAGGCGACGGCTCGCAAATATACCCGCACGCAACCATTATGGACAACGTAAAACTCGGGCAGAACTGCCTCATTTATCCCAATGTAAGCATCTACCAAGGTTGTGTGGTGGGCAATCAGGTAACTATCCACTCGGGCAGTGTCATCGGTTCTGATGGCTTCGGCTTTGCTCCTAACGGAGAAGGGTATGACAAGATACCGCAAATAGGCATAGTAACCATAGAGGACAACGTGGAGATTGGGGCCAACACCTGTATCGACCGGTCGACAATGGGAAGCACTTACGTGCGCAAAGGCGTAAAACTGGACAACTTGGTGCAGATAGCCCACAACACTGATATTGGCGAAAACACCGTTATGAGCGCCCAAGTAGGCATAGCAGGCTCTACCAAGGTGGGCCAGTGGTGCATGTTCGGAGGGCAGGTAGGCATAGCCGGACACATCAAGATAGGCAACAAGGTGTTTCTTGGTGCACAGTCGGGCGTTCCCGGTAACATAAAAGATGACCAGACGCTGATAGGCACTCCGCCCATGGAACCTAAACCCTACTTTAAATCGCAGGCCATCTTCCGCAGACTGCCGGAGATATACAAGCAACTGAACGAACTCCAAAAGGAAGTGGAAAACCTAAAGGCTTTACAGAAACAACAGCAATAGAGACCAAAGCCTGCATGGCAAATGGAGAGAAATCCGGCTCATCGCGACACGGGAAAGCTCACGGGGCAGGACTTCGTCCATAAACTAAAAACGTAATAAATGGAAACAGCAAAGCAGACAACCCTGAAAGGGAGCTTCTCTCTTTTCGGCAAAGGACTTCATACAGGCTTGAACCTGACGGTTACATTTAACCCGGCTCCTGAAAATACAGGATACAGAATTCAGCGTATAGATGTTGATGGCCAGCCTATAATCGATGCAATAGCAGAGAAGGTACTGACCACCGACCGCGGTACTACCATTGGCGATGGAAACGTAAAGATATCAACCATAGAGCACGGTATGGCTGCCCTCTATGCAATGGGCATAGACAACTGCCTCATTCAGGTAAATGGCCCCGAGTTTCCAATACTCGACGGGTCGGCTGCCATGTATGTTGACAAGATAAAAGAAGTAGGAATAGTAGAACAGAATGCCCAGAAGGACTATTACATCATTCGCAAGAAAATAGAGATAAAGGACGAGGCAACAGGCTCAAGCATCATCATCCTGCCCGATGAGCAGTTCTCCATTACGGCCATGTGCTCCTTCGATTCCAAGTTCATCAGCAGCCAGTTTGCAACGCTTGATGACATCAAGAACTTTGCGGAGGAAATAGCACCGGCCCGTACCTTCGTCTTTGTGCGGGATATCGTTCCGCTGCTGGAACATAATCTCATCAAAGGCGGCGACCTGGATAATGCCATTGTTATCTATGAACGCGAGGTAAGCCAGGACAAACTCGACCAACTTGCCGATGTGCTGAAGGTTGCCCGCATGGATGCCACAAAGATTGGCTACATCCAGCACAAGCCTTTGATATGGGATAACGAATGCACCCGCCACAAACTCCTCGACATCATAGGCGACATGGCGCTCATTGGACGCCCGCTCAAGGGGCGTATCATCGCAACCCGACCGGGCCATACGGTAAACAACAAGTTTGCCCGGCTGATGCGTAAGGAAATCCGCAAGCATGAAATTCAGGCCCCCATCTATGACCCCAACGAAGAACCCATCATGGATAACATCCGTATCAGGCAACTGCTTCCGCATCGCTATCCCATGCAACTGGTTGACAAGGTTATCTCCATGGGGCCAAACAGCATTGTGGGCATCAAGAATGTAACCGCCAACGAGCCGTTCTTCCAGGGCCACTTCCCCGAGGAACCCGTCATGCCGGGCGTACTCCAGATAGAAGCCATGGCACAATGCGGAGGCCTGCTCGTGCTGAGCCAGCTTGAAGAACCTGAACGATGGTCTACTTACTTCCTGAAAATAGACGATGTAAAATTCAGACAGAAAGTTGTTCCCGGCGACACCTTGCTCTTCAGGGTCGAGATTCTGCATCCCGTACGCCATGGCATCAGTTCGATGAAAGGCTATATGTTTGTTGGTGACCATGTAGTATCAGAGGCTACATTTACTGCTCAAATTGTAAATAACAAGTAACATGAACCAGATTAGCCCGTTAGCATTTGTACATCCTGAGGCCCAAATAGGAGACAACAACATCATCGGTCCTTTCTGTTATATTGACCGCAATACTGTCATTGGCAACAATAATGTCATGCAGAATGGCGTAACCATCAACTGCGGTGCAAGAATAGGAAATGACAACGAGTTCTTTCCTGGTTCAAGTATAGCCACCAAACCCCAAGACTTAAAATACAAGGGCGAGGATACTATCTGTGAGATAGGCAACAACAACAGCATTCGCGAGAACGTAACTGTTTCGCGCGGAACTGCCTCCAAAGGCACTACACAGCTTGGAAACAACTGCCTGCTCATGGAGAACATGCACATAGCACACGACTGTTTCTTCGGCGACAACCTCATTATCGGCAATTCTACCAAATTTGCCGGTGAAGTTTCCGTAGACAGCAATGCCATCATTTCGGCCTCGGTACTGTGCCATCAGTTCTGTCACATCGGCGGATACGTCATGATACAAGGTGGAAGCAGGTTCTCTCAGGACATTCCGCCCTACATCATTGCCGGCAAGGATCCCATCCGCTATGCCGGAATAAACATCGTGGGACTGCGGCGCCACGGGTTCAGCAACGAACTCATTGACCTCATCCACAACGCCTATCGCCTGCTCTACTCTAAGGGCATTATGGCAGAAGGTATTCAGGAAATTAAGAACAACTTGCAAATTACCCCCGAAATACAATATATCATTGATTTTGTCAGCTCATCCAATCGCGGCATTATCAGATAAATTTAAATGCAGTATGCAGGTATCCATCTTCAGCGAGCCAGCATGCTGCTTTTTCATATCACGATGACGAACTATTTAGTTGTTGTCCTTGGACCTACAGGGGTGGGTAAAACAGAATTATGCCTGCAGATAGCAGAGCATCTGCACACGCCAATCATCAATGCGGATTCAAGGCAAATATTCGCTGAACTGCCCATTGGTACTGCTGCACCTACACCAGAACAACAACAGCGGGTTAAGCATTTCTTTGTAGGCAACCATCACCTGCAAGACTACTACAGCGCTTCCATGTTCGAGCAGGACACCTTGAGCCTGCTTGACCACCTTTACAGCCAAAACAATGTGGCATTACTGGCAGGTGGATCTATGCTTTACATTGATGCCGTATGTAAAGGCATAGACGATATACCGACTGTTGACCCGGCCATACGGGAAATGATGAAACGACGCTTAAAGGAAGAAGGGTTACCCGCTCTGACTGAAGAACTTAAGAAACTGGATCCTGTTCATTGGGAGATAGTAGACAAGAATAATCCACGTCGCGTTGTTCATGCGCTGGAGATATGTCACATGACCGGAAAGACTTATACTTCCTTCAGAACAAATACAGCCAAAACGCGTCCTTTCAAAATCATCAAGATTGGACTTAATCGTGATCGTACCGAACTCTATGAACGCATCAATGCGCGTGTTCACGACATGATGGAAAAAGGATTGGAAACAGAGGCACGCAAGGTTTATCCACTCCGAGGGCTCAACTCCCTGAATACAGTTGGATATCGCGAACTCTTCAGTTATTTTGATAGGTCAATTCCCCTCAAGGAAGCCATCAGGCAGATACAATCTAACACCAGGCAGTACATGCGCAAGCAACTCACTTGGTTCAAGAAAGACGCGAGCACCAAATGGTTCCATCCCGACAACATTAAAGAAATTATAAATTATATCGACAATTCGATTTAGATACCGTTATATTTCGTACTTTTGTGTCAAATAACTACTCCACAACAGGAGCCTATCCGTGAATTATGAACAAGATAAAAAGATTTTTCAGCACGATTTGGGGTAAGATCAAGGCTTTCTGGCCTTGGTATAAATCTCTTTACATAGGCAAGCCCTGGTGGAAGAAAACCATTGCCGCATTTGTTTCATGCCTCGTGGCCTTCTTCTTGTATCTAGGTATGGTTGATGTAAACTTCCTCTGGCTCTTCGGTAAAAGCCCCGGTTATTTCTCCGGTATCATGGATCCGCAGACCAGTCAGGCTTCAGAGATATACAGTGCCGACGGCAAATTGATAGGTAAATACTTCAACGAGAACCGCACGCCAGTTAAATACGACGAAGTGAACCCCGACTTTTTCAAAGCTCTTATTGACACAGAGGACGAAAGATTCTATCATCACTGGGGCATCGACCCCATCGGAATATTCGCTGCAGCTAAAGACGCCTTGCTCAGTCATGACGGTCGAGGCGCCTCGACCATTACCCAGCAGCTGGCAAAGAACATGTTCCGCGTTCGCAGCCAGTATTCTACCGGCTTGCTTGGAAAGATTCCCGGACTGCGAATTTTGATTGTGAAGAGCAAGGAATGGATTATCGCCACCAAACTCGAAACAGCATACACCAAGAACGAAATTCTTACCATGTATGCCAATACGGTAGATTTCGGTTCCAACTCGTATGGTATCAAGACAGCAGCCAAGACCTACTTCAACACTACTCCTGCCCAGCTTACCACCGACCAGGCTGCAGTGCTCGTAGGTATGCTCAAGGCCACCACATTCTATAACCCGCGCCTGAACCCGGAGAACAGTCTTAAACGCAGGAATACCGTACTCAGCAACATGGTTAAGCTCGGCGACTTGTCGAGCGAGCAATATGCCAAGCTGTCGCAGCTGCCCATCAAACTCGACTTCAAGGTCGAAGAGAATTACGACGGGCAGGCTCTTTACTTTCGCGAAGCCATTGCCGATTACCTGAAGAAGGAAGGTTTTCTGGACGAGGGATACGACCTTTACTCCAGCGGACTGAAAATATACACCACTATAGACACCCGAATGCAGCAGTATGCCGAAGCTGCAGCCATCAAGCAGATGAAGCAGGTGCAGCGAAACTTCGAGAATCACTGGGGAGCTTGGAACAAGCGCGAATGCTGGATTGACGAGAATGGAAACGTCATCCCCAACTTCATCGAAGGCATAGCCCAGCGGCAGCCGGTTTACAAATATCTGGAAGCCAAGTACCCCGGTCAGCCCGACTCTATTCTATACCACCTCAACCAGCCTCACAAAGTCAAGGTATTTGATTATGAAAAGGGAACCAAGGAGATGGAACTGTCGACCATGGACTCCATTCGCTACATGGTTCATTTCATGCACTGCGCGATGGTGGCCATGGAACCTCAAACCGGCGCGGTAAAAGCATGGGTGGGCGACATAGACTTCAGCTCGTGGAAATATGACAAGGTAACGGCAATGCGCCAGCCCGGCTCTACTTTCAAGCTCTTTGTCTATACCGAAGCCATGAACCAAGGACTTACACCATGCGACAAGCGGCGAGACGAATACATCTCCATGCAGGTATACGACAAGAAGAAACACGAAACAACCACTTGGACGCCCTCCAACGCCAATGGCTCGTTCTCAGGAGACTCCATACCACTAAAGAGCGCCTTTGCAAAGAGCATCAACTCTGTGGCCGTAAGGCTTGGACAGGAAATGGGTATCCAGCGTATCATCGAGACAGCTCACAAGATGGGCATCAGCAGTCCGCTCGAAGATGCCCCTTCCCTTGCCCTGGGTTCCAGCGACGTCAATCTGCTCGAGATGACCAATGCCTACTGTACAATCTCCGATAACGGCAAACATCACGCACCGGTTCTCATCACCCGCATTCTTGATAAAGACGGCAACGAAGTCTACATAGGTCCTACAACTTCCGAGCAGGTTATTCCCTACAAGAGTGCCTTCCTGATGCAGCAGATGCTCCAGGGCGGCATGCGCGAACCGGGAGGAACCAGCCAGAGCCTGTGGGGATACGTAGGCGATGCACGCGACACTGAGTTTGGCGGTAAAACCGGAACTTCCAACAACCACTCCGATGCCTGGTTCATGGCCGTAAGTCCCAAGTTAGTGGTAGGCGCGTGGGTAGGCGGCGAGTATCGGAGCATCCACTTTAGGACCGGAGCACTGGGACAAGGCAGCCGAACCGCCCTCCCCATCTGCGGCTATTTCCTGCAATCGGTTCTCCGCGACCCTGCTTTCCAGCACTATCATGCCAAGTTCGACCGGCCTCACGATGAGGGTATAACCAAGGACATGTACCAGTGTGCCAGCTACTATCAGCCCGTAAGGCGCGATACTGTCAAGCGCGACACCCTCCAGTCAACATCCGAGGAGATAGTGCTCGACGAGAATGGCAATCCTTTTATCAAGAAGATAGAGGAAGAAGGTGAAAAGGCGCTCGAACAAAAGAATAAGACCGAGAAACGAAAACCCACCGAGGAAGTCGTAAACTTCGATGACCTTTAACGAATTGCAGAGGCAGGTTTCCCGGAAATCTGCCTCTGTCTGCCTATGGAAATGTCAAAGCCAGAAGTCCAGAACATAGACTTGAATAATACAGAGTTGCAAAACGCACTCCAAATTATCCAGTTTACCCGCCGCTCGCTGTTCCTCACCGGAAAGGCAGGGACGGGTAAATCTACTTTTCTCCGCTATATAGCAGCAACCACAAAGAAGAAGCACATCATTCTGGCTCCTACGGGTATTGCCGCCATCAATGCCGGAGGCTCTACCCTGCACAGCTTCTTCAAGTTGCCTTTCCACCCGCTGCTGCCCAACGACTCCAGATATTCGCCCCGCAACATCCGCGACACCTTGAAGTACAATGGCGAGAAGCGGAAGCTCCTGAGAGAGGTGGAACTCATCATTATCGATGAGATTTCCATGGTCAGAGCCGACATCATAGACTTTATAGACAAGGTTCTGCGCATCTACAACCGCAACATGCGCGAGCCCTTTGGCGGCAAGCAGCTGCTCCTTGTGGGCGACATTTACCAGCTGGAGCCGGTACTCAAGCAGGAGGACCGGCAACTGCTGAACCCGTTCTACCCGTCGGCATTCTTTTTTGATGCCCGCGTGTTCCGCGAAATGCAGCTCGTTTCCATCGAGCTGAAGAAAGTCTACAGGCAATCGGACCCCACCTTCATCAGCATTCTCGACCACATCCGCACGTCGCAGGTCAGTGCGGCCGACCTCACGCTGCTCAACAAACGGGTTGGTGCCGGTTTTGAAGAAACAGGCCACAGCGCACCCCAGTCGTCCACCAACCTCTCCATCACCCTCTCTACCCGGCGTGATACCGTTGATTACATTAACGAGAAGAAACTCGACGAGCTACCTGGCGACAAGACCATGTTCCGCGGTTGGATAGAAGGAGAGTTCCCCGAAAGCAGCCTCCCCACGCCCATGGAGCTGGAACTCAAGGCGGGCGCGCAAGTTCTCTTTATCCGCAACGACAAGGAGAAGCGGTGGGTTAACGGCACGCTGGGAACCATCATCGGCTTTGGCGACGAGAAAGACGGCATTATCTACGTGAGAACTGAAAGCGGAGAAGACTATGATGTGGAGCGTGAAATATGGAGCAACACCCGATACACGTTCAACGAAACGGAGAAGAAAATAGAAGAAGAGGAAATAGGCAATTACACCCAGTTCCCCATTCGCCTGGCCTGGGCCATCACGGTGCACAAGAGTCAGGGCCTCACCTTCAACCGTGTGAAGATTGACTTTACCGGTGGAGTCTTTGCGGGCGGCCAAACTTACGTGGCTCTTTCACGCTGCACCTCGCTTGGTGGCATCACGCTGCAGGAGCCCATACGCCGAGATGAGGTCTTCGTAAGGGCCGAAGTGCAGAATTTCGCACGCAACTACAACAACCTCAACATCATTAATACGGCCTTGCAGCAAAGTAAAGCCGACAAACAGTACTACGATGCCGTGCAGGCTTTTGACAAGGGAGACATGCAACAGGCGCTCGACAACTTCTTTCTCGCCATCCACAGCCGCTACGATATCGAGAAACCGGCAGCCAAACGGTTGCTTAGGCGGAAGCTCAACATCGTGAACAGCCAGCGTGACGAAATCTGCCGGCTCAAAGAGGAGGCACGGCGAAAGGAGGACATGCTCAAGAGGTTGGCCGTAGAATACGTTTCGATGGGCAGAGACTGCGAGCGCGAAGGCTTTACGGATGCTGCCATCCGCAACTACGAGAAGGCACTGGAACTGTGTCCCGACATACCTACGGCAAAGCGCAGAATAAAGAAACTGCGCCCACAGTAGCCCGTCGCGTACCTTGCGCGGAGGCTACCGCGCCTCTTCATCGTCCCCGTAGAGATAGAACATGCGTTCCATCAGCTGCCATTTACCGGCACTGGTGTCGCCCTCCTTGCATTTCTGGAACACGGCCACATAGTCCTCCCACTCCTGCTGGCGCGGCAGGCAGGCCAGTTTCTCCATAGCCTTGTCCCAGTCAAAGTCGAGCGGCGTCTCTATCACCATCACCACCCGCGAGCCGAAGATGTATTCTTCCATCTCCAGAATGCCCACTTCCCTGATGCCGGCCTTTATCTCCGGCCAGAAGTTTTCGTGCCTGTGCGCATCACGATACCTGCGGATAAGCTCCGGTTCATCTTTCAAATCCATTGTCTCCACGTACCGTTTCACGGGCTGGTCATACTCTTTTACTCTAAATCCTTCTGTCATTTTCTTTTGCGTTAGGGTTACTGCAAAAGTACACATTTATTTCTTCACAGCCAAGTTTAGCACCGCTTTCGGCCGTTTTTGCCTGCTTCTGCCGGTCGTATCATGTGCGAGACACGATTGTCATAGCTTTTTATTATCGCGCCATTCCCAACTCTCACATCTTTTGCTTAACTTTGTAGACATGTTAATTAAGATACAAAACGACATGTTGAAAAAGCTGTTTATGCTGCTGATGCTCTCGGGCGCCGTGCTGACTGCCCAATCCCAAATCAAGAGACCAAGGTTAGTGGTTGGTCTGGTGGTAGACCAAATGAGGTGGGACTACCTGTACTATTACTACAACGAGTTTGGAGAAGGAGGGCTGAAACGCCTCGTCAATGAAGGCTTCAGCTGCGAAAACACCATGATAAACTACGTGCCAACGGTTACGGCCATTGGCCATTCCAGCATCTACACCGGCTCCGTGCCTGCTCTTACGGGCATTACGGGCAACAACTTCTACATCGACGGCCGCCCTACCTACTGCTGTGAGGACTCTACCGTACGCAGCGTGGGCTCACGGAGCAAGGAAGGACAGATGTCGCCACGCAATCTGCTGGCCTCTACCATTGGCGACGAGCTGAAAATGGCCACCGACTACAAGGCTAAGGTCATAGGCATAGCACTCAAAGACCGGGCCGCCATCTTGCCCGTAGGCCACACTGCCGACGCCGCCTACTGGTGGGACACCTCGGCCGGCCACTATGTAAGCAGCACTTTCTACATGAATCAGCTCCCCCAATGGGTACAAGATTTCAACAAAATAAACCGACAGAAGCCCGGAACCGACGTTAAAACGAGCACGCAGGGCGTAACGCTGACTTTCAAGATGGCCGAAGAGGCGCTGGAGAAAGAGCAGATGGGGCAGGACGACATCACCGACCTGCTGGCCGTAAGCATATCGTCTACCGACGCCATAGGCCACACCTACGGCACCAGAGGCAAAGAGAACTACGAGGTTTACATGCAGTTGGACAAGGACCTGGCCCACTTTCTCAGCCTGCTCGACCGCAAGATAGGCAAAGACAACTACCTGCTCTTTCTCTCGGCCGACCACGGTGCCGCCCACAATGCCAACCTCCTGAAGCATCACCGGATTTCTGCCGGAGGCTACAGCATCAGCAGTCAGAGCCCAAAGCTCAACGAATACCTAGCCCGGCAGTATGGAGTAAAAAATCTGATTGTGGGCACCAACTCCAACCGCGTATTCCTGAATCATGCCAAGGCAGCCCAGGCGGGCATAGCACTGGCCGACATCAAACGGACTGCCATAGAATGGTTGAAGAAAGACGAGCGCGTGATGTACGCAGTAGACTTCAGCAACGCAGAATATGAAAGTATGCCGCAACTCATCAAAGAACGCATCATCAACGGCTACAACGCCCACCGCAGCGGCGACATCTACGTCGTTACGCTACCCGAATACGTGGCAGAAAGCGTCACGTCGCAGTACAAAGGCACCAACCACTCTATGTGGAATCCCTACGACAGCCACATACCACTGGTCTTCATGGGCCAGGGCATTGAGCACGGCAGCACCGTTGTTCCTACCCACATTGTTGACATAGCACCCACGGTGTGCGCCATGCTACACATCCAGATGCCCAACTCCTGCGTTGGAGATGCCATACCGCAGGTTGTGAAATAACCGACAAAAGTCTTAAAGCCTACCTTCTGGAACTTTTGACACTTGTCGCACGGTCATTCGACAAGTGTCACACAATCGTGCGACAAGTGTCAAAAGTTCCTGAAACATATAAATTGCACGGCCGGCAAGTCCTTTTGGGAAGGGAAATACGGGTAGATTGGAAACCTACTCCACTGCTTGCCCAACTTCCATTCGGCCGGAAACGAAAAAAGGCGGACTCTTTCGAGTTCGCCTTCTGTGTGTAATCTAAGAAGATTATGCTTCGGCAGGAGTTTCTGCAGCAGCCTCGGGAGCAGCCTCACCCTCTGCAGGAGCAGCGGCGGGAGCTTCTTCAGCAGCCTTTGCAGCTTCGGCTTCAGCCTTAGCGGCAGCCTCGGCAGCCTTCTTGTCTGCCACCTTCTTAGCAATAGCTTCGTTAACCTTCTTCTCTGCCTCCAGCTCTTTGGCAGCAGCTTCCTTCTTGCTCTTCGCGTCGTTTTCACGAACCGAGTTGAGCTTCTGGTCCTTGCCGGCCTTCCATGCGTCGAACTTCTGCTGGCATGCAGCTTCGTCGAAAGCGCCCTTCTTTACACCCCCGCGGAGATGCTTCATCAGGTAAACGCCCTCCTTCTGGAGAATGTTGCGCACTGTGTCTGTGGGCTGAGCGCCTGTCTCTACCCAATAGAGAGCACGATCGAAATTCAAATCTACGCTTGCAGGATTGGTGTTGGGGTTGTAAGTACCAATCTTCTCAGTAAATCTACCATCACGTGGTGCTCTTGCATCGGCGATAACAATGCTGTAGTAAGCATAGTTCTTGCGACCGCCGCGCTGTAATCTGATTCTTGTTGCCATTTTTTTAATTAACTTTTTTAATGAGGTTTGAATTTTATGCCATTAACTCGTAACAGCGGGTACAAAGGTACTAAAAAACAAAGAGACAGCACGCATGGCGCAAGAAGAATACTTGACGGTTTAATAATTATTAACCAAGGAGCACCAACTTTGATCGTTCAGTGTGTGGAAACTGCCGGCTTGCAGGCGTGGTGCATTCTTTTCTTTGAGCTGCACTGTATCTTTCGGGATGCAAAAACAAAAAAGGAGGACTCACCCTGCGGTGTATCCTCCCTGTAGCTGTTGGTTGCCGGTGGGCAAGGTTACATGACTCCGTCCTCGCGGAGCTTCTGCTGCCACTTCCAAGCCGATGCAAGTACATCGCCAAGCGGAGCCTCGGCTTTCCAGCCCAGCACGGTGTTGGCACGCGTGCAGTCGCCCCATATCTTTTCGATGTCGCCCTCGCGGCGCGGACCGAACTTCCAGTTCACCTTCACGCCGGTAGCTTGCTCGAACGTGTTTACTATCTCCAGGGTAGAGTTACCTTTGCCCGTGCCTATGTTGAAATATTCCAGCGGTTCGGTATCCTTGTCGAGTACGCGGGTCATGGCTGCCACATGAGCCTTGGCCAGGTCAACAACATAGATGTAATCGCGTATGCAGGTGCCGTCGGGAGTATCGTAATCGTTGCCGAAGATGGTCAGTTGCTCACGTATGCCCATGGCTGTCTGCGTTACAAAGGGAATGAGGTTGTTGGGCACTCCGTTAGGCAATTCGCCGATGAGAGCCGACGGGTGAGCGCCTATGGGATTGAAGTATCGCAGAATGATGCTCTTGATGGGGGCACCGCTGTGTATGTCGTCGTAAATGATTTGCTCGTTTATCTCCTTCGTGTTGCCATAAGGAGAAGTCGCCTTCTGGTGAGGTGCATCCTCTGTTACGGGCAGATTCTCCGGCTTGGGCTGGCCGTAGACGGTGCAGGATGAGGAGAAGATAATTCCCTTTACATCGTACTTAGGCATCAGTTCCAGCAGGTTAACCAGCGAAACAATATTGTTACGGTAATAGAGCAAGGGCTTCTGCACGCTCTCTCCCACTGCCTTGGAAGCGGCAAAGTGGATAATTCCCTTGATGTCGCTGTACTTCTTGAACACATTCTCGGTAGCCTCCTTGTCCTTGAGGTCTACCTGCTCGAAAGCAGGACGTATGCCGGTAATCTGCTCAATACCGTCAAGCACCTTGATGTTGGAATTAGAGAGGTCGTCTACTATGACCACTTGGTAACCTGCCTGTTGCAACTCTACGGTTGTATGCGAACCTATAAAGCCGGTACCACCGGTAACAAGAATTGTCTGTCTCATTTGTTGTTTAGGTTTTAAAGTTCTTTCTGCCTGCAAAGTTAATAATAATATTTTGTTCGGAGTAATGGGTCTGTATGATTTTTTTGTGGCCTGCGGCCTCTTTCTTACAATCCGAAGAGAGTCTTGAGGCCGCCGTCTACGCCGCTGAAACCCATGAAGGCCAACGACAGCAGGCCTGCAGTAACCAGGACGATGGCCATGCCCTGCATGCCTTTAGGTATGCGGACCAGAGACAGCTGCTCGCGTATGCCGGCGAAGACCACCAGCGCCAGGGCAAAGCCCAAGGCCGTGGAGAAAGCATAGACAATGCTCTCCAGCAGGTTGTAGTCTTTCTGTATCACCAGTATGGCTACTCCCAAGACCGCACAGTTGGTGGTTATGAGGGGCAGGAAGATGCCCAAGGCCTGGTACAAAGCCGGCGAGGCTTTCTTCAGAATGATTTCAACCATCTGGACCAATGCGGCTATCACGAGGATAAAAGCCAAGGTTTGCAGGTACTGCAGCCCTAAAGGCGTAAGGATGTACTGCTGGATGAGAAACGTTACCACTGTAGACAAGGTCATCACAAAGGCAACTGCGGCACCCATGCCCAAGGCTGTATCTATCTTCTGCGATACCCCAAGGAAAGGGCAAATGCCCAGAAATTGGGACAGGATGATGTTGTTGACGAATATCGCCGATATGAAAATCAAGATGTATTCCATAATGTGCTACGCTTTCTTTAGTCGGTTGAAAATCGCAATCAGATAGCCCAAGGTGATAAAGGCACCCGGAGGCAGAACGAAAAGAAGTACGTTGACGGTTTCCGGCAAGAGCTGGAGGCCGAATACACTGCCTGCACCAAGCAGCTCGCGGATGGCACCCAGCAGCGTTAGTGCAAAGGTAAAGCCCAAGCCGATGCCTATTCCGTCGAAGATGCTTGCCACCGGCGTGTTCTTACATGCAAAGGCTTCGGCACGCCCCAAGATAATACAGTTGACCACAATCAGCGGGATGAAGATGCCCAGACTCTTGTCTACATCGGGCGCATAGGCCTTGATGACAAGCTGGAGTATGGTTACAAAGGTTGCAATCACAACCACAAAGACGGGTATGCGCACCTTGTCGGGGGTGATGTTCTTGATACACGAGATGACAAAGTTCGTGCAGATGAGCACTGCCATGGTAGCCATACCCATCGACAAGCCGTTCATGGCGCTGGTTGTTGTTGCCAAAGTAGGACACATACCCAGAAGAAGAACAAAGGTAGGGTTCTCCTTGATTAATCCGTTTTTAATGATATTTGAATAGCTCATAATGCAAGTTTTAAAATCAATTCATGCGGAACGCGAGCTCCGTCGCTATTTCCCGGCGTCTTTACGCATGGCTTCATGCGCCACGCCTACGGCCTTCAGAAAGGCTCTTGAGGTAATGGTAGAAGCCGTGATGGCATCAACGTCGCCGCCATCCTTGCTAACCGTGAGCGCTGCTGTTCCCGGATTCTTCCCTATAATGCTTCCCTTGCCGTCCTTCTGGAACCATTTATCAGCCTTGGCACCAAGTCCGGGCGTCTCGGATGATGCAAGGATGGTGTAACCCAGTATCTTGCCATCGGCCGAAAAGCCAATGAGAACCTTCAAATCGCCGCCAAATCCCATCGTACTACTTTCCACTGCAGCGCCTCCGCCGGCAACTTTGTGAACTACGGATACAACCTCTTTCTCGTCAACCAGCTGCTTAACGGTATCATTGGCTATAACTTTCACCTTGCGGGTACCCATCACCGCCCTGATGCCATTTGCCAGAGTTCTGTCTGCCTGCATGGCTATAGGGCCGGCGGTAACATGGTTCACCACAGCCAATAAGCCGCCCGTAATCAGTGCTACGGCAACAAGAACAAACACCATGTTGGTAAGTGAGGATTTAATCTTTTCCATAACGCTTCGGCTTTACATAGTGATTAATCAGCGGAGTAAACCCGTTCATGATGAGAATGGCGAACGACATGCCCTCCGGATAGCTTCCCCAGTTGCGGATAACGACCGTGAGGAAGCCGATGGCGACGCCATAGATGAGCTGCCCCTTATGCGTCATGGGCGACGTAACATAGTCGGTAGCCATGAAGATGGCGCCCAACATGAGGCCTCCACTTAGTATAACCTGGAACGGATTGGCATAAACAGGACTCGCCCAGTGCAGCAGTGAGCTGAAAACAAACACGGTGGCGAGGATGGAAACAGGCGTGTGCCAAGTTATTATCTTCTTCCACAGCATGTAGGCAAGACCTAACAGCAAGGCCAAAGCAGACACCTCGCCAACCGTTCCGGCGCCAAATCCGTTGCCAACATTGCCTATCAGCAGGCTCATGCTGTCCGGAATGCCCGACAGGAGATTTACGTCGCCCGTCTTGATGGCTTCCTTCATATAATAAAGAGGTGTCGCAGCGGTTTCTGCATCCAGATATTTCGTGAGCTGTCCCTGCACAGGCCACGACGTCATGGCAGCGGGGAAGCTGACCAGCAGGAAGCAACGACCAACCAAAGCAGGGTTGAACGGGTTGCATCCCAGGCCTCCGAAGGTCATCTTACCAATGCCTATAGCCACCAAGGCACCCAACAGCACAATCCATACCGGCAGGTTACTGGGCAGGTTGAGACCCAAAAGCAGACCCGTGATGACGGCAGAACCATCGGCAATTGTTGGCTCGCGCCGAAGGATATACTTTGTAATGGCCCACTCAAAGAACACGCATGCCGCCACACTTGACAAGCAGACGACTGCCGACCCGAGGCCGAAGAAGTAGAAAGAGACCAACAACGCAGGCAGCAAAGCTATGATTACACCGTGCATGTTGCGCTCTATGCTATCGCTTCCGTGGGCATGGGGAGACAGCGAAACGATTAATTTATTCATCTTATTTCTGGTTTCTCGATTTGATAATTGCCATCACCTGCCCCTTGCCCAGCAAGATGTTGTCGAGCAACGGACGATGGGCAGGACACGTGAACTGGCAGGAACCGCATGATATGCACGAAACGATATCTTCCTGTTCGGCCTGTTCCCAACGATTGAGTGACGACAGCGTGGCCAGCAGATAAGGCTCGAGCCCCATCGGGCACACGTCAACACACTTGCCGCAGCGTATGCACGGCTCTACCGGTTTGCGCCGCGCATCGGCATCGGTGAGCACGGTAACGGAGTTGGTTCCCTTACATACCGGTACATCTACGCTGCTAACGGCCTTTCCCATCATCGGACCACCGGCCAAGACCTTGTTCTCTCCCTCCGGCATACCGCCGCAGTAATCAATCAGCTGACCAAAAGGCGTGCCCATGCGAACCAGGAAATTACCCGGCCGTTGCAGCTTCTTGCCCGTCACGGTGGTGTATCTTTCAAAGAGAGGTTTATGTTTCATAACTGCCTGATATACAGCAAAAGCAGTGCCCACGTTCTGAACAATCGCTCCAACATTGACCGGAATGGCCGGAGGAGCCGGCACCTGGCGCCCTATAACGGCATCAACCAGTTGCTTCTCGCCGCCTTGCGGGTATTTCATTGCCAGCGGAACGACCTCTATCTGGTCGTTGCCGGCCGTCTTCTGTTGCAGGAGTTCAATGGCTTTAGGCTTGTTGTTCTCTATGCCGATGTAGCCTTTCTCCACCTTGGCTGCCTTCATCAGCAGCTCCAGTCCAACCAGTATCTCGTCCGCATGCTCCATCATGAGCCGGTAATCAGACGTGATGTAGGGCTCGCACTCCACGGCATTGATGATTACACACTCCGCCTTGGCGGTCGGGGGAGGCGTTAGCTTGATGAAAGTGGGGAACCCCGCGCCTCCCATTCCGGTAATGCCGGCGCTCTTCACGCAATCGATGATGGCCTCGGGTGTAAGCTCGGGGTGCGCAGCCAGCGTCTCCAGCTTGTCCGTGCGGTCGATACCATCCTCCCATTCGTCGCCCTCTACGTTGATAAAGATGCACGGAACGCGGTAGCCGGTGGCATCTATGGAGGTGTCAATCTTCTGCACCGTGCCCGATACCGACGAGAATATGGGGGCCGAGACAAAGCCGCCGGCCTCGGCAATGAGCGTTCCCACCTTTACCTTATCGCCTTTGGCAACCACTGCCTTGGCCGGAGCACCAATGTGTTGGCTCAGCGGGAAGACGGCCACTTTGGGCAGTTCGGCCGGCTGGGTAGCCACTTCGGAGGTGAGTTTGTTCTCCTCCGGATGGATGCCTCCTATCTTGAAAGTATGCAGCTTCATGCTTCCACCTCCTTCTTTTCTGTTGTTGCCGGCTTCCTTACCGGGAAGTTAACCTTGATGATGGCCCCCGTTGGGCATTCATCCACACACTTGGTGCAAAGCCGGCATTTATTGAAATCGATGTACGAAAGGTTGTTCTCGATGGTGATGGCGTCGAACTTGCATGCCTTCTCGCACTTGGAACAACCGATGCAGGCTGCCAGGCAGCCCTTGCGGGCTATGGCTCCTTTCTCCTTATTCACACAACTTACGAAGATGCGCCTGCCCTTCGGCCCTTTCTTACGGAGCTCGATGATGTGGCGCGGACAGGCTTTTACGCACGCCCCGCAGGCCGTACACTTCTCCTCATCTACCTCCGGAAGTCCCGTCTCGGCATTCAGATAGATGGCATCGAAGCTGCATGCCTGCACACAATCGCCGCAACCGAGGCATCCGAAGCCGCAGGCAGTCTCGCCGGCACCGGCAGCGTGCATGGCCGCACAGGTGCGCAAACCGTCGTAAACGGCTGTACGAGGCCGGGCTTCACACGTTCCGTTGCACCTCACAACCGCCACTTTGGGTTCCGTCTGCACAGCAACCATTCCCAGCGCGTCGGCCACCTGGCTCATTACAGCCTGCCCGCCAACGGGACAAAGGAGGCCTTCGAGCGAGCCCCTGTCGGCTGCCTTCACCAGTGCATCGGCCATGCCGCTGCATCCGGGAAAACCACAACCGCCGCAGTTGGCACCCGGCAGGATGTCCAAAACCTGCTCAATGCGGGGGTCTTCCTGTACGGCAAAGCGTCTGGACACTCCGTAAAGTATTACCGAAGCTACCAGTGCAATAGCACCCAGCACGATTACCGCAACCAAAATAAAATTCATAAGTCCTTGATTTTGTCTTAGTTTTCTATCTTAAAAGAGATTTTTTGCTTTATCCGATTTCTGAAAAGGTACAGCAGAATATAATAAGGTATCAGCGAAGCCAGGCCGGCCAGCGCCGCTACAGCTTCGTTGCCGGTAGCCAGGGTTACGCCCACAATGACCACAACCAGCAGCACAAGAGGCACTCCGAACCCCAAGCCTACGGCTCGGAAACCCGTTGCGGCAGCGGTGCTCACCGTTACCTGCTGCCCTACGGCATAGGGGCTGGCGTCGGGGCAGACAACATCAATGAGTTTCTCTTTGCTTTCCGAGGCATTACAATACCCCGCAACCTTGCACGAGGAGCATGCCGACGGCTGGAAGATGCGTACCTGCACGCAATCGCCATCTATCCGTTCTATCGTTCCGGTATGCTTAATCTTCTCACTCATGCAACTAACTGCTTATTCTGCTAAGTAGACCTTACAATCGCAAAAGTAGTGTTTTTTCCCCGAATAAGCAATAAAAGATACTTTAAAAATAAAAAAACCGGGGTTTTTATTTGCTTATTCCACGATTTGGTTTATATTTGCATGGAATTAAATACATCGACAATGAAACCTACAGAGCAGACAACACAGCAGATTGAGCGCTTCATCAACAAGGTTGCACAGAAGTTTCCATCCAGTGAGGATGCCTCCATCATCACTGACATACACCTGCGTGTGACCCAGGAAAGCGGCGAGATGGTGGCATTCGATGATGACGACCAGGAGATTACACGCTGCGTGGTAGAGCAGTGGATAGACAATAAAGACGAGGATTTCTACAAGAGCATAACCGTTGTACTGCGCAATGAGCTGAAGAAACTGCACACTGCATGCGACAACATAGGCATCCTGAAGCCTTACAGCTTTGTGCTCGAGGACGACGACAAGGAAAGCATATCCGAGCTGTACGTGGCCGACGACGAGACCGTCATCATAGGCGGAGACCTGATGGACGGCCTGGACAAGGAGCTCGACAACTTCTTCGACGACCTGATGAAGGAGAAGTAGCCCCCTACCCTGCCTGCGGCTGCGGGCGCATGAGCCGTTTACGGCCACGCTCCCAAGCCCACCGCAACCGCGGCTTCAAGCTTTCAGGGCGGTTGCATCAATGACTAACCGAGGCAACTCGCCGCCATCTGTCAGCTTCACCTTATTTAATTATAGCAATCAAAAAGCCGGCCACGCAGCCGGCTTTTGTTGTTCATGCCCCAGCCGGAGCGCAACGGCCCGGCCGCGCGCCCAACTGCAGAGGGCTATAACTTTATCTTCTTTTTCTTTGCCTTGCTCTCATTGTGCATCCGGTCCAGTGCAGTTACCACGTAAGTGTACTTGGTCTTGCCGTCTACATAGGGCAACTCGAAGTACGTTTTGTCCGTAATGGCCGCTATCTTCGAGGCGTCGTTGAGGTTTACACGTTCGCCATGAGCGAACCGGTAGACCACGTATTGGCGCGCTTCGTTCTCCCATCCCTTGCCTTTGGGTGCCGTCCAGAAGAGCACGTAGCCCAGAGAAGTCCACACGGGTTTCACCTTCCGCGGCTTCTTGGGTGCCTTCTTGTCGATGAAAGGCATCAAGGGCTGCAGGGCGGGATGCCTCCAGTACACGTTCCGAAGCATGCTGCCGTAGTTGCCCATGTTGTCGACGGCAGCCTTGGCGTACCACAGCACGGTGCCCTTCACGTTGGGCATCTGCAGGTGCAGCCGGTGTTTGGCCGGCATCTGGTTTAGCTGCGGGTTCGCCGGGTCGGAAAACTTGACGGTGCGCTCAATGCTTTCGCCAATGAAAAGCGGACGATTCGAGGCGTGCCGGTCCCACCACTGTATGAGCGTTTGGTAGTCGGCAGCCTTGTTGCCTATCTCCCAATAAAGTTGCGGTACACAATAGTCAACCCATCCGTTGTTAACCCAGAGGAGCACGTCGGCGTACAGATCGTCGTAATTCTGCAGTCCCGAAGTGTTCGAACCCACTTCGGCACTCTTCTTGTTGCGGTAGATGCCGAAGGGCGAAACGCCGAACTTGACCCACGGCTTGAGCTCGTGAATGTGCTCGCCCAGTTCTTTGATGAACACGTTTACGTTGTCTCGGCGCCAGTCGCCGATGTTGTTGAAGCCGCGCTTGTTGCGTTCGTAGAACGCCGCATCGGGTATCTGCTGGCCAGCGGCGGGGTAAGGATAGAAGTAATCGTCCATGTGCAGGCCGTCGATATCGTACCTTCTCACGATGTCCTCCACCACCTTAATAATATAGTCGCGCGTTTCTTTGAGCGCAGGGTTCAGTATGTACTGGCCTGCATAGCTGAAAACCCAGTCCGGGTGCTGCATGGCAACGTGGTTGCGGGCCAGCTCCTTGGTGCTTTTTGTCTTTGCCCGGTAGGGATTAATCCACGCATGGAGCTCCATGCCGCGCTTGTGGCACTCGTCAATCATCCACTGCAGGGGGTCCCAGTAGGGCGAGGGCGCCTGCCCCTGGATACCTGTAAGATAGCGGCTCCACGGCTCCAGGGGGCTCGGATACAGTGCATCGCACTCTGCCCGTACCTGAAAGATGACGGCATTCACGCCGTTCTTCTGCAGTTCATCGAGCTGGTAAACGAGCGTTTGCTGCATGGCAGCCGTGCCCATGCCCTCGAATTGTCCGTTAACCGTCTGTATCCACGCTCCGCGGAACTGACGTTTGCCGCCGTCGGCATGTACGCCCACAGGGCTGCAGAGCAACAGCAGCAGGAGCGACAGGAAAGTTCTCATGTTCAAAATAGTCTTCATTCTGCAAATCAGATTTTGCGGACAAAGTTAATAAGAATAATCCACAAATCGCTCTCCGATGTCAACAAAAAGCATTATCTTTGCAGCATGACAGGACAATACATCATCATCGGCATCGTCCTTGCGGCCTGCGTGGGTTATGCCGGCTACAGGATATACAAGGAGATAAAGCTGAACATTCTATGCGAGAACTACGGTTGTGCAGGCTGTGCGTTCTATGAGAAATGCAAGAAGAACCGAAAAAAATAGGCCGAACATTTGGCATTACCGATTATTTGCCTTACCTTTGCACTCGCAAATGCGAATGGTACCTTGGCCGAGCGGTTAGGTAACGGTCTGCAAAACCGTGGAGAGCAGTTCGACTCTGCTAGGTACCTCACTTTAAAAAACCGGAAACAACCTGCCAAAAGGATGTTTCCGGTTTCTTGTTTGTGTACCTGCAAGAGGCCGGCAGGCCGCGTTTTACACCACCATTACATAATTACCAACTTTTTACCACTATCTGGTAAAGGTATTACCACTATCTGGTAAAGGCATTACCACTATCTGGTAAAGGCATTACCAGTATGTGGTAAAGGCATTACCAGCATGTGGTAAAAAACTGGTAAACATGTGGAAGCGTGGCAGGAGACGCCTTGCGCCATGCCCGGAAGAGGCCGGACGGCGGGCTGCCCTACCCTGCTTGTGCAGCCGGAAACCGAAGGCACAGGCCGCAGTGCTGGCTTTAAGGGTTATACGGGGCTGTTGGTGGGGTCGTCTCTGAAGAGGTCGTCGGCTGCACGAAGCTCGTCGTCATCGAACCATTGGCTCAACTTAGCCTTGGCCTTTGCCTTCACTTCGTCCGAAACTTCGTTCCACACCTTGTGCAGAACGTAGATAAGCACGGCCAGGTCGTCACCCAGTCCGGCGATGGGGATGGCATCCGGCACCACGTCCAGCGGACTGATGAGGTAGCCCAAGGCACCGATGATGATGGCTTTGTCCTTCATCGAGACCTTGTCACTCTCCAACGTATAGAACAAAATGAGGGCGGCATAAACGAGCTTGGCCCCTGCCCGCTTGGCTATACGCTGTATCTTGTCGATAAATCCCTTGTTGGAGAACTTATCCTTGTAGCTCATGAAATCGGGTAATTGAATGTCCATCAGAGTTTGCAGTTTAGGTTTGGTTTTCGGTAAATCAGTAAGCGAGCACCTTCGCGATGTACTGCTCAATCCTTTCGTCATAGAGCCGGCGGAGCTTGAGCTTGATAACTGCTTCCATGACGAAGCGGTAAAGGAGTGCGAGCAGCAGTCCGATGCCGATGGATAGCAGGATGGTGAGCTCGCCGAAGGGCAGCTTCTCGTCCGGAAAAGCGGCCTGCACGAGGATGGGAATGACCATCAGAATGCCGTAGATGGTATAGCGGCTCTTCTCTGAACCGCGGCTGTCGATGATTGCCTGCTTGTCGAAGAGATAGCCGGAAAGTTCCTCACGGCTCACGCCGAAGTCCTCTAGGCGGGGGAAGTCGGGCTCTTCGCCGTAATCGCGTATCTTGTTTGTCACGCTGTGCTCGTAGTCGTTGAGTATGTCTCTTGTATCTTTCATCTTTCAGTAAACGTTGTTTTGTGTTATTTATTGCCTTTTAGTTTGTCTTTATCTGCCCGTCGGGGTTCACAGTTCCGTCAGCGGCACGCCCCGCAGGTCGTCCAGATACTTCTTCCGTAATCCATAGAAGCGGGCCCAGCTCTCGTTGCTCATCATGCGGTCGAGGTCTATGTCCAGCTTCCAACGGCCCGCTGATTCAAGCCGGTCGACCATGGTTCCCATCGTGATGTTATCGAGCGACTCGGCCGGTTGGAACACCGGCTCGGCATCGCCGCCACTGCCATGATGGTTCTCCGTTATCAGGTTCACCTTTACCATGTCGTGCAGCAGGTCGCTGGTGATGCGTATGGGGATTTTGGTCTCCAGCTTCAGTTCCAGCGCCGTGTAGGGTTTCTTGCCCTGGGCGAACCGCTTGCAGATGCGGCTCAGCAGCAGCGCGCTGAGCAACAGGCGGTAACGGTGGCTCAAATCGGCCGTGGTGGTAAGGAAAGCAAAGTCTTCCAGGTTCTGGTTCGTGTAGCTCAATTCGGCTCCGAAGAGGCAAATGGTCCACGAAATCTGCAGCCACAACATGAACAGAGGCAAGGCTGCAAACGAGCCGTAGATAGCATTGTAGCCCGAAAGCAGCATCTGGAAGTGGATGTAGAAGAACTGCAACAGCTGCATGGCCACGCCGGCAAGGATGCCGGGAACCAGCGCAGAAGTGAGCTTAACCTTGGTGTTGGGCATGAAGATGTACAGAGCCACGAACACGACCGACATGAGCACGTAGGGCATCAGGTCCAACAGAAAGCGCATCAGGGGGCCAAGCAGGAGGAATTCGTTGAGATTATCGACGACAACTGTCATGAAGATGGACAGTCCGGAGGTAAAGACGATGAACACGGGAATGAGCACGAACATGGCCAGATAGTCGGTAAAGGTCCGCAGAATGCTGCGTTCCTGCGTTACCTGCCATATATCGTTGAACACGTGCTCTATGTTCCTGATGAGCAGGAGCACCGTACCGAGCATGACAACGAGCCCCACGCCGAGTATAAGTCCGCTGTGGGTGTGCACCAGATAGGAGTTTACAAAGGTAATGATGGTATCGGCCACCTGCGGCTGAGCCGACAAGGCATCGCGGAACCACAGCTCTATATACTTGGAATAGCCGAACCCCCGCGCGATGGCAAATACCACCGCAAGGATGGGAACCAGTGCCAGCAGCGTGCTGTACGTGAGCGCCGAGGCGGCATCTATCACGCCTTTGTTGATGAAAAAGCGGACGGCAAGATACAGCTTCTTCAGCACTCCGTAGACGAGATAACGCAAGGGAGAAACCTCATCCAACGTAATCTGCCAGATATCATGGGTCATGAATTGAATAATTCGCTTGATGTTCATGGCTACTGTATCTATAATTCCTTAACTGCTTGCTGACTATAAAGAAAACAGTGTCCTCGTAAGCCGGGTTCTGTTTCCCTTGCGGGAGCCCTGTCATTTATCTACGCTGTGAGTCACCCCACAGCTCCAGCATTCTACCCTCCGTCGTTGTTCGCAGGAACATCGGACGAGCAGCCCTCAAACGACGGTTTACATGAACTTGCAGCCTCCAGTGGCACGGCCTGATAGTCACCCATCAGCCGGTGGTCTCTTACACCACCTTCTCACCCTTACCTGTTTACCAGGCGGTCATTCTCTTCTGCCTACACCTACTGTTACCAATAGCTTCTACTTTCGGAAGTGGAGTGCTCTGCGCTGCCCGGACTTTCCTCTCGCATCCATCAGATGCCAGCGATAGGGCCGGGACACTGTTTTCAGAATGCAAAGATAAACATAAAAATCCATACCAAGGCTCCCCTGGGCCACATTTTTCAACCTGGCAGCCTCATCAGGTGGACTGACATGCTGCCCTGAAGGCTGTTTAAACGAATGTAAAAAGCCGCAGGCAGGCACTTAAGAGCCGTTAAGGAGTGATTTTGAATTGTTAAAATGGAATAAAGATAACGGACATTCTGGCAGTTTAACGTTTTTTGCTCCTATATTTGCATGCAGTCTGGCAAAGGAACGGACGGCGCCGTCAACACAGCGAGAACAAAATCCGGCAGCCCGTGCCTTTCACATAACGACAGCCGGTAAGCCAAAAGCCGAAAGCCAAACAAAGGAAAATAAGATTTTTAATAAAACAATAACAAAAATGAAAAAGTATTCTAAGTATTTGCTTGGTGCCATGTGCGTAGTCGCACTTGCATTTTCAGCCGGTGCCTTTATCAAGGCAAATGCGGCAACAGAGAGTACAACAGTGGCCGGACAACCGGTAGATCTCACCTATGCTGCTGACAAGGCGCTGCCCGCGGTGGTACATATTAAATTCGTACAGAACTCGAAGGTGGAAACTGTTGACGTGCCCAGCAACCCGTTCGAGGACTTCTTCGGCGACTTCTTCGGCTTCGGCCAGGGCGAAGGTAACGGCAACGGAACCCGCCGGCAGAAAATCCAGACACCGAAGAAACAGGCCACCGGCTCGGGTGTCATCATCTCTCCCGACGGCTACATCGTAACCAACAACCACGTGGTTAACGGTGCCGACGAGCTTACCGTTACCCTGAACGACAACCGCGAGTACTCGGCACGCATTGTGGGAACTGACCCCGCCACCGATTTGGCACTCATCAAGATTAACGGCAAGAACCTTCCGGCGCTGCCCATCGGCGACTCCGACAAGCTGAAAGTCGGCGAGTGGGTCATTGCAGTGGGCAATCCCTACGGCTTCAACAACACCGTTACGGCCGGCATCGTGAGCGCCAAGGCCCGTTCACTCTATGCCAACGGCGTGGAGAGTTTCATCCAGACCGACGCTGCCATCAACCCCGGTAACTCCGGAGGCGCACTGGTAAACGCACAGGGCGAACTGGTTGGCATCAATGCCATGCTCTACTCGCAGACCGGCTCGTACACCGGCTACGGCTTCGCCATCCCTACCACCATCATGAACAGCGTGGTGGCCGACCTGAAGAAGTACGGTACCGTACAGCGTGCGCTGCTGGGCATCAAGGGCGGAGATGTGCTTAACTACATCAACGCGCAGAAAGATAACGGCAAGGATGTTGACCTCGGCACCAACGAAGGTGTGTATGTAGACTCTGTTGACCCTGATGGAGCTGGCGCATCTGCCGGTTTGGAGAAGGGTGACGTGATTGTTTCGGTCGACGGAAAGAATATTGCCAAAATGGCAGAGCTGCAGGAAATCATGGCCAACAAGCACCCCGGCGACAAGATTACCGTTACTTACATGCGCAACAAGAAGAAGAACAGCAAGACTGTTGTGCTGAAGAATGCCCAGGGTAACACCAGAGTAATCAAGACGGCCGACCTTGATGTGCTCGGTGCCAGCTTCGCTCCGGTGGGCAACGACACCAAGCAGCAGCTCGGCATCAACTATGGACTCGAAGTGCTGAAGGTGAGCAACGGCTCATTCAAGAGCGCCGGCATCAGCAAGGGCTTCGTTATCCAGCAGGCCAACGACGTGGTCATCAAGACCATTGACGACCTGCAGCAGGTTGTCAAGAAAGCCTCAACGAGCAAAGACCCCGTTATCTACATCAAGGGTATATGGCCTACGGGCAAGAAAGACTACTTTGCCGTTCAGGTAGAAGAATAGACAAAAAGTTTTTAATCCATCCTTTTAAGGGGGCGGTCCTGCATACAGGCTGCCCCTTTTTGCATGTCAGCCTTCGGCAAAGTACCAGGAACGGGGCGAAAGAGCATGAAGTCGCCCTCCTGAAGTCGTTCAGGCAGAGTGCAAAAGATATGCTTCAGCAACTTTCGACAAGTGTCGCACGATTGTTCGACACTTGTCACACCGTCGTGCGACACCTGTCGAAAGTTGCTGCCGGCTGCTTGCAAGTTGGCCGTAACACCCCTCCAGCCCCGCCCGGACACAGCCTCAGCAACCAGCCGGCAACAAGGCAGGCAGGGCAGTTGTATTTGTCGTTTTATCATTTATTTAGCAAAAAAATTTGCACAGTCCATCCGAAAACCTTAAATTTGCATTCATTCATCAACAAGGTAACGCTTAATGAGACAACTGAAAATCACAAAATCCATCACAAATCGAGAGAGTGCTTCACTCGATAAATACCTCCAGGAGATAGGCCACGAAGACCTTATCTCGGTGGAAGAAGAGGTGGAGCTGGCTCAACGCATCAAGAAGGGCGACCGGAAAGCACTCGAAAAGCTGACCAAAGCCAACTTGAGGTTTGTGGTTTCGGTTGCCAAGCAATACCAGAACCAGGGTCTCAGCCTGCCCGACCTCATCAACGAGGGCAATCTGGGGCTTATCAAGGCCGCCGAGAAGTTTGACGAAACCCGGGGGTTCAAGTTCATCAGCTACGCCGTGTGGTGGATCAGGCAGAGCATTCTGCAGGCCATCGCCGAGCAGAGCCGCTTTATCAGGGTGCCGCTCAATCAGGTTGGCTCGGTTAACAAGATTAACCGAGTGCTCAATAAGTTTGAACAAGAGCACGAACGAAGGCCCAACATAGACGAAATAGCGGAGAAGGTGGACCTGCCGGAGGACAAGATAGAGGAGGCCATGAAGATAAGCGGGCACCATGTATCAATGGATGCCCCGTTCCTGGACGGTGAGGAAAACAGCCTGCTGGATGTGTTGCCTAACGAAGATGCGCCCCCAGCCGACAATGAGTTGGTGCTGGAGTCGCTGCGCGACGAGATATCACGCGCCTTGGCCACGCTCAACGAGCGCGAACGCAGCATCATCGAAGCCTTCTTCGGCATAAACCAGCCCGAGATGACGCTCGAAGAGATAGGCGACAAATACGGCCTTACGAGGGAACGAGTGCGCCAAATCAAGGAGAAAGCCATACGGCGACTGCGCCATAATACTAAGAACAAACTGTTGAAGTCCTACTTGGGACAATAGATAAAAAGATGAAGAAACTTAACAGGTATTTTGCCATGTTGCTGCTGGCCGTGCTCACTGCAACCGTGGCTACGGCCAAATCAAAGGTATCAACCATTTACGCGTTCGGCTTTGCAGCCTCTTTCAACGACTCTACTGTTTATTTCTCTGATATTCAGGAGATTCCCAACGCTTACTTAGATGCAAAGTCCAACTTCCTTCTCAGCAGGGAGAACTACTCCTACCAGCTGCGAGATTACCTGAACGAGCAGGGGCAGAGCAACCGCACCTGCGTCATCATATACGCCCAGAAACGCAAGGACGTGGAAAAGAAGTTCGTATCTCTGCGCAAAAAATACACGAGCAGCAAGAAAGGGAGCAAGCCTTTCGAGGTAAAGTACCTTCCCTCCAACGAGTTCAGGTTCAAGACCATAGTGCCTTATGAGGTTGAGGCCGAGCGCAGCAGTGAGGAAACACAGGGGGCTGATGCAACCCCGCAGCAGTAACAACCGGGCGCTGCCAGCTGTCAGCAACATCTGAAACCGTACGGTATGAGTGTTCAGCCATCCATCAACAACTTCTGCATAGCAGAGCATCATGTAAGGATAATCTTCGCCGATTCTCCCCATAACGGCATGCGCCTGCTACCCTCTTTCGAGCCGTTCCGCGAGAGTGAGACTGCAGCCCCGCTCTTTTTCAGGCTCACGGTAGACGACTCGCTGAAGCCATACCCAAAGGAAAGGCGCGAACCCATACGCACCTTCGACACCGGTAACGGCAATACCGTTATCGACAAGCTCGACAACGGGGGCTAACAGTACATCATCAAGAACCTAAACGGAGCCGACTGCTGCCTGCTGATAGCCAATAAAGACTTCAGCGACTGCCGCTGTGCGCTCAATGGCAACTACAACATGCGCTGTTTTGGACTTAACAATGCGCTCATGCTGATATTCGCCTTTGCGGGCAGTTTTCATGATACGCTCCTCATTCATGCCTCGCTGGTACGGCAGAATGGCTACGGCTACGCCTTTATAGCCAAAAGCGGAACCGGCAAGAGCACCCAGGTGAGCCTGTGGCTGCGGTACATCAAGGGTTGTGACCTGATGAACGATGACAACCCAATCATCCGTATAACAGACGGCAAGCCCTACATCTACGGAGGTCCTTGGAGCGGTAAAACCCCTTGCTACCGCAACGTAAAAGCCCCGCTGGGCGCCATCACACGCATTGACCGGGCCAAACAGAACAGCATAGAGAAGCTGCCGCCGGTTCAGGCGTTTGCCTCTTTTCTGCCTTCCTGCTCGGCTATGAAGTGGGATATCGACATCTACAACCATATCTGTAACACCATCACGAAGGTTGTAGAGACAACAGCAATCTACACACTCCACTGCTTGCCCGACAAAGAAGCAGCACTGCTATGCCACAGAACGATATCAAAGTAAGGGAAATCCAGATATCCAATGCCGTCCTGTTGCCAGAAATCGTCAGGATGCTGGATGCCGGTCACACGGTTACACTTCGTCTGCGAGGGCTCTCCATGAGGCCTTTTCTCGAAGATAACCGTGACAAGGCGCTCCTTACCAAGGCTCATGATGTACGCGTGGGCGACCCTGTTCTGGCCGAGATTGGCTCGGGGCATTTCGTTCTGCACCGCATCGTACGCCTTGAGAACAACGAGGTAACGTTGCGCGGAGACGGCAATCTGGGTGTAGAACACTGCAGGCTGCAGGACGTAAAGGGAGCCGTCATCGGCTTTTACCGCAAAGGCAGAGAGACACTCGACCGCACCGACGGTGCCAAGTGGCGCCTGTACTCCTTTGTGTGGATGCACCTCTTCCCCGTGCGACGCTACTTGCTGGCGGCCTACAGGCGCATTTGGCTCAGGTTCTTCAAGCCTGTCTGAGAGTAATCAACAATTAAACAACGCAGATATGAAAGCAAAAAAAGGGTTCAATCTTCGCACGGTGTACAATGAAAACATCATTGTGGCCGAAGGTAAAGAGAATATCGACTACAGCAATATCATCAGTATGAACGAGAGTTCGGCCTATCTCTGGCGGAACATTCAAGGCAAGGAGAGCTTTACTCCTCAAGACTTGGCTCGCCTGCTGACCGATGAATACGAGGTAGACGAGGCCACCGCACTGGCCGATGCGCAGAAAATAGCCGACCAGTGGAAAACGGCAGGCATCGTGGACAAATGAAACAACCGCGCCTCAAACTAAAAAAGGAGCCTCTGCAACATAGTATTGCAGAGGCTCCTTTTGTTTGGGAGTAAAGCCATTGGCTACCGGAGATGCTCCATGAACCAACTGCTGATTTGCCTCAACAGGTGGTTACGCGTGTTACCTCCGTAGATGCTGTGGTTGCGGTTGGTGTAAAGGTTCTCCTTGAAGTCCTTGTCGGCCTGAACCAGAGCTTCGGTATATTCGAACGTGTTCTGCGGATGTACGTTGTCATCGGCCACGCCGTGGCAGATGAGCAAGGCTCCGTGGAGCTTTTCGGCACGGCCAATCGGGTTGAGCGCATAGCCTTCCGGGTTCTCTTTTGGGGTGCGCATGTAGCGCTCGGTGTAAACAGAATCGTAGTACTTCCAGTTGGTCGGGGGAGCAACTGCAACGCCCGCCTTGAACACATTGCGGCCTTCACTCATGCTCATCAGGGTGTTGAAGCCGCCGAAACTCCATCCCCAGATGCCTATCCGGTCCTTATCAACATAGGGCAAGCTGCCCATGTAGAGGGCTGTTTCTACCTGGTCGCGCGACTCGAGGTCGCCGATGTGCAGATAGGTGCATTTCTCGAACTCTGCTCCCCGGCCTCCGGTACCGCGCCCGTCGACACAAGCAACGATGAAACCTTGCTGTGCCAGATAGCTGTCAAAGGCTCCGCCACTGCCCATTGAGCCCGCATTCCAGGCATTCTTGACCTCTTGACTGGCCGGTCCGCTGTACTGGAAGAGGATGACCGGATATCGCTTGCCGGCATCAAAGTCAGCAGGTTTGAGCATCCAGCCGTCAAGTTTCACGCCTTCTGACGTGGTGAAGCTGAACGGTTCGCGCTTGGAGAAGCCGTACTGTACGGCTTTCGCCTTCAGTTCAGCATTGTTTTCCAACTCCGAGAGCACCTTTCCGCCGTTGTCCCTTACCGTATATAAATAAGGTGTATTGTAGTCGCTCCACGTGTTGACGAAGTATTTATAGTCGCCTGAGAAGATGGCGCTGTTCCATCCTTCTTGGTTGGTAAGCCGCTCGGTCTTGCCGTTCTTGTGGGTAACGAATACCTGGCGGTCGTGCGGATTTAAGGCTGCGGCCTGATAATAGACATCGCCCGTTGCCTCATCGTAGCCATATACGGCAGTAATGTCGTAGTTGCCGTCGCCTATCTTGCGCTGCAAGGCGCCGTTCATGTTGTACACGTAGAGGTGCAAGTATCCGTCCCGGTCGCTCGGCACAAGGATGGCAGACTTCCCGATGAGCACTCCTTCCATGGCTTCCTCTTTCACGTACCGCTTCGATTCCTCCTTCAGCAGCAGCTGAGACACGGTACTTCTGGGATTTACGGCATACAAGTTGAGCTGGTCCTGATGGCGGTTCATGGTGTAGATAATCACCTTCTGCGCGTCGTCAGTCATCTTGATTCTCGGAATATAGTCGTCGGCATCGAGCGGAACCAGCAGCTGCCGGGTCTGATGACTCTTGATATCGTAGCTCCAAGCGGTAACTTTTGAATTGTCTTCGCCGGCCTTCGGGTACTTGTAGGAATAGAGTCCGGGGTAATCGGAGTAAGCTGCATTCTCCGGATATGAGCCTTTGAACAACTGGAGCGAATAGGTTTTAACCTTGCTCTCGTCGTACTTTATCCAGCAGAGCATGGTGCCGTCGGCATTGAAACAGAATGATTGGTTGAAGCCGAACTCCTCTTCGTTCACCCAGTCGGGTATTCCGTTGATGATTTCATTAAACTTTCCGTCCTTGGTTACCTGGCTTTCAGCGTTGTCGTAAAGCAGTTTTACCAAGTAGATGTTGTTGTCTCTCACGAATGCTACCTGCGTTCCGTCGGGCGACCAAAGGGGAACTTGCTGCTTGCCACCGTCGGAGAGGCGTTCCAGCTTGGTGCTCTTGATGGTGTAGATATAGAAATCGGCCTTATAGGAGCGGCGGTAGATGCGCTCGGTACGGGTGCGGATAAGCATCTTCTGACCATCGGGCGACATGATGTAGCCATCAAAATCGCTTATCTTTTCACCCATTGTATTGTTCACATCGAACAAGACGGCCGTCTGTTTGCCGGTCTTGAACGAGTACTGCACAATCTGCTTGCCGTCCTGGCTAATCTGTGCATACTGGTCGGTACCGCTGATGGGGTCGATGCCGCTAATGGTTTTAGCCGCAAAAGTGCCGTCGTTCAGCATGCGGATATCTATCTCCCCGGCAGCAGAAACAGCCGAGGCCAACATCAAAGTGGCCGCACATACGCATAAACTCTTTCTCATAAATGGTGTTTACTGATTACTTACATGCAAATGTAGCTAAAAAATCTGATACCAGGTAACATGCAGCAACAAAAATAGACGATAATCTCCATCTCCCTGCTTTCACCTCTTCTCCACCCCGCCTGCCACGTTTCGTTGTCAAATAACAAACAGGAAAAGGGACTGATGACGAAAAATTTGCTTACTTTTGCATACTATATGGAGCAATTATACAATGATTTTGGCAGCTGGATACGCAGTAGGTTCCCTTTCCGCGTACAGAAGCTATCGGTAGACGGAGGCTTTTCGTGCCCCAACCGCGATGGCCGCATCAGCTTTGGAGGTTGCACCTACTGCGACAACCGCACCTTCAACCCGGCCTATTGCGACCGCAGCAAATCCGTTACCCGGCAGCTGGAAGAGGGCAAGCGCTTCTTCGCACGCAAGTATCCCGACATGAAGTACCTGGCTTACTTTCAGGCTTATACCAATACCTACGCGCCTCTGCCGCAGCTCATGGACATGTACGAGGAGGCTTTACAGGTAGAAGACATAGTCGGAATAGTAATTGGAACACGCCCGGACTGTGTTTCCGGCGCCCTGCTCGACAGCCTGCAGGAGCTCAGCAAGCGCACGTTCGTGCTGGTGGAATACGGTATCGAAAGTACCAACGACGAAACCTTGCGCCGCATTAACCGCGGACATGACTTCGAATGCAGCCGCCGTGCCATCGCAGAAACCCACAACCGCGGCATCCTGACGGGCGGACACATCATTCTGGGACTGCCCGGCGAGGATGCCGACGAGAGCATCCGGCAGGCTCCACTCATATCTTCACTCCCGCTGGACATCCTGAAAATACACCAGATGCAGATTATCCGCGGCACAGCTCTGGCTCGGAGCTACGCCGAAAAGCCGTTCCACGTCTACTCGGTAGATGAATATATCACACTGATTATTGCCTACCTGCGCCGTTTGCGCAGCGATTTGGTTGTAGAGAGGTTCGTCAGTCAGTCGCCTGCCAACCTGCTCATAGCACCCAAGTGGGGGCTGAAGAACTACGAATTCACCGCTCTGCTCGTCAACAGACTGCGCAGCAGCGGAGCCCGTCAGGGCGATTTGGCCTACACCATCTGCGAGTAGTCGTCGCTGATGAGCAGCTGCGCCACCGGGATATGCTGGTGCTGGCGCATGTACTTATCTACCCTGGCCACGTATTCGGTCTTGAAGAAGTTGCTGCCCAAGGCCTTGTTAACCACCCACATCACCTTACCCATGTGCATGTCTTTCTCGAACTGCGAGCGCGAATCGTACTGCTCCATGGGATAAAGACTCAAAAGATAAAACGTAAGGCAGTCGGGCACAATGTAGCGGCGCGTCATGGTAACCCGCTGGGAGTAGTCATAATACTTGGAATAGAGCGGATAATTCTCGCCCATATACTTGTCCAGGCAGATGCCTATCTGCCGGTCGCCCACAATGATGCTGTGATCCAGCGCACCAATCTGGGCGTACACCTGCGGCACGGGGAAGTCGGGAAGGAACGAACGGAGATTGTCGAACGACCTTTGCAGTTGGCTGTTCAGGTCGTCCATGTTGGCATATTCGGCCTCGGTATCGGCTATCAACATCTGCAACGTTGAGTCCTGGTAAAAGCGAAGGAACTTGTTGCTTATCTCGGGGTCGTTCACCTCGCCTATCTGCAGCACCTTCTCTATCAGCGTGCGGGTCTCAACAGGATACTCGATGTTCATCTGCTGCAAGGCCGAGAAGTCGCCCGTAGTAAGATAACGGCTCTCCAGGCGGTCGTAACGCTGCACCTCCACGTGAGCGTTACCATCGCCGTCTCCGTTTGGCTTGAGCTTCCACTCGCAGCCCGTACAGAGCATCAACACCGCTATTAGTATGAAACTAAATCTTCTCACCCTGTATCTAACAATCTCGGTTTCAATCGCAAAAGTACTAAAAAATATTTTTTAATCCAAGCGTTTTGCTAAAAAAATTAAATTTTTAGGCGTTTTTCGCCCCATTCAATAAGAAGTGTAAAACTTCTGCCTGTTTCTTTCTGCCTCTCGGGAGTTCTTGAATAGAATTCTGACAACTGCTCTCCCGCGGTGCCAAAAGCAATCATTTAACACCCAACACCTATCACCCTACACCTTTTGACAAGTGTCGCACAATCTTTCGACACTTGTCGCACGATTGTTTGACAAGTGTCAAAAGTTCCCGGATGATGCCTGTTGCACTCTCACGCCACTCTTTCGGCTACCCCGAAGCAGCGCTCCGGCGGCGTTACAGTCGGCTTGCGGCAAGTCAGCAGGCCGCCAGGCGGTCAGGGCAAGTCGGCATAATGCTTTCTGCCCTTGACGTAATACTGCCACAGCAAGCTGAACTGTCGCCGCTCGCTGACGGTTTCCACCACACGCGAAGCCTGTATCCGCGCCCTGTCTTCCTTGAAATCAGGCAGCCAGCTGCGGAAAGCCTTGCGGGCGCGGAATATGGCCTTGAAGTCGCCCACGTTCCTGTTTACTGCCAAAGTCTCAAAAGCCGCCAGGTAATCCAGGAACCAGCGCCAGCGCATGACGTGACGGAGTTCCTGCTCGGGCAGGTTCTTGTAGAGCATGGTTAGGTTGTTGCGGAAGTTCAGGAAGGTCTTCATCGGGTTGCCCTTGGGCAGTGTTCCGCCCCCAACATGGTACACGTAGCTCTCCGGTATGCAGTAAATCTTGCGGCCGAGCAGCCGCAGTCGCCAGCACATGTCTATCTCCTCGTTGTGTGCAAAGAAGCGACCGTCGAGCCCCTTCACCCGCCAATAGTCCTCACTGCGTATCATCAGGCAGGCGCCTGTTGCCCAGAGCACCTCCGTGCGGTAGTCGTACTGACCGTTGTCTGCCTCGACCGTGTCGAAAATCCGGCCGCGGCAGAAGGGGTAACCGTACTTGTCGAGATATCCGCCCGATGCTCCTGCATATTCAAAACTGTCCTTGTCGTGCACCGAGAGCAGCTTAGGTTGGCAGACAGCACACTCCGGATGGTTGTCCATAAACTCGATGAGCGGCGTCAGCCAGTGGTGAGTTACCTGCACATCCGAGTTGAGCAGCAGGTAGTAATCGGCCTCTATCCGGGCCAGTGCCTTGTTGTAGCCGTCGGCAAAGCCCCAGTTCTGCTCCAGCTGAATGGTCTTGACAGAGGGGAAATCGCGGCGGAGCATGGTCATGGAGTCATCGGTCGAAGCGTTATCGGCCACGAAGACGGTGGCCTCATCGCGCGAATATTCCAGCACCGTAGGCAGATACGTGCGCAACATAGCCTGCCCGTTCCAGTTCAGTATGACGATAGCCAGCTTCATAAGAGTATGGCTTTGAGTGACGTTCCGGCATGATTGAACTCGCCCAACCGCACCCGCAGCAGCCGGTTATCGAACTCCTCGCGCGCTTCACGTGCGCTCAGCTCCACGCGGATGTAGTTACGCGTGAAGCCGTGCATGACCTTTCCGCGCGCTGCTCTCTCAAAGAGAACCTCTGCCTCCTGCCCTATGTGGGCGGCATAGAAGGCATGCGTCTTCTCGTCCGACAGCTTCAGGAGCCGGTTGCTGCGCGCCTTCTTGTCCTTGTCGGCCACCACGTAGGGTATGGACAGGGCGCTGGTGCCGGGCCGCTCGGAGTAAGGGAACACGTGGAGCTGGGTTACCGGCAGCGAATCCAGGAACCCGTAACACTCCTCGAACAGCTCCGGACGCTCGCCTCGGCAGCCCACCATCACATCTACCCCAATGAAGGCATCGGGCATTTTCTCCTTGATGAGCCGTATCTTGTGGGCAAAGAGCGCCGTGTCATAGCGTCGGTGCATGAGCCGCAGCACCTCATCAGAGCCGCTCTGCAGCGGTATATGGAAGTGTGGCATGAAGGCCCTGCTGCCTGCACAGTAGTCTATCAGCTCATCGGTCAGCAAATCGGGCTCCAGGCTCGATATGCGGAAGCGGCTGATACCCTCCACTCCATCGAGCGCCCTGACAAGGTCGAGGAAGCTCTCATGGGTGGTTTCGCCGAAGTCTCCGATGTTTACGCCGGTCAGCACGATTTCCTTTCCGCCCTCTGCCGCTGCCTTCCGGGCCTGCTCCACCAGCGAGGCGATGGTGGGATTGCGGCTGAACCCACGGGCATAAGGTATCGTGCAGTAGGTACAGAAGTAGTTGCAGCCATCCTGAACCTTGAGGAAATAGCGCGTGCGATTGCCCCTGGAACACGATGGCTGGAACGATGTTATGTCTTTGGTCCTGACGGAGTGGAACTCATGCAGCGCCCCGTTGCCGCCTGCCGCATTGCAGCCAGCGCCGTCTCTGGTGGCCCAGGCGTTGGAAAGATACTGCACCAGGTCGGCTTTCTCGTTGCTGCCCAGCACCAGGTCTACCCCGTCTATGCGCGCCACATAGTCGGGTTTGAGTTGGGCGTAGCAGCCCGTAACAACGACAAATGAGCCGGGGTTCTCCCTCACCATGCGGTGTATGGCCTGCCGGCACTTGTGGTCGGCCACCTCGGTAACGGAACATGTGTTGATAAGACATATATCCGCGCGCTCCTCCTTCTCAGCAGTCCGCACGCCCATGTCCTGCAGCATCCGGCCAAAAGTTGAGGTCTCGCTGAAGTTGAGCTTGCAGCCCAGCGTATAGTATTTGGCAGTTTTACCCTGAAAGGCACTCGTATCTATCATATATATAATAATGTATATCCGGTTGGATTTGCAAAGATACAAAATAAAGGAGAAAAAACAGCCCTTTAAACCCTTTTTAAACGCGATGTTCAAGCGTACGAAATACTTTAACTTCTATTAACTATTTGCAAGTTACTGATATTCAATGAATTAGAAATTAGTTACAAAAAGAGGCGAAAAAAAACACAAAAAAAGAGAACAGCATATCGAAAAAAGCCTTACCTTTGCAATGTTTTAATAAACAAATGATTGTTTTACAGATTTAAAAAGCAAAGAAAATGAAGAAATTAGTTTTAATGTTCGTAGCTATCGCAGCTATCTCTTTCGCATCTTGTGGTAACAAAACTGCAGCTCCTGCCGAGACTGAGAACGACACTGCAATGGTTGATTCTGCTGCTGACTCTGCAATGGTTGACTCTGCAGCAACCGATTCTGCAGTAGCTGAGTAATTATAGCTCGAACTGAAAAAATGAGAGACGACCGTCCGGAACCAAGTTCCGGGCGGTTTTTTCGTTTATATACGTGGCTGCGGTCAGTCGCCATCGGCACCTCATCCGACCGCAATCTGCTTTGGCCTCAATCTGCCTTTCCCGAAATTAAAAACAGGTTCCGCTACCCTACTGTTTCCCCTTTAAAAAGGCGCTGGAAAACAGTGCGTTTGTAAAAGGTGTCTTTCAAGCCTCTCAAAGGATATGTTCAAGGGGCTTGAAAGGCATCAATTGGAAGCTTGAAGACATGCTTCAGGAAACTGTGGCAAATACAGCAAGAAAGCAAAAGGGAAACGGCAGAAAATGTGTCGATGATTGGAACAGAAGCGGAAGCCCATATATAAAGGAAAACGGCGGCAGTAACCGCCAACGGAAAAGTGGCCGCACAATCCCCTACCTGCAACGGCAGGCGGAGATTGTACGGCCACTTTGTAGTTAAACTTGCGGCAAGAGGTTGGCTCTTACTTCATGCTATAGCAGCCCGGGGTTAGTATTCGCCCCAGGCCTTGATGTCGATGTCCTGCGGACGAAGCGTGCAGAACGCCGTAATGAAGGCACTGGCGAGCCTGCTATTGGTAATGAGCGGGATGTTGAGGTCGATGGCCGTGCGGCGGATTTTGTAACCGTTGGTCAGCTCGCGCGGCGTCAGGTCTTTCGGTATATTCACCACCATGTCTATCCGGCGGTCGTGCATGAGGGTGAGTGCCTGCGGCTCACGGCCCTCGTCCGACGGCCAGTAAACGCACGTATTCTCTACTCCATTCTCGGTAAGATACTTCGACGTGCCGCCCGTTGCATACAGTTCGTAGCCATGCTGCTTCAGCATCTTGGCCGCATCGAGCATCTCCGCCTTCTGTTTGGCACCGCCCGTAGAGAGGAGCACGGAGTGTTTGGGGATGCGATGGCCTACGGAGAGCATCGACTTGAGCAATGCCTGGTTGGTATCATCGCCCAGACAACCCACCTCGCCCGTACTGCTCATGTCTACTCCCAATACGGGGTCGGCCTTCTGCAGGCGGTTGAAGCTGAACTGACTGGCCTTGATGCCGACGTAATCGAGGTCGAAGAGGTTCTTGTTAGGCTTCTCTACGGGCAGCCCGAGCATAATCTTGGTAGCCAGTTCGATGAGGTTCAGCTTCAGTACCTTGCTCACAAAGGGGAACGAACGGCTGGCCCGAAGGTTGCATTCGATGACGAGAATGTCGTTTTCGCGCGCCATGAACTGGATGTTGAAGGGGCCGTTGATGTGCAAGGCAGAGGCTATCTGACGGCTCACGCGCTTGATGCGGCGTACCGTTTCGACGTAAAGTTTCTGCGGAGGGAACTGGATGGTGGCGTCGCCAGAATGCACTCCGGCAAACTCTATGTGCTCACTGATGGCGTAGGCCATGATTTCGCCGTTGCGTGCCACGGCATCCATCTCTATCTCCTTGGCGTTTTCTATAAACTTGGAGACAACCACGGGATGGTCTTCACTTACGTTGGCAGCCAGACGAAGGAAACGACCAAGCTCGTCGGCATTGGAACATACGTTCATGGCAGCACCCGAAAGCACGTACGAGGGGCGCACCAGGACGGGGAAACCCACCCGGGCCACAAAGTTGTCAATGTCGCTCATACTGGTAAGGGCACTCCACTCGGGCTGGTTAATGCCCAGACGGGTGAGCATGGCCGAGAACTTGGCGCGGTCTTCTGCATTGTCTATATCCTTGGCTGCGGTACCAAGAATGGGCACGTTGGCCGCATCGAGCCACATGGCCAGGTTGTTGGGAATCTGTCCGCCCGTAGAAACAACGACGCCGTAGGGGTTCTCCCACTCGATGATATCCATCACGCGCTCAAACGTGAGTTCATCGAAGTAGAGCCTGTCGCACATGTCGTAGTCGGTTGAAACGGTCTCGGGGTTGTAGTTTATCATGATACTACGGTAGCCTTCCTTGCGGATCGAGTTGAGTGCCTGTACGCCGCACCAGTCGAACTCCACGGAGCTGCCGATGCGATAGGCACCCGAACCGAGTACGATAACGGAGCGCTTGTCGTTGTAACTCGCCACATCGCTCTTTACGCCGGCATAGGTTACGTAGAGATAATTGGTCTGTGCAGGGTATTCGGCAGCCAAGGTATCAATCTGTTTCACCACGGGCAGGATGCCATAGTTCTTGCGCAGGTTGCGTATAACGAGTGTGGCTTTGTGCATGTTGGCTATCTCGTTCTCCAAACCTACGGCCCGCGCAATCTGGAAATCGGTAAAACCGTTGACCTTGGCCGTGCGCAGCAGCTCCTTGTCGAGCGTGTTGACGTTACACTTCTTGAGTGTTTCGTCTATGTCAATGATGTGCTTCAGCTTCTGCAGGAACCACTTGTCAATCTTTGTGAGCTCGTGTATCTGGTCGACGGTGTAGTCTTTGTGCATGGCTTTGGAGATAACGAACACGCGCTTGTCGGTGGGCTCTCGCAGGGCTGCATCAATGTCGGGAATTTCCAACTCCTTGTTTTCAACGAAGCCGTGCATGCCCTGCCCTATCATGCGCAGGCCTTTCTGTATGGCTTCCTCGAAGTTACGACCAATGGCCATCACCTCGCCCACCGACTTCATACTGGAGCCTAACTCCTTATCGACGCCACGGAACTTGGACAAATCCCAGCGTGGTATCTTGCACACCACATAGTCCAAGGCCGGCTCAAAGAAAGCACTCGTGGTCTTGGTAACGGAGTTCTTGAGCTCGAAAAGGCCGTAGCCCATGCCCAACTTGGCAGCAACGAAGGCGAGCGGATAGCCCGTAGCCTTGGATGCCAGAGCCGACGAGCGGCTCAAACGGGCGTTAACCTCGATGACACGGTAGTCTTCGCTCTGCGGATCGAAGGCATACTGCACGTTACATTCGCCAACGATGCCGATGTGGCGCACTATCTTGATGGAGAGTGCACGCAGCTTGTGATACTCGCTGTTGGTAAGAGTTTGCGACGGAGCAATAACGATTGACTCGCCGGTATGGATGCCCAGCGGGTCGAAGTTCTCCATGTTGCAAACCGTGATGCAGTTGTCGTAGCGGTCGCGAACTACCTCGTACTCTATCTCCTTCCATCCCTTCAGGCTCTTCTCCACCAGAACTTGCGGAGAGAACGAGAAGGCTTTTTCGGCCAGTTTGTTCAGTTCTTCCTCGTTATCGGCAAATCCGCTTCCGAGTCCTCCTAAGGCGTAAGCGGCCCGAATGATGACGGGATAGCCGAGTTGGCGGGCAGCCTTGCGGGTTTGCTCAATGTTTTCGCAAGCCTCGCTGCTGATGGTATTGACTTTGATTTCCCTGAGTTTTTCGACAAACAGCTCACGGTCCTCGGTATCCATGATGGCCTGAACGGGGGTGCCGAGCACCTTCACATTATATTTATCGAGCACTCCGCTCCGATAAAGCTCAACTCCACAGTTCAAGGCTGTCTGCCCGCCGAACGAAAGAAGGATGCCGTCGGGGCGTTCCTTCTCAATGACACGTTCAACGAAGTAAGGTTGCACGGGGAGGAAATAAATCTGGTCGGCAACGCCTTCGGATGTTTGCACCGTGGCAATGTTGGGGTTGATGAGTACGGTTGATACTCCCTCCTCGCGCAAAGCCTTCAGAGCCTGGGAGCCGGAATAGTCGAATTCGCCGGCTTCTCCTATCTTCAGGGCGCCGGAACCCAATAGCAATACTTTCTTGATATTTTCGTCTTTCATGCTGTCTTTACCTTAGTGTTTCTACAAATTTATCGAACATAAACTCGGTATCCACAGGGCCGGAACAGGCTTCGGGGTGGAATTGCGAGGTGAACCAGGGATTCTCCTTGTGGCGGATGCCCTCGTTGGAGCCGTCGTTCATGTTCACGAAGAGCTCTTCCCAATCGCTTCCCAACGTCTTGGCATCAACGGCGTAACCGTGGTTCTGGCTGGTTATGTAGCACTTATTGGTGCCCACAAGCCGTACCGGCTGGTTATGACTGCGGTGGCCGTACTTGAGTTTGTAGATGGTTGCACCGGCTGCCTTGGCCAGAAGCTGGTTACCCATGCAGATGCCGCAGATTGGCTTGCGGCTAAGAGACAGCTGCTTGCGGATTATCTTCACTGCATCCTCGCACGTATCAGGGTCGCCTGGGCCGTTGGCAAGGAAGAGTCCGTCGAACTCCATGCCCGTATAATCATAGTTCCAAGGTACACGCACCACTTCCACTCCGCGGTTAATCAGGCAACGAATGATGTTGGCTTTCACGCCGCAGTCAACGAGGATGACTTTTTTTCCGGCTCCCTCGTTGTACCGGATGATTTCTTTGCAGCTGACCCTGTCTACAAAGTTCACGCCTTCATAATCGGCCTGGGGTACGTTGTCGGGCTCATCGTCAAAGATTATCTTACCCATCATCACGCCATGCTCGCGTAACACTTTCGTCAGTTCGCGCGTGTCAACGCCCGTTATGCCCGGCACATGCTCACGTTTCAGCCAGTCGGCCAGGCTCTCTACGGCATTCCAGTGAGAATACTCCTCACTGTAATCGGCCACGATGATGGCCGATGCGTATATCTTGTCACTCTCCATGTAGGTTGGCAGGTGGTTTTCCTCCATCGTGAAAGGAGGCACGCCGTAGTTTCCTACAAGCGGGTAAGTGAGCGTCATCAACTGTCCGGCATAGGAAGGGTCGGTTAAACTCTCCGGATATCCCATCATGGCAGTGTTGAATACGACCTCGCCGGCAACGGGAGCAGCGTAGCCAAAGCTCTTGCCATGAAACTTTGTACCGTCGGATAAAACAAGTGTTACATTCTTCATCTTTATCATCTTTAAGTTGGAACCAAGGTAGGCGGAGGTTTGGTTACCTGCCGTTAGTATCCGGTTCCATGCTTTTTAGAATTTCTGTTCGTATTGGTAGACTTTTTCAATGTAGTTGACAAAAGCCTGATTGCAGAGCTTCGTGCCGCCCGGCGTGGGATATTTGCCCGTGAAATACCAGTCGCCCTTATGGTTGGGGATGGCCTCGTGCAGTCCTTCTATCGACTGGAAAACGATTTCTATAGGCGTTGTTACGCCCTCGGGACGTAGCATCTCCACTATCTTCTCATTGATTTCCTCGACGGTAAACGGCTGGTAGATGTCCCGAACACAGTTGCGCATCTCGTTTTTAGGTTTCTTCACCTCCTCGGCACAATTCCGATAAGTGGTCTCTATCAGGTCGTACATACCCCGGTTTTTCAACAATTCGATGGTTGCACGAAACACGCAGAACTCTTCCAAGCGCGACATGTCGATGCCGTAATAATCGGGATAACGGATTTGGGGTGCACTGCTCACTACGATTATCTTCTTGGGATGGAGGCGATCCAGAATACGGATGATGCTTTCTTTGAGTGTTGTACCGCGGACTATGCTGTCATCAATGATTACGAGATTGTCCTCATAGGGCGTCAGACTCTGATAGGTGATGTCGTACACGTGGGAAGCCAAATCGTTGCGGGCGGCTCCTTCGGTTATAAACGTGCGCAACTTGATGTCTTTCCAGGCAACTTTCTCCATGCGCACCGACTCGGACAGAATGCTGTCCAACTCTTCATGGGTAGGCAGATGGCCTAAACTTTGGATGGCTTTTATCTTTTTCTCGTGTATGTAATCTCTGAATCCTTGCAACAATCCGTAGAAAGCAACCTCGGCAGTGTTAGGAATAAAGGAGAAAACAGTATGCTGCGTATCGTAATCAACCGCCTTGAGTATTGGCTGAGTCAACTGTGCACCGAGCTGTTTACGCTCTTTATAGATATCTCTATCTGACCCACGGCTGAAGTAGATGCGCTCAAAAGAACAGGCGGCATCGGCTTTCGGCTCGATAATCTGCTCCAAGGAGCATTCTCCATTTCGCTTTACAATGATGGCTTCACCAGCCTTCAGCTCCTGAACATCACTGCATTCCAAGTCGAAGGTTGTTTGAAGAACGGGGCGCTCGGATGCCACTACGACAATCTCATCATTCTTATAATAGAATGCCGGACGGATATTCCAAGGGTCTCTCATGACGAACGCCTCGCCCGAACCTGTCAATCCGCACACGGCATAACCACCATCAAAGTTCTTCATTGAAGTCTTCAGCACATTGCTAATCTTCACATGATTGTCTATGTAGCGCGTAATATCCTCGTCTTCCAGCTCCATGGCGTGTGCAGCAACGAAGTTCCGTTCCACTTCGCGGTCAAGTCTGTGCCCCATCAACTCCAACATCAGGTAGCTGTCACTGTAGATGCGCGGACATTGTCCCTGCTTAGTGAGCGTGCTGAATATCTCGTCAATGTTCGTCATATTGAAGTTTCCGCAGATGCAAAGGTTCTTGGCTTTCCAGTTGTTCCTGCGCAGAAACGGGTGCACATACTGCAAACCACTCTTTCCAGTTGTAGAGTAACGCAGATGTCCCATATAGAGTTCTCCAGCAAAAGGCAGGTTCAGTTTGGCAAAATCTGCATCTTTCAGCTTTTCCTCATCAACATTTTTATATGCGCCGCGTACATTCCGGAAAATCTCCGTTATGGCATCCTTTCCTTCTGCACGCTCACGAAACATGTACTCATTACCCGGTTCCGTGTCTAACTTCACGCAGGCAATTCCTGCACCCTCCTGACCACGATTGTGTTCTTTCTCCATCATCAGGTAGAGTTTGTTGAGTCCGTACATCCAAGTACCGTACTTGTGCTGGTAGTAGCTAAGCGGCTTCAACAGTCTGACAAGTGCAATACCACATTCATGCTTCAAAGGCTCCATTTAGAATATCTCCCCATTCATAAAAAAATGAAGAATGCAATGTTTTTAAACCATTAGTCATTCTTCATTTTCAATTATCTTCGTTATTTAATCTCGTATTATATTAATCAGAAGCGAGGCCACGGAAGTCACAATGCCGACCAGCGAGAACCAGATGGTTGTTGATGCCCCTATTCCCGAATTCTTGGCCTTTACGCCGTTGGGCTCTACATATAGAATATCATTCTGCTGCATGTAGTAATATGGCGAACTGAAAAGATTAGCGTCGTTCAAGTTCAATCGGTGCATACTCTTTTGTCCGTTAGCATCTTCACGTATCAACATTACATTGTCACGCTTGCCGTAGAGAGTCAAGTCACCAGCCTGGGCAAGTGCTTCCACTACACTCATTTTCTCGGTGTTAACCGGAATCACGCCCGGTCGGTTTACTTCGCCGGTAACCGTTACGCGATAGCTGGCCATTCGTACCGTTACTATAGGGTTCTCGCGAGTTGCCATGTAGGGCTTAATCTTGGCCGTAATAGCATCCTGACACTCGTTTTTTGTCAAGCCTTCAACATGAATTTTACCTACAACGGGGAAATTAATGTTACCTTCATTATCCACCAGATAGCCTTGCAGGGAATTTCCGCCAGAATACAACTGGCCATTCGTTCCAATCGTACTTGACACCGATAGGTTGAACGGCACAGCTGCTGCAGGGTCTGTTGTATTAACTGTAATGGTCAACATGTCCTTGGGCATGATTTTAGCATCGTACAAACCACGGCTTGCAGCCCAGTTGATGGAGTCTGCGTTCTGCCAATAAGCTACCTTCTTGCTGCCTGCACAACTGCCAATCAGCAATATCATCATCAGAGCGACGAAAGGAACAAGTATTTTCTTCATATTTATATATGTATATGTTACATTCGTATAAAAACACTGCAAAATTAAATTTATTTTTTTGAATTCGCAAATGTTTCCTCGAATAATTGCGGTAAAAACAGCAAGTCGCAGTTTTTCGTGCCTTGTGATAACCATGAGGCGAAGAGCGGGCGACAGCTTCCATAGTCACAGGACACTGTCTTAGCAGGGCTATTTAGTCCACAGATAGTTCTTTACATTATGGTAACAGATATTCTCCACCATACGGTTCAGCGTGTCGCTGTCAGCGGGTAGGATTCCCCGTTCCACATCATTGCCAATCATGTTGCACAGTAATCGGCGGAAATATTCATGATAGGAGAAATCAAGGAACGACCGCGCTGCCGACTTTACCCCAATGGAGCGCGACAATAACCCCAACGACGAGAGCGTATTAATTTGCTGAACCATGTTCTCGGCCTGGTTGTTTAGCCCCCAGCCCAGCCCGAACTGGATGTTGCTTGACGTCCTCAGCATGGACGCGATGATGTCGTTTGCATTCGGCGATTGGCTGTACAGGATGGTTCTTGGCAGCCTGCCTTCCTCATCGAGACCGTGCAGATAGCGGTACATGGCGCGCGCAGCCTGTGTACTGTCAACCGACCACAGGTGATATTGCTGCGTCCAGTTCGACTCAAAGTCCATTTCCGACATGCGCCGAAGGAAGCTATGCTTGTATTGCTTGACTTCAAATTCGGGCAGGCTCTGCCCGCGCATGGCTTTTTCAAATATCGTTTCTATCTGCGAGTCGGTGTGAGCTTCGTCGCTGAATTCGTAGATATCCAGATTGGAAACTACGCAGTGGTGAGCCTGAAAATACTCATGCCGCGCCTGCAGCACGTCCATCAGGTCGCGATAGCTGGTTATTTCTGTGTTTGCCGTTTCCTCCAGCCGGTGTATGTAGGCAGCATAGCCGTCGCCTTCTATGTTCAGTGCCTTCACTGGATGCCACACAGGCAGCATCGTCAGGCTGCAGGCTGCGTCCTCACTGCTTTGCATTGTTTCATGGAAACTAAGGTCATCGGTCGGATCTTCTTCGCTCCCGATGCACTCCACGTTGAATTTCCGCATGATACCCCTCACGGAGAAGTCCGCGTCGGCCAGCTTGCGATTACATTCCTCGTATATTTCACGGGCGGTATCCTTATTGAGCAGCTTGTCGATACCGAAGATACGCTTCAGCTCCATGTGCGTCCAGTGATAGATGGGGTTGCGCAGGGCGTTGCCTACAGCCTCGGCCCACATGTCGAACTTCTGCCAGTCATCGTTCTCGGTCTTCAGCTTCTCCACGTCGGTATCGTTCATGCGCATGATGTTCCACTTGCTTACATCGTCCTCAATCCACAGCTCCGTGATGCTCTTAAACCTATAGTCCTCAGCCACTTTACGTGCGTCGAGCCTGCAGTCGTAGTCTATCACGGGCATAGGTTCTGCATGCCCGTGATACAGCTGGCGTGCGGTCTCACTCTCCAACAGGAAGTCCTGGTCCATAAACTTTTTCATATTGCAAATTTACATTATTTTTTGCGATTTAATAAAAAAGAGCTATATTTGCGTTGAAAATTAACAATCAATCACCATCAAGACATGTCCAATATATTAAATAAGGTATTGCTCATCTATACCGGGGGAACTATCGGCATGGACATCAACCCCGATACCAATGCACTTGAGCCTCTTGATTTCAACCACTTGTTCGAGCACATGCCCGAATTCCACTACCTCAAGACCGATATCGAAGTCCGCCAGTTCTCCACCCCGATAGATTCCAGCGACATGTCGCCCCTGATATGGGCACAGCTCGTTAACATCATAGCCACGGAATACGCCAATTACGACGGCTTCATCATCCTGCACGGCACCGACACCATGGCCTATACGGCCTCTGCCCTCTCCTTTATGCTTGAGAACCTGACCAAACCCGTCATACTCACCGGCAGCCAGCTGCCCATCGGACAGCTGCGGACCGACGGCAAGGAAAACCTGCTTACCAGCATCGAACTGGCTTCCGCACACCATGCCGACGGCACTCCGATGGTTCCAGAGGTGTGCATCTACTTCAGCGGACACCTGCTGCGCGGCAACAGAAGCACCAAGCAGAATGCCGACGGGTTTGATGCTTTCGACAGTTTCAACTACCCTCACCTCTGTGATGCGGGCGTAAACTTCGACTTCCACGACCACCACATCCTCACGCCCGACTACACTCGCCCCATGGTTCCACACACACAGATGGACTCCCGGTCCATTGTTTTCTCCCTCTTTCCCGGCTTACAGGAGGATATCGTGCGCCATGTGCTTGGCTCCCCACAGCTGCGCAGCATCATCATGCGCACCTTCGGCAGCGGCAATGCACCGCAGAATCCCTGGCTCATGAAAATTCTAACCGAGGCATCAGAGCGCGGTGTCGTCATTGTAAACATCAGCCAGTGCGTGAGCGGACGCGTTGAGATGGCCCGATACGATACCGGATTCCAGCTTAAGAATGCCGGCATCATCAGCGGCTACGACAGTACAGTAGAGGCGGCAGTAACCAAACTCATGTATCTGCAGGCCCGTTACCCGGACGCCACCACCATTCGCAGCCTCATGACTCAATCCATCGCCGGCGAAATATCACTCCCTTAAAAAGACTTAATTTGTACTTTTTACAAATACTTTATTTGGTCAGAAGTCCAAAAAGTGCTATTTTTGCACAGCAATCATAAACCAAACAATTTAAATTAGCGAACAGCAATGAAAGAATTAAAAGGAACAAAGACAGAGAAAAACCTGCAGGAAGCCTTTGCAGGCGAGAGTATGGCACGCAACAAGTACACCTATTTTGCCAGCAAGGCAAAGAAGGATGGCTTCGAGCAGATTGCAGCTATCTTCCAGGAGACGGCCGACAACGAAAAAGAGCATGCCAAACTGTGGTTCAAATACCTTGAAGGCGGCGACCTCAAGTCGACCAAAGAGAACCTGAAAGCTGCTGCCGAAGGCGAGAATTACGAGTGGACCGACATGTACGACCGCATGGCCAAGGATGCCGAAGAAGAAGGCTTTACGCAGATTGCAGCCAAGTTCCGTGGCGTTGCAGCCATTGAGAAAACCCACGAAGAGCGCTACCGCAAGCTCCTGAAGAATATAGAAGACGCCCTCGTGTTCTCTCGCGACGGCGATGCTATCTGGGTTTGCCGCAACTGCGGCCATGTAGTAATCGGCCCCAAGGCTCCCCAGGTGTGCCCCGTATGCACCCACCCGCAGAGCTTCTTCGAGCTGAAGCCCGAGAACTTCTAAGCATTTGCACATACAACAACCAATCAAACAAGCCGGGCCGGCGGAGCAACAACTCCGCCGGCCCTTTTTCTTTTCCCTGCACACGATAACCTATAACGGCGCAGAACGCCCGCTCACTGGGCATTGCCGGCCTCCGTCAGCATAGCAGGAAGTATGCTTCGGGAACTTTTGACAAGTGTCGCACGATTGTGTGACACCTGTCGAATAATCGTGCGACACTTGTCAAAAGTTCCTGCTCATGCCCATCAACACCGCCGAACCACCCTCCTAACCACCTTTATCCGAGCTTGTTGCACCGCCGGCAGCACTGTTTCCGCTGGTTTTACACCCAACGAGAGACATTAAAATGGCTGCAAAAAATGCAGTTTTAAGTTTGTGTATTCTCCCGATTTGGCTTATCTTTGCAATCCGAACAATCAATATTAAACAGAAATGAGAGCAAGAACAGCCAACTGGTTTGAAACAACGGTTAAGTACGAGCGTGCCGGCGACGACGGCATGAACACCAAGGTAACTGAAACATACGTAGTAGATGCACTGAGTTTCGGCGAGGCCGAGGAGACCATTACGGCCGAGATGTCGTCGTTAGTGAGCGGAGAGTTCGTGGTAAAGAACATCACTCCCGCCGCCTACGGCGAGATTTTCTTCAGCGAGAACGAAAGTGACGACCGCTGGTACAAGGCCAAGCTGACCTTTATCACTATCGACGAGGAGAAAGGAAAGGAAAAACGTACCAGCGTGAACTACCTCGTACAGGCCGCCACCATTAACGGGGCGCTGAAGAATCTGGACGAGGTAATGGGCGGAACGGCCATTGACTACGTGGTGGCCAACATCAGCGAAACCAAGATAATGGATGTATATGAGCACAACGCACCGGCCGGCAAGCCTGCTGCCGGCGACAAGCCGGAATACGAGCAGGCCGATACAGCGGGCAAGGAGGAAAAGTAATGGACGTTGATGTAGCAAGAAACTTACACGAGGTGATGGCCAATCTGCCCGAAGGAGTAAGGCTGGTGGCCATCAGCAAGTACCACCCCAACGAGTACATTGAGGCGGCCTACGCCCAGGGGCAACGCCTCTTCGGCGAAAGCAGGGAGCAGGAGCTCTCGCGTAAGGCCGAGTTGCTGCCCAAGGACATCAGGTGGCACTTCATTGGTCACCTGCAAACCAACAAGGTAAAGTATGTTGCACCCTACATCTCCATGATAGATGCCGTTGACAGCATGAAGCTGCTGCGCGAAATAAACAGGCAGGCAGCCAAGTGCGGCCGCACTATCGACGTGCTGCTGGAGCTCCACATAGCCAAAGAAGAAACCAAGTACGGCCTCACCCTCGACGCAGCAAGGGAGCTGCTGGAAGCTGGCGAGTGGCGCGAACTGCACAACGTGAGGATTTGCGGACTGATGATGATGGCCAGCAACGTGGACGACGAGGCGCAAATAGCGCGCGAGTTTGACACTGCGGCGGCCTTCTTCGATGAGTGCAAGAAGAACTACTTCAAGGCCGACGACGCCTTCTGCGAGCGTTCCTGGGGCATGAGCCACGATTATCAGCTGGCCATCGCCCACGGTTCTACCATGGTACGGGTGGGCACTTCCATCTTTGGTCCTCGCGTATACTGATGCTCTTGCTACACACTGTGCCATCCGCACAATTCAGAAAACAGGCAAACAGAAAAGGCTGACCGGAGAGGTCAGCCTTTTCGTTGTATCATGCTGTAGCTTCGTTACTTGTTAACCACCTTGCGGCCGTTCTGTATATACACGCCTGCAGGCAGCAGTTCGAAGTCGCGCCCAACGTAGATACCGTCGAGCGTGAATATGCGGTCGTCGGCTTTACGTGCGCTTGGCGTGTTTTCCTGCACCCGGTCAAGGCCCGTGGCGGCGAAAACTTCGTTGAAGTCAACATACACCGTTCCGTCCAGCTCGTTGATGTTTGGCAGCTTGAAAGTAAAATCTCCGTTGTATGCTTTCATGTTGGGCAGCGTGCTGTTGGCTGCTATAGCTTTCACGTTCTTCGTTCCCGGGAACGGATCTCCGGCCAACTCGTTGTAATAAGTATCGGCATCTTGCGCGTTGGCCGATGCCATGCACTTGCCGTCGGCAGGCACCAGCGCAAAGCGCGGATGACCTGCGGTATTGTTCACGTTGTTGGTTGGCAGCGAGAAAGCAGTCTTATCGTAATCTACATGGTAAATAATGAGGCCCTTGCCGTGCTGCGCCTGGTTCCATTTCGTGTTCTGTATGTTCTCCATTATCCAGTATTCGTTGCCCGTGGCATCCTGGTCGTTCTTGATGCGATAGGCCTTTCCGCCCTCGTCTATGTTCGCAAGAGCAACCTGCTGGGGCGTAGAGAGCGTTTCTATCTCCAGCCAGCCAAAGGCCTCGCGCTCCCAGGCAGTATAGGGAGTGGGCATTCTTCCGCTTGCAAGATACTCGCCTCCGTCCATCAGGTCCCAGTATTCCATGCTCTGGTTGTCAACTGTCTGCATCGTACTTTGGGTTGCATAGATGTCCGGAAGCCCCATGGTATGGCTGAACTCATGGCAGAAGATGCCGATGCCGGCAATAGACTGCACTGCTGATTTCGGCGTTCCGTTCCTTTCTCCTGTCACGCAGTAACGCGAAACCGTAACTCCATCGCCGGTAGACACGCTTATTGCGGCCGAATTGGGCCAGATGTCGGCCTTGTTCTGGGTCATACTACCCGAGTAGCCGGCGTAGATGATACAGCAAACATCTACCTTTCCGTCGCCATTGGCATCGTAATCCTTGAAGTTGATGTCGCCGTCGCAGGCCTTCACTACATCCGTAAACAATACCGACATGCCCTTTCCATTGCCGTAATAGGCTGATTGCTGGGTGAGTTTAATGGGCCCTTTCACATCAAAAACGGGCTTGAACTGGCCAAAACTCATGTCTTCAAAGTACGAGCTCACGCTCTTGTAGTTCCTTGCCTCGCCGAAGCCGAGGTCTGTGGGCCTGCCTTCACCGTTCAGGAACTGGTCGAAACTGGCCACTGGGTCTTTCTCTTTGAACACTGTGTCGGCAAATTCCACAAGCAGCACGAGTGCCTTCGGAGTTCCCGTATGCGTGAAGAAGTTTTGCTGTTGCTGGATAGGTTCGCGGTTAATGGGTGCCCGCGTAACCGGTGCCGACAGCTTCCGGTCAAAGTAAATCATGTTTTCCTCCTGCCGGGCAATGGCACGCAATTCCGCAGCCGAGCGCGACTCGGGTTGGTGAGCCAGCTGATCGGATGCCGAAAGTTCGCCTTGTTGGCTGATGGCAGCTACGTAGTAGGCTCTGTCTTGCTGCTTCAGGATAACGCCGTCGGTCGTTGTTACCCAGTTAAAATGCTCGTCGCCGTGCCCCACAACCCACAATTCGCTGCCGTCACTCTGGTTTACAAGCACGGGAGTGGGCAACGCCTTGGCGGCAAATAGAGCCACGCAGCACAGGAATAAACAACAAGTAAGTAGAAATTTCTTCATATTTACGGTTCTGGTTTAATGGGTTTCAACGTCTGGTTCGGCCGAAGAAATACTGGCCTTTGTGCTTTGTCCGGCCGCCGTATTCGATGGCATGATGCGGACAATGATGGTAGCAGGTGAAGCAACTCAGGCAGTCGCCCTCGTGTTTCCATTGCGGTTCGCTGCCAAGTCCGCCGATGATGTCGTGCGTAGGGCACACATCGGCGCAGATGCCGCACTTTACACAACGGCTGCTGACTACATGGAAGGGCTTGTCTGTAATGAGATGCTTCTCGAAGAAGCCACCCACAGGCCCGCTGAAAAAGCCTGGTATGGGGCCTTTCTTCAGCTTCCGGATGCCCGTTCTACGGTTCTTGATGTCGTCAATGTAAGCGGCAAGGTCGGCTTCGGCCTGCTTTTTCTTCGCTGTCTCTCGCTCCTTGGGGTCTACATCCATAAAAGGCAAGCCGACATACGACTCGGGCATGATGAGCGAAAACTCGGCATCGGCATGCAGCTGCTTCTCGGCAAGCTCGCGTTCTATATAGTCCATGGCCAGTCCTATGCTGTCGCCGGCGGAACAGAGCGCATAAACATAATGGTGTGAGGCGGCCTCCGCATCTTCCAAACGGAGCTTGCGGATGAACCGACGCACAATTAGAGGCGGCCTCCAGCCATGAATGGGGAACACGAAACCTATCATTTCGTCTTCCTTGAGCCGGAACTTACAGTCGCCGTTTATTACGTCCGGAATGTAGATAAGCTCTTCATTCAACTGCTGCTCCAAAGCCTTGGCAGCCCAGCGGGTATTTCCCGTACCTGAAAAATAGAATATCATGGCGCAAAGGTAGGTATATTTATCGAATTGACAAAACAAATACAGGCTTTTCAACACTGGCTGCCAGCGGCTTAGCTGCGCTTCTTTACTTTCTCCTTCAGCCTGCCCCGGGGTTCTTCCAGCGCAGTTGCAGCAGGGTTGCCGGCAGCCGGCAGCAAAAAGAAAGGCACACTCCGCGATTATTCAAATATATTTTCTATCTTTGTGCTGTCTACACATGTGCCTTGAAAAATAACGGATGAAGGACTCTTATGTGCTCGTATTTGTTACCGTGTCACTGATGGCAGGCATCCTGACAGGTGAATATCTCCGGCCTGCTGCGCCCGTATGGCTGTGGCCGGTGTGCCTGTTGCCATTGCTCCTGGTGCAGTTCACGCACCGCATGGGTAACGGGCTGAAGAACTGCTGCCTGTATGCGGCCGTCATGCTGATGGGCATCTGGGTTCACGCCCTGCACGAGAAAGAAAACCGAGTGATGCTGACAGCGGCTCCGGTGAGCTACGAAGCCGTGCTGCTAAGCAATCCGCAGGTACACGGAAAAGTCATTCAGTGCGACCTGATGGTCATCAGCAACGGGCATACACTGAAGGTGAAAGCCTCTATCCTGCGTGATACCGTCGACAACAGATGGCAACACATCCACCTGGGCGACGGCATCAGAGCCACTTCCGTGCTGCAGCAACCCCGGAACTACTATCCCGACGCAAACTTCGACTATGTGCGTTGGCTGCGCGTTCACGGCTTCCGGGCGCAGACCTTCATCTATTATGCC
>LAHS01001186.1_pt1 | contig 119291 bp, 111 predicted proteins | sample 329651 | NCBI WGS metagenome assembly LAHS01 (sample SAMN03275699, study PRJNA271635) | activated sludge metagenome | isolation source: sample C-1 Sludge from hydrolytic chamber (first chamber) of Anaerobic...
GATCTGCTATATCTCATAAGGAATTCCATGTTTTTTGCCCATTTAACACATAACAATCACCATCTCGTATGGCCGTTGTTGTCATGGCTGCTACATCCGAACCCGCGCCAGGTTCAGTCAGCCCAAAAGCCCCAATCCGTACCCCCTTCGCCTGTGGTACAAGGTATTGCTGTTTCTGCGCTTCGGTGCCCCATTGCATTAACGTCATACTATTTAAACCTATATGGACGGATACAGCTGTTCGAAAGGCCGTATCCCCCCGTTCAAGTTCCTCACAGACGATGGCTAATGCGTTATAATCCATACCGCTACCACCGTACTTTTCTGGCACGCAAACACCCATTAGTCCGAGTTCAGCTAGTCTTGACCAAATGCTTGTATCAAAGCTTCCTTCGGCGTCCCATTTTGCAATATGTGGCATTATTTCATCATCCACAAACTGACGTACGGTTTTTCGTAAGATTTCCTGCTCCGTTGTAAAATCGAAATTCAAGGACTTCACCTACCATTTCACAATCATTGCAGACTTATGTGATGTTTCTTTAATGACAACACCACGCTTCGCCATTTCTTTAATATACGTCTCACCTGGAACAATCGTTTCTGGAGCAAACACGCCACGTTCTGTAATAGCACCATCACCAATCATTTGGGCAACGACAGAAATTGTATTCGCTGTTGCACGAGCCATCGCTGTTTCATTATTCGTCATATCTTTACGTACGACCATTTCGTATTCATATGTGACCTGCTGTTGCGCCTTTTCTCCTGAAACAATTACCCGTAATAGCACCGCATCAGGCTTTGTTCCAAGTTCAAGCTTCTTCTTAAGCGCCTCCCTGACAACAGCTCTGACAGGCACTTCTAGGTTATCGACTTCTACATTATTACTAGCATCTAAAAAGCCTAAATCAGCTAGCAATTTAAACTTTTCTGCATGCCCTTTATAACGTATTGTCTTATATTCTAATGTGTGGACATTCGGGAATGTCTTATAAAGAGTGGATATGCCACCCGATGTATAAAATGCCTCAAGCACACCAAAATCATCGAAATAAATAGGCTCAATACCTGATAATGATGGAACTTCTTCAAGTTTCCCCTTTTGAATCATTTTAGAAGGCTCTGTATAGTGGTCAAATACACCATCTAGTGAAAAGACACGCGTATAGTGCAACGGAGGTTTCGGTTCTGTTGGAATACCCCCTACATATAGCTTAATAGATTCCACTTCATCTAATTTTGTTGCGCCATAGCCCGCTAATATATTGACCATACCTGGAGCTACACCTAAGTCAGGAATAAGTGTCACACCTTTTGCCTTTGCTTCTTCATGTAACGCTAAAATCTTATCCGTTACACCGCCAATATGTCCCCCTAAATCGACTGAATGGACACCAGCTTCTATCGCAGCTCGTGCTACACGTTCATTAAACGAATAGAACAGTGCATTGACAACAACATTACCTTTCGCAATAACCGATGTTAAAGAGTCATCATTTTCCGCATGAAGTTCTACGACTTCAACTTTATCTGTCTTTAACGTCTCAACAAATTTTTGGGCTGTCTTTACATCAATATCCCCTAAAATGACCTGTTCCACTTTACTATTTTTTATTAAATCACGAGCAACCTCTTTCCCCATCAATCCTGCACCTAATACAACAACTTTCATCAAGAACATCCCCTTTCATTGATCTGTTACTTTGTATCGATTTGTGCTCTTTGTAATTTACCGCTGTAGTCAACGTATATGCTCTTCCATTCTGTGTAAACGTCCAATGCTGCCACACCGGAATCTCGATGTCCATTCCCTGTTCCTTTCGTTCCGCCGAATGGCAAATGGATTTCTGCACCTGTCGTACCTGCATTAATATAGACAATACCTGTATCTAAGTCGCGTTGAGCGCGGAAAATCGTATTCACATTTTGTGAGAAAATAGAGCTTGATAAGCCGAATTTAACATCATTATTGACTTCGATTGCTTCTTCTAAATTGGCAACTTCAATAAGAGAGACGACCGGACCAAAAATTTCTTCCTGTGCAATAATCATATGAGGCTTTACATTTGTAAATAATGTTGGCTCATAGTAAAACCCTTTGTCATAAGGTGCTTCATTTAAAATTTTGCCACCAGTTAATAAGGTTGCACCTTCTTGTTTACCAATCTGTACATAATGATTAATTTTTTCTAATGCCGCTCTATTAATCACCGGACCAATTTTCACAGTTTCATCCAAACCGTCTCCAATAGTTAAAAATTGCATTGCTTCTAATAGACGATTTTCTAATTCCTCTCTTACATCTTTATGCACAATCACACGACTACATGCTGTACATCTTTGACCCGCAGTGCCAAATGCGCTCCATAATATCGCTTCTGTAGCGAGCTGTAAATCTGCATCATCCATAACAATGACAGCATTTTTGCCGCCCATCTCTAGCGAAATTTTCTTTAAATGTTTGCCGCCAAGTTCCGCCACCTTACTTCCTGTTGAGGTAGAGCCGGTAAACGATATGACTTTTACATCGGGATGTTCTATTAGTGCTGTTCCTACCGTTGGCCCTGTACCAAAAACAATATTCGCTACCCCTTCTGGTAAGCCAACTTCTTCAAAAATTTTCCCCATTTCATAAGCCATCATCGGCGTTTCATTTGATGGTTTCCAAATAAATGTATTGCCTGCGACAATTGCAGGGAATGATTTCCATGTAGCGATTGCCACAGGGAAATTCCAAGGAGTTATTAGCCCTACTACGCCTATTGGTGCACGTACACTCATAGCAAATTTATTGGCAAGCTCTGACGGTGTCGTCTCTCCAAATAACCGTCGACCTTCACCCGCCATATAATAAGCCATATCAATTCCTTCCTGTACCTCACCTCTTGCTTCTTCAATCACCTTACCCATTTCTTTTGTTAAAACGGTCGCCAAATATTCTTTCTTTTCTTTCATCTTTTGACCGATGGCATATAAATAATCTGCACGCTTTGGTGCTGGCACAAGTGCCCAACTTTTTTGTGCTGCCTTCGCTACAGCTACCGCTTCCGTCACTTCATTTGCAGTTGAAAGTGGTATTGTTGCTAAGTGCTCTCCGTTTGCAGGATTCGTCACTGCTATACTTTGTAAATGCGAATGTGTAACCCATTTACCACCGATATAGTTTTTAATCTCCATTACACACACCCCCTGATATATCTATGATGCCTTGGCTTCTTTGAACATGTCGCTAATGCTACAGAAAATATCCGTCGCTCTCGCCCTCTATGTGTACTGCATTATATATATGCAGATACAAAATGCCAAAATTCCGAATTTTCATAACAAAGATATGACTCGAGCAATAATCTCGAAGTATTTTTGGTTAAAATATCGGCGGCACTTGCCAAAGGCTTTATCTTCATTTCCAGTAATTCCAACTAGATGATGCATACTTTCACCACTAGTAGAAAAATAACTGACAAAAGATAAATAATACACATTCTAGTTTTTTATATTCGACATTTTCTATCTTATTCCCTTTTTTTCTAAAATTATTAATTATGTAATGAAACTATCCAGCCTAATAATCGTATACAATAACAACAAACGATATTGGAGGAATTACACGATGAATAACCATGAGATCGACTACAAAGTATTTGGAGATGACATGCAATATGTGCAAGTTGAACTTGATCCGCAAGAAACGGTGGTAGCAGAAGCTGGCGCCTTAATGATGATGGATGATGCAATTCAAATGGAAACTATTTTCGGAGATGGTTCGAAAGGCAATGGCCAAAGCGGTCTTATGGGGAAATTACTCGGTGCAGGGAAACGCCTAGTAACGGGTGAAAGCTTATTCATGACAACATTTACAAACATCGGTACAGGGAAACGTCATGTCTATTTCGCGTCTCCTTACCCAGGTAAGATTATTCCAATGGATTTAAGCCAATTAAAAGGGAAAATTATTTGTCAAAAAGATGCTTTTTTAGCAGCAGCTAAAGGCGTTTCAGTTGGTGTTGAATTCCAGAAGAAAATCGGCGTAGGCTTCTTCGGTGGTGAAGGCTTTATTATGCAAAAACTTGAAGGCGATGGTATGGCTTTTGTACACGCTGGTGGGGCAATTCATCGAAAAACGCTACAGCCAGGTGAAGTATTACGTGTGGATACAGGCTGTTTAGTAGCGATGACTTCTGACGTTGATTATAATATCGAAATGGTTGGCGGCGTAAAAACGGCACTATTCGGTGGAGAAGGTATCTTCTTTGCAACTTTACGCGGCCCTGGTACTGTATGGGTTCAATCATTACCATTTAGCCGATTAGCAAGCCGCGTCTTCGCTGCAGCACCGATTTCGCAAGGCGGTGGCGGACATTCATCAGGTGAAGGTGGTATCGGCGGTCTATTTGATATGTTCAATAAGTAACTAGCCAAATAGACCGTGTACTTTCTTTAAAGAGTTCGATTGACCGTAGTCAAACGAACTCTTTTTGTTACGCAGTTGAGGTCCGCTACGTCAAGAAGCTTGGCCTTGACCATCAATGAGTACAATCTGCTAAATAAAAAGCCCAATTGCTCAACGTTACGCTGAGAAATTAGGCTTTTTACTGTTATCATCAGATGGCGATAGGATAGCGTTTTGTCCGCTAAACTTTTTTTATATTGCTTTTGTTTCTTCCATTAGCCATACTCGTTCTTCTTCATTTAAATAAGGAGCTAGCGTAGTATACACCTCTTGATGGTAATGATTTAGCCATTGCTTTTCACTCTCTGTTAACATGTCTTGATTGATACCTGCTAAATCAATAGGACAATACGTTACTGCTTCAAACTTCATAAATTGACCAAATTCTGTTTTCTCAGCCTCTACTACTGACATCATATTTTCAATTCGAATGCCATACTTGCCTTCAAGGTATATTCCCGGTTCATTCGTAATAATCATGCCTTTTTCTAATGGCACATGATTGGTATTGCGGATGCTTTGTGGCCCTTCATGAACATTCAAGAAAAACCCTACTCCATGTCCTGTGCCACATTTATAATCCAAGCCATATTGCCAAATTGGTTGTCTTGCCAAAACATCTAAATTAGCTCCTGTTGCACCATACAAAAATTTTACTGAGCTTAATGCAATAAACCCTTTTAACACCAAAGTAAAATCTCTTTTTTGTTCATCCGTAAGACTTCCTAAAACAATTGTCCGTGTAATATCTGTTGTTCCATCATAATACTGTCCGCCTGAATCAATTAAAAATAGACCTTCATTCTTCAGCGTATATTGTGTTTCTTTATTAGCTTTATAATGCATCATCGCTGCATGGTCTTGATAACCCGCAATCGTATCAAAGCTAGGACCCACAAATCCTTCTTGCTCTCTTCTGAAATCTTCTAATCTTTCTTCCGCAGCAATCTCTGTAATTTCTTCTTTATCTACAAAGTGTTTTAACCACTTTATAAATTTCACCATAGCTAAACCATCTTTTATTTCACACCATTTTAGATTTTTTATTTCCACTTCATTCTTAATCGATTTTAAGTTAGTCGTCATGTTAGGACTTTCAATTTTCGTTACATGACTGTTAATGGCATTATACAATCGAATATTTGTTTTATTTGTATCTAAACTAACAGCATCTTCGCCCGAAAGGTTTGCTAAAAAAGTTTCAATTTCATGATATTCCCTTAACGTAATTCCTTCTCCCTCCAGTTCCGATTTAAGCGCAGTAGGGACCTTGCAAGAATCAATAAATAAATAACATGTATGTTCTGCTACAATGACATTCGCTATAGCCACTGGATTGTTCGGTACATCTGCTCCTCTAATATTCAATAGCCAGGCAATATCATCAAGTGAAGTTAAAATATAATAATTTGCGCCTTTATTTTTCATTTCCGCTCTTACTTCATCTAATTTCTCCGCACGTGATTTCCCAGCATAGTTGACGTCATGACTAAAAATCGTTCCTTTAGGAATCTCTGGTCGATCTCCCCATAACTCACCAATTAAATCTTGATCCATTTTGAATAAGATTGCCTTCGCTTTTAAATCTTTTTCCATACTTCTAACCATATCAATTGAAAAAACATTTCCATCAAAGCCCACATTGCTTCCTTCTTCAAGAACATCTGCTAGCCATTCTGTATAAGAAGGTACCCCCGGATCCATCATTCTAAATAATCTGATACCTGAATTTTCAAGTTGCTTGTCAGCTTGAATATAATATCTGCCATCTGTCCATAAACCAGCATCTTTTAAAGTAATGACTACTGTCCCTGCAGACCCTGTAAAGCCTGATAGCCATTCTCTGCCTTTCCAATGTTCTGCTACATATTCTCCCTGATGTGCATCAAAACTTGGAACGATATAAGCATCCAGTCGATGTTTTACCATAAGCTCTCTTAACTTTTCGACTCTATCTCTACTATTCATTATGAATACCTCCATTTTCATTTAAATGAATTTTTTTATTTTCACGATCATACAGCCATAAGGCCAAGGTTATACTAATAAGCCCTGCAGTCAGCTTTGCTACTATAAACGCACCTAGCATTTCTGGAGCTACTTCTGATACAAAACCAAATTGACCCCCAAATACAAATGCTCCACTTACGCCAAAAGCCGTACATACGACTTTTCCTTTAGGGTTCATCTCCTTATATGTTCCAAAAATTAATAGATTACTAGCTAAATTTCCGAGGAGGCCTGCTACTGACACAGCATTCATGCCAAATTTCTCTCCTAATGCGTTAAAACTTTTTTTGAAAATTCCACTTAGCATGGCTAGCATAGGATATGCTCCCGCTAAAATAAATGCAATTTTCCCTACTATAATAGTTGATTCAGATAGCGGTGCTAATCCTGAAACAAGCTTTACACCAAATATCACGTCAATGCCTTGTAATAGTAATCCAACAGTACTTAACGTCACTATAAACTTTCCAAATAGATTAAAAGCTTTTATAAAAATATGTTGAGCCTTGAGTAATCCAACCCCTAACATAATAGTAAAAACAAATATAGGGATTAGATTCCATACAAGTACAGTGATATTTATTTTTTGCCATAAGCCTGCTACAAGACATCCGATTGGTATAGTAATGATGCCAATTAACACACCTTTAGAAAAATATTTTTCATCCTCTTTAGCAAGCATTCCTAACGCAACAGGTATTGAAAAACTAACGGTGGCTCCTAAAGTAGATGCAATGATAATTCCTGAAAATGCTCCCATCTCATTTGACAAAGCAAGCTTTTCAGCCATTTGAAAGCCTCCCATATCTACAGCTAGAAATGCTGCTGGAATAATGGAAGGGTCCAAATGAAACACTTTACTTATTGGACTAATTTGGGCGGATAAAAAATTCGTTAATACAGGTGCTAAAGACAGTATTCCTATCATACCAAGCCCTAAAGCCCCCATCGTTTTTATGCCTTCCTCAAATTTTTCGCCCAATTTCAGATGATTTCCAGTAATATAATCAATTCCACCAATTACAAAAAAAGAACCTATTAGGTATAATACAAATTTATCCATTTCTATTATCACTTTCTATAAGCTTTATTACTGCTCGCTAGCTGTAGTGTACATCCTACTATTTGAAAAGATAATTAGGTGTGTTAACAGCGATAAGCTTAACCTTTTTATTAGTGTAATTCGCCCAATTGTGAGAGATAGTTGAGTCCATATGAACACAATCACCAGGATACACTTCATGTCGATTACCATTTATGTAAACGGTTAATATACCTTCTAAAACGTAAATAAACTCTTCGCCCTCATGCGTATAAGATAAAATTTCTTCATCTTGCTTTTGAGGTAGAATTTCGATAAGCCTTGGAACAAGTTGTTTATTTTCCAAGTTGGTGCTTAAACTATACTTAATAAATCCACCTTCTACGGCTTCCATTATTTCTTGCTCATAACTCCTTAAAACGATATCTTTCCGCTTATGTGGATAATCAAAAAAATATGTTAAATGGACTCCCAATATAGTAGCTAGCTTTTCAAGTGAATCGACTGCTATCGTCGTAAGCCCCCTCTCTAATTGAGACAAAAACCCAACAGAAAGTTCGCTTCTTTCACTTAACTCTTTCAAAGTAATACCTTTGTCAGTCCTCAATTTTTTTATTTCTATCCCTATATTCATCATCTCACCTATTTTTTCATATTTGTGAATAATATAATACATTTTAATCTGATTCGCAATTAATTATGAAATATATTCATAATTATGAAATTTATCTTATAGACATTTCACTAAATATCTCAAGTAGTATCTGCATGATCAATCTATATTGGCACAAAAAAAGACGCTTGATCCATTTAGATCTGCGCCTAGATTGATTTACTTTCTATGAGCCAAGCTCCATTCGTTAATCAATTCGATTTGAAAGTGGCTTACCCTGCCCGTATGCCATTAATGCATTGACATTGAGCATGAGCATAGCTGTTCTTGTCTTTAAAGATGCACTACCAATATGCGGTAATACAACAACGTTTGGTAAGGTTAATAGTGGATGATCCAATGCAACTGGCTCCTGTTCAAAAACATCTAGACCAGCAGCCCATAGCTTGCCATTTTTCAAGGTATCATAAAGGGCATTCTCGTCAATAATACCACCACGAGACGCGTTAATTAATACCGCATCTTCCTGCATTAAGGCGAGTTCCTTTGCACCAATTAGACCTACCGTATCTTTATTATAGGGTGTCATAATCACAACAAAATCAGATTTTGTTAATAGCTCTTCAAGTGATGCATAGCAAAACCCATACATTTCTTCTGCTTCATGGCGACGTCTACGGTTATGATATAAAACTTTCATATCAAAACCTTTTGCTCGTCTTGCAACAGCCTGCCCAATCCGCCCCATTCCAATTATCCCAATTGTTGCGCCTGATACATCTTTACCAACTAATTGCATCGGGTACCAACTTTGCCATTTACCTTCACGTAAATAACGCTCGCTTTCTGGTATTCTACGTGCTGTTGCTAGCAGTAAACCGAATACTAAATCTGCTGTCGTATTAGTTAACACACCAGGCGTGTTTGTTGCCATAATCCCTCTTTTACGTAATGCAGGCACATCAATATTATTAAAGCCCACTGCTAAATTTGTCACAAGTTTTAAATTGGGGGCGTGTGAAAGCAATTCCTCATCGACTTGATCCGCTATCGTTACCCACAAAACTTCACAGTTTGCAACGGCTGCTAAAAGTTTAGCGCGAGGTATAACGGTCTCTTCTTCCTCCCATTGTTCAATATCATAATGCTCCTCTAAAGGCTCGACAAACTGAGCCGGGAATTTACGTGTAATAAACAATTTCTTTTTCATCATCCAACACCCCTTATTCGTTTCCCCATTTTGCCTATAGCGTAACACTAATAGGGGAAGGTCACAAGCAAGCTTTTACATTGATTTTCTCCACTTAATCCCTTTTTAAAAAGCGTTTTTTTTACTTTTTCATTCCATCCTCCTTTTTAGTAAATCTGTCCTTCTGTTCAGGCATTCTATCCGTTTCTTTTAAAAATTCCCCTTCTAAATTTCGAGAGTTCTAGTCAAAAAATATATCTTTTTTTGTATATTGCTCTAATAACATTAAAAGGCATCAAGTAGTTGAACTTAATACCTTTAGTCATGTTTATGCTTTTTTAATCAGAAAATGGAATTTATATTCAATCGAATTGGTGTAAAATGCGGTGATTGTCCTACTTTAAACGTGCAGCAAGACGCAAAATGCTACGCGTTCAGTTAGAAATCTTTAATGGTCGTATCTAGACGACTCGCAACTCGTTCTAATTCCTCGGAAGATTCTCCAATGGACTCAATGACATTCGCCAACTCCGTTATTTGATTTCCAACATTTTGAAAGTTAACGATAGAGCCCTCCACCGAACCAGATATTGCATCAAAGGCTTTTAATGAATTCAAGTTTTGCTCGATGCTATTATTGACAAGCACTTGAATTTCTTGAATGGCTAGTACAACATGTTTGGTAATCCCATTGGACATACCGATTAATTCCGCAATTTGTTCCACAGATTCTTTCGTTTGGTCTGCCAGCTTACGTACCTCATCTGCGACAACTGCAAAACCTTTTCCATGCTCTCCAGCTCTTGCAGCTTCAATTGCTGAATTCAATGCTAGTAAATTGGTTTGTCCAGAAATATTTTTGACCATTTCAATGACATTATTTATTTTTGAAGAGGAATGATTTAACTCCTCCACCATCATGGCCATTTCAATCGTTTTATCATTGATTTTGCCTGTTTGCTCATTTAACAATACGATTTTTGAATAGCCTTCCGATGAAACCTTTTGCATCATTTTGGCCTCATCAATACTGTCTTTTAAATATGCATTTACTTGCTTTGTACTAGAAATCAGCTCCATCACTGACTCATTTGTATCATGTGACTGTGCCTCTAATTGCGTCGAAATGCCACCCACTATATCCTTTACATGTGTCCGTACACTCATTCGTTGCTCTTCTATTAAAGAATTAGAGTAGTTATTATATTCTTCTAACACAATCTGTTGTTCGAAATTACACATCTTACTTACTGCATCACAATACTTCTCCTCTTCTTCTTTAGACAAATATAAATTATAGACAGTCTTGCGCAAGGATTTTTCTAAGTTTTGAAACGCAGCTAAATACCATTTTGGATATAAGTTAATCTTTACATGCATCTTGCCTACATTTCGCCTTTTTTCTATAAAGGCATTATCTATTCTTCCTTCAAACATTTCAATTATATGGTGGCGAAGTGTTTGACGGAGGCGTTCACTCGAACTGTACTTTTGAATAACATCTCGTAAAGTAGGTACACTCTCAACGGCCTTATAAAATGTTTCAACAATATCCACAACATTTTGCTCGATATATGGCTTTAAACTTTTTATTAACTGCAAGTCCTGTTTTGTGAGATTGACAAGGTGTAACTGTAACAAACGTTCCTGATCTTGAATAATTACACCTGTATTTGACACATCATTCATTACAATTGTATTTTGCTTAGGTCTATTTCTAAATTGAAACATCTCTCCACCCCATAAATTAAAATATTATGTCTTTTCTTTTTGAATGTTAAAACCTATTAGCTAAAATAAGTATTATGACCTTTTCTATTATTGATTATAAAGTGTATGTAATAATAGTTACAATAGTTCGGTAAATTTTATCTACTATACCACGATTTTACACACGTTTTACTCTTTTAACATTTCTTTATACCTACTTATTTATATGTATATTATTATTAATTGGATGATATTGATATTTAAGCATTACTCATTCTAAACAAAACGTTCTAAATTCAAAAAAAAGCCACTCATTGTTGTGACAAATGAGTGACTTTTTAATTACATAAATATAATAACACTAAGAATTGCAGCTAACACTAAACGATAGATTGCAAATGGCATTAGTTTTACTTTTGAGATAAGTGCTAAGAAAAACTTAATGGATAATAATGCAAATACAAATGAACTAATAAAACCAACTACATAAAACCCTAAATAATCCATTGAAAGCGTATCCCAGTTTTTCAATACTGATACAAGACTGGCACCTGCCATTATAGGAACCGCCATAATAAATGTAAAGTCTGCAGCTACACGGTGACTAATCCCAAAAAGAACCCCACCTGAAATTGTTGCCCCTGAACGAGAGAATCCTGGCCATAACGATAAACACTGTACTAAACCAACTTTAAACGCCATGCCGTAAGAAATCTCATCTAATGAATTAACTTTTGGTCTTCTTGGAGCCAATTTATCTGCAGCAATCATTAAAATTGCCCCTGCAACTAATGCATAAATAACATGCTCTACTTTAAATAGATGGTCGTCAATAAAATCTTTAAAAGCAAAACCTAGCACTATTGCTGGTAACATACCAACAATTACATGCATTAAGTTAAAGCGACCTGTCATCGATTTTGATTGTCCATCAATATTATAGAGGCCAACTAGACTTAGCATACGCTTCCACATGACCACGATAACCGCTAAAATGGACCCTAGCTGAACAACAATTTTAAACGTATTAGCCGGATACTTTCCTAAAAACTGCTCTGTCTTCAACCACATATCATCGACAATAATCATATGACCTGTAGACGATACTGGTGCAAACTCTGTCATTCCTTCGACAAAGCCTAAAATAAGTGCCTTTAATAATTCTATTATCTCCACATTGTCACCTTACCTTTTAACGTTATTCTACTTTTGTTTTACGCGGGGAAACAGCGCTTCCACAACATAAAGAAATGCCACAGATGATAAAAAGGCTCTTTGTACGTTGCATTTACAATCATCCAGGCTACATTCTTTTGTGCCCACGATATTAACTTAGCTTTAAGCGATTTTTGCACACACCAACTTATTATAAGCTACTCTTTTTTCTTATACTACCTCTTTTACTGAAAAGTAATATCAACTACCCATAGCTCAGAACGGCTTCCTATACGCATTGGTGGTCCCCAAAATCCAAAGCCCGATGAAACAAGTGTATGCATTTGTCCCTTCAGCTTATAACCATAATCTAGTTCAAATACACGTGCCGTAATATACTGATTCGGCCATAGTTGCCCTTTATGCGTATGTCCAGACATATGAAAGTCTACCCCTGTGTGCGCAGGTGTTGTCAAATCATCTGGCGTATGATTCATAACAAACCAAGGCAACTGGTCGTTCATTTTCATAGCTTCAAGATGCTTCCTTTCTTTATTCGTTTTATCTTCTTGGCCTGTTATTATAAACGCATTGCTCACTCGAATTGTTTCATCTCGCAAAATTTTAACACCAGCTTTTTTCATTTCTTCTACAAATTCGGGGATTTTCTTTCCGTAATATTCGTGATTACCAAGTACTCCGTACACACCATAAGTTGCTGTTAGCTGTTTCATTACTTCTGCCATTCCCTCTTGAACAAACCATTTTGGATCATCATCCACAATATCTCCTGCTAAAAAAACCACATCTGGCTCCGCTTCATTTGATAACCTAACAAAACGTTGTAAATGCTTTTTATTTGATAGCACGCCTAAATGAAAATCCGAAGCAATGACAACACGCATCGAGGATAGCTCACTATCCTTTTGAGGCATTACAATATTTAAATGCCGGACAACTGGAGAGTATGCAAAATAAGAACCGAAAATCCATAATATAAAGAACACAGCAACTGCTAAACTACCAATTATGCGAATATTGTGAAATGGTGTTAGCCACATCACAAGCTGTACAGTTAAACATAATAACAAGCCATATTCAAATATAAACATCCAATAGTTCCCTATAACTGAAAATACGCGTAAAGACTCGTGTAGCCTGCCGATAATAATGCTAAAAGAAACAATATAAAGTAGCAGCCAGTAAAAAATGGGATAATAAAACCAATTCATTGCGACAAGCCATTGCTTGATGCCCCAGCCCAAATAGAAAGTTAAAGCGCTATATATACTTAAAATAACAATACCTACGCTAATTTTTGCCATACGCTAGTCCTCTTCTTTCATATATTCATTGTGATTATAGCATTCCATATAAGAATCGTATTTTTAAAAGCACTTTTATTTTGCCCTGTATTTCAGTAACATTATAGATGTACTAGAAAATTTTTGCATAAACGAGCGAATGAAGGGGTGTTGTCTCAATGGGGAAGTACAAATTTGAATCAACAGAACATGAGTTATTCCGTAAAACGTTACGTAAGTTTTTAGCTGAAGAAGCAGAGGTACACTATGATCAATGGGAAAAAGATCACCTTATTCCTCTAGCGTTTTGGCACAAGCTCGGACAATTAGGTTATTTATGTCCTCAAGTCGAAGAAGAGTATGGAGGCCTAGGGTTAGATTTCAGCTTTGGCGTTATTATTCAAGAGGAGTTAGAACGCGTAGGTTCAAGCCTAATCGGTGTCGGTTTGCATAATGATATCGTTGTGCCGTATATCGAGGCATATGGAAGCGCCGCACAAAAATCACGTTGGCTTCCACAATGTGTAACAGGTGAGACGATTACTGCGATTGCTATGACTGAACCAGGAACAGGCTCCGATTTAGCCAATATCCAAACAACGGCTATTCGTGATGGCAATCATTATATTGTTAATGGTCAAAAGACTTTTATCACAAATGGTATTCATGCAAATTTAGTGGTGGTGGCCGTAAAAACAAACCCTTATGCAGAGAAAAAACATCGAGGTATTAGCCTTATCGTCATTGAAGAAGGAACACCAGGCTTTACAAAAGGACGCAAACTTGAAAAAGTAGGGATGCATGCACAGGATACAGCTGAACTATTTTTTGAAGATTGCCGTGTTCCCGTAGAAAATTTACTCGGTGAGGAAGGAAAAGGCTTCACCTACATGATGGAAAAACTCCAACAAGAACGTCTAGCTGTTGCAATTGCTGCCCAATCAGCAGCCGAAGATATGCTCAATTTAACGGTCGATTATGTGAAATCACGTCAGGCTTTTGGCAAATCCATTAGTGACTTCCAAAATACGCAATTTAAAATTGCTGAAATGGCCACTAAAATAGAGCTTGGCAAAACGTTTTTAGAATCCTTAATTGAAGAGCATATTGCCGGTCAAGATGTTGTGACAAAGGTTTCGATGGCGAAATACTGGATTACCGAAAATGCACGCGACATAGCCGCCCAATGTATGCAGTTACACGGTGGCTATGGCTATATGGAGGAATATAAAATTGCAAGACGTTATCGTGATATACCTGTAATGTCGATATACGCAGGCACAAACGAAGTAATGAAAATGATTATTGCAAAAAATATAGGCTTATAAAAGCATTGTTAGTGAACACTAGTTGTTGGTAGCGGAGGCGGCGACTCCTGCGGGAACGCACAGTACGTAAGACGCAACAGCCCGCGCGTCAGCGAGGGTTGCGGCTTACGATGTGCCCGCGGAAAGCGCCCGCTGTAGCGGACAACAACGGCATAGAAAAAGTGTTAGATTGATTGCAATCAATCCAACACTTATCTCTTTGTACCGGCCTCTTGTCTGTTACACTGCCGGTATACGTACAATTACTTTAAATAAATCTCCATCTACTTCTATGCTCATACGCGCTCCGTGCAAATCAACAATAGATTGCGCAATGGCTAAACCTAAGCCTGAGCCCTCCGTATGACGCGAAGCATCTGCTCGCTTAAAGCGTTCAAATAATTCATCAGCATTTTCGCTTATTTCATATTTCGCAACATTTTTCACCGTGAATTCTGCATCACCATTTGCCGTTCTTTTTAACGTAACATAGACACGTGTACCTTCTAATGCATATTTCAATACATTGACGATTAAATTGTCAATCAATCTCCACCATTTTTGCCCGTCCACATAAGCGTATATCGGCTCGTTTGGCATTGTCATACGCAAATCTAAGCGTGCTTGCGATAAATCCTCCTCATGCTCTCCAACCGCTTGCTGTACAAGCTGTGTGACATCCACTCGACTTCGATGGAGCTCAATATTGCCACTCGCCATTTTGGATACTTCAAATAGATCTTCAATTAGCACTTTTAAACGGTCTGATTTTTTATCGAGAATATGAATATACTGCTTACGCTCTTCTTCCGTAATATCTGGATTTTTCAATAAATCAGTATACGTAATGATTGAAGTTAAAGGCGTACGTAAATCATGGCTGACGTTTGTAATAAGCTCTGTTTTTAACCGTTCACTCTTCGCCTGCTCATGCATTGATGTACGAACACCTTCACGTAAGTGATTAAGATTTTCGGCATGGGCTGCTAACGGGGATTTCCCCTTTACTTTCACATCTCGATTAAGTCGCCCTTCTGCCATATCTTTTGTATCTTTCATAATGCGATTTAAATAGCCCATTTTGGATAGGAAGACAACCATTGCTGGGATACCAACAATCCCACATATGCCGAATACCATAACCGGAAATCCTCCGCCCATAGTAACACTCGCAACAAAACTACCACCACCAAAAAAGGCAGCTGCGACCATAACAATTGAGTTTAGTGCGATTGACCGATTTAAAAATAAATCAGTCATGGATTCTCCAATTCCCCATAAATAACTGTCTTGTGCATGTTCACTTAGCTTTTCAACAGTATTGACGCGACCATATAACCAAATAACTTGCACGAAAAACGCAACACCAATAGTGATCAAAATCAATGCTTTAAATGCAAAGTCAATTAAAAAACGCACATAATTGTATTGATACATATATTCAATTGCATCAAATGCAGCATATGAAGCAAACCAATAGATACAGCCTGTAATAAACACTATGACAATTTGGATATCAATGCGAAACTTCGCCAGGGATTCTTTTTCTTTTAGTGCCCCAATCGTTGGCAGCAATTCTTTACGCCCTTTCCAAACAAAGAATGCCGCAATTAGACTAGATATCCAAATCATAAAGAACATATATTGATTGCGTTTAAATTGGTCATAGCCTCCCATAATTGCTGCGGATTGGGCTGCTTTTTTAGAAATCGTAATCGTCCCAGTGTAATCAGTCATTTCATTCAATACGTCGGATTCGATGTATACATCCGAACCGTATAGTAAATTACTTGAATTGTTACTAATACTTCCCGTTCTTAATGGATGTTGTATATACATTTTTTTGTATACATTACTGTCAGTAATATCTCCTGAACGATAAGTATCACCATCTTCATTTGTTAATTCATAAGAAAAGTAATTATAATTTTTTGCGAATTCTTTTGCTTCATCTTTTACAGATTTTATATATTTATCAATAAGCACGCCCTTTTGCGCTACAATTTTCTTACGAACATATTCATCATCTTCAAAGTTCTTCGTAATATCTTTTATTTTGGCATCTCGCTCATTTTCAAGCTTGGTCTTTAAATCATTGGCATTATTATCAGCTGCTTCTTGAATACGAGTTTCATATTGACTTTTTATATTCTCAATTTGTGTGCCAAGTGAGCCATAATAATTTCGATGTTCCTCAATTTCATTTTGCGAAACTGTAATCTTGCTCTTCAATTCCTCTGCGGTTGGTATATTTAACGCGAGCGGTCCTATTTCTGCTAGGAAATTGTCCATTTCATGTTGAAAGTTTTCGGATTGGAAATAGGATTTCCCTACATACTGATAACCAATTTTTGAAAATGTAAACACACCGAATATAAACCACGTTAAACAAATAAGTGTAAGAAGAGGTTTCCAATTTTTCATCATGTCTTTAACGCTCCTCTAAAAAATTTTTTCAAAAAACTGTAGCATTTCGGAGGAGCGAGCATTGACCATTTGATAGGCATAAATACCGAAATAAATTAGACCAATTACACCTGCCACAAACCCTGCTATCGTGACATACTTTTCTATTTTATTTTTCCATTTTATAGCCAACGCCCCACACCACCTTTAAGTAACGTGGATTTTTCGGATCCGCTTCAATTTTTTCCCGTATTTTTCGAATGTGGACCGCTACAATATTTTCTGCATTATAAGCTTCCTCATTCCAGACACGTTCATAAATTTCTCGAATCGAAAACACACGCCCTGCATTTTTCATTAATAATTCTGTAATTTTGTATTCAATGGGTGTTAAGCGAACTGGTTCGCCTTCTAATACTACTTCCTTGGCATCTTCATCTAGCACTAACCCATCAATTTCCACCTTCGCAACCCCGTCATTATACGTCCCAAGTTGTACATAACGACGCAATTGCGATTTAACACGCGCCAACAGCTCCAGTGGATGAAATGGTTTTGTTACGTAGTCATCTGCCCCAACAGATAACCCATGAATCTTGTCACCATCTTCAGCTTTCGCACTAAGCATAATAATTGGAATATTGCGTTCTGCTCGTATTTTAAATGTGGCAGTAATACCATCCATATTCGGCATCATAATATCTAAAATAATTAAATGGATTTCATTGTTTTTCAGCTTTTCAATCGCTTCCACACCATCTGCTGCCTTAATAACATGATAGCCTTCATTTTTTAAGTAAATTTCAATACCATCACGAATATCTTGATCATCATCTGTTACAAGAACTGTTAACTTCGTCATGATATACACCTCGCTCTCAATTAATAGTGTACAGTTTAAATCTTAAAAACCAACTAGGATAAAAATGAAGAATTTCTTAAGCTTTTATCTATTGTTCATACTTATTTATTTTTTCTTCCGGTAAATGTTAGAACTACAATTCCTCCAAGCAACATGGCTACACCTACCCAAGATGTTGAACTTAGATGTTCTCCAACTAGCAATACCCCGAGCATGGCCGCAGTCAATGGCTCTGCAAGTGACAACGTTACAGCAGAGGACGAGCTAATTTTCTGGAGACCGCTTAAAAATAATAAATACGCTATGCTTGTACACATAACGCCCATAAAAATCATTGTCCATAAATTTTGCATCTCTGCAAGCCAGCTAAAGCCACTACTGATGGAAAACGGTAATAACAATACTGCACAAATTGAAAATGTCATCGCCACTGCAGGCAATGCTTCTTGCTGCGCCATTAATTGTTTACTCATATTTGTGTACACGGCAAAAGATAATCCTGCACAAACGGCTAGCCCAACCCCACCTAAATGAATAGCTCGATCTCCACTATTGATGAACAATAACATACAACCTGTAATCGTCATAATTGTGGCAATCCCCCATACTTTAGAGGGGCGTGTTTTCCAAAATAACCACTCTAGCATGCCTGAAAACATAGGGGCACTCCCAATTGTCACAACGGTTCCAATTGCTACACCCGTTAGACGGATAGATGTAAAAAAAAGACCTTGGAATAAGGCAATACTTGCGGCCGCTAATATTGTCCATTTCCAGGACCATGTCCGAAAAGAGATTTTACGTAATAACACGACTGCGACTAATAATAATCCTCCTCCAATTGCTGAACGAATCGTCGCTACAGCGATGGAAGATACACCTTTATCTAAAAAAGTTTGTGCTGTCCCTGTCATTCCCCATAAAATAGCTGCTAAAAGAACAAAAAAATATGGATAGACCATTGCTTATCCCTCCTGCCTATAACACGATTACTACTAACTATACAGATTTATCCAAAATCAAACAATTCCCAAATTCCTTTCCTTATATTAATCCATCATTATGCATTCCATTCGAGAGAAGGTATAATAGATACATCAAAAGGAGCGACCGCTTATGTATAAAACCATTGAAGAAACAGCCATTGATCTTGGCATGCCGGAGGAGCAAGTACTACGACTTGTTTATGAAGGACGCATCCGTTCCATATATGATGGTCATCAATTACTAATTAACAGTGCACAATTTAGCACTTATTTTGAACAACTAGAACGGATAAAAGAAGAAATAGAAATTTGGCGTAACACACCCATTCCTGAAGATATTGATGTTAAAGACGAAGACTAAAAGTGCCAGTCACTCAAACAATTCAAAATTGTTTGAGTGACTGGCACCAAATACTTAAATACTCACAACGAACCCAGCGCGTTTTCCGATAATTTCAGCGTAGTCCTCTACCATCACGCTTGCTGTTGGATACATTCCTGCACCTGGTCCTACCAATGTTAATGTACCAATATAGTTTGTTTCAAGCGCAACCGCATTATTAACATCATCTACCGGATAAAGTGGATGCTCTTTATCTACTAGTTGTGGACCGACTTTTGCCACCACTTTACCGTTCGCTAATTTCTCTACTTCGGCTACATGGCGATAACGTAAGCCTTTTTCACAAGCATCTTTCACCTGTTCAGCAGAAATACAATCAATACCAATTACTTCAACATCAGCCCAATCTGGTTGCTCACCAAATGCTAATGCACTTAAAATCATTAGCTTTTTAAAAGCATCTTGACCAGACACATCATTATAAGGATCTGCTTCTGCATACCCTAAGTTTTGTGCTTCTTTTAAGGCTTTCTCGAAGGACCAGCCTTGCGCACGCATTTTTGTTAAAATATAGTTTGAAGTACCATTCAAAATACCTTGAATTCGACTTACATCGTTTACAAGCAAAATATTTTTCATCGTTTTGATAACAGGCACTCCACCTGCTGTAGTTGCTTCAAAGCCAACAAAAACACCATTTGCCTTTGCAAGCTCCTGTAACTCTAAGCCACGTTTGGCAAACATCACTTTGTTCGCTGTAATCACATGACATTTATGTTCAACCGCACGCTTTAAATAGCCAAATGCCGGCTCTTCATTGACAATCGCTTCAAATACAACTTGCATGCCAGGCTCTGCCAACACTTCATCCATACTCGTTGTCATTAAATGTGCTGTGCCCGGAACACGTTCACGACTAGCATCCGTTACTAATATTTTTGCTACTTCTAACTCAATGCCTAATTTATGTTTTAGCTCTTCACGCTTTTCATTTAAAATATGATAAATTCCTTGACCTACAGTTCCAAATCCTAAGATCGCTGCCTTTATAGTTGCCATACTTGATTCCCTCCAACGTACATTTCTCCAGTTTTCTCTCTATATAAAGTTTGTGCCTACAAGCACATATTCAAATAATTCAAAATTTAACCTAAAGAAAATTGTAACGCAAATAAATCCATTGCACAAGAAAAATCTTTCTAGGATGGACATTTGTTTTCTCTAGGCGTGCAAAAGAAATCGGTTTCATTGCCTTTATTATACGTTTTTTTAATAAATCTATAATTTTTGAACAAATATTGACGATTCTTTTATAAAAAAATGCCTTTCTACTATTATATATGTACGAAGATACTACTTATAGAATGGCTGTCTTGAAAAGTCGAAACAAATCCAAAAAAACTTAGCACAACAAAAAGCTCATTCCCTATAGCAGTAGAGAATGAGCTAAAAAATATAAGGGAAAGTTAACTTGCTAGTAAAAATAATCGATAACGATATTGTGCTAAAGCTGATTGTACTAGTTTGATTTCTTCCTGTGTAAAGTTCGGTATGGCATATGTGCGCTCGATTAGTTGAAATGACCCGTATTGTAAGTAATACTCTGTCGCAGGTAGCGTAATATGGTTTGTACCATGAACTTTATACTCTTCAAAAACTTCTTTTACTGTATAGCCTTCTTCTTTAGCATATACGATTTCTTCAAAAGCACTATGTCCAAAAGTTTGTTGCCATTTTGATTCAACTGTCGAAAGTAAGTATTGAATGGCCATATTATTTACAAAATGATGGCTTTCATTTAATTCATATATAAGATAAGCAGTTACATTTTGTGCACGATAAATATTTCCCATTGTTAACACTCCTTTTTCGATCAGTTATGGAAAGCGAGAGTAGCTACTGGCTAGGTAGCTACCCCCTTTCATATATATATTCAAAAGTGGGGGAGCACTTATGAAAACAAATTAGCTGTTTTCGCCTAATGAATGGCGGTGAAAGTTTAGTAACATCATCACTTTGTTCAAGGTTGGTAGCCTTTCGAACGTTTTACTTAATCCCTAGTATACAGCATGGTTTTAACCAAGTCAACAATACTTATAAAATTACTAGGTATTATTTATAAAAAATTTCAGAAAACTCACCGAATGAGGTAAGGATGAATGTCGCAACGTTATACGCATTACCAAATGAGGCATTTCGAATGAGAAAATACGTAAACGCTACAACATAAATCATTGGCTATCTTAATAGTTATGCTTCTACTTTTTGTTCAGTTGTTGTTACTTGTGCAATAGCTTGTTCTAAATCTGCAATAATATCCTCAACTGCCTCTAAACCAATTGATAAGCGAATGAGCGACTCGGAAACACCAGTTTGGATTAATTCCTCAGCAGATAATTGTTGATGAGTTGTAGACGCCGGGTGAATAATTAGTGATTTTGCATCGCCTACATTTGCTACGTGTGAAAATAATTTTACGCTGTCTATTAATTGACGGCCTGCTTCTCGTCCACCTTTAATGCCAAATGTAAGCACTGAACCGAAGCCATTTTTCAAATATTTCTTCGCTAAATCATGTGTGGCAAAATCTTCTAATCCATTATAGTTTACATACTCCACAGATGGGTGGTTACGTAAATATTCTGCAACTGCTAAGGCATTTTCATTATGTTTAGGAATTCGCAAATGGAGCGTTTCTAAACCTTGTAATAAGTTAAATGCAGCATCTGCACTTAATGTTGGTCCAAAATCACGTAGTAATTGCACGCGCAGTTTTGTGGCAAATGCAGCCGCTGCAGTATCAATACCGTATCGTAAACCGTGATAAGATGCGTCAGGTTCTGTAAATCCTGGGAATCTACCTTGAGTCCAATCAAATTTCCCTGCATCCACAACTACACCGCCTAAAGTTGTACCGTGTCCGCCAATCCATTTTGTCGCTGAGTGAACGACGATATCTGCACCGAAGTCGATTGGTGTTGAGCCATATGGTGAAGCAAAAGTGCTATCAATAATTAAAGGTAAACCGTTGTCATGTGCAATTGTAGCTACTGCCTCTACATCTAGCACTTTTAAGCTTGGGTTTCCGTAAATTTCAGCGAACACTGCTTTTGTCTTTTCATTAATGGCAGATCGGAAATTCTCAGGATTTGTTTCATCTACGAAAATTGTTTTAATACCGTAGTTTGGTAGTGTATTTGCTAATAAGTTATATGTTCCTCCGTATAAAGAACTTGCTGCTACGATTTCATCCCCTGCTCCTGCAAGATTTAAAATTGAAAATGCGATAGCTGCTGCACCTGATGAAAGTGCTACTGCTGCTGTACCGCCCTCCAATAAAGCGACGCGTTTTTCAAAAACATCTACAGTTGGATTTGTAATACGTGTATAAATATTGCCCGCTTCTTCTAAAGCGAAAAGACGTTGCGCATGAGCAGTGTCTTTAAATACGAAAGCTGTTGAACGGTACACCGGTACAGTTCGGGAGCCTGTCACTGGGTCTGGCTCTTGGCCACCGTGTAATAGTAAAGTTTCTGGTTTAAAATTCGACATGTTTTCTTCCTCCTAAATGGGTTTTACGATGGTACCGGAGATGAGGAGGATTTATGTGAGAAAACAAAAACCCCCTTCAGTTAAGAAGAGGGTTGCGGTTGCAAGTTTTCCTCCCCTTATCTGCCAGATCCAAGTAAGAATCTGTAGGAATTAGCACCTTAGCAAGTTCGTCACTCACTGGTTGCCGGGCATCATAGGGCCTATCCCTCCGCCGCTCTTGATAAGAGTATGTGATTCAATTTCCATCGTTGTTACACAGTATAAACATAGACTTTTTTTCTGTCAACAGTAAAATTTATTTTTTTCTGAAACTTCTGTCTGCTCCTTTACGTAATAAGAACACATACACTATATAAAAATATAGTTTGAAAGGAGTATTTTTATGGTAAAAGCCATGATTATTTTTATTATTATTGGTTATCTAATCGGCTGTATTCATGGCTCTAAAGTGGCACAGTTTCTTTCTGGAGTAGATTTAAAAAAGACTGGCCATGGCAATGCGGGTGCCTCAAACGCAACGCTTTCTCTTGGATGGAAATACGGCATATTAGTAGCACTTATAGATATAGGTAAAGGAGTTGCTGCCGTGCTATGGGCACTTTACTACTTTTCCTCCAATGCTTCACAGTTTACTGAAGTACAAATGTGGTTATTAACCTATGCAATAGCTGCTAGTGTAATACTAGGTCATAACTTCCCGTTCCATATGGGCTTCAAAGGCGGCAAAGGAACTGCATCAATCATAGGCATATTGCTCGCTATTGATTGGAAAATTGCATTATTTGCACTTATGTTATTTGTCATTTTATCTTTAACAACAAATTATTTAATCATTGGTGTGCTTGTATTTTATATTATTTTTTGTACAGCAACTTACTTATGGATACCTGGGGTTGGACCAACAATGATTTCAATTGTTCTTTTTGGTATCGCGCTTATGTTGCATATTGAAAATATTAAACGGCTTATCCAAGGGACAGAGCCTAAAGTAACATCTGCCTTTAAAAAATAAATTTAAACTAATCAAAGCCTTGAGAGACAACAAACAAACTCTCAAGGCTTTTTTATATCATTATTTTGCAAATGATGGATCTTGCATTGTACCGTTCTTAGCTAAATTGACATGCCAAGAAAGCGCTTTTTCTAAAATATGTGGTGTATGGTGTCCGCCTGTTGCCTCGTTCGCTTCGTTAAAGTACGCCCATAATTGATCCTTATAATCTGGATGCGCACAGTTTTCAATAATACGACCTACACGCTCTTTCGGTGCTAAACCACGCAAGTCTGCAACACCTTGTTCTGTGACAATAATATCTACATCATGTTCTGTATGGTCTACATGCGAAACCATTGGTACGATACTAGAAATTTTACCGCCTTTTGCATATGATTTCGTCACAAAAATACCTAACCGGGCATTACGAGCAAAATCACCAGAACCACCAATCCCATTCATCATTCGTGTGCCAGAAACATGAGTTGAATTTACATTCCCATAAATATCTAGCTCAAGCGCTGTATTTACAGAAATTAAACCGAGTCGACGGATAATTTCCGGATGATTAGAAATTTCCTGTGGACGTAATACTAATTTATCAGCATATTTTTCAAAATTTCCATAAACACGGTTTCCTACCTCTTCCGATAGGGTAATAGAAGTAGCAGATGCAAAGCTTACTTTCCCAGCATCCATTAATTCAAAAACAGCATCTTGCAGTACTTCTGAATAAACTTCTAAATTCTCAAACTCGGAATCTTTGAAACCTAGTAATACAGCATTTGCTACTGAGCCTACACCTGATTGTAACGGGCGTAAACTTGTTGTTAAACGACCTACTTTAATCTCTTCGCGCAGGAAGTTCAGCAAATGATTTGCCATAATATCTGTTTCTTCATCAGCTGGAACAATTGTTGATGGAGCATCTAAAATATCTGAAATAACAATACCTTTTACTTTGTCTAAGTCTAGTGGAATGCCAATTGTGCCAAGACGATCTGACGCATTTAGCATTGGAATTGGATCACGTTTACCTTGTGGTCCTGGTACAAAAATATCATGCACACCTTCTAATGCATCAAGCTGGGCTACGTTTAGCTCGATGATTACTTGATCTGCTTCTTGTACGAAAATCGGAGAGTTACCAACTGAAGTTGTAGGAATTAATAAGCCATCTTCTGTAATTGCAGCAGCTTCAATAATAGCAAAGTCAATCGGACCAATAATACCTTGACGTACTAGTTCCGCATTATGTGATAAATGGGCATCAACATAAGTGACTTCTCCTCTATTGATCATGTTTCGAATACCTGGATCTCCTTGGAAAGGACCACGTTTGCGAATTACACCCGCTTCGGCTAAGTATTGGTCGACTTCTGGTCCAAGTGATGCACCTGTATATACATCTACTTTGAAGCTTTCTGTTTTCGCTTTCTCCACAAGTGCAAGCGGTACCACTTTCACATCGCCTGCACGTGTAAATCCGCTCATACCAAGTACCATGCCGTCCTTAATCCAAGATGCTGCTTCTTCTGCTGTTACAACTTTGTTTCGTAACTGTTCATTACGAAGCTTTTTTGCTAACTTTTCATCCATTCCTTATTCCTCCATCCCACATTTAATTGCTTCAACTAGATTATTTGTCCTATACATCCGTACACCCACAAATGTCAAAATACAGTAGATAAATAATCTGTCGCCATACATAATTTTACACTAAAGAGAACATTTAAGCTATATCTAACAATATATTTTACTTTACGAGGTATTTTAGTCCTCTCTCATATTATTCAAAAATAGTTTTTTATAAATGATTTTAAGTTTTTAATATTGAATTTTATTCGATTTTAGCGAAAAAGCGTGATATGCTCTTGGTATATTTAAGGGGAAAAGGAGAATTTTTAAATGGTGAAAGAATTATTACGTAACCACTCTTCAGTACGTATTTACGATGGAAATCCTATATCGAAAGAAATTGTCGAGGATTTAATTGCGACAGCACAGATGGCGGCAACCTCTCACTTTGTACAAGCCTATAGCGTAATTTGGGTAACAGACGAAGCAAAAAAAGAACAGCTCGGTTTACTCTCTGGCAATCCACGTCAATACGAAACTTCGGGTGGTGCTTTTGTTTTTTGCGTAGACTTTAAACGTCTGCAAATGGCTGGGAAATTAGAAGGCGTTGATATTGTGGCAGACTCGGCTGAAAATGTCCTCGTTGGTGTAGCAGATGTTTCGTTATTCGCACAAAACTTTGTGATTGCTGCTGAATCAATGGGCTATGGCATTTGCTATATTGGAGGTGTACGTAACAAACCTGAAGAAATTAGCGAATTGTTGAATCTACCTGATTATGTATTCCCATTGTTCGGTTTAACAATTGGCGTTCCTGCACGACGCAATGAAGTGAAACCTCGCTTACCAGTAGCTGCTGTCCTACATGAAAATGAGTACAATTGTGAAAAATACGAGGAACTTTTACCAGCTTACAATGCAACAATGGAGGATTATTACAATAGTCGTTCCTCCAATCGTAAAATTGATAACTGGACAAAGCAAATGGCTGATTTTTTAATTGAACAACGTCGTCCTTTCATCAATCGCTTCTTAGCACAGAAAGGTTTTAATTGGAAATAACTTTTTCTTTATGGAGTTACTATCGTATGATAATAACTCCACTTTTTTTATATTTCGAACTATTATTTATAGCTTATGTAGTATTTTTGTCTTGCATGATCTGTTAAAATCAGGTACAAATTAAACGAAAAGACTCTTTCCTTTTCCTACCTTTCCATTAATATTAAATAGAAGAAGAACCCTATCTCGAAAGGAGTTATGCAAAAATGTCTTATGTTAATAAGCATCTTGCTCGTACCCTAGAACAACAACATAAGAGAAGTGTAAGAAGTTTATTTTTAAAAATACAAGACTTAAACAATGAGTGTGTACTTTTAAGAAAGAGGCTTGAACAACATATTGATATTAAACAATACAAAGAAGCTATTACCTACGTCGATCAATTCGTTTCCTATACAACCATTTTAAATTTAAAATTTGTCACGAATACGCAGAACCTAGAAGTGGTTGTGCTACATGCACTTTTATTGGAGCATATGATAGAAAGTGAAACATCGTTCTCTTTTGAATATGAAAAGAATTTGTTACATGGTTATATTCAAGAGATACTGGCATTAAATGATCATGCCTCTACTCTTTTTACAAATCATAAAGAAAAAATGCACCGTTACATTGAAACGCAAACTACATAAAAAAGACGATCAAGCCAACAAAGTGCATTGTGCTGATCGTCTTTTGTTTATTGTAATCCTTTAATAATGAGCGAGCGTACTGGTAAAAACTGCTCTCCTGTTTCACCATACGTAATAACTACTTCATCACCTTCTTGTAAATAAATCGCAAGAGGCTCCGTCTCTGCACTTACTGAATAGTTTTCACCATTATTCAGTAAAAACGATACAATGGTAAAGTCACCTAGGCGTTCCTTATAAACGCGTAGTACTGTCCCACTTGCATTTTTTTCTTCCGCATTCGAACTACCTTCAACCGTACTTCCTCCACGACTAAGCGCTGTTTTATATAATTTCAACGCTTCTTTTGGTGTTGTTGCATAGGCGGAAATTTCAGGATTTGCTGCGGAAACGATGAAATAATTTTGTAAAAAGCCATTCGCATCGAGCACCGCTGTTAACCAACTTGCTTCTCCGTAAAAGTTATACAATACAGGCATTTCTCCTGCCCACTTTTTCTCAATAAATTTCTTTTCAATAATTTGCAGATTCCCTTGTGAATCCATATATGAAGCATCTTGATTTCCTGTATAATACGTCGATTCACCAGTTCGTGCATTCGTTAATGAGTAGCCCAGCATTGAATCCACGCCCTCTTTTGGACTCGTGAAGTCTGTGAAATAGTACATTTCGCCTTCCTCATTAAAGATTGGACTTACATTCGATTCAGTCCCTTCATCAGAAGGTAATTTGACATCTTTTTTGCCAAACATACTATTCCAGTAACCATGCACATATTTTCCGTAATAGCTATTTTGTAAACTTACTGTCTCAGGTGAAACAGCCCCATCAATAAATGCTGGAACATCTGTTAATTTCACAATTTCAGATTTACCTGTCAATGCATCTACAAGGACAATCCCTTGTACATCAAAGCCATTTCGAGCAGATATAAACTCCCCGTACGAACGGATATAGTACGGTTTACCGTCATCATCAATTTCAAGCTGAACATCTCCATAGAAAATAAGGAATGGATGTTGTAAGCGCATGTGACGCTCTAAATTAGCATTTAAATAGGCAGAAGGAACATATTTCATTTCCTGTGCGATAAATTTTGGGTTATCCGCTGAGTCCGTCGCACTCATTGTAAAATAACCAGGTGTCGTTTTGCCGTTCATCCATTTAAAGAAACCTGAAAATTCAACAGGCGCAATATAAACATATTCACCATTTACCTTTTGGATTTGTAAACGTCCTAGTTCATAATAGCTTGTATTCGGTACTTGACCGAAAGCTTTTTTCATTTTATTGCGGACGAATTTAGGTGGAACACTCGCTGGCGTTTGTGTTTCATCAAACGGCTTGATTTCAACCTCTTCTTTCATTTCCGCAGATTTGAATTTATCGTTAGCATTCCATAGCGGTGCGGACAATACATACACGCCGACTAGTAAGCTTGCTAAAAATAAAACACCTTTCACTTTTCTTTCAATACCACTTGCAAGAAACGCACCACATAAAGTGAGTAGTATAATCACTGGCCAAAAAACAAGCCAGTTAACATCAATTTTTGTAACATACAGTGTAATACCTGATGCAATAAATCCTATCACAAAGACTCCGATAAAAAAGTAGCCAATTACTTTTTTCGATTGTCCATCTTCACGCTTTTTCGTTATTAGCGGTGTTAATAATACACTCGCAATAATTGCAATGACTGCAGAAGCTATCAATAGCTTAGTCATTTCGTTCACCCTCTCCTCACTTACTGTCTTCTTATTTACGGTTACATACTAAAAAAGTTTCAAACATAAATTATATGGACACTTCTTCCCTTCTACTCTTTGGTGAAAGAAATTTTCTGAATAAAACCGCTTAATGATGAATAAAGGATTTTAAGCATCAATAGAGAATTTCAAAGAAAAGGGGCTGAAAAATTTGGCAAAAAAATTGTTGTTAACATGTATCATTGTGTTTGGTCTTTATTATATTTTTTTCTTCTCGCATATTGACCAAAGTGTAAAACTAATATTCAAAGTCATTCCAATGATTTTGTTAATATTTATGGCGATAACCCAAAAAGCACAGTCGATTAAAAAATATCAGCGATTCATTATTATAGGTCTAGTATTTTGTATGATAGGAGACTACACTTTACAATGGTTTCTGATTGGTCTTACAAGTTTCTTAATCGGTCATGTTTTTTATATCTTCGCCTTTTCAAGTACTAGTGAACAGCCAGTACCGACTTGGGCAAAAATCGGATTACTTTTATATGGTGCCGCAATGGCTATCTGGATTGCCAGTACCGTGTTTAAATCCGGAGAAACCGTACTTACTTTTGCAGTTCTTGCTTATATTTCTATCATTTTAACGATGGGCTGGACGGCTATTCGTACCGGTTCTCCCTTTGCTATTATTGGCGCTTTATTATTTATCACATCCGATTCCTATTTAGCGATTAATAAGTTTATCATGCCATTACCTTTTGCGCATGAGATTATTATGACGACCTATTATAGTGCGCAAATACTTATTGCATTGAGCATCCTTCAATATTCCGAAATCCGAAGTAAAGTGGTACAATGAAAGTGCCTGGCACTCAAACAATTCAGAATTGTTTGAGTGCCAGACACCTACAAAGGAGGCTGCATATACCTATGAAAGAACAAGTAATCGAGCGATTAATTCGCTACGCAAAAATCGATACACAATCCGACTTCACAAGTGAAACTACTCCTTCCACTCAAAAGCAATTTAATTTATTGCATGTATTGAAGGATGAATTGGCTGCAATCGGCTTAACAGACATTACACTAGATGACAATGGCTATTTATTTGCAACACTTGAAGCAAATACAGATAAAGTAGTTCCTACAATTGGCTTTTTAGCCCATGTGGATACAGCTACAGACTACACTGGTACAAATGTAAATCCTCAACGCATCGATCACTACGATGGCGGTGACATTCAATTAAACGAAAATTTAATCATGTCTCCAACTGAATTTCCTGAACTAAAAAATTATGTAGGCCAAACGCTAATTACAACAGATGGTACAACATTACTAGGTGCGGACGATAAAGCTGGCATCGCTGAAATAATGACTGCTATGGAATACTTAATAAATAACCCTGCTATTAAGCATGGTAAAATTCGCGTAGCTTTCACACCTGATGAAGAAATTGGCCGCGGTCCACATAAATTCGATGTCGCTGCATTCGGCGCTGACTATGCCTACACAATGGATGGCGGACCGCTTGGTGAGCTACAATTTGAAAGCTTTAATGCTGCTGGCGTTAAAGTAACAACAAAGGGAACAAGTGTACACCCAGGTTCAGCTAAAAATAAAATGGTCAACTCTATTACGATGGCGATTGCCTTCCAAAATGAAATGCCTACAGATGCAGTACCTGAAAAAACAGAAGGTTATGAAGGCTTCATCCATTTAATGGACTTCAAAGGGGCTATTGAACATACAGAGCTTTCTTATATTGTACGTGACCATGATCGTCAAAAATTCGAAGAGAAAAAGCAATTAATGCGAGATGCTGCTGCCAAAATACAAGCACAATTTGGCAAGGATGCGCTGACAATTTCTATCGAGGATCAATACTATAATATGGGTGAAAAAATCGAGCCTGTAAAAGAAATTGTTGACATCGCCCGTCAAGCAATGGAAAAATTAGATATTACTCCGAATACATTACCGATTCGCGGTGGTACTGATGGTTCTCAACTTTCCTACATGGGTTTACCTACACCAAATATTTTTGCAGGTGGAGAAAACATGCACGGTAAATTCGAATATGTCTCTGGTGAAACAATGGAAAAAGCAACACAAGTAATTCTTGAAATCGTGCAACTATTTGAACAACAAGGCAAGTAAGTTTAACTTTACTACGAGCAATATGAAATATTAAAAAAGAAAGACTTTGTAAAAAGTCTTTCAGATACTAAAATCCGCTTGGCTCCCAAAGAGCAAGGCACGATAAGCACAGCTTACGCAATGTCGTGCATTTACTTTCTTAGGAGGCAACGCGGATTTTTACTTACTATATAAACACCAGTGATTACTTATCACTGCCGAAATTAATGACTGAATTTTCAAATTACATAAAAGTTAAGGGTGATGAATTATGAAAGAAATTGCATTAGGCATCTTAGCCTCACTTTTTTTTGCGGTAACATTTATTTTAAATCACGCGATGGAAATGCAAGGCGGTAGCTGGCTCTGGAGTGCATCACTTCGTTATTTTTTCATGTTGCCGTTTTTACTAGCTATTGTCTTCTATCGTAAGGGCTTTTCACCGCTTACCAATGAAATGAAAAACAAACCAAGGGCATGGCTTCTATGGAGCTTCGTTGGATTTGTACTATTTTATGCACCACTTACATTCGCTGCAGCATTCGGCCCAGGTTGGCTCGTTTCGGGTACATGGCAATTTACAATCGTTGCTGGTGTCCTTTTAGCTCCCCTTTTTGTATCAGTAATCGCTGGAAAAACAGTACGTCAGAAAATCCCGTTAATTTCCTTACTTATTTCATGTGTAATTCTAGTTGGGATATTGCTTATTCAAGTACCACAGGCACAGTCTGCCCCAACTAAAAATCTACTGCTAGGGATTTTACCTGTAGTGATTGCTGCTTTTGCTTATCCACTCGGTAATCGAAAAATGATGGAAGTCTGCGGAGGGCGTATTGATACATTTCAGCGCGTGCTTGGTATGACCGTTGCTTCCATGCCTGCATGGATTATCATGGCGCTATATGCTGTTTTAACGGTTGGTCTACCTTCACTAAATCAAGTTCTACAATCGCTACTAGTGGGGATTAGCTCTGGTGTCATTGCCACCATTCTATTTTTTATCGCCACAGACCGTGTGCGCGAACATCAAGGCAAACTAGCCGCTGTGGAAGCAACCCAATCAACTGAAATACTATTTGTCATTATTGGTGAGGTGCTACTACTTAACATTGCCTTTCCTGATCCAATTGCCCTTGCTGGACTTGGCATTATTATTGTCGGTATGTTGTTACATAGCTACTATACAATGGTACTTGGAAAAAAGAATATTGCCCAACAGACCTCCCCTTCTGAACAATCTTCGTAACATATGCGGGTGTTGCTAAAAAATAAAAAGGACGGCTCATTCATCGTAGGAATAAGCCGTCTAGAGATTTTACGTTCCCAAAAAATGAGGGGGGTTTTAGGAGCGCTTTATGAACTAGCAAACTTCTGGAGAAAAGTAGCTAAAGTTCATCCTCTCTACACTCGTTTTGTAGAGGAGGAATAATCTTTACATTGATAATGATAATCATTATCAATTAAATTGTCAACTACTATCTTTAGATTAACTTAAAAATTTTTCAAATAATTACAATGCCTTCTTAAGGGACCTTCTGTATTGCCACTGTTTTAGCTGAAAATGTAAAAAGCAACCGATACAAAAACCAGCAATAGCAACAGATGAAGCGATGGCTACCATTGTTGTAAATACATATCCTACTACATACCAGTTAAAGAAAAACCCAACGAATCCAGCAGCTAAACATATGCTAGCAATACTAGAGTTAAATTTTTGTTGTTGGGCGTCTTCAGGTATATAGGAAGCTGGTGCTTTTTTCAAAAATAGTTTTCCAAATCGTATAATGGGATTAAAATTACATAAAACACCAAGTAAATTAGCGACTAAAGGAATGACTAATATCCAAGCAAGCCCTGTTGCCCATGTCACTATGACACTTAACAAAATGGTCCATTGATTGAGTCGTACAAGTGGTCTTGGAATTGCATGTGGCAATGACATTTAAAAACCTACCTTTCAGATATGTTTAATGTATTTTACTATATTGCATTCCATTTGTGAAGTAAAAATGATTAATTTATAATTGATGTTAATGATTGAAAAGAAAAGGTGATGACAATGCCAGCTTTAACGATGGATCAAGTAAGACAATTGAATTCCTACAGTATATATACAACAGAACCAAAACGAACATTATTTACATTAGCTGATATACATAAAGACTTTTACCATCCCGATTTTTTAAACCTTATGATGGGCATTACAGATGCGGCAACGGAAACCGCAGCTATTTCCCATTTTGCACGTCGCTATGGTATGTTTTTTGCAATGCAGCTATATATGCTTGCTGCCTATGATGAAGTATGGGATGGAAAGCCAATTGAAATTCGTTTCGATGCGGCCAAGGAATTCAATAGCTTTACAGTTGCCATGTTTGTGAACCCCAATGATTGGCGTTACGTGGATGAAGATGAAAGACAATCTGTGATTGAAAAAATTTTATATGATGGGCATGTCATCGTTCAGCAACTGCGTAAAGTAACATCCATCTCTCCTTTAACCATTTGGGAAAATTTCTTTGGTTATCTACTTTGGCATTATCATCAACTGTTGTCTAACCCCGGCTTAGCAGATCAGGCAATGGAAGATATTGAGGCTTTAGAGAACCCTAAAACGTGGGCTCGTTTTTCACAAAAGTCTTGGTGGGCTGACTATACTGGTGGTCAAAGCCCCACGAATTTAGTTAACGTTCCTGTCCGTAAATCTTGTTGCTTTTCGAAAGATATTCCTGGCTTACTTGCTTGTGGATTTTGCCCACTCAAGAAATAAAAAAAGCCTTCCCTCTCACACTGTGTGAAAGGAAGGCCTCCTTTTATTCCAATCTATTTTTCATAAAGTACGAACCAGTCATTTTGCTCTTCATACATGGCAGTCCCCGTATATCCCGCTTTTAACAGTTGCTGCTGCATGGCTGTATCTCCCATCAAAACAGCTTGTTTCTCAGTATAAACCGGTTGCCCCTGTTGTAAATCTTTATAGAAGATATATCGCAATTTATCAACGTACTTAATCTTCAAGCCCTTTATCACAAGCCCCTGTGAAAATTTATCTTTTAAGCTCGGTATATTATACGGTTTAACTGTAGAGCAAACATAATCGTAGCAATCCAAATCAATAGCGTTCATCACAACCGTTGCTAATATTTTTTGTAATCCGTAGCCGCGATAATGTGGGGAAACATTGGATATCTCTTGATATAAAACTCGATGGAACTGATCCTCTGGAATTCCGCAATCATAGCCAAGGTGATCGTTATCAATAGGTGGATTTAACAATGCTCGAAAGCCGATTAACTCATGCTCCACATATGCCCCAATCATCAAACCATTTCCCTGCAAAATGTACTCAAATTCTTCCGTCGTTAAAGGCTGTAAAATGCTTTGGTCTGGCAAAGTCTCGTAAACTTCTTGCTGTAACTTCTCAATCGCAGGTAAATGCTGAAGTTGTAATTTCGTAACATAAAAAGGCGTTTCTCCTAGCATTCCTTCATAAATTCTATCCATGTTAACGCCTCCTTAAGCTGTGACTATTGTTGAAAATTCACATAGTTCCTTAAGTACTGCTTCATCTACATCGACACCTAAGCCTGGTTTTTCTGTCAGACAAATGAACGGTACATCATAGTGTAAATTACCGATATCCTTCGAGAATTTAAGTGGACCTGTTAATTCTACACTAGTCATAATTTTTTTCGAGAATGCTACATGGAAACCAGCCGCTGAACCTACAGATGACTCAACCATTGAACCAATTTGACATTCGATACCTGCCATTTCTGCCATGACAGCTAATTTCATAGCAGGATAAATTCCACCGCATTTCATTAGTTTAATATTTACTTTATCTGCTGCACGTTTCAAAATAATTTCACGCATCTCACGTACGCCTCGAAGTCCTTCATCAATCATTAACGTGACATCAGATTTAGATTTAATTTCTACCATGCCGTCAATATCTTCACTATCAACAGGCTGTTCTAACCAATCAATATTTAAATCTTTTAGTAAACGTAAACCTTGTAAAGTTGTAGAGGCATTACCCCATCCTTGGTTGACATCTACACGAATAGCAATCTCCTCGCCTACACGCTCTCGTACTGCTTTGATACGAGCAACGTCACGTCTAACTTCCGTTCCTACCTTCATTTTAAATGATTGATAGCCCATTTCTACGCGTCTAGCTGCTTCATTTGCCATTTCCTCTGGAGTGCCAATACTTAATACGTGGGTAATCGGGAATTTCTCATGATAGCGACCGCCAAGTAACTGATATACTGGTACTTGAAGCGCTTTACCAGCAATATCAAAACATGCAATATCAATTGCCGCTTTGGCAGCAGGCACATCCTTTACGATGTGATTCATTTTATCGTGAATTTTTTCAAAAGCCATTGGATTTTCTCCAATAATTGCTGGGACAAGTTGGTGTTTTAACACTGCATACGTACTTTCCCATGATTCACCTGTAACATGCTCATCAGGTACCGCTTCACCATAACCAACAATGCCTGTATCTGTTGTTATTTTCAAAATGATAGAAGGCATTGTATCATAAGTAGCATAACTAATAATAAAAGGATCGATAAGTGGTAATTGGATTGCAAAAATTTCTACTTGTTGGATTTTCATTTTATATCATACTCCTGTAATTTTATAGTTGTCGTTAATACGTCGTTAATTGCTTAAAAAATATAGAAAAGGAACGATGCCGATGCCTACAAAAATAGCAATTATATGTTCTAAAGCTTTTATGAAACGTATACTTAGTATCGCACAAAACATAGAGAATATTCAATTAGAATTTTACCTTTACAATCAGCCTTCCGAAGCACCGTCATTATTAAAACAAATTAAACCATGTGATGCTCTTTTACTCGGAGGAACATTACCCTATTTACATGCCCAATCATCCCTGGAATCATTGCCGATTCCTTGGAATTATTTAAAGCAAGATGAGGTAACCATTGCAACGACTTTATTATCACTGATTGCAAATAAAGCAATTCCTTTACAAAGAGTATCTATCGATGTCATGCACCCTATCTTTGTCGATAATGTTCTATCAGAGATAGAATATACCGGAACAAAACCATATGTTCACCCCATTTGCATTACTGAAACATCAAAACATATTTTGAAAAAACATGTCGCTCTTTGGGAAGCCAAACAAATTGATTTTGTTATTACAAGCATTCATAGTGTATTTGATGAATTACAGCTACAAAACATTCCTGCGATGCGCATGTTAGATGCAAAAAGTTCCATTATCCAATGTCTTGAAGAAACGAAATCACGATCACTGCTTACTAAATCAGAATCGGCAAAAGCAGTCGTTGGATTTTTAGCTGTTCCTGAAAATAACCAATGTGCAGACATTGTACAGCAAATTACAGCAGCTATACGGGCAACCTATAAAGAAATTACCCCTAATTATTATGAGCTTTATACAACAGCTGGACATTTACAAAATGCTCTCGACATGGAAAATTTATCGCACCTTATGCAACAAATAGGCACGCCCTTTAGGCTGGCCTTTGGCTATGGGCACTCAATTTATGAAGCTGCTGAAAATGCTACATATGCATTAAAATTTTCCAAACCATATGAAATTTATATTTTAGATGAACATAAAAATCTTTTAGGTCCATTCCCAAAATCAGCAGGTAAACTCTCTTTAAAAACAAAAGATCCGTATATTTTACAAATGGCTAAACAGACAAGCTTAAGCCCGTTAAACATATCGAAAATTATTCAATTTAGTAGAGAACGACAATCTTCACAATTTACAGCGCAAAATCTTTCAGAATACTTACAAGTTACTCGTCGGACTACTGAACGTATTATCAAAAAATTAGTTGACCACGGCTATGCTAACATTGTTGGCGAAGAAATGACTCATCAACAGGGGCGACCACGTACAATTTACGAATTAAATTTTGCAACCTATTCATAAAACTGACAAACCCCATCACAGCACTTTCCTTGGCGAACAAGTACCTTATCTCATGGTATACATCATGATTACAAAGTCTCGTCTTGCCAACAGTTAGCTACGTGATGGGGCTTGCCCTCTTTGGCTTTAATAAGCACTATTCTTCAGAGTATTCCCTCTATTTGAGCAAAACCCGTTCTAATTTAGTCTGCTACGACCATATTATTCATATCATTTTCTTGCGCTTCTTTTTTACGTTGATTTGCCTCTTCAATTTCTTCTGGTGTCATCTTAACAATGGCAAATCCGACATAACCATAAATAATTGAAATAATTGGTACGACAAAGTTTAGTATTGCATAAGGTGCATATTCCATTGCACTAACACCTAACGTTGCTAATATAAATACACCACAAGTATTCCAAGGGAAGAATACGGATGTTAACGTTCCCCCATCTTCAAGCGCACGCGATAAATTTTTCGAATGCAAGCCACGGTTTTGATAAACGCCTGCAAACATACGAGAAGGTACAACAATCGAAATATACTGCTCTGAACATGTTGCATTTGTTGTAATACATGCCGCAATTGTTGAAGCAATAAGGCTGCCTGTAGATTTTGCAAATTTCACAACGACATCCATCAGTGCTTTTAACATGCCTGAATATTCTAACACCCCACCGAATGTCATGGCTACAATCGTCATTGAAACCGTATACATCATTGAATCTAAGCCACCACGATTAAAGAGCTCGTCCACCATTTCATTTCCTGTCGAAATAGCGAATCCTTCTTGTAATGCTTGGACAGCCATCGTTGGCGACCCACCTTGCACAAAAATTTGTAATAAGAAACCTGAAATAATCCCAATAATTAATGCTGGTATTGCAGGAACCTTTTTTGCCACCATTACAATAACGCCAACTGGGACAAGTAATAACCATGGAGAAATCACAAAGCTTTTTTCCATCACGTCTAGCGTAGTCAGTATTTTTTCAGAATTCATAGCTACGTCAGCAAAACTTCTTCCCATAAACCCAAATGCGACAAGTGTAATAATTAATGCAGGTATTGTCGTATATAGCATATGTTTTATATGGTCAAACAAATCTGTATTTGTTAAGCCTGCAGCTAGATTTGTTGTATCCGATAAAGGTGACATTTTATCACCAAAATATGAACCTGAAATAACTGCTCCTGCAATCATCGGTGCAGGAATCCCCATACTTAAACCGATACCCATACCAGCAACACCGATTGTTGCCATTGTTGACCATGAGCTACCGATTGCTAGCGAAACGATTGAACATAATAGTAAAATCGTTACTAAAAACCAAGCTGGCGAAATTAACTTTAAGCCGTAAAAAATCATGGTAGCAACGACTCCACCACCAATCCATGCTCCAATTGTCAAACCTACTAAAATGATAATGACAATGGCTGGAAGTGCTAGGCGAATACCTTTATACATCATTTCCTCTATTTCCATCCACTTAAAGCCATGTTTTTTGGCAACAATTGCTGCCACAATTGTTCCTACAATAAGTGGCACGTGTGGACTTTGCTCTAATATAACTACTGTCACTAGCATTGTCGTTATCATTATTGCAAAAGTCAGGAGCGCCCAACTTGCACTAATATCCTTTTTCATTGTCCCATCCCCTTTTTTTGCACCCAATTATAAATTTGCATTTCCTCAGTGCAAATATATTTTTACGATTTTTAGCTTAATATTCAAAAAATATAAAGTCAACGCAAAAATTTTATGCTTCTATAGCAATTCTGAATATTAAAGGGCAAAAAAACGCTTCCAAATAGCAATTACAAACCATTCAAAAACGCGTATTTTTATGCATTTCTTCCCAAAAAGCAAGGAAAAAGAGGCTCTATCCAACGTATAGAGCTTGGATAGAACCTCTTCAAATTACCTATTTATGGATAGGCTTTTTTTCTAATACACACGCAAGTACTTTCGATGCGTCTATTAATGCACTTCGTTCAAAAGTCATTTTTGGATGATGTAACCCAGGAACTAAATTAGCACCAATGCCAATCATTGTCGCTTTTAGTTCGGGTTTTTTGACTGTATAAAAATGAAAATCATCGCTACCTGGTGTTGTAATTTCATCAGCCAAAAATTGCTCTCCGAGTGTTTCTAAAATAGCATTTTTAGCCATATCAGCAGCAATTGGTGAAACCTCTGCACCAGGTGTGAAATCGACCCATTTCCAATTCATTTCAATTTCAAACTGCTGTTGTATTGATTTTAGTCCCGATTCAATGCGGCTTCGAAGTAATTCTAACTGATGGTTATGTTGCGCCCGAATATCCATTGAAAAGCTAGCACTACCTGGAATAATATTCGTACTGCCACCATCTGCGATAATCTTAGTTAGTTTAGCAGAGTGTGGCTCGAATGGAGACAAATGAATGCTATTTAACATTAATTGTATTGCCATAATGACATCAATCGCATTTTTACCTTGATGCGGTCTTGCACCATGAGCATCAATGCCATGAATTGTTCCATCTAGAAAATAAGCTGCACCATGATGGATAGCAGGTGAAACCTTTCCTAAAGGCAACTCTTCAATCGGTCTCAAGTGAACACCAAATAAATGCGAAACATCGTCAACTGCTCCACGCTCAAATGCTGCACAAGCACCATTTCCTACTTCTTCAGCAGGTTGGAAAATAAATCTGACACGATGTTGCAGCGGTCGATCTTTAAGCAATAATAGCGCTCCTAGTACCATTGTAATATTGGCATCATGACCACAGGAGTGATTCGCCCGCCATTTCCCATCCACTTCTTGCCATAATGCATCAATATCTGCACGAACTGCTACAATCTCATCGCCTGTACCAATTTCAGCAATTAACCCTGGTACATCACCTAATAAACGGTAAGATACGTTTAAGTCATCTAAAATAGATGCAATTTTCTTAGTCGTTTCATACTCCTTCCAACTTACTTCTGGATAATTATGAAAATGTTCAAACCATTGATACATTGATTCTTCTAACATTGCTGCACTTGTCATAACCACACCTCGATATACCTTTTTTTCTCCCCCATTATACATGAAAGCTTTTTAGAAAAGTATATATGAAATTAGTACTATATCTATTTTAAAATCATATAACTTCATAATAAAACGCTTCAACACTTCATATTATTTTATGTAAACTTCATAAAAAGGTGACAGTACTATACTTTTATGCAATAGTAAAAGGCTGTGTTAAAAGTATTGTTCCACTTTTAGCACAGCCTTTTTGAAAATACGTTATAAACTTGAAAAAAAACCTTCTGGATATTCTTCATATTGGATTTGATTTGTTTGCTCCTCCATATTTTGGTTTGATGTCAGCAATTCCACCTCTTGATCCATCAAATACGTTTCAAATTTCGAGTTTAACAATTGTTCCATTCAACGTCACCCCCTTCTTTAATTGAATTTTCTGATAATTTTATTATATACTAACTTTTTATTAAAAATCAATAAATAATACTCATTATGCATAATATGTATATATTTCATCTCTTTTCTAGATAAGATAAACTTAAAATAATTTCGAATACACAATAATATTCATCCTTATCAATTTTCCATATCAAAAAAGCATCCAATTGAATAATTTACTTGGATGCTTTTTTCGATTTTATTAAGCTGTAACGCTTTTATTATTATTGTCCATACCGTTACCGCCATACTTATGTTGCGTTAAAATTTGAATCACTACAAGCACAATAAAGATTGCGAGACCTACCCAATCAGAGAATTTTTCTGGATAGATGAGCAACAGTCCAGCTACGATGGCAATCAGACGTTCAAACCACAACACTTTACGATACCAATAGCCAATTACGCCAGCACCAATGGCAACCATTCCCGTAACAGCCGTAAAGACTACCCATAATATTTGCGGTATCGTTGTATCAATCATTAATAATGCTGGTGAGAAAACAATCATATACGGAATAATAAATGCTGCAATGGCAAGTTTTGCAGAGTTTACACCAGTCTTAATTGGATCGCCACCCGATATGCCAGAAGCCGCAAATGCAGCGAGTGCTACCGGCGGTGTAATATCGGCAATAATACCAAAATAGAACACAAAGAAGTGCGCCGATAATAAGACAACAACTGGCACTAATTCTTGTGGTGTATTCGGAGATAATAACGCCACAATCGCTGGTGCTGCAATGGTTGATGTAATAACATAGTTTGCCGTTGTTGGAGCACCCATCCCTAAAATTAGTGAAGCAATCATAACGAAGACAAGTGTTAAAATAATACTTCCTCCAGCTAAAGCTACTAAGCTATTAGCTAAACTTAAGCCTAAACCTGTTTTAACCACGACCCCTACAATAATACCAGCGCAAGCTGTTGCCGCAACTACACCAAGTGCTGTACGAGCTCCTTCAACTAGCGCATCGATAATATCTTTCGGCTTTAAGCGCGTATCTTTGTTAAACATCGCGACTGCAATGGATATTAAAATCCCATATAGTGCAGCATGCATAACAGGTGTACCTGTTAGCATCAGTATAATAATAGAAATGATTGGTAATAACAGGTAAATCTTCTTAAATACCTCTTTGCGATTTGGCATTTGATCATCACGTAACCCTTTTAAGCCGACACGCTTTGCTTCAAAATGCGTCATAATCCAAATACCTGTAAAATACAGCAACGCAGGAATAGCAGCTGCTTTTGCAATATCCCAATATGTAATTCCACGTCCAATGAACTCCACCATTAGAAATGCCGCAGCACCCATAATCGGAGGCATTAACTGCCCACCAGTAGAAGCTGCCGCTTCTACTGCACCAGCAAATTCTTTACGGTATCCTAGCTTTTTCATCATTGGAATCGTATATGAACCAGATGTAACTACATTGGCAACAGAGCTTCCTGAAATCATACCTTGTAGAGCACTTGAAAAGACAGCTACTTTTGCTGGGCCACCAATTAATTTTCCAGCGAATGCTACAGCTAGATCATTAAAATATTGCCCAACTCCCGTTTTCACGAGGAATGCCCCAAACAATAAGAACACAAAGATAAATGTAGCCGATACACTAATCGGTGTTCCTAAAATACCATCTGTCGTATAAAACATAAGATTCACGATACTTTCAAAATCTTGACCTCTATGCGCCATAAAGGCTGGGAAATAAGGACCGAAATAGGCATAAATTAAAAAACATACTGCGATAATCGTTATCGGTAAACCTACCGCCCGACGTGCAGCCTCAAGCACAAGAAAGACAGCTATTAATCCTACTATAAAATCCAACTGTGTAATTGTCCCATTACGATTAACAAGTTCTGTATAATTCAATGCCCAATATGAACCAACTACTACCGACAATAACGATAAAATATAATCAAACCATGCAATTTTATGCTTCGGCGCCTTTCTACGAGCAGGAAATAATAAGAAAATCAGGGCTAAACCAAACCCTAAGTGTATCGTCCGTTGAATCGGTGCTGTAAATTGTCCAAAAATTGCTGTATACAATTGAAACAATGAAAATGCCAATAATCCAAAGAAGATTATATGTTTCATAATGCCTGATATCGTTCGCACATTGGATTCGATATCGTATTTTTCAAGTATCGCTTGTTGCGCTTCTGCCGATATTTGTTCAAATTCTTCTTTTACTTCGGTGTTACGTTCATGCTGTTTTGTCATTTCATCCTAACTCCTTTCCATCGTTCATAAAGCGATAATCGCTTCACCTCAAATAAATAGGATTTACCCCTTTGTAAATCTTTTTTTAAATCATATTCATGCTCCAAGTAAACAAACACAAGGTCTAAGTCTAAATCCCCAATATAAATTGTGAAATTATCAATGACTTCCTTGTCAAATTGCAAAAAATATTTACCATCGCGTTGTGTTAACGTTTGGTCTTCCTCAGCGTAGCCTGGCATCCCAATTGCTAAGTCCTCATACTCCATTCCAATCATTTGAATACGCTGTTCTTCTACGCAGCGATAATATTCCAGTACGTCAGATTTATGGATAGAGTGTGTGTACCTTATACCAAAATCCTCATCAGATGTTCGTGGAATATAATGTACGATTGGATCGTCTATCCGTGTTTCTGTAAATGCGAATACCTTTTGAAGAGGAAGAAAAATAAATATGCCAAAGCATATACAAAATACGGCTATGACCACACCTATTCTCCTCTTTCGCATCACATCTGTTCCCCCACTTTAAAAACTATTCGCTATATTGCTAGCACCTTTATGTAACAAAAAGGGACCCGAAGCTTTACGCAATCCGAGCCCCTTTAATGTTTAAGAAAATATAAACACCATTATCAATGTCCAAAAATCACCTTGTTAAACTACGAGCAAATAATAAGTTTTTCAATAGCTTGGAACATGTAAAGCGATGTTGTCCTATTTATTTTCATCAAAGTATTTTTGAGCACCTGGATGAATATCAATACTGATACCATCTAAAGCTGTTTCAGCTTTAATAAATGCACCTTTAGCATGTGAAATTTTCCCTGTATTACTATAAATCGCTTTTGTCATAGCATATACAACATCTTCTGGTAAATCCTTATTCACTGCTAACATCGCAAGAACAGAAACAGTCTCTGTATCATTCGCAATACCATAAGTACCAGCTTTTACTGTATCTTTTGCATAGTAAGGATATTTGGCAATAAGCTCATCTGCTTTACCAGCATCTACACCGATAATATTAACCTTTGTCGTTGCATTTAATGCCTCTACAGCTCCTGTTGGTGTACCAGCAGTAATGAATGCCGCATCGATTTGGCCTGATTGAAGACCATCAGTAGACTCACCAAAATCAAGATTTTGCGCTTTAATGTCATCCATTGTTAATCCATGAATTTCAAGTAATTGTTCCGCATTGGCATAAGTCCCAGAACCCGGAGCCCCTACGGAAACTTTTTTCCCTTTTAAATCTGCATATGTTTTAATACCAGAAGCTTCAGTTGTCACTAATTGAACAGTCTCTGGGTAAAGTGCACCTAATGCCGCAATCGTATCAATTTTTTTGCCTTCAAACATAAATTTACCTTCAGTTGCGTAATAAGCGATATCTGTTTGCACAAACGCAATTTCACCTTTACCTTCTTGCAAGGCAGTCATATTTGCTGCAGAGGCTTGAGAAACTTCTGCTGTCGTTTTAATACCTGTTTCCGTTGTAATTAAATCAGCAAATGTACCACCTAATGCATAGTAAGTACCTTGCGTTCCACCTGTTAATAAACTTAAAAATTTTGGCTTTTCAGAGCTAGCTGTATCACCATTCCCATTTTCCTTATCCGAACCTGTACTACTATCAGATCCACATGCCGCTAAAATTAGTAGCGCAATGGCACTTAATAGCATCAATAATCTAAATTGCTTTTTCTTCATATTAACCTTCCCCCTTTGGTTATAATTAAGAATCAATTTAAAATTATCAAATTTAGTATAATTATGTCAACCTATTTATAGTAAATTCAGATAATTATAATTATACAAAATGTCATAAATGCGAACAATGCACATTTAAAATACATCGTTCTTTACCCTTCTTTTTTCTCTAATAAACCAATAAATACTCTATTACTATAAAAACACTAGTGTAGAAATGTATACATATTGTATAAAATTATACTCCTTGTTTGCTATTCATTTTCATTACATGGAAAATAGGATAAAACTCACAATCTAATATGCAACGTAGTGGTGGAGGATGCATAAGCCCCGCCCGTCTATATGAGCAGCCTGTAACGCAAAAAACACCCCCAAAATATACGTAGTGGTAGGGTGTTTCAACTTTATGTTAAAATTATCTAACTAACTTCCTGACTGGATTGCCCCACATGCAATTCTTGCACCTGAATTACCAGCAGGGTCTGTTTTATAATCGTCTGCTGCTTCATGAATAACTAATGAAGTACCTTCTCCATCCATTAAGGAATTTTCAGCATTCTTTTGTAATGTTACACCTTCAGCTAAGAAATTTAAATCTACCGTCCCATCCTCACCAACTTCTAAATTTGGTAAATCGCCTAAATGATAGCCATTTGGATTTAATTTTCCATGCTCCTTATTTGTTGGATTAAAATGCGAACCTGCCGATTCAAACTTGGGTGCTTCACACTTTGCTACTGAATGAATATGAATACCATGTGTGCCTGCTGGTAAACCACTTAATGCTAAAGTTACTTTAACACCATTGTCTTCTTCCTCAAAAAAAGCATTCCCATAGCTCTCATTATTCGAACCAATTACTTTTGCAGTTGCCGTTAAAGACGAATTGGCATTAGAGTTAACGGCTACTTTTTCATCTTTCTTATCAAAAAGGTTGCATCCTCCGACAAAGACAGTCAAAGAAATAATTAAGATAGATATTTTTTTCATGTTATTACCTCCTCTATTTCTGATGGTACCCATCTCTACCAATAGTTATGCAATACATACTGGTGTTTTCTCATCACGCCATCAAAAGGTAATATCATGAAAACTGCTTGTACCAGTAATTAATGGCTGAAGTCTTTATATTGAGTGTATTAGATTGACCCCAATCAATCCAATACTTACTATGCCGTCGATGCCCAATCATAGTAAGCCGAAACCCTTTGCTTACATTTTGTACTGTTTAAGCAAGGGGCAACAATTGCGTTTCCATCAATTAGTAGTTAAACCTTGTTATCGGTGCAAACTACAACAACAAAGAGGCTGGGACAAAAGAGAAAAAGTGTTAGATTGATGGCAGTCAATCTAACACTTTTTACAGCGCCGTTGTTGTCCGCTTCGGCGGTGCTTTCCACGGGCACACACGTAAGCCGCAGCCCTCGCTACCGCGCGGAATGCACGCGTCTTACGTTCTGTGCTGTCCCGCAGGAGTCACCGCCTCCGCTACCAACAACAAGTGAACACTTCTAATTTTTTATTTATTGCAAAAGCAAGAATCGCTAAGTGTGCTAAGTCTCCATATAGCAAAAATTTATGGACACCTTTCCTCTGTACCTTAAATTATTTTAGTTTTGTCCCAGCCTTCTTCTCTACTATGATTGAATAACACCACATGCAATTCTTCCGCCCGATTCACCAGTAGGGTCTGTCATATGGTCGTCCTCATTTTCATGAATGACAAGCGCAGTACCTTCCCCATCCATCAAAGAGTGTTCAGCATCTTTTTGTAACGTTACACCTTCTGCCAAGACACTCATAGTTGCAGTACCGTCCTCCGCTACCTCTAAATTCGGTAAATCCCCAAGATGATGACCATGCGGATTATCCTTGCCATGCTCTTTCTGCGTTGGATTGAAATGCCCTCCTGCAGTACCGAAATCCGGCCCTTCGCATTTCCCCACTTCATGTATATGCATACCATGTTTTCCAGCAGGTAAACCACTTACTGTAACCGTTACTTTAACACCATCAGCCTGCTCTTCAAATATGGCTTCTCCTAAACTTTCATTATCCGAACTCATAACTTTCGCAGTCGCTGTTAAAGCAACCGAGCTATCTGATACCGATTGTTGTTCCGCTTTCTCATCTTTATCACCACAACCCACCAAAAAAACACCTAAAGAAATAATCAATAAAGTTGTCAATTTCATTAAATTACCGTTGCCAAAAATCTATAAATATCTATAAATCTTGTTTAATTCCCTGTTCAACGAGTCCGATTTCAAACGCTACAAGTAACCAATCTACTTTCGTTTGATATAACTCTCCGAGGGCGTAAATTCGGATACAACGCATCCTACATATTAACGTTATCTTGTTGGTGATATTATGCTAATTTATATCTAGCAAGATTAATACTTGCATTTAAATTCCTATTAATAGCTAAGCCACAACTATAAACTTGATCTTTGAGTTTTAAGTCTTTCTTAATCTCCCCACAGTGACTACAAGTTTTGGATGATGGATAAAATCTATCTGCTACTACGAACTCAATTTCTCTAAATTTACACTTATATTGAAGTTGTCGTCTAAATTCATACTAACTTTGTTTTGAGTTAGCTTTAGATAGATGCTTATTTTTCATCATGCCTTTAACGTTTAAATCTTCTAATACAACTCTGTATGGCTTGGTTTTCACTATACATGTTGTCGTTTTGTGAAGATAATTATTCCGTATATTAGTCAATCTTCTGTGGACTTGTCGTATCCGTTTTTTAAGTTTTACGATATTCTTAGTTTTGACATACTCCTTTCCTTTGTTATTTTGTTTTTATTTTCTAGTTACTTGTCTTTGTGGTCATTTTAATCTCTTTTCAATTTTTCTAACTACAGAAGATTTATTTATATTTTTATACACGTTGCCGTCTGAATAAACGGCTAATTTTTTAATTCCAACATCTATTCCTACTAGGGTTATTGTATTTAACACGGAGCGGTGATTGCTCGTTCGTTCTAACCCACCCCGCTTTTTCAATAAGTACCATCTTTTTATCTTTTACTTTTAACATACAATTATCATTGTAGAAAGACTTCTTGCCCTTCTTCATGCTTTTATATGTTGGTTTATTTGCTGACCTTTGAAATATTTTTTGTACGCATCACAAGCATCTTTAACCGCCTGTTTTGCAAAATTGTTAGATACTTCATTTAACCAAGACAATTCCCTTTTCTTTAATTGGGGCATTTTTTCCTTAAAACATCCATTTTTGAAATTATCTTCTTGTTTTGCAAGTGCCCCATTATAAATAAATCTTGCTGTTCCTACTGAAGGCCACAACTTTTGTTCTTGTAATTCACTTGGGTACAATCTAACTTTCTTTGCCAGTATCATTCTCTAGCAACTCTCTTTTAAACTGTTTTGCCTATCTTATTTGCAACAATGAGAATCACACTGCAACAACTATAAAATTAACTTATATTTGTATAGATTCATTTAAACTGTATCATCCCCCTTTTTATAAGTTTATCATTTATCAGAATACTCCCGCAACTCATAACTAGGTATTTATTCTCATTACAAATAAAGGGATTTCTCAGAAAAACACTGAGAAATCCCTATGTTCCATTAATTTAAAATTTTTACCGTAACTGTTCGAACACCCCAATTACGAGCTTGTCCATCGGAAGGGATAAATACATCAATTTTATTCCCTTTTATCGCACCACCAGTATCAGCAGCTATCGCTTCACCATAACCTTCTACCCACACCTTCGTTCCAAGTGGAATAACGCGGGGATCAACAGCAATCACTTTTAAATTTGGATTTGAACGTATATCTGTCCCATTTGCTGTAATACCTGAACAACCTTTACAATATGCTGTATAAGCTGTTGCGCGCATTGTATATGTCTGACCATTCTGACTTGCTGGAGCACTTACAGCTATTGTAGCTTGTTTTGTTGTGGCCGCTTTTGTTGAAGCTTGTTTGCTTGCAGGTTTTTGTGCAATACTTTTTGCTGGTTTTGGCTTTGCTGCTGAAGCTTTAACAGCTAACGTTTCACCAACTAAAATTAAATCAGAAGTGAGGTTATTCCATTCTTTTAAATCTTCCACCTTAACATTATAAGATTTAGCAAGACTGAATAATGTATCACCGGCCTCAATAAGATGGTTGTCATCTGTCTTTTCTTCCTCCAGTATTTTTTCCATACTCAAGGTTTGATCAGGATTAATCCATATCGAATCAAATTCGTCTAACTGTTGCAACTCGGCTAAACTCAAATTATAAATAGGTGAGATTCCCCAAAGTATGTTGCTCGTTTGACCAGTATATACTCCCTTAGCAGAAGTAGTACTCCCGAACATCCCCATGCCAAGAGTCATTGCTACAGCTAATGCTATTGCCTTTTTCTTCATAATAAGTAATACCTCCAGTTGTTTTGTATTTTCTGCAATCTGTTGCTAGCACACTAGAGAATTAGGCTCTTAAGTATGCAAACATTATTGTAGAATGCATCTAAATATCACAGGACTTGGACCTGATATTACAAATTATTACTATTTAATCAGTAAAATATACAATTTCAATCAATTTTTTCTCCAATTAAACAATTATATGGAAAATTAAGATCAAATCTCTACAATCTATTTGCATATTTTATATAATGGAAATACAGTTTTTATAGCCGATAAAGTAGAAAAGGAGATGCCTTGAACTCGATTTTATAAAGTGAATTTTGGTTAATGAGTTAAACCTAACGGTAACCGGTTGGCGATTCACACTACTCTAGTTGCTGTAGAAAAAAGGATTTAGCAAATATATCACTATATATACTAATTACGTTTACTCCGTTAATGTAAAATAAATCTTTATTAACCTAATAATTACAATTTATATACTATATGTAATACTTAAAATACAAATAGTTAGGTCATATACTAATTTGAAAGTTGGTGTCCTACTGTGATTCGAGTAATAATTGCAGATGATGAACCGTTAGCTCTTTTAAACATGGAAAAAAAGTTGGAAGAATTTGATTCAGTAGAGGTTGTTAAAGCTTTTTCAACAATTAAAGATTTGCTTGATGAGGCACCGACATTGGATTATCAGGTCGCTTTTTTAGATGTTGAAATGCCAGGTATGGACGGTTTGCAAGTTGCTCAAATATTAAAGGAATGGAAGAAGAATGTCTGTATTGTTTTTGTGACAGCGTATCGAGATTATGCTGTGCAGGCATTTGAAATTAATTCCTTAGACTATTTACTAAAGCCTATTTCTAAATCTCGACTAGAGATGACTATAAATAGGATACATGAACTATTCCAATTAGAGATAGCCCTCCCTACTCAAGTTCAACACAATGAGCCCTCCCTTAGTATACAGTGCTTAGGCGGATTCACTGTCTTACATAATAAGAACATCGTGCATTGGCGAACTGTTAAAACAAAAGAATTATTTGCCTTTCTTTTATCTAATCTCAACAGCCATGTACCAAGAGATACAATCATCGATGCATTATGGGCTGAAACTGAATACAAAAAGGCAAGAGTGCAACTCCATACAACTGTTTCTTATCTACGTACAACTCTCTCAGCGTTAGGGTACTTTAACGTTTTACAGTATGTAAACGGCTGTTATATTTTACAGCTAGACAATTTTCAATCTGATGTCTTGGAATTAGAGCACCTGTTAAAGCACAAAGAGGAAGTCGGAGAGCTAGATGTAGAAAGAGCCGAAGCATTTATTCAAAATTCTCATGGAGAATACATGGCTACATTAGATTACTCGTGGATTCATAGTAAGTCGAATTTCATTCATAACCAAATTACGCTTTTACTAAATTACTTAGTGGAGCATTATAAGACAACCAACAATGTAGAAAAAAGAGAGCGTACTTTACTAGTGATGCTCGAGTACAACCCATATTCAGATAAAATCATCCAAGAGCTTCTTCAACTCTATATTGAAGAGGATAATCGGGCTAATGCAGTAAAAGTTTACAAAGACTTTAAGAATGTCTTATTTACTGACTTAGATATTTTACCTAATCAAGAAACTATAGAATTATACGCAACAATAGCACAAGAGTAAAAATGTAGCTGCCTCTTAAGAGACAGCTACATTTTTTGGTTGATTTATAGAATTATTTACCAATTCGGGAGAAATCCTCCACCACGCGTATACAGTTTCTACCTGATTGTTTCGCCTCATACAATGCCTGATCCGCAATCGCTATCAACTGATTCGGGTCACAAATAGAGGAAGAATAAACGGTAACGCCTGCCGACAAGGTAACTGGACGACCACTTGGATTATCCGCTTGCGCTTGTTTAACTCGCAATTCCTCAGCTAATTTAACGGCATCTTCAATTGCTGTATAAGGTAAAATAATTAAAAACTCCTCTCCACCATATCTAAAACAACTACCCTGTACACTTTCTTTCATTTTGTTTGCAAAAGCTTTTAAAACCTCATCCCCCACTGTATGCCCATATGTATCATTAACACTTTTAAATTCATCTAAATCTATTAAAATAATGGCATGTGGCACTTTTTCTGTAATTAAATTATTTAATACTTGATCCATGCTTCGGCGATTCGGAATACCTGTTAAGGAATCTAATTTTAACTGGTTAGTTAATTCCTTAATTTTATTTTGTGAATCAGCTCTTACCTTTAACATGACACCTTTCAAGTCGCACGCCTCTGCATACCAGTCATTCACTAATTGTAAATCGTTAATTCCACAGCTCTCTTGTCCAATTTTAACAATATCTTGTAGAGGTCGAATAATCTTCAACACAAACCACAGTACCAACATGAAAACGGCTGCTACCATTAACGATAAAGGCAGAATTATTTTCTTTAAGAACACACTAACAGAGACAACACGCTCTTTTTGTAACTGATTTACTGCCTGTTCAAGCCTATCCTTTACTAATACTTCAGTTGGTGAGTTTTGTAATGACTCTTGTGTATTAATTTCAGCTATATCAGAAACTTCCTCTATAAAAGCTTCCTGTAAAGCATGGTTAGGCTGTGTTAGCATTTCACTGTAACTTTTATAACTAATCCAAATACTGATACTTGATGTAACGAGTACAACAATTATTATCATACTAACAATGACAAACGATAAATTTAACTTAAATTTCTCCACAATAGATCATTTCTCCCATTGAGATGATATTTTGCTAAAGCTATATATAATAAGTTCAATTCTCATATTAAAAGTTTTTATTTCATCATCATACGTCATACCTCTTAAAAAATACTTAACAACTAATCATTTTAACCTCTGTAACCTAAAACATAATTACTCAAAAAGCACTAATAATGTGTGAAAATCTTCAATTTATATACATAAAGTTTTCTTTATAGCGAAATGCATATTTTCTTTTTCTTTATTTCATGGCATGGTAAAACTATACAATCTAATATTTTACTTACAGGAGGCTTTATATTGGCGTTGAGAAAACCTATCGTCAAACATTTGCTAGTTATTTTTATAATTTTTATCGTCCTAACGATCTTCCGACTTCTCTGGCTTGCATATTTTACACCTTCTAATAATCAGCCCATTGCACAAGCAGGTATTTTAGATATGCGCCATCAAACTTTATCGGAAGATGAGATCTATCAAATCAATGGTGAATGGATTTATTATCCTGAAGTATTGTTAAAATCAACGAACAGTAATCAGACAATCAGTTCTATCGAACAAACTGTCCGTAAAATTCCTATGCAAAAGGGTTCAGCAACAAAACAACATTTTGGTACATATCGTGTAAAAATCTTATTAAGTGCTAATACCCATTCAAATCACCGTTATGCAATACGAGTTCCTGCAATCTCTACTGCATCAGCGCTATATATAAACGGGAAACTTGCAGGACAGTCTGGAATGGTGTCTACAAATCCCAGCACTCATAAAGGACAGGCAGCTCCTTACACTGTATATTTCACTGAAGAGCAGTCTGAAATTGATGTCATTTTACATGTTTCCAATTTTGATACGCCCTCAAATTTGGTTATAGATAAACGTCTTTCTTTTAGCTCTGCTTCAGCCATGATGCACCATCAATTCATTACACAATTATCGCTTGTAGCTATCGCTATGTTGCTTATTTTATTTGCGTTATTTAGCATTCTTGTCTTCCTCTTTATTTATCGTAAAAAAATCGTATTATTGTTCACCGTCGGTTTTCTTTTACCTTTAGCTGACGAACTCATTACTTATGATCGTTCCATACTTGATTGGTTACACTTGGATTATGTATGGTCATTAAAGCTGTCCAATCTTATTTATCTCGGCGCTTCTTATTTCTTTGTGCAGTTTATTCGCGTCTTGTTAGTGCAATATCAACAAGCAAAATATTTCCGATGGTTTACAACATTGTATGCTATAGGCGCCCTGCTTATTATCCTATTGCCTATTCAATTGCTACACACAGCTAACTTGGTCTTCTTTATGCTTTATGTCGTGTCATTTTTATATGTCATTGTACTAGCATTAAAAGAGTACATTGGAATTCAAGAAAGTTCGGCTTTTATTGCTTTTACAGCTATTGGCACAACAAACGGTATTATTTGGGGCCTTATAAAAACGTATTTTGTTTTAGATATCCCGTTTTACCCATTAGACTATTTAATGATTGCACTGGGCTTTGCAGGTTATTGGTTTAAACGCTTTTATGAAAACCAACAACAAATTAATCTGCTAGTTGCCAAATTACAAAAAGATGGGGAAATGAAGGATGAGTTTTTATTAAGCAATGCACAAAAGCTTTGGGACCCTATGAATAAAATGATTACTTTAGGACAAACAATTTATGATAATCCAAACAATTGCTTTGTGACGGAAGACAAGCAGAATTTAAAATATTTAATTGATATAGGACGCAGCATGTCCTTTACGCTCAATGACATCGTGGATTATACGCGATTAAAAGATGAAAATTTACATCTTCATAAAAAGAATGTCCGTATTCAAGGCGTGGTTTCAGGTGTATTTGATATGCTACGTTTTATTGCTGTAGGAAAACAAATTCAAATGACATCTTCTATTGCAAGAGACTTCCCTCTTGTGCTAGCCGATGAAAAACGGCTTATTCAAATTCTTTTCAATCTGCTACACAGTTCTATTAAAAATACCAACACTAGTTCAATCGAAATTAGCGCAACAATAGAAAGAAATATGGCCGTAATTCATATCAAACTGACAGAGTCTGGAACGAACCATTCTGATATTAGTCTTCACGAACATCTTTTTTCTTCTGACAAAGGGCTTGCAGATAATGAAGAAATTCATCTTAGTTTATTGGTTTCTAAGCAACTAATTGATTTACATGGAGGATCATTACTAAATAAAGGAGCTGATTTTCTTTTTACTATCCCCATTGCGGATGACATGGTAGAGATGGGACAAGTAAATGATGAACGACCAGAGGATATTCATTTACAGGAGAACAACACGCAGTTAAAAGCTTCTCCTACTGAAAAGCAGTTTAAAATTTTAATGGTCGATGATGACCCTGTAAATTTAACAATGATGCGAAGTTTATTTTCTGCTACAGAATATAACATTACAACCATTACAAGTAGCGAAAAGGCACTGGATTTATTGCGTTTGCAAAGATGGGATTTAGTCATTATTGATGCCATGCTCCCATATATTTCTGGATATGCTTTAATTGAAAACATTCGACAGCATTATACCTTACTAGAGCTACCAATTTTATTGTTAACTGCTCGAAATAATCCTGAAGATGTGTATACTGGGTTTGCACATGGGGCCAATGATTATGTAACGAAACCCATTAATTCTTTGGAATTAAAAGTACGCTGTCGCGCGTTAATTGATTTAAAATACAGCATCAATCAGCAGCTACATTTGGAAACTGCTTGGCTTCAAGCACAAATACAGCCTCATTTTTTATATAATACACTTAATACAATTGCTTCACTGAGTACAATTGATCCAGATCGAATGATTGACTTAATGCACCATTTTGGAAAATATCTCCACGCAAGCTTCGATGTAAGGAATTTACAACGCGTTGTACCACTTCGCGATGAACTTGAACTCGTCCGTTCATACCTTTATATCGAACAGCAACGTTTTGGCGAACTATTACAAATTGATTGGGATATTGATGAACAGATTGATGTAGAGATTCCTCCAATTTCATTGCAAACGCTTGTAGAAAATGCATTACGACATGGTGTATTAAAACAAAAAGGTGGCGGCACTGTCTGTATTCGAATTAAAGAGCTTGCTGATTATGTGACCGTCAGTGTAATCGACAACGGTATTGGTATCGATGCCACGACATTAGCACAATTGCTATCCGATACGAATACAACAAGTAGAGGTATTGGACTACGCAATACGGACCTCCGCCTCAATAGAATTTATGGTCAAAGGTTACAAATCAAAAGCACACCAAATGAAGGCACAACCATCACCTTCCACATCCCCAAATAATAGTAGTGCCAGTCACTCACACAATTCTTGCAACCACTCAAGGCACAAGACGCAAAAACCCTCGCATCAGCGAGGGTCGCGGCAGTGCCAGTCACTCACACAATTTATTACCAAAGCACAGGTTTTGCTACCATCAGCCATAGCATAATCAGCAATAATACAATATATATCCATGCTTTACGCTGTAACAATGAAGCAAATTTTTGCTGATGATAGGCGGGCGTATCGAACGTGCGAATAGTTGGCTTAAAGGCTCTAGCTAAAAAGACAATCGAACCACCCATCACAAGAAATGTTAGGATTACCCACGAGGTTGTCCATGGATATCCTCCACGCCACATTAATAAAATACCCGAGGCAACTAGCACATGCCCCGCGTGTTTAACGATCGTAATTGCACCTTGAAATACTTGGATATATGGTGGCATTTCAACATGTGCAGCTGTACGCATTTTCTTAACAATTACTAAAACAACAAATAATGGCCCAATCGAAAGGACTGCACTTAAAATATGTATATATAGAAGAAGTGTATAAATCGATAGCATATTGCATACTCTCCCTTTAACAAGTCTTACTCATTATAGCATTCCCCTTTGCGTTCTCTCATAATAATTGTGAATCCTTTGTAAATGCAACGTGAATCATTGTTAAATTGTTTGAAATCTGAACAAAGAGGGTATGGATTATAGTAACATGCACTTATAGAAACAAAAAGGAGTGATTCTTATAGGAATTCATCAATTTTTTACAAGTCTTAATGATTTAGAACGTATTATTCGTTGCCCGGGCCGCTTCAAATTTGAAGAACATAATGTAGCTGCACACTCTTGGAAAGTCTCACAGTATGCCATGTTCTTTGCAACACTGGAAGAAATGAATGGCGCTACAGTGAATTGGAAATCGTTATATGAAAAAACCATCAATCATGATTTCGCTGAAGTATTTATCGGAGATATTAAAACCCCCGTAAAGCATGCTAGCCCAGAGCTAAAGCAAATGCTTGCACATGTGGAAGAAAAAATGATGGAAAAATTCATTATGAACGAAATCCCTAAAGAGTTTCAAGACATCTTTTTCGAACGCATGAAAGAAGGAAAAGACGAAACACTAGAAGGTCGTTTACTTGAATTTGCAGACAAATTAGATCAATTTTACGAAGCCTTTGCAGAATTAAAGCGCGGCAATACTGACATGGAATTTGTCCACATGTATCAAACGGCACTATCGAAGCTTTTATTGATTCCTCTTCCAGCAACAGTTCGTTATTTCAGAACTGAAATATTAAAAGATGCTGTAAAAGAAAAAACACATATTGATATACAAGCGCTCACAAATGAAGTATTAGACACAAACAAATAACGTGCATGTACAAGTTTTCCGATGAATTGATCGACGGAAGGCTTTTTTTATTTCCTAAAAAAAAGTCGTATAATAGGAGTGATAGGAGGGAAAATATTGTCACATGAATGTTCAATTGTAGAAGATTTACTACCTTTATATAAAGCACATGGCCTCCAAGCCGATACGACCGAATTTATTGAACAGCATTTAGCTACATGTAAATCATGTCAGCAGTTAGCCGCTACACAACTATCCACTAATCAAAACTTATCAATGAAAAGCACATTAACCTTTTTTCATCTTGTTTTTATCGTGCTGTCTTTTATGTTTGCCCTTAATTCATCTTTACTTGGCAATCATAAAAGCTTCGTCATACTATACGGTCTATTCGGTTGCCTAACTTATTTATTTTATAAAAACATTTGGATTGTCTTTGCCATAAGCTCTATACCTGTGTTCGTCTGGGCCATTATTAATAATTTTAGCAATCCACTCTATATGAAGGACTTCTCTTTTATCGATATTGGTTCACTTATAGTTGGTGCAAGCTATATAGCTCTTTTACATACCATATTTGCCCTACTCGGTGCCGCTTTTGCCATTGTTTTACGTAGGCTTTGAAATGATAAAAGCATCTCTCCATACGAAAGATGCTCATTTATCATTCTCATTTTTAAGCTTTTTTGACGAACTCTGATTTTAGTTTCATTGCACCGAAGCCGTCAATTTTACAATCAATATTGTGATCGCCTTCAACAAGACGGATACTTTTCACCTTTGTTCCAATTTTTAATGTTGAAGAACTTCCTTTTACTTTTAAATCTTTAATAATTGTTACCGCATCACCATCTGCTAACAACTTGCCATTTGCGTCTTTTACAATGAGTGTATCTGACTCCTGCTCTGTTGCATCAGTGCTCCATTCATGTGCACATTCTGGACAAACAAAATTTGTGCCATCCTCATATGTGTATTCAGAATTACATTTCGGACAATTTGGATATGCTGCCATCTCTGTTTCCTCCCTTTATTTTTCGTTAGATAAATGATTACGCTCCTATCTTTACACACTTAGTCTGATTTCGCAAAGGTTGTTCGTATTTTTTGTTCGCATTTGTGAAAAATATATGAAACAATGCCTTATTATCCAGCTGTTTTTCCAACATTACTTTTGGATTTACAATATGTGCCCATTGACTTTTTTTCATAAACCATCTTACTTGCAACTTTGTTTAGCATGCCTTATTATATCCTTAAAGGCTGCATTGTTCGTATAATATTAAGTTTTAACCTTTAAGCTGTAAAAGGGAGTTTTATTATTGGAGTTGGAATGACGGGCCTCACACCAAGGTGCATGAGGATAAGCAGGAAAACTTCTGCGAACACCCACTTTGAGGAGTGGTGGTTTAAAACTTTCTATAATAACTACGGCATACGCGGCTTTTAACTTTACCATTAGAGCCTCAAGGCTTCAAAGCGACTCACCCTTCTTTATTGGAGGGTGAGTTTTTTTATGTAAAAAAACGTTGATGCTAAACTTATGGATATATCCTACCTTACGTGGCTCTTTCAAATCCTCTTTTTATCAACAGGCTTATTAACATTTATAGGATACTTTATTTTGATCAAGTAGGTAAAAAATAGTCATTTTTTCCTATTGTCCCGCGCATGCTATGTGGTCATATATATCCCTTCTCAAATTAGTAAACACTATAATTTGAGAGGGGAATCGCTATGAACCCGAACTTGAATGGTGACTAAACCCATTTATCCAACCTCTATAGTCCATAACGGTTACCCTTTCCAATCATTTATCTATTTTAAATCTTACATATTTCTGCTCAATTATCACGCTCATTAGCCAATTGTTTATAGCAAACTACAACGCTCACTATTTGTTTAATTTATATTAGCTCTGTTTGCCTTTTTTAAACAAGCCTGCTGCAACTGCAGCATTAAAACTATTTCTTGCAAATTGGGTTGGATTCCCGACATTCTCCCAATGCATATACATTAATCGAGGATTGTCGAAAAGCCAATGATTATGCACTGCTGTAACAATAAGCCCTCTCTTACGAAGTTCTGTAATAAATGGATTGATTTCTTCTTGAAGCACTACAGATTCGCCAAGGTTTAATGTATTAGCTCCGACACCTTCAAACGAAAGAGCAAACGGGAGAGCAAGAGGCGATCGAGTAGTTCGTCCAAGAATAGTAGCTTTAATATCGCGAAGTCGCTGTACAACGCAAACTGGTGCTGCAGTAATAACTTCCCCTCCAATAATATCAGCAAGTTCTTGACATTTTATTGGACCTACACAACCACAGAATTTTTCTGGCATTTTTCTATCTTCATGTTCCAATCTATTCACCTCCTTTTGTTTTCTATTCATAATATATTCCAAGGAGTTTTATGTGACTGGGAACTTATAGGATAGCTACTTTTTAATTAAATATTTTATCTATACAAATAGGATTTAGTTTATTCATTTCGCCATTCCAGCCAGTTTTCTAAACTATCTAGTCTACTATATAGATTACGGAAGTCTATCACGTGTATAACTATTGGATGCTCTCTGTGCGTTTTGTCCACCATAGTTGATGATTTACTAGGCTTCAATATCTAACAAACTAAAACGTGACAATTTCAGCGAGAAGGAATTAAATTCTATGGCTGAAATAAATAAAAACTACTACACCCATTATATACCTTGGTATATAATGGGTGTAGTAGCTAGGAGGTGACTAATTAGATGACTGCGCAAAAAACAACTGACGCACAAAAAAGGGCAACACAGGCATATCGAGAACGAAATCGAGAAAAGACACGTAAACAGTCTGCTAAAAGTGCAGCTAAAACTTATATTAATAAATATTGTAAATTAGATGATTTAAATGAATTAAAGAAGATAATTGAGGCACGCGAAAAGGAATTACAAGGTGAATAAACAAATAAAAATCAGGTACTCGAGGAAAAATGAGCGCCTGATTATTTGTTATTGTTTAAAATAAGCTGGATTTTTTAAATCTAATTTTTCTTGTTTTTAATTACACATTAAACTATCCTTACGATTGAAAATTAAATTTTTAAAAAGCGGATACAACAATTACAGAATATGTTAACTAATAGCTAAGCAATAAACCTCATTTCAATAACTTACTTAACAAATCCGCATGCCAGTCATTATGATCCTGATTGACAACTATATCTTCTTCAAAAAATTTATCCGTAGACAACTCTTTTAGAGCTAACAGCGGGATTAGCGGATAATATAATTCCTCAACTTCGTAAAGGACCTCAAATGCTAAATACTCCACATTTTGAGCCTTACCCTTTTTAATAAAAACGTCCCAATTTATATTCTGTGCCTTAATTAACCGATAGATATCCGTATATTTACAAAGGGTTACATCCTTGTTATATTTTTTATCCTTGTAAACATCTACACATAAAGAAAGTAACAAATCTTCCCATAACAAAACTTTAAATTGAACCCCATCTATTGTTAAAATTTGTACATTTTTTAGCAATTCTTCGGTTACCTCTTCTTGAAGATTACGCTCACTGAATGAGTGTGGCAAAAATTGCAATCTGATTTTAAATATACTCAAAAATTTCATATCGGTTGATTTAACTAAATCAATCGGTTTTAATTTCTTAAGTGTCCTATCCCCTGTTCCCAAATTCCCATCAGCTTCATTTGGCATGTAACCAATCGATTGTAGACATGTTATGACCTTACCTTTATCTTTATAATTCACTAACACCTTACTATCGTAGTACGGACTGTGAAGACTGTTCTTATAGCTAGATTGGCTATTTGGCAGCCCGTCTAATAAAGCATACGGAATTTCTGCTGTATTTAATATTTCTATTAACTGTAACTGATGTTGTAACTGTTCGTTGGCGATCTCTTTTTGCAATTTATATTCTAAATTAGCCATTGTTTTTAATTTTACATACCCATATTCAAAGTTAGTTTCATCCACTATGTACTTTCTTATAATTACAGATACATTTGGGAAAATATGATGCATCTTTAATAGCCCTATTACTCGTACCCAATTTAAAGGCATTTTAAGTAATTGTTTTAAAGTATCAACCTCTACATACGATAAACTTTCTTTCGAGAGTAATAATATAAGATTATTTTCCCAATCAGTATATACCAATTACTCTTTCCCCTTCCATTTCCCAATAAAATTGAATCAAACTATGACAATATAAAAGGAAAAGGCACCTATAAATGTGCCTTTCTCCATAACCATTTCATCTATTCAATTTATTTAACGACTAATAGAAACAAATCAATTACTAACTAAACTTTTCTTGGATGGGCGTTTCTTTAGCATTCACTCGATACGATTCTACTACTGATATACATGCTAGTATTCCAGCAATAGACATTAGCAGCCAAGCTACATTGGAACCTAAAGTTGTAAACACAAAACCAAAAATTAATGGTCCAACAGCTGCCCCAAGAGAAACACCCATTTGACTAATAGCAGTTGCTTGCCCTTCTCTACCAGGATAAGCAGCTCCTGTTACATAGTGTAGTAATCCAGCCCAGCCCCAGCCACCACCATAGGCTAGAATAGCCCCTACTACTTGTAGAGTGTGTGAAGGCATGGTTAATGCGGCTGTACCTAATGATCCAACGATAAACATGGATAGTAACAATATTTTTTCAAGCCCTCTAAAACGGTCAATTGCTAATCCAGCAAAAACCCTTACTAGAATATTTGTTACCGATGCAACTGCGGCCACCATACTAGCTTTTACTAATGTAATTCCTCCATGTGTTAGAGACGTAATCAAAAATCCACCTAAGCTATTTCCAATTGCAGCGCCTAGGCCTCCTGCTATCGCCAACAACATTAAATGTCTATTTAAGCGTAGTTTTGTTGCATTTTTCTTTTTAGCATTGCCATGTTCATCATCATTTGAATTCATCAGTAAGATTATGCCATAGAATAAAGTTAGTACAGCAACAAGTCCGAATAGATTTCTCCATCCTATAGGCACCGCTAAAAAAGGAACAGAAAGGCTACAAAACAAAGTTGCTGCAGGTATGGCTGCTTGTTTCAACCCAAACGCAAATCCTTGAATCTTCTCAGGGCACCGTCTGATAATTAGCATATTAGTAAATGGTTGACTGTAGCCATAGACAGCTCCCCCAAAAGCAGCGCCTACCCATAATCCAATTTCCGGATATACGAACGTTAAGAAAAGGCTAAATGCAGTAACTAGAACTGCTATACCTATTATCTTATCTATGGAATGATGGCTATTTATTTGCCTACTAATATAGGCTCCCATAAGAGAACCTAACCAATATAATGTTATAGTTACGCCTATAGCTCCAACACTAAACCCTGTATCCTTCCTTATTAAATCATTTACTGCACCTGGTAAAAATACAGGAGTTGAAGTCAAAATCGTAACAAAAACTACGGTTAGCGCTGTGAAAACACTTCTTGATGTTTTTCTTTCTGATTTATTATGCTCTAACAAGAATTTTTCTCATCTCTTTCTCTTTGTTTTCGTGTTCTGCATGTAATAGACTAATAATTTCTCGTGCAATTGCATCGGATTCACATAATGTAACTGAATTAACCCCAGGTCTAATACCCGCTGCAGTAACCCAGTGAACGCCTTCAGTTGGAACACCAAAAGCAAACCTTCTTGAATGCTCTTTGCCCTCACCGTCTAAAACTTTGTTAAGAGGTCTACTTACAGCTAACCCCCCTGTATCATAAATCAAACCATTGCAACTAGGTATTTTATAAGTTTGACATTGGTTTGTTTTTAACAAATAGGACATTAATGGATCAGCATTTCGCTTTAAATTTGTCTCAGGAAGACGGGCTTCAATGAGGGCTTTAGCCTTTATACCACTATTGTTAACGAAAGGTGACACAGCATAAAATATCGATTCTTCTTCCACTACTTCTACTTTAAGTTTTGGTCCGATAATGTTAACAATTCCTGCTTCCATCAAAGCAATCATTTGTTCAATTCTAATTGCTGGTGGACCAATCGAAAAGAATGCATTTAACGGAGTATACCAATTCTTTAATTCGATTTTATACGAATCTCCATTAATACCTGCGTAATCTACGATAAGACGAATTTCATTACGTAAATCTCGTAACGCGTCTAATGCCGATTTTAAAGGACTGGTCACATTACCTCTTTTGGCCTCCTTTAAGTCTAAAGAAAGATAATGAATTAACCAATCATTAAATTCTTCGGGATTATCATAAAAATGATTTTTGACAGGATTAGCAAGCGTTTCCCAATCCCACATTAAATCATCAGGAATGCCAAAGTCCTTTAAAATGCTTCTCTCATGTTCACTTCCATAGGAATAGAGACTATATTTAGCCTGAAACTCCTGTCCAGCATTCAAACCTGATTTCTCTTCAATGATTGCCTTGTAATAAATCGTTTCTATTTCTTTCGCAATAAGTGGCCATACATCATTTTTAAAATCTACGGCTTGTCCGTCTAGCGTTTGGTTATGAAAATTCTTAATCACCTCTGGAGTGATATATATTGGTGTGTGTCTGCCTGATGCACCCTTCTCATTTTCACCACGAGCGTGATATGGAATACCTCTTCGAGAACCTGCATAGATGATAGGCTCTTCCCCTGAAGCTTGGTATACTAATTTGTTTCCTGTTCGTATGAATTGCCCGCCTCTTCCCTGTGTAAACAGTGACATGTAATCGAAGAAATTCAAACCGAGTCCCTTTAAAATAACAGGCTCTCCTGCTTTTATGCACTCTAATGAAACATCGGCTGGATTACTCGGGGTAATATAGATCATTCCCTTTTCAGCTGCGATTTTTCTTAATTTCTCTTCTTCTGGAGATAAACTTACCGGTGTATGACCTTGCGCTAACACGACAGCGTCCACTCTTAAATGAACATTATCCTTTTCAAGCTGTACAATCTGGCTTCCATCATATGCATCATCAATTGCAATAGCTCGTGTTTGATGAGTATATACCATGACGTTACTTGGCATAGTTAAGACAACTTCTTTAAATACCCATTCCAAGTAGTGACCATAAAAGGCACGTGTAGGATAGGAATCTGGTTGTAATTCTTCTGCCTCTCTCATGACTAATTCGCTATATTCCAAATTAGCATTCGCTATCTTTGTTAAAGACTTAGCCCATTCATACAAACAAGGACCTTGCATAATAGGACCTTCACATTCAACACTAAAATCCGTAAACAAAGTAATTTGAGAAGCTACTGTGTTCATCAATAACGTTTTCGACTGATTTGTTCTCCACACTTCGCCAGAACCTGGAAGGAAAGGGTCTATCATATAAATTTCAATTTTACCTGCATAAGAGTCTTCTTTAAAATTTGTACGAAGTCTTTCTAATACAGAAAGCCCTCTTGGTCCGCAACCTACTAAAGCAATTCTAAAAATATCTTTTGTCATTTTAAAACTCCTTCTAATAAATTTATAATGACCAACCCTATATATTAGCTAAAGTCATACATGATTTGGGTTTACTTGCAGCATTAATGTTTTTATTAAATCTGCCGCTGGAAGAGATTGAGCAAGTTTATAGCCCTGTCCGGCCCATAAAGACATGTACTTTGGATTATCTGACTGAACAGCCTCTTTTCTTAATTTTTGTGTCATATAATGAACTTGTGGATACGCAGCGGGTGCTTCCTTGTCGTAAGTGGATAGAAAATAATTTACTAACCCTCTTGCACGCCTGCCCGTAAATGCGCGTGTAATATGAGTTGTAGTAAAGTCCGAATCCGTTAAAGCTTTTCTATATACTGGATTCGTCCCACTTTCTGGACAAAGGAGAAAAGCAGTACCTAATTGAGCAGCACTAGCCCCTGCCCCTAAAACAGCAGTAATCGTACAACCATCCATAATCCCTCCTGCCGCTATAATAGGAATATCGATTTCCTTTTTCACAATACTTATAAAAACGAGTAATCCATACTCTTCGTGAGGTTCCATATTATTTGAAAAGGAAGCTCGATGTCCTCCCGCCTCAATGCCTTGCAAACATAATGCATCGGCACCCGATTCATTTGCTATTTTTGCTTCTTCTAAATTTGTAACGGTAACAATTACGAAACTTCCATTTTGCTTTAATTCTTTTATAGTTTCAGTAGACGGACATCCAAAAGTAAAACTTACAATAGGTATTTTTTCTTCTTTGATTAAGTCAATTTTGTTATGCCAGTCATCATCATCCACGATTGGATCTCCAACTGTAGTTCCTAATAGTAATGCTTCCTTTTCTAACTTCGCACGATAGTCGTCCACATTACAATTATCATTGACTTCATTTAGGTTAGGGACAAATAAATTTACACCAAAAATATTAGAAGACAAATTTCGAAATTCTTGAATATCTTTTCTTAAATCTTCAGTTGTTTTGTATCCAGCAGCTAGAAAACCTAATCCTCCTGCATTGGATACCGCTGCGGCAAGAGCTGGCGTCGATACCCCTCCCGCCATAGGAGCTTGTATAATTGGGTATTTTAATTTATCTAACATACCGTTCTCCTTTTTATCGATGATTTAATATTTGGAAAATTAAATTTGCTTTTTTAGAAACTCAGGACTCTTTTCAAATCGAATACCAGTTAGAAGTAAGCCTGCGCCAACTAAAACTACACTGGCCGCACCCAGTAATACAGCGTCATAATTCTGAGTGGCAGTTGAGATAATTCCAGCAATTGATGGCCCAATCATTTGTCCACCTGCATAGATAGATGTAAGAATGCCAATAATCCGACTACTATTAAATGGACTCATTTGGCGTGCTAATGTTGTAGCAAGGGTTGTGATTCCCATAAAAGTGGCTCCAAATAATAGAGCACTTAAAACTACGCCTATTTGAGATACCCATAAAGCTGGTAGCGCTATTCCGAAAGCTTGCAGTGTCATTGCTAACACCAAGGATTTAACAAATCCAATTTTTTTAGCTAACTCTGACCAGATAATACAAGATGGAATTGCAGCCAATCCAACCACCATCCACACTACGGTAGCATCACCATTAAAGCTCGGTATTTCTTTCGCGATAGATACAATAAATGTACCTGTCACAATATACCCTAACCCTTCTAATCCATAAGCTACAATTAGCCAAGGAATCCATTTTAAAGGAGGTACACATAGAGCACTTTCTTGTTTACTAGTTTTCTCAAAAGACAGTGGTTCGTCTTTCATGCTAATCCAAACTATCAAAACTAGTAGCATACTAACACCGGACAAACCTAACCATACGCCTTCCCAGCTGTATAAACGATTTAATATGGGTATCAGTAAACTTGATAAAAAAATGCCCAGCCCTACTCCACCATAGAAAATGCCAGACCAATTCAATTTATTTCTGATAGCTAGTTTATCTAGCACAATGCCAGAGGCCATCACAAAAACAATGGCGCTGGAAATACCGGATATAAAACGCAACCCATACCAAATAAAATAAGATTGAAATAAACCCATACTAGCTGTTGTTAGAATACTAATAACCAGACTCAACCTTAATATAAACGTTCTATGTTGCTTTACAGGAATAACTCCTACTAAAAATGCCCCAAGTAAATAGCCTGCATAATTACTTGTAGCAAGATAACCCCCTACTGCATTTGAAAACGAAAGATCACTTTGCATCAGTGGAAGAATTGGCGTATATGCAAACCTGCCAATTCCCATAGCAACGATTAAAGATAAAATACCGCCTAATAAAAAAATAGAAGAATGTTTAAATAAAATCACACCCCTTGTAAAATCATTATATAAATATCATAACTTTTTTTTGAATTATAGTATAATTCAGGTAAGTGATAGTTACCATCTTTTATTTATATAGCTAAATGGAGGGTTTACTTATGGACTTACATGCTTTGAATATTTTTAAATCTGTTGCCGAAAAAGGGAGTATTTCGCAAGCCGCTCGTGATCTTAATTACGCACAATCCAATATCACTACTAAAATTCAACAATTAGAAAACGATCTTCAAACCACACTATTTTACCGGAATAACCGTGGCACTACCTTAACTTCCAAAGGGAAGGTCTTATTAACATACGCTGAAAATATCTTTAATTTAATAGAAGAAACAGTCAAGGTGATGCAAGATAATCAAATTCCACAAGGCCCATTATCTATAGGCTCTATGGAAACAACTGCTGCTGTTCGCTTACCATCCTTACTATCGAAATATCACCACGAATATCCAAATGTAGACTTAAATTTAAAAACAGGGCCAACTCAACAAAATATTCAAGGGGTTTTGCATCATGAACTAGATGGGGCATTCGTTGCTGGTCCTATTGACCACCCAGAACTAACTCAAAAGACTGTTATCGAAGAGGACTTGGTACTAATTACAGATACTGTTCATCCTCCTTTGTCATCTATTAAAGATATCCAAACAAGGACGCTACTAGTGTTTCGAAGTGGCTGCACTTATCGGGCAAAACTCGAACAATGGTTGCATGATGAAGGAATTACCCCAAATAAAATAATGGAATTTGGTACACTTGAAGCAATTCTTGGCTGTGTCTCTGCAGGGTTAGGCATAAGTATGCTCCCCTATTCTGTTATAGAAATGCATTTACAAGCTGGGACAATTAAACATCATTCAATCCCAAATCCTTATGGAAAAGTTGAAACAATATTCATCTATAGGAAGGACACATTTATACCTACATCTTTAATTAAATTTATGGATATGTTTTGTGAGGAAAGAAATGCATTTGAACATTCTATTTCTATCCAATAATCAGAATAGTCAGTTTTAAATAACTAAAAAAATAATAGCATTAATTTACAGTGCTGTGCCTTATGTATAAGTGTTTTTCCAATGAAACGAAGTATAAAAGAACAATGGCATATGCGCCTTTTATTCCCTCTTACATTTATAAAGCATCTTAACCAATTTGGCTAAGATGCTTTTTAGTACATGTGTACAAGTAGAAGGCACTACTTTGCATTGATATAGTAGATTAGATGATCAGTCCACTCATCGTCCTCATAGAGCCTTTTCTCGTACATTCATAAACCATGCCAACACTTTCTGCCAGCTTTATTGATGCATTATTATCAAGGTTTATATGCGCTTTGACTATATTTTTTCTACACGCTTTCCATTCACAAAAAACGATAAGACAAATCCAATAAGAGCAATAGCTGCTATAAAGTTGAAAGCATATTTTGTTCCTTCTGCAATCAACTCTAATAACGAAGCATTTTGGAAATGTTCCATATGCTTGTTTTGTCCACTAACCATTAATGTAATAGCTAAAGCAGTTCCTGTTCCCCCTGCAATTTGTTGTAATGTGCTCATGACAGCGGCACCATCAGCGTATAATTCACGTGGCAACTGATTTAATCCATTTGTTTGTGCCGGCATAATAATCATTGATATTCCTATAAAGAAGATTGTATTTGCTAAAATAATTTGCCAAACAGGTGTATGTGCGGAAATCGTAAAAATAAATAGTAAACTTGCACTGAACGTTAACAGAAAGCCCAATGGCAAAAATTTTTTAGCTCCAAATTGATCAAAAAGTTTCCCTACAACTGGCGATAAAATAGCATTCATTGCACTACCAGGTAGAAGAATAAGTCCTGCTACTGTAGCACTGAATAGCAAAGAACCTTTTAAGTACATTGGTAGCAAAATAGCTGTTGATAAAATTAACAGCATACCACTAAACAAGAGCAACGTTCCTAATGTAAACATAGGATATTTGAACGTCCGCAAATTAATCATAGGCTGCTTCATTTTAAATTGGCGAATAACAAATAGTGCAATTGCCGCTAATCCAACAATAAAAGGTAGATATACCGCGGCTGAAGCAAATGATTTTTCTGAAACGGTACTTAAACTGTAAATGAAGCCTCCAAACCCAAATGTTGATAAAATAATGGAGACAATATCAATCGTTGGTTTCGTAATTGTAGATACGTTATCGATTTGCTTTAACCCAGCTATCACTAGTGCTGCGTAAAACACAAGGCTAATCCAAAAAATATAAGACCAATTCAACGAGTCTACAATTAAACCTGCCAATGTCGGTCCAATCGCTGGTGCTGTTGTAATAACAAGACCCATCAAGCCCATAACCGCTCCTCGTTTATGAATAGGGAAAATTAATAAAATGACATTCATCATCAAAGGTAGAATAATGCCTGTTCCAAATGCTTGAATAATACGACCTATTAATAAAATCGGAAAGTTTGGCGCTAAAGCTGCTAAAATCGTTCCCAAAATAGAAAAAATTAACGAACCCACAACTAACTGTTTTGTTGTAAACCATTGAATAAGAAGAGATGAAACAGGTACTAAAATACCAATTGTTAATAAATAGCCAGTAGTCAGCCACTGTGCTGTTGCAGCTGACACTGCAAAATCAGCCATAATATTTGTCAGTGCCATATTTAAAGCTGTCTCACTAAACAGCCCTATAAAAGCCACAAACATAAGGACAAAAGCCATGCTTTTAGGTTTACGTACTGGCACAACTTGCATTGATGGAGCCATAAAATACTTCCTTTCTTCTCTACGATTAATTAGACCGGTCTATATAATATCAACAAAATAAAGACCCTTTTTACTTTGAAAGCAATAAAGGGATCATTTTGTTAATTTGAATTAAAGGTTCACTTGATTTTTTTGTTACACATAATGTAATGCCACCTTCAATTAATGCACTTATTGTTTTACTAATTAAGAAAGCACGTTCCTCACTATATCCACTAACTTTTAATTTCTCAAAGTAAAGATTTCCCCAAATTTCAAAGGTTTCTTCACAAGCCTGACGTAAATTCTCATTTACAAATGCTGTTTCCATTGCGAGTAATCCCATTGGAACATTTTTTAATTTAGATATTGGATCGATGTCATGAAAAATTCCAGAAATATTTTCTATATGGTATTGAAATGCCTTAGCTGGATCATCATAAGCTGCTAAATTTTGCTGTATTTCTGCTGCAATTCTTGTTGCTGATAAGTTAATCGCTTCAACAGCTAATTGTTCTTTACCATTAGGAAAATGATAATATAAGGAACCTTTAGGGGCCCCACTCTCTTGAATAATTTGACTCAAGCCAGTAGCGTGGTATCCTTTCAAATGAAAAAGCTCTGTTGCAGCTTCTAAAATTTTTTCGCGAGATGATTTTTTGCTAGACATAGGTTATACCTCCCTTAAAATTATAACGAACGGTCTACATAATAATATAAGTCTTTTTGAATATTGTCAATTTGATTACTGCCGTATTTCCCTAAGAAGCACTCCAAATTTAGAGCATGTCTAAAATTTCTTTTGCAATTTCATCAAGTTCTTCTGCGATTTCATTTTGTGTAGGGGTTTCGGCGACTCGTATTAAATAATCTTTAAACTGAACTTGAGACTCTACAGGTAATTTAATAACCAAAAAATGTAAAATAAACCACTTCCAGTTATTGTCATCTGAAGATAATACTGCTTGCACGTGGGAGACAATTTCCTCGGGGAAAGTTAATAGTATATCCATTACGCTAGAAGCAACAGGCCAGTTCATATCTTGCGTATATTCGAGGAGGTCAGGCAGTAAAGTTTCTAATACATTTCTATCTAATTTTTTTAGTTTTTCAACCTTATCAACATCGTATATATTTAAAGGGAGGCAATCTTCTAACCCTTGCAATCCAAACCCTCCTTGTTTTTCCTTGCTTAACACTCTATTAAAAACTACTCTACACTAGTAATACCTTGCTTACTAAGCAATCTTATAAATAACTGACCTAGAATATAAATACTTGAGACAAATATCATAGCACCATTTTTGCCAAAAGGTTTAAACCAACTGCCATCATCCAATATAAAAAAATGACCCAATATTAATGCAATAACGATCATCATAATATTTAAACTAAAAAACAAAGGTAAATTGATATTTCTCGTTAATAGACCAATAACGACTATGCACACTATGAATGTAGGAAATAAGAAATCCGCGTCCTGCCTATTAAGATAACCATTATATTCATAAAAATAATATAAGAAAGGAACTGGAAATAAAGACATCATACAAATAATAAATTTTTTCATTATATAACCTCACTATATTTAAACAAATAAGGAAATGAATATTTAGTGTGATTTTACACCGAATATTGGCTTTTTCATATATAAATATTATTTAAAAATTGTTATTTAAGACTTTATTTATGTGTATTCTCTACCCCTCTTTTCTATTTACTTTAGGTAAAAATAGAATGCTGACAATCCACCCTAAATACAAAGGGTATTTTAATATTTCATTTGTTGAATACCCTAATAAATAAGGTAAATGATTATACCGGTTATATACAATCCCAATCCTATTTTGTTCAACATAAGTCACCCCTTCTTTTCAAGAACAAAATGTTTTGTTAATTATAACACCGCCTTTATTATACCATTTATTTACATATATTAATTTATGCAATATTGCTCACATAGCATGTTATTTAGATAACCGTTCGTTCAATAATTGCTTACAGTTGTCCGTTTTTTACGTTTGTGTTATAAAAAATTAAAAATAGAGTAGGAGGAGATTATCATCAAATTAAGAGAAGAATACACTTGTCCGTTAGAATTAGTACAAGATATGATCAAAGGAAAATGGAAATGTATTATTATCTGGCGATTACGGCTTGGACCCACATCTCCATCTAAACTAAGACGGGATATTAAAGGAATTACTGAAAAAATGCTGTTAGAACAATTAAAAGAATTAATGGATTTTCAATTAGTCGATAAAGAGGAATACCTTTCCACATATCCACTACGAGTGGAATATAGCTTAAGTACAAAAGGAAAAGAAGTATTAAAATCATTAGAAATTATGCAGCGATTAGGTATTCAATATATCGAGGAGAAACAAATAATAGGTAGTCGTTAAATAGAGTACCCTTACAAAAAAGTGGGTAATTTACGGTCGTTTTTTCTCCATGTTATCATGACCTCAACAACATATGGAGGTAATAACCATGAAGAAAAAATTTATATTATTCCTATCTATCTTTTCACTATTAACTATAGGTATACTAGCTGGATGCAGTAACCAAAATAAAAATATTACTGAATCCACAAAAGAAAAAACTTTTGTCGTAACAAGTACTGGTATAGTTGATGGCGTTATTCAAGATCAATATGGACAACTGGGAGATTCCTTTAACGAGCATGGCATGCCGACTTATTCATTACCATTAAAGTTTGAAAATGCACCAAAAGAAACTGTGTCATATGCGTTAGTTTTAGAAGATAAAGACGCTTTCCCTATTAGCCAAGGATTCTCTTGGATTCATTGGACAGCAGCTAATATCCAAAAAGATGAACTGAAAGAAAACGAAAGTCAAACAGCGACTGATTTTGTCCAAGGCGTAAATAGTTGGATAAGTCCTCAAGGAGGTAGCCAAAGCACAGAACTCTCTAGCTTTTACGGGGGGATGGCTCCGCCCGATAAACCTCATACTTACGAGATTCATGTCTATGCATTAGATACGACCGTCGATTTAGAAAATGGATTTTTACTGAATGAACTCTATCATGCTATCGAAGGTCATGTGTTAGCTGACTACACTTTAAAGGGTACTTACCCAAATAAATAATTACCTATTTTCTTAATTTATCTCAACATTATATCAATTTAATTTCAAATAAGTCCGGGACTGTTCGATTTTTTCAGTCTCTGGACTTTTTTCTTTGCTCCTAGTAACATTGTTTTAAGAACAAATTGATTTGGTTTTCTACGTTAAATCACTGAAACTTTAGCCAGCTATTAGCAACAATTTAGACAAAAAGAGCTTGGCTAATAATTTTTTTGTTTTCATTACTGAAACAATATAGGATATACTTTTATAGTCCTGTTATTGGCACGTAAAATAGAAAGTTAATTTCAAGAAAGTTTTATTGGAGGTTTATTATGAATTACAGAATTATTAACAAACAAGTATTTGAACAAGCACAGCTTCGTTCGGTTTCAGATGTACCATTCACCGAAGAAGAACTTCAACATGGGATGAAAATTGCCGTCTCTAAAGCAGATGATACTTTAGCTTTATATTTACTAGATATCGAAGGTCATAGAAAATTTGAAGTTCGTTGGGACGATTCATCAGAAATTTTCAACGGTTGGTATTCAGCATGGGATAATTTCTCTTGGTGCCTAGATGTAGTAAGCAAATAAATAGCCTTGTGGAATAATATCAACTAGAAACGAACATTCTTTTGTTTTCAGTTGATATTATTTTATTTAACTAGTATTTCTACTTTAGAATAAAGGGTTTTTCATTAAACTATTTAGTAGCAGCATTTGCAACTTCATAAACAGCCTATTTCTTGAAGGAGTGATATGATGAAATTTTTTAAGAAGATTACATTTATCCATCCTATAAGAAAGTACATACATGTCATACTAATCATTTTCATGTTTGCTCTTGTCGTTCCTGCTGGATTCAATCCACTATATTTAAATTTAATCATGATCCTTTTTGGACTCGTCATATTAAATCGTGGTTTTGATTATAAAGGAACGAACAATAAAGCTTTTTACAAATGTTTGTATATGGGCATAGCGATGTGTTTATTATTTATTGTTTTATTTATTGTCCAATTTACAAGGAATGGATAACATACGTTACGCATGCCTCTCACTTTCGGGTAGTCAGCAATGCACGGAAGATGATTTTCTTTCATTCGTTAGAAAAAATACTTTAACTCCCTGTCCCTTTGTATAATTCATACGCAATTTGAACATATATGGAGTAACAAGGGAGGAATGAACATGAAAAAACTACTTTACATGTTAGTACTATTCACACTATTGTTATCAGCCTGTGGAAAGAATGAAGAACCGAAGGAAGCAGCAGTGGATCAAGAGACATCTGTTGAAGATATTGTGGGCGCAACCGTTAAAAATAAATTTACTGTAGAAGAAACGAAAGGTATTGTTACTATTTCGATTCAGGATACAGATGTCCGAGAAGGTTCAAAAAACCAAATGCTAAAAGATTCAGGGAAAATATTTGCAGAGATGTCGAAACTAAAAAGCGTGAAAACACCTTCGATTATTTGGTATGCCCCATTAACAGGTGCTAATAGCAATAAAGACATGACCGAAGTATTAAGCATTTATTTTAACGAAAAAGATTTTAGAACTGTCAATTGGGCCGACTATTCTCGATTAAATATAGAGTCCATTGCAACTGAATATAGGGAAAACCAAGCATTAGGAGATTAAGCATTCAGAAGCGAGTGCAAAATGGAAAAAGTGTAAGATTGACTGCCATCAATCTTACACTTTTTTGCTCTGTTATTGTTTCTCGCTACGGCAATTGCTCCGAGGGTACTTCTATGCCCATACTCGCTTGAGTGCAGTATGCCTGCGTCTATTTTTATGCGTCAATCTATGTAATGATCTATTAATAAAATACTATTTGGTGGAAATACGCTTTGCTTATTTATGATAGTATTCGTTTCCCGATTATAAAAAGGAAGCGTTAGCTCCTGATAATCTTTATGTATTTTGGAAAAGCAATATTTTATGTACGCTATATCCCATTGTAAGTAATAATATTCGTACCATTCTTCATAACCCGTATTATAGCGTTTTTCGCTTTCTACAATGTAATCGTCAATATGTAACACATGAATCGCACATGCATTTTCTAGCATGCTCACTAGCTCTTTTACAAAGGTCGTTTTTCCTGCCCCACCTAATCCGTCAATGGCAACAATGAATGGCCTTGCTCCTCGATCCGAACTGCAATATCGTTTCATTATTTCGTTTGTAACCTGCTGTAGGCAAAGCAATTCTCCCACTCTCCTTAAAATTCAAATAACCAGTTTACCTTCACAAGGTAAACTGGTCTCTTATTAATTAATGGGATAAAGCAACATTAAATGAAGCAGCGGTTTTCGCTTTTACCTCTTCCAATGTTACACCCTCTGCTAATTCTATGAGTTGCATGCCAGCATCTGTAAAATCGAATACAGCTAAGTCCGTTATTAATCTGTGCACGACACCTTTGCCTGTTAACGGTAGCTCACACTGCTTTTTAATTTTTGACTCGCCATTTTTATTGACATGCTCCATCACCACAATAACTCTTTTCGCGCCGACAACAAGGTCCATAGCACCGCCCATGCCTTTAATCATTTTTCCTGGAATCATCCAATTCGCTAGATCCCCAGTTTCCGAAACTTCCATACCACCTAAAATTGCAAGATCAATATGCCCCCCACGTATCATGGCAAAGGAATCAGCGCTATCAAAAAAGGATGCGCCTGGCACGGCTGTCACTGTTTCTTTCCCTGCATTAATGAGGTCAGGGTCTACCATACTCTCCTCTGGATAAGGGCCAATACCGAGAAGACCATTTTCAGATTGTAATAACACCTCGTAGTCAACAGGAATAGCATTGGCAATAAGTGTTGGGATACCAATACCTAAATTGACATTCATACCATTTTCAATTTCTTGCACTGCTCTATTCACTATTCTATGTCTTGTATCCACCATCACGCTTCCTCCTTTTTCACTGTCAAACGCTCGATACGTTTTTCATATTTGTCACCGAGTAAGACACGTTGCACAAAGACACCTGGTGTGTGGATATGATCTGGATCTAGTTCGCCCACTTCCACAATTTCTTCTACTTCTGCAATTGTAATTTTGCCAGCCATTGCTGCTAACGGATTAAAATTACGTGATGTTTTTCTATAAATTAAGTTGCCTAGCTTGTCTGCTTTCCATGCTTTGACAAGCGCAAAATCTGCAACAATCCCTTGTTCTAAAATATATTCTTTACCATCGAAAACCTTTACTTCCTTGCCCTCCGCAATAGGCGTGCCAACCCCTGTCGCTGTATAAAACCCTGGAATACCCGCTCCACCAGCTCGTAGTCGCTCAGCTAACGTTCCTTGTGGCGCGAGTTCTACTTCTAACTCACCGTTTAAAAATTGCTGTTCGAAAATTTTATTTTCGCCAACATAGGAAGCAATGATTTTTTTTATTTGTTTATTAGCTAGTAATAATCCTAATCCCCAATTATCTACTCCGCAATTATTGCTAACAACGGTTAAATCTTTTGTTCCCTTTTGTTGTAATGCTGCAATTGCCTTTTCTGGAATACCACATAAACCAAATCCCCCTACTGCTAACGTAGCGCCTTCCTTAATATCTGCAACGGCTTCCTCAAACGAATGCCACACTTTCCCGTTTCCCATATCGAAACCCCCTAAAATTGCTCGTTTATTAAGAAAAATTCTACATCATTCTTGTTTTATAAGTAAAGGAATTAATTGGAATACTATTTATTCTAAAATGGAATAACTGCATTGCTACTATGTTTCTTCCGATCGTATTGTCTTTAATAATTGCTTTAAAGCATAAGATTGATATGTATTTTTTTTCGTAATAACGCCAAGACGCCACGGCATATGATAGTTCTGTAACGGTATAATTTTTACATTTTGATTCGTCTGCTTTGCCGCAATAGAATAAGGCAACAGCGTTACACCCAAATTTGAAGACACTAACTCCACGATTAAATCCCATTGCGAGCTTTTGTATCCAATAATCGGTGTAAATCCAGCACTTTTACAGGATTTAATCACATAATCATGCAAAGTAAATTCCTCTGTAAAAATAATAAACGATTCATTTTTTAAATCTTGTAATAAAATAGTATCCTGTTGAGCTAAAGGATGCTGTTCATTTATATAGACAAAAAACTGATCTTCCACAAAAGATTGCACAACAAATTTTCGCTCGTCGGTAGGTAAAACGACAATCCCCATATCCACTTCACCATTTTCCACTAAAGTGCCTATTAACTTCGCTCCTCGTTCCACTAGCTCTAAATGAACATTTGGATATTGCTGATGAAACTTACGAGCAATTTCTGGGAAAAATAACGTGCCTATCAGTGGTGGAATACCTAATTTTATAGTTCCTGTTTTAATATTTAACAAGTCATCTAGCAATATATGCAAATCATGGACTGAGCGCATAATTTTTTGTCCTTGCTTATACACAATATGTCCTGCATCCGTTAACTCTACATGTCGAGTGGACCGATTCAATAGCTCAACATGGAGATTATCCTCTAATTTTTTTATGCTCTTACTTAATGACGGCTGGGATACAAAGGACTCATTTGCCGCTTTTGTAAAACTTCCATATTCCACCACATCCATAAATGCCTTTAAATCACGTAATTCCATTTAATGACCCCTTATTTATTCTTATTTGTTATAAATAAAATTCTAAAAGTGTTTATTAGTAATAAATTCTACTCCTTCTCTATTAATCCTTCTTCCATAACGTAACGGTAATAAATTCAAGAATAATAAGGTTTTCTTATATGTTCGATAATATTTAAATAACTAATTTCAGGAAAGCAGTCACAATTCTTTATTTCTATTTTACGTTTCACTTACTGTTCTTTATACTATTTTTTTCTTTATTTACTAGTCACCCTATGTAATATTAGGAATAAGGGATGGTAGAAAGAAAAGGGGGAGTATTAGATTGAAAACGTTAACAAAACTATCGAATGCTATTATGGAAAAGTATTTGCCTGACCCATACATATTTGTCACTATACTCACAGTACTAGTGTTATTATTAGGGGTCACATTAACAGATTCCTCTCCATTAGATATGGTTACTTACTGGGGAGACGGCTTTTGGGAGTTATTATCCTTTACAATGCAAATGGTCATTGTTTTAGCTGCTGGACATATTTTAGCGAATAGCCCTGTCTTTAAAAAAGGCTTATCAGCAGTGGCTAGTAAAATTAAAACGCCAAGCATGGCAATTATAATTGTGACTTTTATTTCATTAATTGCCTGCTGGATTAACTGGGGATTCGGACTAGTCATAGGGGCACTTTTCGCAAAAGAAATTGCACGTCATGTTAAAAAAGTGGACTATCGTTTATTAATTGCCAGTGCTTATTCAGGATTTGTTATTTGGCACGGAGGTTTAGCAGGTTCCGTTCCATTATCAATTGCAACGGAGGGGCATCCTTTTGCAAATATTATGGGTGTAATCCCAACAGATGTTACACTTTTCTCTTCATACAACTTATTTATTGTCATTGTCATTGTTCTGACATTGCCATTATTTAACCGTTGGATGATGCCAAAGGAAGAGGATGTCGTAGAAATTGAGCCTTCTTTATTAATCGAGGAAAAAATAGCGCTGCCAAAAGCTGAAAATCATTTTGCAAGCCGTTCAGAGCGCAGCTACATTCTAACAATATTAATTGGTCTTATCGGTGTTATTTATTTAATTCAGCATTTTATTACAAAAGGCTTTGTTTTAAATTTAAATGTTGTAAATACGATTTTTATTGTACTGGGGATTATTTTTCATGGTACACCGCAGCGTTTTCTTGCCGCTGCCCAAGATGCAATTAAAACAACAACAGGAATAGTATTCCAATTCCCTTTTTACGCCGGTATTATGGGGATGATGACCGCTTCTGGCTTAGCGGCGGTATTTTCTGAATGGTTTGTCAACATTTCAAACGACCATACTTTCTATTTATTCACATTTTTCTCTGCGGGGCTTGTCAACTTTTTTGTACCTTCTGGCGGTGGTCAATGGACGGTTCAAGCACCCATTATGTTAGATGCTGCAACGACTCTAGGCGCGGATTATGCCAAAACGGCTATGGCGATCGCTTGGGGAGATGCTTGGACAAATATGATTCAGCCATTTTGGGCCCTCCCAGCACTCGCAATTGCAGGTTTAAAGGCAAAAGATATTATGGGATTCTGTTTATTTATCCTGATCTTTACAGGAATTATCATTAGTATAGGACTGTACTTCTTCTAGTTAATATTGAGTTTTTTAGAACCTCACAAAGAGCGTTAATACCGTTCTTGTGGGGTTTTTTGGTTTAGTTTAAGACCTAAGTAACCATTTCATTTTTTATAACGTCGATATATTAGACTAGTTGAGAGTTTTTTGAGAGTTTCATTTCCTATAATCAAATAAGAAATTTGTCATAATTTATCAAAGATTGGAGATAACACAGATGTTGAAGCAATTGCTTGAAAATCGTACCGTTAATTTGGATTATATGGGTTTCTCATTTCAGCACCACGTATATGAACTACAAAATTGTGTAGAAGTATTAGGAATTGAAGCGAAGTGGCTACAAGTTGAAAATAATCAAATTGCAGTGGCTTATATGGACGATAATAGTATTTTTATAAAAAGTATGCACTACGGGAAAACAATGATGAAGTTAACAGATGGTATTCATGAAGCAAATGTACAGCTATCTGTTTTACCTTCAGGAGAAATAAATGTAGAAGTTAAGCCTTACATAGGAAATGCTAATATTGTATCTGTTTATTTCCGAGCAATTTTAGCAGATACTGCGATTGCCATTGATTTAAAAGGGGCACTGAAAAATTTCCTCATTGCTAATCGGTTTATGAACGATGGGGACAGTATTTTGGAAGTACACTATCAATCCATGCATCCCAATGTCTTAAAAGATTCTTATGCGGGTAATTTTGTATTAGGTTGTCATCCTATGGGCGGTTCCATTACAAATTGTAATGAATATGCTTTGGCTAATCGTATAGCAAATTTAAAATTTACAAAAATCATTATTTTACAAGATGGCGTACACAAAATTATTGCCTTAAAAATGTTATTATCTTTCGTCATTAGCAATCGAATTTTTGTTAATAATGAGCTATCAATGGACTCTCATCTGCCGTTGTTTTAATTATGCTTTCGGATGGACTAAATTGATTCTGTTAGGATGTTCATTATTACTGTTAAAAAGACAAATAATCTTCAGCGACGTGTAGCCGGCAATTGCAGCATATACAGTAAACGATTTGCGTGCAGCCCCTTCTCCCTATACAGAGGGAACGTCATTATAGCTACACCAATGTTCTATCAAATTATATAAAAAGGAATTTTTTTGATGCTGATTTTTTTAATACTGTTTTGTGTCGTTATCATAGGAAGCTATTTGATACGGAAAACGCTGCATATTAGAAAGTGCCGTATGGAAAAGAAAAAGGTTATGGAGGAACGGCTAAAGCACCTTATTATTACGAACACTAAGCAGCCACAAAAATAATATAAACGCACTTTGTTATAAACAAAAAATTTAAATACAAACTATACTTTTTATTTCATTTCTAATTAGTTTAGTGTTAAACTATCTATTGTTATTTAAATAAAGTTATATTGACTATGATTTATTTTTAACTGTCAATACTCTGTTTATCACTCATTCTAGGAGGAGTTATGTATGAAACGTGTGGAAAATAAAGTAGCGCTTGTTACTGGCGGCGCGTCAGGAATTGGTTTATCCGCAGCAACTTTGTTAGCGAAAGAAGGAGCAAAAGTTGTTATTGCTGATTTTAATATTGAAGGAGCTAAAGAAGTTGCAGCTACTTTAGTGAAAGAAGGTTATGAAGCATCAGCAGTGTTCTTAGATGCAGGCGATGCTCAATCTATTGAAGATGCCGTAGAATTTACTGTTGCACAATACGGTACGATTACTGTTTTATTTAATAATGTTGGTTTAACAAACTTACAAAAAGATTTAGATGTTGTAAATATTGATTTAGATGAGTGGGATCGTCTAGTAAATGTAAACTTAAAATCAGTTTTACTAGGTAGCCGCTTCGCTATCCCTCATATGCAAAAAGCTGGTGGTGGTTCTATCATTAACACAGCTTCTATGGGCGCATTTGCAAGTGACCAAATACGTACAGCATATGGTACGACAAAAGCTGGCGTTGTTCACTTAACTAAATATATTGCCACTCAATATGGTAAAGATAAAATCCGTTGTAATGCTATAGCGCCAGGGTTAATTTTAACACCTGCAGCTAAAAACAACTTACCACAGGATTTACTAGATATTTTTACAAAATATAACGCGCTACCATACAACGGTGAAGCTGATGATATCGGCTACGCAGTAGTGTATTTAGCATCTGACGAATCGAAATTTATGACTGGTCAAACACTTCAAATCGAAGGCGGCCATTACATGGCAAACCCAACCATTGCAGATACAAATATTTGGGCTGCCAATCTACAAAAATAATTACCTTTTTAACTAATTGAAGTCGTTTGCACTTACAAACAGTGTTTAAATTTCTCGATATTTATCCCCTTGTTGTCTAAGGCTGTAGATACATTCTGAACTAAAGGAATTGTCTACAGCCTTTTTTAATTGTTTGAGTACCTGGCACCTATCCCTTTTCGAAGGCTAATTTAATGCCGAAGCCAATTAAAACGGTTCCTGTTAGACCTTCGATTACTGCCTTTGTCTTAGGCTTCTTCATAAAAGCACTAATTTTATCTAATAAATAGACATAGAAGACAAACCATAAAGCGGTTAAAGCGGTATAAATAAGCCCCATTAATAGAAATGGCAAAAATGTGCTGTTAGAACCGTCTACAAATTGCGGTAAGAACGTTAAAAAAAAGACTGCTACTTTTGGATTTGTAACATTGGTTAAGAAGCCTTGTTTAAAGCAAGATTGATGTGCATATTTGTTGTCGATTTGCGTCTCCTCATCGACAACTGGTGACTGCGCTCGCATCGTTTTTAATGTCCATAATGTCTTGACACCTAAGTAACATAAATACACCGCTCCGACGTATTTTACAATCGCAAATAGATAAGCAGATTTTACAATTATCGCTGAGAGGCCAATAACCGCCGCTAATGTATGAATAAATAATCCACAGCAGGAGCCTAGAATCGTTTGTAAGCCCCCTCTTTTATTGTTGGTTAATGTATTTTTTGTCGCAATAGCTGTATCAGGTCCCGGCAAAATAATTAATAAAATACACATCAGTAAAAACATCGGTATATTCTCCATGTTAACCGCCCCCTCTCGATTCGTCTGAAAATTATAAAAATAATTTTACCATACGTAATCTGCTTGAAAAAGATTGAAAAAGAGCGGACTTCAAAATCTTTTTCATTCTAACTTAATTGACATATAACCATAAGGTGTTATATATTCTTAACACCTTATGGTTATATTTTTTAAAAAAGAGGAGACTTTACGATGTCAGAGCAACTGCAAAATATTGTGAAAACCGTTACATTCAACGCGCCTATTGAGAAGGTTTGGGAAACTATTACAAATGCCGAAAAACTAGGATCTTGGTTTATGCCCAATGATTTTAAACCAATAGAAGGGCATGCATTTACACTACAATCACCCTTTGGACCATCACCCTGTAAAGTTGAAAAAGTAGATGCACCAAATTTTGTGCGTTTTGCATGGGATACTGATGGGTGGTTTGTTACATTTGAGTTAAAACCGTCTGGTGAGCAAACAGTATTTACATTAACTCATGGTGGCTGGAAAGATGCATCTCATCTAATTCCAAAAGCAAACATGCCTGCGGACGCTGTTCGTCAAAATATGGACAATGGTTGGTCAATGCTTGTTGGCAAAAAATTAAAAGAGACTGTGGAAAATGCATGACGCAGCTTGCAGACAAGGTTGATGTTTTTCAAGCAATTGCTGACCCGACAAGACGTCATGTACTACAACTATTAGCATCAAGCGATAAACCGATAGCACTAATTGCTGACCACTTTACAATTAGTAGAACTGCTGTCGTCAAGCATCTACACGTTTTAGAACAAGCCGAGCTAGTATCCGCCCAAAAGAAAGGGCGAGAGAAAATTTACACTTTACACATGGATCGATTAAAAGAGATTGAAGACTGGCTACAATATTTTGACTTGTTTTGGGATAATAAATTGGCGCAGTTGCAACATATTATTGACAACGAATAGCGTAAAACATAAGCCGCAACAATATGCAAAATTGTTGCGGCTTACATGTTTTTATCTCATATAAAATAATCCACCATTTATAATTTCTATTTTAATTTTTGCATCATATTGTTCTTCTAATGCTTTTTTCTCAACCTCATAACACTCTGGCTTTTCCTCTATATCTTCATAAAAGTAGTCTAAAACGCGTTGGTCTCGTTGCCATCTCTTTTTAGCTTGTTCAGCCCATGTATGGTCATCCTGTTGAATAATTGCATCGATGGCTTTGTCCAAGCGTTGAAGTGCACGTTCTGGCTTAATAATATGCTGTACATAAAATGCATTTTCAGATTGCGTGCTATCCCAATCGATGCTAATTATTGCTTCATGGAAATTATTATTTATCGTTCCTGTCAGTAAGTTAATACCAAAAGAGTACAGCATTTCTTTCGTTCGATCGCAACAATACGACACTTTATAATTTACGCCTAACCACGGGGTAAGCAATACTTGCCCTGTCCCTGCATCCACTTTTTGAAACATTTGAACAAAAGCTCCTAGCTCTCTTGTTGCTTGAAATATTTGATTGAGCCTGGGTGAGCCAAAATGGACAACTTCCCCGATTACTTTTCCTGACATTGTATTTTGATCTGTAATAAAGGTAACTTGTGCAGGGTTTGGTTCGCCATTGGTTGCTTCTACATATTGCCAGTAAAAAGGGCGGTTCATTATTCTTTTATCCATAGCAATCGTTAATTGTACTGTTAAATAATGTTCATCCTCAAAGACCATATCACATTCATTTTCTAAGAAAAATTGCCGTAAATAATTATGAACTTGTTGTGAATACATGCCCCTCTCCCCTTACAATAACAATCTTTTATTTCATTCACTTAGGCTCCATTTCCAAATTTCATAAGCAACAATGAACTTCTACTATGAAAGCTTAGACGGTTTTTTTGAAATTGGTTAAAATGGCATCTAAGTCACCAACTACCTTTTCAAAAACATCGATTTTTGTATGAAGCAATGCCAAAATATCTATTTCAATCGTGTCTTCTACTGCAAGATTATAAATATGAACATCATGTTCTTGACCCAGACGATGCACACGACCTATGCGTTGTTCAAGCTTCATTGGATTCCAAGGCAAATCGTAGTTGATGACGTGATGGCAAAATTGAAGGTTAATCCCCTCTCCACCTGCCTCAGTTGCAATCAGCACTTGCGCTTTTTCCTTAAATACGTGTTTCATGTAATCCCGCTTGTTTTTATTAAACTTACCATTAAATAAAACACTCGTAATACCGTGTGAGTGTAAATACCACTGCAAGTAAATTTGTGTTGCACGATACTCTGTAAAAATAATGACTTTATCTTTTGCTTGTTCAATAATCTCAAGCGTTTTTTGGGCCTTTGAATTGACTTCTAACGCCATTACTTTGGCTAAAATTTCTTCTAACTCTTCACGTTCAGTACTGTTTTCAAGCATTTTAGATAATGTTAGTGCAGTTGCCTCTTTGCTGCTGCACATTTCCTTTTGCAACGTAATTAATGAAAAAGAGGCTGTAGATGTTAGCGTCCCAAGCAGCTGATACACTTCCATTTCCTCTGGGCTAAACTGAATTGGCACAATTTGAACACGTCTATTGGTCCACTCAATACCCGTGTCCTCTCTTCGATTTCTTACCATCACTTGATTGACTAATTCTTTTAAATAGTCATCATGCTGTAAATCGTGCTTGCTTGCAGAAAATGCAGACTGGAACGTTTCATAATTACCAAGATGACCTGGTTTTAGTAGCGAAATAAGATAATAAAGTTCAAAAACATCATTTTGAATAGGAGTTGCCGTTAGTAATAAGCAAAACTTCTTCTTTAATCCTTGTACGAAATCGTATATTTGGGTTTTATGATTTTTTAATTTATGCGCCTCGTCAATAATAATCATGTCATAATCTTGCGCATAAATAAGTTCTTTATGTGGGCTTTTTTTGGCGGTATCCATGCTCATAATAACAATATCGTAACGCTCAATTGGGCAATTTTTTTTATACGCCATTGCGGGAATGTGGAATTTTTGATTCAATTCTTCTATCCATTGGTTAATCAGAGATGCTGGTGCTAAAATTAAAGCCTTTTTTACAAGCCCTCGTATCAAATATTCCTTTAAAATAAGACCTGCTTCAATCGTTTTACCAAGTCCCACCTCGTCTGCTAGTATCGCTTTCCCATTCATACGTTCAATAACGGTTTGCGCTGCTTCTAATTGATGGGCAAGTGGTGTTAGTTTGGGCAAAAATTTAGGCGCTTGTAAACCAGTAAATTCCGGAATTAAATTCATTTTCACAATTTCATAGTTCATTTTGTACAAAGTCCAACTATGCCATTTTTCAGCATTATTTAGCCTATTTAAAAAGCCTTCTTGCCAATCGGACGACCTCTCCACTATCATGATCATCACCTCATGCTATTATTTCTAAATTAGGTTGTCCAAAAAAGAAAAAGCTATGACCATTATTTATAGGAATATCTCAGTAAGTAAGACGATCTTTTAATCGAATAAAACCAACCCTATTTTCTAGTTTTCGTAAAAAATACTATTTTCCTTTGATTTTTAGTTCTATTTTCAAATTTTTCGAAATAAATTTACATTTATAGGCTTATTTAATATTCTTAGTAGAAATAAGCACACAATATTGCACTAAGATTTTAGTAATTGCTTTGGAAGACGGTAATTTTTGCTAGAATAACAAAAATATAAATGTTGAGGAGAGGGTTCCATGTCAACTAATAGTCTTTATCAAAAAAATTATTTTAATCGTTTAGGTGAATTCGCTAACCTTTCACCTGAATCGTTTCATGCCTTTGTTAAATTCGATACACTCGCATTAAAGGAAGGGAAATTATCGGCTAAATTAAAAGAGTTAATCGCCATTGCTGTGGCTCATACGACAGGTTGTCCTTATTGCATTGAATTGCATATTACACAGGCTAAACAAAAAAATGCTTCAAAAGAAGAGGCTAGTGAGGCTATTATGATTGCTACCGCACTCAAGGCGGGTTCCGCTCTAGCCCACGGGGTCAATGCCTTAAACGCCTATGATGGCAATACGGATGAGGAACTATATAAAGAACAGTATTTTTTACGAATTAAAGAATTTTCTTCTCTACATTCTAGCGCCTTTAATGCTTTTATTGACTTTGATACAAAAGCAATGAAGGACGGGCTATTAACAGGATATGACAAAGAACTCATTGCTATCGCTGTTGCCCATACTACAGGCTGCCCTTATTGCATTTCTCTACATGTCCAAGCAGCAAAAAAATTAGGCGTTTCCAAAGAGGAAATTGCTGAGTCTATTATGGTTGCTACTGCATTAAAGGCTGGTTCTGCTTTAGCCCATGGTGTCAATGCCTTAAACGCCTTCGATCAAGTAGCCCTTCTAACGTAAAATATTTAGACTGTTTTGTTAAAAGAGCAAGGTGTTAGATTGACCGCAATCAATCTAACGCTTTTTTTTGCGGTAATCGTTATTATTCGCTAAGGTAACTCGCTTACAAATTCAATGTTTTTTATTAAATGTACGCTTTAAATACTTTTTGTTACACTATTGGAAAAAGAGGTTACTATGAAAAGAAAAAAAATCTTTATTCTACATGAAATTTACGGTGTAAATGATTTTATAAAAGATCAAGGACAAACATATAGTGATTCAAATACAAACGTAGAATGTATTTCTCTGTATTCCAACGGCAAAGTATTTTCATATAGTCAGGAAAAGGAAGCTTATCAATATTTCACGCAAGAAATCGGCTTTGATCGCCCACTTGAACGACTAACACTTCGTCTATTAGAAGCAAAAGTACAATATGATGAAGTGGTTTTAATCGGATTTAGCGTCGGTGCAACATTGGCATGGAGACTCTCTAACTTACCAATTCATCGTATTATTTGTATTTACGGCTCACGAATACGTCAATACTTAGACGTCCATCCTACATGTCCAACACTGGTCATTTTACCTAGTCATGAAAAAAGCTTTGATGTGAATGAATTGAAAAAGGAAATAGAGCGATTGCCGTTTGTACAAACTGCTCAATTAAGTGGGAAGCATGGCTTTATGGACTACAACAATTCAAACTATTGCAAAAATAGTTATTTACAGGCGCAATCTATCATTCATCATTTTTTACATAAGGAACAGCTATAAGGAGTGCTTAGCATGAACCAAAATAAATATATTGAAATCGAACCTTATATTGAATCAGGAAATATTATTTATCCAAGCTTTCAATTTCCACTGCAACCAGACTGTATTATTGGCATTTATACTGACGTTGCTAAAATCAAGCCATTAATGGAATGGTTTTTAAAACAACCTAATTGTTATACATGTTTGCGAGAAAGTGCTTTATATGAACGCCTGACAGTGATGGAGTATATTCAATTTTGTTTGAAGCTTTATACAATTCCCTTGCACAATAAAGACGAAATTTTAAAGCTTTTAACACTTACCGAACACAAAAACAAAAAAATCAATAAACTTCAAAACGGTGAAAAGCAACGTTTAAAACTGCTTCATACATATCTTAATTCAGCACAAATTCAAATAATCGAGGAACCATTTCAAAATCTAGATGAATTTTCAAAGCATAGCGTACAACAATTACTTGCCGCTCTACAAAAAAAAGAAAAAACCGTTATTTTACTGTCAAATAATTTGGAAGACTTAATTACTTCGAGTGGCGAAATATATAGATTAGATGCATTAGGTTTACATGCACTGGATGTAAAAGAGGATGAAATTGAAACAGTTTCCACACCAATCGACAATGCACCTATCCGCTTTGATAAAATCCCAACAAAGAAAAATGACAAAATTATTTTATTTAACCCACCAGAAATAGATTATATTGAAAGTGTGGAAGGCGTTGTGAGCGTATATGTTGCAAATGAAGCCTATCCTTGCACACTATCTCTTAATGACTTAGAACAGAAATTGACACCATTCGGCTTTTTTAGAAGCCATCGTTCTTATATCGTTAACCTCCAAAAGGTACGCGAAATCATTACTTGGACCCGCAATAGCTACAGTCTTGCGTTAAATAGCAATGAAAAAACAGTTGTCCCTTTGTCGAAAAATAAACTTGCGGATTTAAAAGAAATACTCGGAATATAGTAGATTTCCCAGGAAATAAACGACTCCTGTCAGCTAAATATTTCTCCATTGAAGGTCATTTTTCTGCCTTTCACCTGTAATTTAATGTCTACTTCTCCATCACACTGTAAAGTTAAGTTAACAACAACTACAGGAGGTTTACACATGGAGACAGTTATTGATGTACAACATTTAAATAAGGTGTTTAATAGGGAAACTGCCTTGCAGGATGTTTCTTTTACAATTAAAAAGGGTGAAATATTCGGTTTTCTTGGCCCAAGTGGCTCGGGCAAAACGACGACTATTAAAATTTTAACTGCACAAACAGAAAAAACTGCAGGTGACGTTTCATTATTTAATCGACCTGTCAGTGAAATGAAGAGCAGTCAAAATCGTCAACGCTTTGGCATTTTAACTGATAATAGTGGACTGTATACGCGACTTTCAATCGAGGAGAATTTATTACTCTATAGTAGTTTATATCAATTGCCCAATTCAGCAGTAAAGGAAGCATTAGATTTTGTGAACCTTTATGCAGAGCGTAAAAAGAAAATAAGTCAACTTTCTAAAGGGATGATACAGCGTGTGACATTAGCTCGTGCCATTATGCACAAACCTGAATTACTATTTTTAGACGAGCCAACTTCAGCACTTGACCCTGTTAATACACAACATATTTACAATGGCTTACGCAAATTAAATGAGCTCGGGACAACAATCTTTTTAACAACACATGATATGAGTGAAGCAGAAATACTGTGTGATCGAGTTGCCTTTTTACATCAAGGTAAAATACGTGCGATTGGTTCACCAAAGCAATTAAAAAAAGAATTTGGAGATGAAACTATTACGGTCGAATTAACAAATGGTCAATACGAGACGATTCAAAATGGCGAACAGGATGCACAAAAACTATACGATTGGATGCAATCGAATGCAGTTGCACGTCTATACACAAACGAGCCAACTTTAGGAGATATTTTTATGCAAATAACAGGGAGTGATTTAATATGAACATGTCATTTACACGTATTCAAGCAATTTTTATGAAAGACTACAAGGAATTTTCACGAAATTATGCAGTATCTGTTATGGTTTTTTTACCCCTTATATTAGCGTTTGCTTACAACAAGATTGGCACGAGCAGTATTGATGCATACTTTTTACCAATCAACTTAGTATTCGCAGTTGTCACTGCCTATGTACAATGTTGTTTAATTGCTGAAGAAAAAGAGAAAAATACGCTTCGAAATTTAATGCTATCCCCTGCTTCACTGGCAGATATTTTAATAGGAAAAAGCTTGTTCGTCTTTATAGTTACCGTTGTTGTAGTTAGTTTGGCTATTTTCCTTGTTGGTTATGAGCCTGCCAATCTTTTAATCCTAGCGATTGCCCTATTGCTCTCTACCGTATTCTATATTGCTTTAGGAACATTATGTGGATTATTTGCCAAAACGATTATGGAAGCATCCATCATCGTGATGCCCGTGATGTTTATTTTCTCCTTCGGACCGTTTGCCCTATCACTGGCTTCTGTCTACTCAATCTTAGAATTGGCGAAATGGCTACCAAGCTCCCAGCTAGTGCTATTAGCAGAAGCTTTAGAAGGTCCCTATACGATGATGGATTGTATTATTCCAATCGTTACGATTACCGTTTGGTCGTTGTTAACATGGGGAATCACAGGATTTATTTATAAGAAATTAAATTAGGTAGATTAAGTGCCAGGCACTCAAACAATTTAAGTGCCAGGCACCCAAACAATTTCACTTATTTAAAGTAATTGTTGTTCAAGTTGTTCGATTTCTTGTAATGTATCAGCATACCAAATACCAATAAATCGCGATGCTACTTTATTTTCAAAATAATCCCCATCATAAAAGGATAGTGGCAATAGAACACCCTGTTTAATACATTGCTCGATTGTTTGAAAAAATGATGCATTCTCCTCTACACCTTTTGATGCATAGGAAGCAAATTTATTAACCGGTTTGCCTAACGCTTCATGAAACATAAGCATAGATGTCGAGCCGTTTTGACGGAAGTTTAAATCAATCGCTTGCACATCTCCTGCTTCTGTTACGATTAAATCAAATCCCGCAACACCCACAAAGCCCTCTGCTACACCACGCTCCATTATATGGCGTCCTACTTCAATCACTTTTTCTGGTACTTTCTCTACAATAACATTTCCTTCGTATATGCCATTGTCATCTGTCATTTGTTTAGAAGCACCCAAATATTGTATACCAAGCGCTTCTGAATAGACGAACTGGCAACTATAATTATCCTTTGCTTGCAATAACTCTTCAATAATAATACTTTCTGTCCCATTCATTCGAAATTGACGTAAACCTTCTGTGAGCTCATCCTGATTCTGGCAAATAATAACGCCGTACCCACCAGAAGTGGGCGAATCATCTCCAGGCTTGAGTACAACAGGTGGCTTCCAATTTTTCATTGCATCCGATAATTTATACAGCTCAATGTTTAAACGGCTTGGCACGTATTTACTGTCAATTAAATGATCAATGTAAGCTTTCGTATTAAGCTCATTAAATTTTGCTGCATCCATCCAATAACAATTTCGATTCATATCCTCTGCGTCATGTAAATACTGACAAACAATCGTCTTCCCTTCCGCACACCATGCATCCAATTGTGCTAAATATTCTTCTTGCGTTTCATACGTATACGGTTGCTCTATCCAAGCTAAACCAGCTAAATCGTGTAGCTTTTTAGCTTTTGCTGTTTGTGTTGCACGGTGCACTAAAACGGGAATATCAGCAATGGCTACTTCCCTTGAGGTTAATGCATCTAGTTTATGACAATCATCCATCATCCATGGATTATCGCTATATGGTGTACGAGGTGTATAAACAGCATTGTCACCATATATTTGTCGCAATGTTAATTTTGGCTTCAACATACTAATCCCCCACTTTTCAAAAATAGATTTTAAATAATCTACCCTTGAATAACAAAAACCACACTTTTTTTGACAAAAACTAGATTATTAGACTACTAATCATCCATTTTTTTACTGATTTTTAATAAGTAAGAGGAAGCGCTACTGTGTTTTGAAGCTACTCCATTTCTAACAACATTTCTAACCGTGCCTTTACTTCTGGCCATTCTTGTAATGTAATACTATACATCACTGTGTGCCGTGTTGAGCCATCTTTACGAATCATATGATTGCGTAGAACCCCCTCTTTTGTAGCCCCTATACGTTCGATTGCCTTTTGTGAACGTATATTGTCATAATCTGTTTTAATTTGAACTCGTTGTAGACCAAGTACTTCAAAACAATAGGTAAGTAATAAATATTTACAATTCGTATTGACCGCAGTACGCCAAAATGAAGGAGTCAACCAAGTAGTCCCTATTTCTAACCGTTGATGCTTGCTATCAATATCCATAAAACGAGTTGAGCCTATAATTTGTCCTGATAACTTATCCACAATGACAAATGGATACTCCTTCATGAGGCTTTTGTTAGACAATGCATTTTCCACAAAGTTATGCACATCACTTTTATCCTCAATCGTTGTGGACATATACGACCAAATCTCTGGATAACTGCCTGCAACCAATAGCGCTTGACTATCCTCTCTCACTAAAGGTCTTAATAATACAACGTTATTTTCTAACATGTTAAATTTCATTGTCCTTCACTCCTTTTTTCATTATTAAACAGGATTTTTGATATGATGAATATAACCAATTTTCAAAATTTCAACCATACCAAGGAGCTGTGAAATGAAATGGAACTAGCTATCTCCTTTATCGGAAATAAGCCTAAATATGCACAGATTTATGAAAACATAAAACATGCTATTCTTTCGAAAAAGCTTCTAGCCCATGAACAATTGCCTTCCAAACGAATTCTTGCGACAACATTATATGTTAGCGTTCATACAATAAAAGAAGCCTATGAGCAACTGCTTGCAGAAGGTTATATTTATAGTAAAGAGCGCTCAGGCTACTACATTGCGCAATTGGAGTTTGAATGGCTCCAACCATTACAAACAGAAAAATCGGCTCCTTTGCCTATGACCGAACAATCAGTAACCTATGATTTTAGTAATGGTCATGTGGATAAAGACGCGTTCCCCTTCTCCATTTTCCATAAGTTAATGAAACAGCATTTTACTATTAACAGTTTATCAACAAGCCCTTGGCAGGGAGAAACAGCTTTACGACAGGAAATTGCCAAGTATGTTGGACGCTCCAGAGGTATTCATTGTGAAGCATCACAAGTATTTATCTATAGTGGGACACAAAGCCAACTGCAAGCATTATGTCATTACTTTGGCCCACAAACGCATGTTGGCTTAGAGGAACCTGGGTTTAAACGTGTAAGGGCTACGTTACAGCAATGTGGTTTACCCATCTATCCAATTGCTGTGGATAACTTAGGTGTAACGATACCCCAACAGACTATTCACATGTTATACACAACCCCAGCTCACCAGTTTCCACTGGGGATGGTTATGTCGGCTGAACGACGGGCAGCACTGTTACACTGGGCGAACTTAAACGAGGCATTTATTATAGAGGATGATTACGATGGGGAATTTCGTTATAAGGGACTTCCAATCCCCTCTCTAGCAAATATGGATCAACTACAGCGGGTCATTTATTTTGGGACATTTTCTAAAACACTACTGCCGTCTCTTCGGATTAGTTATATGATTTTGCCTAAATCGCTCATTGCATCATTTTCTAGTTTTTATCAGGAACAAAAGTCCGTTGTGTCAAAAGTAGACCAGCTTGTACTAGCGGATTTTCTTGGACAAGGGCTATTTGACAAACATTTAGCCAAAATGCGTACGATTTATCGAAAAAAACAGCAAACACTACTAGCAGCTATTGCTAATCATTTCTCCAATGAATTTATAGTTATAGGCGAACATGCTGGTCTACATATTATTGTAAAACTACCAAAAAGATTATCGGAACAAGATGCTCTTCATCTTGCTCATACAGTAGGCGTTAATGTTTATCCTTGTTCAACTTCATTTCAATCCCCTGCTGAACATGCGATGATAATTATTGGCTATGGAGGATTGTCACTAGAACAAATTGAAGAAGGTATTTCCTTACTTGCTTCTGTATGGCATGCCTCTTAATCTATATTCATTAATGTTTATGCATGTACTTGAAACTTTTTAAACTAGATTACGTATTCTAACTAAATGCATTCACAAGGGGAGTAGGTAAATGGAGAATCGAGAGCAATTAATCAGCTATTTACAAGAAATTGAAGCGTGGGAGAAAGACCAAAAAGGACTATGGTTTTGGGAGAAATTAGGGCGCATTCCATTTAAAATTTTAGATAAGATGACCCCTGCCTTTATTCAACAAAAACTAGCTTTACTTGTTGATGAGCTAGGAAGTTATATTCAATCCGGTGGGAAATATTTAATTAATGAACAAATGATGATTCAAAAAATCCGTAACCAGTCTTCAAATCCTAATATATTTGCAATTTCTGATATCGGGAATATTCCTTTAGAGGAGATGATCACTCTTAGTGACAAGCTTCAAAAAGAACGCGTAAAATTAGCAACCGTACAAGGTGCTTCGACTGGTTTTGGTGGTATTTTCACATTGGCGATTGATATTCCTTTTATATTAGGTATGGCTTTAAAAACATTGCAAGAAATAGCCATTATTCATGGCTACGATCCGAATGATAAAATGGAACGTATTTTCATTGTGAAATGTCTACAATTTACATCAGCGGATATTGTGGGTAAAGAAGCTATTTTAGAAGAGCTGTCCTCTATGCACGACAGCAAGAACGCATCAGAAACGATGATTTCACAGCTTCAAGGTTGGCAGGAAGTATTTTTCACGTACCGCGATCAAATGGGCTGGAAAAAGCTTTTCCAAATGGTACCGATTGCGGGCATGATTTTCGGAGCATACGCTAATAAAGGCATGATGCAAGATGTTGCGGAGACAGGCATCATGCTATATCGAAAAAGAAGAATATACGAAAAACTAAATTAGTGCCAGTCACTCAAACAATTCTCACACAATTTAGCAAGAGCCAAGGAAAGGCTCTTGCGGTGCCAGTCACCCAAACAATTCTTACACAATTTTAATTAGGATTTTTCCTTGATGTTGACGGCTCTCCATAAAGGCATGTGCCTTTTCCATATCCTCTAAAGCAAACTCTGCTGCTATAGGCACTTGGAAACTTTCATTCTGTAATAAAGAAAATATTTCTGGAGCTACATGTTGCAATAATTCCGGCTTTAAAGCACGCGTCGTTCCTAAGCTAAAGCCTTTTACATTACGGCAACTACTATGTAAGTCAGATGTTTTTATTTGACCTGCCTGACCGCTACTGTTACCAAATTGCACAAGAGTACCGTATGGAGCTAAGCAATGAAAACTTTCTTCGGTAATGGCTCCTGCAATCGAATCAAAGACAACATCGACACCAAGACCATCTGTATAGTCATTTACTTTGGCACTAAAGTTCTCATATGTCAGAACATGATGTGCACCTAACTCATAGGCAATGGCTGCTTTTTCTTTAGTGCTAACAGTACCTATTATTTTCTTCACTCCACGCCTTTTTGCCATTTGAATAAGCATCGTTCCTACTCCACCTGATGCAGCATGAATTAAAATACTATCGTCTGTACCTAGTTGTGTAATTTGATGTGTTAACATATAAGATAAAAATAAAACAGTTGGTATAGCAGCTATCTTTTTAAGAGGTACGTCATTCGGAATGTGGAACACTAGCTGTTCATTTGCGACAACATATTGTGCATATGCACCATTTTTAGGAAAAGCAATCACTTGGTCTCCTTTTTGAAAACCACTGCTATCATCAAAAACCTCTTCTATAACACCCGCAACATCTAATCCAAGGATCATTGGAAAATTCGCTTTCGCTTTATTGCCCGTTCTGTTTTTGATATCCGCAAAATTAACACTTGTATAGGACGCCCGTATGAGCACTTCCCCTTTGGAAATCGCTGGTTTTGGACAATCCACAAGTGTTAATACGGAAGGTGGTCCAAAAGCATTTATTGTAACAGCCTTCATCATTATCCCCCTTTCTGTTATAGTAAAATTATAACTAACTTTACATAAAAAAGTTACCATTTTTCAAACCGATAGGAGGATTGATGATGATAAAACCTAGAAAAGATACCTACAATGGCATTGACTGCAATTTCTTTGATATGAATAGTGACAAAATTTGTTTTATGTTCTCTGGTACAGGCTACAACTATGACAAACCCTTACTACATTACGCTACTTCATTGATGCTTGACTTCGACTATGATATTGTCCAAGTATGTTATACATTTGAACAACAATTGTTCCACAAGCCGCCAAACGTTATATCTGAAAAAGTTTTTAATACTGTCGATTCTATCGTGACCTATTATTTACAAACAAAAACTTACCAAAAAGTTGTTTACCTTGGAAAATCGCTAGGAACTATGCCAATTATTGATTTTTATATGCAACAGGAGACCGTTTTACCTTCCCACTATATACTGTTTACACCACTGCTATCCTTGGAACATACTATGCAAAATTTAATCCATCGACATTCCTTTTTAGCTATAGGAACAGCTGACCCTCACTTTACAGTGGAAAGACTTAACCAACTAACTTCTCATCAGCTTGCTATTGTAGAAAATGCAAACCATTCACTTGAAATAGCAAACAATACACTAGAGTCGATTAATACCTGTCACACTATACTCACCGAGCTTAAAATTTTTCTTCAAAACAGTAGTTCTTTCTAAAAAGCTCAAGATACAGAAAACCCTAAGAACGGTCATGAATAAATGCCGTTAAAGCAATATTAAGATTGCAGTGTTAAAACACCATCTTCCATGCGGTACACTCGGTCACAGTAAGTTAACATACGCTCATCATGCGTTACCATGATAGCCGCCTTTTTACGCTTTTTAACCTCAGTAGAAATTAGCTGCACGACTTCGAAAGCACGCTTAGAATCTAAACTAGCTGTTGGTTCATCTGCTAAAATCACACTTGAATCATTCATAAATGCTCGGGCTATTGCGACACGCTGACGCTCTCCCCCAGATAGCTCATTTGGGAATTTTTCAAGCTTTTTTTCTAGTCCTAAATCTGCCAACAATTGCTTTGCAAACTGCTGATCAGCACTTGATACTTTACCTGCCATTTTTTTTACTAGCAGTAGTTGATCTAGTACATTTAAATAAGGAATTAAGTTAGATGTTTGTAAAATAAACCCTATTTCATTTAGACGGAATTTAGCAAGTTCTTTCTCCTTTAGCGTCTCAATTTTTTTACCATTGACGATGACACTACCTGAAGAGGGCTGTAACAAGGCTCCAACTGCCGATAATAATGTACTTTTTCCTGAACCCGATGGACCAATAATGGCTACTATTTCACCTGCATCTACTTCCATTGACACATTGTTAAGAGCTGTAATTGTTGAACTGCCTTCGTCATAGGTTTTTGTCATATTTCTTACTTCTAAACGTTTCATCTACTCCACTCTCCCTAATGCTGTTAATGGATCTACTTTAGATACTTGGCGAACACATACAAATGAACTTAACACACTAATTAGTAAAAGTGCGAAACCGTAAAGTACAACAAGCGTAGGGTCTAAATTAAAAGGCATGTCTTCCGGAAAAACTAGTGCTGTTAAATACGTAAGCACTACGCCTACTAAAATACCTACTAAAGAAATGATAAACACTTGGGAAACAATTGCCTTTGTTATAAAACTATTTTTTGCGCCAATGGCTTTCATTACACCAAATTGTTGCGTCTTTTGAATCGTTAAAACATAAAAGAAGACCGCAATGACAAACGCAGAAATGGCAACGAGAAACACTAACATCATGACAATTGTCCCGTTCTCTTCCATATATCCTGGCATTCCATTAATTGCCTGACTTTTCGTTGCGGTTTCGATGCCCCCGATTTTTTCACTAAAATTCTCTGCATCTAAGTTAGGTGCCTGTAGCGCTATCGCATTTACTACATCATCAATGCCGTTATTGGCACCTGGTGCAGCAAATTGATAGGCTCTCCATTGTTCTACTGTGCTAAATAATACTGGTAAATGGTTATATGTTTCGTTTTCAACAAAGCCGACAATTTTTAATACAATTGTGGAACTGTCCACTTTGATTTCATCACCAATTGCATAGCCTTTGTCTTGTAACGTTTTATTGGCTAAAACACCATTTTGAATATTTTTATCTAACTTCTTACCTTCTATTACTTTGGGTTCGATAAACGACCCAGGTTCAATTCCTAGAAGTGCAATATCTGTTTTTTCATCAATACCCTTCTTAGAAACAGCCGCCATTGCAGAGCCAAATAGTGCACTATCTTCTACTTCACTTTGTGCATCAATCTTTTCTTTTAAAGATGCGGAAATTAAAGATTTACTAAATTTTGAACCTGAACCCTCCTCGTATACTACATAATGAGCATCTAGATTTTTGATAGAAGCTGCACTTAATGTCGAAAGTCCATTTCCAAGCCCTGACAAAATAAACGTTAACCATGCTATTAACACAATAATCATTGTAATCATTGAGTAGCGTAACTTTGCATGTTTAATTTCTTTTAAAGCTAAAAACATCGATTGTTTCCTCCTAGTATTTTTAAAAGTTACACATGTGTCACTTTTAAATAAAAAAGTACACATACGCAACTAGTATTATACTCATTAGTTACACATGTGTCACTTATTTTTACCTCTCACACCGTTTAAAATTAATAGTTTCGTAAAGTTAAAAAACTGTACTTCATCCATTTGACTATGATTTGGAATATTAATACTCTGAAAAATAAATCCAAGGACAAGATCATTAGGAATATCAGCATCCACAAACCCTTCTTTTTTTCCTTGTTGGACGATACGCATTAAAGGTCCATACATATTAAAATGCATCGCTGACAGCTTTTCTTTTTTTTCTTGCATGTGAGGTTTATTAGTTGTTGGAATAATTTCAGCAATACCTAATAGTAAATGTAAATCCTTTGAACGAAAAATACTATGCAATAACTCGTCTAATTGGTCAAGATAAGATAACTCCGCAGGAATTGATAATAAATCTTTTACACTTTTATCCATCTCATGTAACATAAAATCCATCAGTAGTTCATCTTTATTTGTATAGTATTTATAAATGGCAGCTCTTGAAACTTCTAATGATTCAGCTAGTCGAGCAATCGTAAATCCTTCATAGCCAACAGCTAATACCAATTTTTTCGATTCCAAGAATAAATCGAGCGTACTAAACTTACGATCACGGCCCATATATTCCTCACTCCCTACACGAATTGTTGGATACTTTTAGCATACGCTACAATTAAATAGTTCACAATAATTACGGTACTTTCTATTAGTGAAATAAACACTAGAAAATAACTGCACAAAACTAAAACACCCCGTTAAATGTTAGTTTTCACATTAACATCCACGGGGCATTTTATTTAGTTATGATTAAAAATTAATATGCTAAGCCGAATAATGCTTTAATGTGTGTCAGATAGCGAATGTTAGACGCTTCTTTCATAAGTGTTGCAGGTAGACCTTTAAGTTGTGTGTTGCTAGCTCCAATTGTTGCAACTGCATCTTTACGTCCTAGGCTGGCAAGTGTACCAGAGTTAACTGCAGAGAATGTTTTCATCTCTTGGTTTTTGTATTGTGCAAATAAATTGTATCCTGCACATTCACCCATTTGCCAAGCAACTTGTGCAGTTGGCGCATAAAGTGGACGTCCGCCGTCAGCTGGTAATGCCACAGAAGCATCTCCGATTACAAATACATCTTCGTGTGATGTAGATTGTAGGAATTCGTTGATTGTTGCTTTGCCACGGTCAGCTGCAAGGCCTGATTCAGCAACGATTGGAAGTGCAGCTACACCACCAGTCCAGATGAATGTATTAGCAACGATTGACTCACGATCTTTAAGTGAAATAACGTTACCATCAACGCCTGTTACTGGCGTACCTGTGATAAATTCTACACCACGTTTTGTTAAGCTTTCCGTTGCACGTTCAATTAGTACATCTGGAAGTACTGGTAAGATTTTAGGACCAGCTTCAACTAGCTTAATTTTAAGATCAGCAAAGTTTACACCGTGTTGTGCAGCGATTTTTGGGAAGTTGTCCACGATTTCACCAACAAGCTCAACACCTGTTAAACCGCCACCGCCGATAACGATTGTTGCATCTGCTTCGTCTTTAGATTGTGCATATGCTTTAATACGATCTTCAATGTGACGGTTAATTTTGTTTGCATCGTTAACAGATTTAAGTACCATTGAATTTTCTTCTAATCCTGGGATACCGAAGAAACCAGTTTGGCTACCTAAAGAAACAACTAATGTATCGTAAGATAAAGTGTAACCAGTATCTAGGTCAACCTTTTTAGTATCTACATTAAATTTCGTTACTTTAGCGATTTGTAAATCAATATCTAAACCTTTAAAGATTTTTTTAAGCGGTAGCGCTACTGCACCTTCTGCAATAGTACCACCAGCTAAACGGTGAAGTTCAGTGATGATTTGGTGCGTTGGGAATTGGTTTACTACTGTAATTTTAGCTTCATCAGCTGATAAATACTTACGTGCTGTTAATGCAGTTAATACACCTGCGTAACCAGCACCTAAGATGACGATTTCTTTTGACATGATTAATTAATCCTCCGTCCTTACGAATTGAATATATCTCGAACTTTATTTTGATTTACGTTCAGCGTTAACTTGTAAAAATGCATTAACAAAACGGAAAACATTTTGAACTTGTGGGTCTTTTATCATTTTCACAAGACCAAATAAACCGATGACTTCTTGGCTTTCAGAAGCGCGATCTTTTGCCTCAATAGCTGTTGCTGCAAGTTGTTTAGCTGATCCTACTACTGGTCCAGCCATTTCTGTTACAGCACCAACAGTATCGCTTTTTAATACGTCGTCTGTTGCAACTGCTTGTGCAAACTCATATGATTTAGTTAATAACGTCATCATTTCAGTTAGCTTTGGTAATTGTTCAACTAAAGTTGTTAGAGATTCTTGCACCTCAGGCTTTAATAGTTGGTCTAGTACATCTAATTGTTCTTGACTCACAGTTAATTGTTCAGACTGTGCTTGGTTATTCGTTTCTGACATTTTGAACTCTCCTTTGCCGTCACTAATACTATTTTTTATATTGCCTCCATGTAAAAAAGACCATTAAGCGATCTTCTTAACAGTCGTTACAGCGGGTATCTTACATTCACCAGTCACAAGGGCTGGAAAGCGAATTTCATGATTTGTTACATATTCTCCATTTTGCACAAAGCGCATCACAATTCCATCCTTATCTTATCTTGGTGACATTACAACATCCATTATAAGACTGTTTGCGCATTATTTCAATCAACTATGGCACAATCTTTGAAAAATAGTTTAATAGTAAACTAATTTTAGCGGTCTGCACTCTTTTTCTTCTTTTTTTGGAAGAAAAATCAATTTTACTCATGCAATTTAACAACTCAAATGCCATAAATTATGTTATTAGCTACAATTTTTCTCACTTTTCGATGGATAACCAAAAGAAAGCAATAATTTCTTTTGACGCCAAAGATACTGTGTCAAAAAGCCTTTTTCCTTCACCATCTTTAAAGTAGCCCACTGACATTAGCGCCATAAACGTATGGGCAAAAAATTCTGCATTTCCTTTGCGAATTGTCCCTTTGTCCATTTCACTTTGCATCGCTCGCTCAATCGTTTTATACATCTCATTTTCTGCAGCATGTACTTCTTTCAATTGTGTTTGTGATAAATTGATGGTCGCCTCTCGCATAAAGTTCTTCATATCAATATCAACAGTTGCTGATAAATGGACTTCAATGAGTTGCTCTAATCGGTCTTTAAAAGGAATCGGTTGCTCTAAAATTCGTTCAATATGATGTCTAATTCTATGCATCATTTCAACTAAGGCCGATGTATATAAATCCCCTTTAGTTGGGTAGTAGTAATAGATAGTGGCTTTTGTAACATTACAGGCTTTGGCAACATCATCCATGGACACGTTTTTGTAGCCATCCTTAATAAACAGCATTGTCGCTGTTTCTAAGACAATATCTTTTGTAGGTTTAGCCTTGTCATCATGGCGAGGTCTTCCTAGAACACGCGGTGATTGTTTCAACAAGATCGCCTCCTTATAATGTGTAGTACTAAACATATTATAACATATCAATACTTCTGTATTGATTAATTAACCTTCTAGTATATATAATTAGTGTACATTACATGAAACGGAGGTTTTCCAATGAAAAAACATCCACTTGAGCAATGGGGCTCAATGGTATCCAGTAAAAAAGGGCGTTTTCTTGCACTTGGATGCTGGGTATTACTTGTTCTCGTCCTTTCGTTTGCTTGGCCGCAAATTAATAGCATCGAAAGTGAAACGGGTAAAAACTTGCCTGACACCGAAATGTCCGAGCAAGCAGCAGCCATTATTACTGAAGAATTCCCAAATGATGCAGGTACACCTTTATTACTCGTTTGGCATAGAGAAAGCGGCCTAACACCAGCTGATTTTGGAGCTATCCAAAAGGTTTATGCAGAGCTAAATCGCAACCCTTTAGAGCATCAAACATTAGTTCCACCATATGATAAAATGCCACCACAGGCTTTATCAGCATCTGCATCTGACAACGGTTCTACAATTGTCACACCTGTTTTCTTTGAAAAAGATGTTGCCACAGATGTTTTACAAGAAAGTCTAGATACATTATCAAAAACAATGGATTCAAACAATGTTCAACTGGATCAAGATTTATCAAGCGACGCACTACATGTTCGCTATTCTGGACCAGTCGGTATTGCAACGGATGCTGTTAGCTTATTTTCACAAGCTGATGTAAAACTAATGATAGCAACTGTCCTGCTTGTATTAGTGTTATTGATTCTAATTTATCGTTCGCCATTACTTGCCATTATTCCTTTAATTGTTGTAGGGCTTGCCTATGGTGTTATTAGTCCAACACTCGGTTTCTTTGCAGAGCAAGGATGGATTGACAAAGACTCGCAAGCTGTTTCCATTATGACGGTTTTATTATTTGGCGCTGGTACGGACTATTGCTTATTTTTAATTTCAAAATACCGTGAAATTTTACTTGACGTTGAAGATAAAGCGACAGCGATGAAGCTCGCTGTGAAAGAATCGGGTGGCGCTATTATGATGAGTGCCCTTACCGTTGTTATTGGTTTAGCTACACTTAGTCTTGCCCATTATGGCTCCTTCCAACGCTTCGCAGTGCCATTTAGCTTTGGCGTATTGATAATGGGCATTGCTGCACTAGTTGTATTGCCAGCAATTCTTGTCGTTATAGGGCGAGTAGCCTTTTTCCCATTCACGCCACGTACAGAAGAAATGGCAAAAGCAAAGGGCAAAAAACAGCATAAACCTTCCCATAAAGTGAGTCATAAAATTGGACATTTTGTAACGCATAAGCCATGGATTGTTATTGCAGTCACTGTCTTGCTCCTTGGTGGCTTAGCGGCCTTTGTACCACGCATTCAATATACTTTCGACTTATTATCTTCTTTCCCAGAAGATATGCCATCACGTGAAGGCTTTACTTTAATAGAAGAGAATTTTTCACCTGGCGAACTGGCACCTGTTCAGCTAGTAATTGATACGCAAGGCTCGGATGTTAATTTACAACAACAGCTTACAAAAATTCCATATATCGATAATGTGTCTGATGTACAAATTGGTACGAAAAATAATTCGATACAATTGTATGAATTATCATTGAATGCCAATCCATATGCACAAGAGTCTTTAGAGCATATCCCTGAATTAAAGGCTGAAGTTGTTAAGCTTCTTAAAGATTCTGGTTTAAAAGATGCTGACTCACACGTATGGCTTGGTGGCGAAACAGCAAGCCAATATGATACAAAGCAAATTACCGAGCGCGATGAATCTGTTATCATGCCGACAATGATTGCTTTAATCGCATTATTATTATTTGTTTATTTACGTTCAGTAACAGCAACTGTTTATCTGCTTGCTACAGTAATTATTTCTTACTTTGGTGCGCTTGGCGCTGGCTGGCTTATTTTGCATCATGTCATGGGTGCAGAGGCAATTTCAGGCTCTATCCCGTTATATGCCTTTGTATTTTTAGTGGCACTTGGTGAGGATTATAATATTTTCATGATTTCAGAGATTTGGAAGAAACGAAAAACGAAGGACCATTTAACAGCAGTAGAGGAAGGCGTTGTGCATACAGGTAGTGTTATTACATCTGCCGGACTCATTTTAGCAGGTACGTTCGCAGTGCTTGCTACATTACCAATTCAAGTCCTTGTACAGTTCGGTGTTGTAACGGCTATCGGTATATTACTAGATACGTTTATCGTACGACCTTTACTTGTACCAGCCATTACTACGGTGCTTGGCAAATATGCATTCTGGCCAGGAGCACTCTTTAAAAAAGGTCATTAAATGGTGACAGGCACTCAAACAATTTAGCATTTAACAATACACAATAATAAAAATCCCACCGACAGTTTGAGCGGTGGGATTTCTTTGTCTATCTTATGAATTTGTTGGTTTTTTTAAATCCATTGTAGCTGCCGCACTTTCAACTTTTACACGTTTTAAGAAGAACGCTAGTATTAGTGCTAGAACCGTCACAAAAGCAGCGATTAAGAAAGAATGTGTAATGCCATCTAGTAAAGCTGTTTGCATAATTTGCTCTTGCATTTGTTGCATTTGCTCCGCTGTTGGTGTAGCACCAGATTGAGCTGCATGTGCTTTGGCCTCTGCAATTAAATCTTCTGCTGTTGATTTTGTACGGTTATTCATAAATGTAACTAATACCGCACTACCAATAGCTCCAGCTACTTGTTGCAAAGTATTATTAATTGCTGTACCATGTGGATTCATCATCTGTGGTAATTGGTTTAAACCATTTGTCATAATTGGCATCATAACCATCGACATACCAAACATCCGAATTGTATACATCGATACGATAAATGTATAGCTAGAATCCATCGCTAATTTTGTTAAGCCGAAAGTAGCTATTGTTGTTATTGTTAGACCGATTATCGCTAATATACGCGGTCCAAATTTATCGAAAAGTTTACCAGTAATCGGAGACATAATCCCCATTGCAAGTGCACCAGGAAGCATCATTAAACCTGCTTCGAATGGTTCAATCCCACGAATTGATTGGACATACGCAGGTGTTAAAATCATCCCCGAGAACATCGCCATTGAAACGATTACGGAAATCGCAGAACTTAATGCAAACATAGGATATTTGTAAATACGTAATTCTAGTAAAGGCTGTTCCATACGTAATTGCTTAAAGATAAAAATAATTAAAGCAACAAAGCCAACTACAATCGTACCGTATACCCAAGGACTCGACCATCCTTTGTCACCTGCCGTACTGAAACCGTATAAAATTCCACCAAACGCTACTGTCGATAATAATACAGAAGGAACATCTAAGTGTACTTCACGTGTTTCCATGACATTGTCTAATTTCCAAATACCAAATAGTAGACTAATAATGGCAAATGGTATAATCATTTGGAACAACATACGCCAATCATGATGTTCAACGATATAACCAGATAATGTCGGACCTATTGCTGGTGCAGCAATCATAACTAAACCGAAAATACCCATTGCCGCTCCACGTTTTTCTTTTGGGAAGCTAGTTAGCATGACGTTCATTAATAATGGTGACATACTAGCAGCCCCTGCCGCTTGCACCATACGACCTGCAAGTAACATGCCAAAGTTTGGAGCAAAGCCAGCCATAATTGTACCTATCGTAAAGATAGACATCGCCGTAATAAATAAATGTCTATTTTTAAAGCGCGTCACAAAGAATGCTGATGCAGGTACTAAAATACCGCTGACCAGCATATATCCAGTTGCAAGCCATTGTACCTTTGCATACGTAATACCAAAATCTTTCATGATTGTTGGCAACGCAACATTTAACAATGTGTTGTTAAGAAAAGCAACAAAAGCACCCACGAACAAAATAGCAATCATGCCATAAGGGGGCTTTTTCATTGTTAAGTCATTATTCATTTATATCCCTCTATTCTCTCTTGTTGTTTACGATAAAACTTATTTTATACTCGCAGTCTACTTTTTTCAAGAATTAAGATTAAAAAATTTCAAAACGTTGATATAACAGCGTTTACATTGTAGAATACTAGTATAATAACTTTAAAAAGGTGAGGTCATGAATAAAAGAAAAAGACAAATAATTACTGCAGCTCGGGAACTTTTTATAGAAAAAGGATTTTTAGATACGTCCATTAACGATATTATTAGTGCGGCCAAAGTTTCAAAGGGCACTTTTTATAATCATTTTGTTTCTAAAAATGAATGTTTGATTGCCATATTGGATGAGGGGCGCGAGGAGGCTAGTAATCGTCGACACGAGCTTCTTTATGGAAAGGATCCCACTGATTTAGAAATATTAACACAGCAAGTGGCTGTGTTGATGCATGTCAATCGCGAGCATAACCTCGTACAAATTTTCGAGTCGATTTTCCATTCACGGGATAGTGAACTTAAAAAAATCCTTTTGAATTATCACTTACAAGAATTAGAGTGGCTTGCCAATCGACTTGTACAGGTTTTTGGTGAAGAAATTAGACCGATGAGCTATGAATGTGCCGTACAAACATTGGGGATGGTGAACCTGTCCTTACGTGCAGTCCTAATAGCGGACTACAAATATATAAATCGCGAAGCCATTGTACGGGTAGCATTGCGCAATATAAGTGTCATTATACCTACTATGCTTGAATCCAATGAAGTCCTTATAAGCGCTGAAATGTTTAACGCGATACAAAACGTAATTAATTATCAACAAGTAAGTAAAGATGTCGTCATTGACCAATTAGCAGGCTTTACTAAAGGGCTGTCAGAGCATGACACGCTTGAAGGTTTTGAATATGCAACATTTCTTTTAGAGGAATTGCAGCAACAAAAACCAAAACTCTTTATTATTGAATCCTTGCTCACCCCTTTCAGAAAAGCATTCGTTGGAACGGAACATGCTGCTGAAGCACGCGATATTGCCAATAGTTTATGGCGCTATGTAAAAATGCAACAACCATCAGAGCAATGTAAAAGATAATCAAAACCCCCGATTAGCATGCTAATCGGGGGTTTTAGTGGTGCCAGTCACCCAAACAATTTTAACGATTTACTTTACGGTCTTTCGGGCCTACCCAGAAGCCAATTATAATACTTAAAGCAACCACTAGAAACGGTGCATAAAAAATAATAAATTGATTCACTGTAAAACCTCCTATACGTGGTGATTCCGTTTACCACAAGCATAATCACGATCAAATACAAACCATTTCATCACTAAATAAAGTGAAGGTATGAGTAAAACAAGACCACCAATAAAGGCAATGACCAATGCTATCGCCATCGATTCATTTGTAAAACTATCATGAACCGATAAATATGGGTACAACAAGTAAGGATAATGAGAAATACCATAGCCGAAAAAGGCGAAGCCAAACTGCACGACCAATAATATAACGGCCAGCCCATATTTTTTCTTAGCACCTAAAAGAATTAGAGTCATGATAAAAAGAGCACCTGACATGGCGAATAGCCACCATAAATTCAGCATATTTTCATAATGCGCAGGATTGTGTCCCTTTAATTCCACCATAATCCCGATAACACTTGCAACAAGTGGAATTGACCAGCCAAGTGCATATTTTCTCATTAAATCGGAAGCGTGTTCATCGTTCGCTCTTTTACCGTACCAAGTTAAAAATACTGCGGAAATATACAGAACCGCTACAACACTTAACAACACGATTGACCAAGTTAATGGACTAGTAAAAAGTTTCGCAATTTCCAAATGAGGCTGATCCTTTACCATTGTTACGAATCCACCCTCGGAAATCGTTAATACAATGGAAAGTGATGCTGGGATAAATAAACCAGTGACACCGTACATTAGCTTATAGCCAATATGTCCACTTTTTGCACTATAAGATTCAAATGCATAATAACTGCCCCGAATTGCAATTAAAATTAGAGAAATACTTACGGGTACTAGCAAAATTGTTCCATAATAGTAAGCTGATTGCGGAAAGAAACCAACAATACCTACAAAGAAAAAAACTAAGAAAACATTCGTAATTTCCCACACTGGTGATAAATAGCGTTTTATCACTTGTGATAAAATATGATCTTTCCCAATCATGACACTATAGGCGTTAAAAAAGCCTGCCCCAAAGTCAATAGATGCAACGATGACATAACCAAAGAGAAATAACCATAGTACAGAAATGCCCAAAACTTCTAAGCTCATGGTTCTTCACAACCTTCAACTAATTTATGTTCTGCAAGTTCACGTTCAATTGGATTGTCACGGAACATCCGAATAAGCGCTATGATACTACCAATTGCTAAAACGATATATAAGCCCGCAAATAGAATTAACATCGTATCTACTTGCCCACTCGTAGTCGCACCTTCCGATGTTTTCATGTACCCTCTTAAAATCCATGGTTGTCGCCCTACTTCTGCTAACCACCAGCCCGCTTCTATTGCAATAAGTGCAAGTGGACCACCTGCAACAATTACTCTTTTAAATAGTTTAGACGAAACAAATTGCCAATTTCGCCATTTACCAAGAACATAAACAGCTGCCACTACAATTAATAACGTGCCAATCATCACCATTACATCGAATAAATAGTGAATATAAAGTGGTGGTTGTTCATCTTTCGGAAATTGATCAAGCCCTGTTACTTCTGCAAACGGATTATTATGCGCTAATACACTTAAAGCATAAGGTATTTTAATAGCGTATTTTATGTCTTCTCCATCCAATACACCAAATAAAACAAGGGAAGCGTCTTCTTCCGTTTCAAAATGCCATTCTGCTGCTGCTAATTTTTCAGGTTGATATTCCGCTAAATATTTGCCTGAAAAGTCTCCTACTACAAGTGCTGCCAGTGAAAAGACTAACCCTAATTTCATTAGTAAATACAGCGCTTTTTTATGATATACGTGCGCAGACCCTCGTAGCATGCGATAGGCAGCAATGGAAGCTAATAAAAAAGCTGCCGTCATATAAGATGTTACTAAAACGTGCGCTACCTTTGTCGGCATTGCCGGATTAAACATGGCTAGTACGGGCTGAATATTGATTAGCTCTCCATCCACAATATCAAATCCTTGTGGTGCATTCATAAAGGCATTCACGATTGTAATAAATACTGCTGACATAGAAGCACCAATGGCTACTGGTACTAATAATAGTAAATGTCTCTTCGGATTTTTGAAGCGATCCCATGTATACAAATACAACCCTAAAAAAATGGCTTCAACGAAAAACGCGAACGTTTCCATAAATAGTGGTAGAGCGATAATTTGACCAGCTAATTCCATAAAGTTTGGCCATAATAAAGAAAGTTGCAAGCCAATTGCAGTTCCTGTCACAACGCCAATTGCTACTGTAATAACAAATCCCCGTGCCCAACGTCGAGCGAGTAATAAATAATGCTCGTCTTTATTTTTAATCCCAACCCATTGAGCGATCATAATCATCAGCGGTATACCAACACCAATTGTTGCATAAATAATATGGAAAGATAATGTTAATTCGGTTAAGGCACGGCTCCAAAATACAGCTGAATCATTCATATTTATACATCTCCTAGCTACTAAATATTCTCCCTATAATAGACATCAACATTATCCCAGCAACTATAAAACTAATAAGTATTAACTTTTTCTCTTGGGATTTATATGCAATACGATTTTGTTGTTTATTTACCATACGAATCAACCCATTGATTCCTCATAAAATTGCATCTCCTTTTTCTTCTATGCCACCAGTATAAGCAACCCAACTTTTTAGAAATATAGGGGTTTTCCACTATAAAAAAACGACATTGACAACTTTGTGAATGGCATCAAACTTTCTATTTACATAAAAAAAAAGATTACTCCCAAAACGAGTAATCTTCTGCATTCATATTTTGTTGGTGTCATCATCTAATGAACAGTCCCACCCCTGATAATTAAAAAACTTCTGTATGATTAAACATTGATTATCATAAGGGCAATTTTTTATTTTTCAAGAAATTTCAATTCAAAGACAGTACCATTGTTATCAGAATGTACGCATATTGTTGCATTATGCAAATCAATCAGTTGTTTCGTAATGGCTAAGCCAAGACCTGTGCCCGTTGCATCAGCTGTTGTATTTGTACCACGATAATAGCGTTCAAAAAGATTGTCTAATTCATCTTGTGGAATACCTGGTCCTTGGTCTGTAATCGTTAACTTAATGCCTTTGTCTATATTTTGAGCCTCTACAAGAACCTTCGTACCTTCAGGTGTGTATTTTTTAGCATTGGTAATTAAATTATCTAATATGCGCTTTAATAAAAGCTCATCGGCTTCAAGCATAACGTCCCCATATACTTTGATTGATACTTGTTCATCTGCAAATTGGGGTAACCATGTGGCAAGTGCTAATGATACTTTCTCGAGCTGGATTGCTTTATTCTTTAGTTGATAAGAATACGTTAAATCTTGTATAAGTAAGTCCATATAGGTTGCTTTTTCACGCATTGTATTCGCGAATATTCGCATCTCTTCTTTCGTCCATTCATACTCTTCGGAAGCAAGCATCGTGGAATACCCATAAATCGAGCTCAATGGTGTCTTTAAATCATGCGATAAACCCGTTATCCATTCCTCGCGTAGTTGCTCTGATTGCTGGATTTGTCTTTCATTTGAAGCAAGGCGTTCAGATAAATGATTAAGCGATTCATCAACAGGTTGGAATAATTTAAATTTCCTTTTCAATTTCCCCGTCTTTTGATGATGGATTTTATTATCACTTACTTCCCGATAATCGAACTGCGTTAGTCGTTCAATACGAGAGATTACATATACAAGGGGCCGTACAAATTGACGTGAAATGCTCATGGATAACAAAATAATTCCTACCAACAAAATACTATGCCCGCCAAAAAATATGGACACAAATAAAATCATTGCTTTATTAAAAGGCTCTTCAAATGGCTTATAGGAGGGGTTTGGCATACGTACTATTAGCGTTGAACCATCTTCTAATGACGTACTTTGCCTAAGCTCGGCTTGCTCAAAAATATCATATTTTTCATCTAGCAACTGCGGCTTATGCAATTTCTTATAATGCTCCCCGATTACCTTTACACGATCCCAACGCTCATTATAAATTTCAATCGCAATCTGATTAGCTTGTAAGCGTTCGAGTAGCTCCGAAGGGAATTCTTTCTTTTCACGAATCACCTGCAAGACCTCATTGAACATAGGCTGCAAAGGCGATGTAGGTAAAAACAACAAATAGTATTTGGGTATTTCCCACGTATGCATGCCTGGACGTTTAAGCGCCATAATTTCACGGTCCGTCATGCTACACAGCTCACAACTATCCCCTGTATAATCGACAATTTCCATGGCATTGTTCAATAAATATAACTGCCCTACATTTTCCTCTGCGCGTTTTTCTAAGAAATCGGCTATTTTTACGGATTTACCATTTTTCACAATTGCATTATCTTCAATTTCAAAAGAACTCATCGTATGGATGTTATCACCGACTCGTTCATTTATAAAAAGTCCAAAAACCACTAAACTAATAATGAAGCCCAAAATGATAAGTAAATAAAATATGATAAAGTAGGATACAAAACGCAGTGATAATTTCCCTGCCGGCTTCATACTTGATCATCTCCAACTAATTTATAGCCAATCCCTCTTACCGTAATAATGCAAGTTGGTTTACCAGGATTCCTTTCTATTTTTTCACGTAACTTGCGAATATGAACCATTACCGTATTATCGTCAAATAAAAAATCGCCCCACACACGTTCATAAATTTGTTCTTTCGATAATACTTGCCCCTCGTTTTCACATAAATACTTCAATAAATAAAATAAACGACCACTAATCAATTCTTTTTTTCCGTCTACAGTTATTTCTGCTGCATCTATATCAAAAGTAAAACGGCTACATGTGTAAACGTGACTTCCAGATACATTCTTTTGCTTCATATATCGAGTAAATTGGACTTTTACCCTTGCTACTAGCTCAAGCGGATTAAACGGTTTCGTAATATAATCGTCTGCGCCATTCATAAACCCTCGAAGTTTATCTGCATCACTGCTCTTGGCTGTTAAAAAAAATAGCGGTGCATCACTTTGCTTTCGAATAACTTCCGCCAAATCAAGCCCACTACCGTCTGGTAGCATGATATCTAATAAATAAAAATCAAAAACATTATGCTCAATCGCCTTTTTTCCATCTTCTATCGTCGTGCATAACGTAATGTTTTCAAAACCTTCTTTTCTTAAAATAATTTCGATCATTTCCGCAATCGCACGTTCATCCTCTAACACAAATATCGCCGCTTCTTGCACCCTGTCACCTACTTTTAAGATTACTTTAAGGTAGTCGTTATTTCACTATAAGCTTTACCAACTACACTATATATAAGTTAACCAATAAAGGAGTTAAAAGGCAATGATAGCAAATCGTGTACGCTTCATCGATGCAATGCGTGGATTTAGTTTATTTGGTATTTTAATGGCCAACTTGCTTATTTTTCAGTTCGGCATTTATGGAAAAGAAAAACTAGAACATCTATCGACTCTCGATACAGGGGCGTTATATTTTGTAAAAATTTTTATCGAAGGTTCTTTTATGCCCATTTTCACAATGCTGTTCGGTTTTTCTCTTATTAAATTTATACAGTCAATCCGTAATAAAAAAGGGAAAAGTCGCTGGTCCATTTTACGTAGGGCAACGGGATTAATCACACTTGGATTTATTCATTCTACGTTTTTATGGGAAGGTGATATTTTACTGTTTTATGGAATTATGACATTATTTTTAATTCCATTCATAAATCGCAAACCAAAAACATTATTTATTTGGGCTAGCGTATTATTTGTATTGGCAACCGCTTTAACATATGGTTCAGACGAAACAACAGAAAAAGAAGAAAAAAAAATGGCAGTATATATTGATAAAGCAAATACCACCTATGCGAATGGTAGCTATCAAGAAATTTACGACTTTCGATTAAACGTCATGCCTCCTGATGTAGATGACCCACTTATGATCTATTTCATAATCATTTTTGCGCCATTATTTTTTGCACCATTATTTCTTTTAGGCATGGGGCTAGCGAAAAATCATGCTTTTGAACATATGCAAGATGAAAAGAAATGGTATATCCTTGGCTCATTATTTGTACCAATAGGCATTACTTGTAAAAGTATTAGTTTCATAGATAGCCCATTTTCTACTATGTTGCTTGTAGGTGGCTCAATGGTGTTAGCTGTTGGTTATATTTGTTTGGCTGCTCTACTATTTCATTCTCGACCTATTCAACGTCTGTCTACCGCTTTTGAAAGCGTGGGGAAATTATCGCTAACCAATTATTTATTACAAACGGTGATTTGTACGACCGTGTTTTACGGTTATGGACTCGGCTTATTTGGCAAATTGGGCGTGTTTGGCGGCGTTATTTTGGGAATTGCAGTATATAGCTTGCAATGCATTTTAAGCATTGTTTATTTAAAGAAATTTAAACGGGGTCCATTTGAAGCGCTGCTCCGTATATGGACAAATTGGTCTTGGAATGGACGCATTAAACAGAAAGGAAGTATATCCTATGAATAGTGAAACGAAAGAGGATTTCTCAGACACTTGGTGGTTTCTTGGCATTTGCGCAACAGCAACTGTAGTCTTAACAATTTTTGCATTTTAAGCGTCATTATTTTCTTGGGAACAACCGTAAAATAAATATAAGAAAACATTACATTGATACCAACTGGATTTGTCATTCGTGTTCATCCGTCCCCTGCTGTATACTTGATACATACAAACAGCTTAGGGGGCGTTTTAGTGCTTCAGCGAATGATTATAACAGGCTACAAACCACATGAACTAGGCATTTTTAATGATAAACATCCTGGTATCCCTATTATCAAAAAAGCTTTAGAAAATCGCTTAAGAAATCTAATAGATGAAGGTTTAGAATGGGTCATTATTAGCGGGCAGCAAGGTGTTGAAACATGGAGCGTGGAGGTTGTCTTAACATTAAAAGAGGAATTTCCTGACTTAAAATATGCAGTTATCACACCCTTTTTAGAGCAAGAAAAAAATTGGCAAGAAATGAAACAAGAAAAGTATTTATCACTAGTAGCGCAAGCAGACTTTGTAACGAGTGTGACAAAAAAGCTGTATGAGGCTCCTTGGCAGTTTACAGAGAAAGACAAGTTTATTATTCAAAATTCGGACGGTTTGTTGCTTGTTTATGATGAAGAAAACGAGGGCTCTCCGAAGTATATCAAGCGGTTGGCAGAAAAATATATGGAAACCCACGACTATACGCTTCTAACCATCAATTCCTATGATCTTCAAGTAATTGCAGAGGAAATGCAACAGCAAGATTGGTAAATTACCCTATCCCTCCCCTACAAGTTACATTTCTTAATTCTTTACTGTAGATAAATATTGATATAATTTTCTGACAATTTTATAATAGAGAGAATAGTAATGAATCTTGAAAGGAGCTGTTGTCATTTGAATAGAAAAATCGAAATGACCCTTGAGTCTTCACCTGTGAATGTCTCACACGATACGTATCGCCGAGAGTGCCAATATACGCGAGGAATTCATATTGAGGAACAGGAATTTAAATCCATTTTAAATTCAATGTGCCACGATTCGCGCTTATATTTTGATTTTCACAATCCACGGAAAGAAGTTAAAAAGGGAACTTATTTAAATGGACACTCCGGTTTAGCACGCAATATTTATGATTACTATAAAACGCATTACAACATTGAATTAACTGACATTATAAACGGCAAAGACTTTTATGTAAAAATTATTTAACTGGGTGCCAGTCACTCAAACAATTCTCAAACAATTATCCTGAAAACAAAAACTACACCATGACTTGTCTAGCAAGTTAGGCGTAGTTTTTAGTTTGCCAATTAATATCTTATTTCCACAGTCCGTTTTGCACCATTTTTTCTTTATTGCGGAAAGCAACTAAGACAGAAACAATATTAATGATTAACATGATTACAATAATGTATAAAACAGCTGTGTAGCTTCCTGTGAAATCAAAAATATAACCATACGCTGGAAGTGCAATAATACCCGCTACTGCCAAGCCAATTGAAACGGTCGAATAGATTTGACTGTAATTTTTATTACCAAATAAGGCAGAAGTAATAGCAGGCGCTAATGTTCCTATACAAGCTGTGACAAATCCGAAAAGACCAACAGCTACAACGATTGCAATTGTACTTTCAACAAAGAAGAGCAATAAAATCATAGACACTAAGCCAATTGACATGGCGATAACGGTTGTATTTTTAGCACCAATTTTATCAATTAAATACCCGAAAATAATTGACCCTAACAATACACCAACCATTAAAGCAGCCATCACATTACCAGTAAACTTCACACTAAACCCTTGATTTACAAGATACGTTGGAATATGGATTGAAAAACTTGCTATTGACGTAATAATAAAGAAGAACAAAATTAACAATAAAAATGATAAAGACTTTTTAGCATCTGCAAACGAGATTCCGGTATTGCTAGTATCTGTTTCTACTTTCTTCTCTACATTGTTATTGTCCGCTGCACCATAAGGTAATAATCCTTTTTCTTGTGGTGATTTTCTTAAAAATAAAATAATTGTTGGTACGATAATAATAATCGCTGCTACACCTACAATAATATAAGCACTTCGCCAACCTTGAGTGGCAATTAAGTTACCAATTAAAGGTTGTGTAAACGCTCCGATCAAACCTCCAGAAGCAGTAATAATACCTAAAGCTAGTCCACTGCGCTGTTTAAACCATTGATTGACTAATACAGGTCCTGCTAATACTGTAATTAATACGCCACCAATAGCTAATGGCATTGCAAGGATATACCATCCCCATACAGAGTTCATCATACCGAATAAAGCAAAGGCACCCGCTTGTAAAATAATAGCAACGCTAAGTAAAATACGGGTATCATACTTCGCCATTAATCTCCCACCAATCGGTAAAAATACCATTGTAACGATAGATGAAATACTTAGATATAACGTTAAATTTCCAAGACCTACACCAATGTCTTCAGATACGGGTGATAGGAATAGTCCTGCCGAACTGTTTAATCCCGACTTAGCTAAACCAACTGAAATACATAAACCTAGTAATACTAGCCATGCAAAGTGAAACCTTTTCTTATTAGCACTCATTTCCCTTTTTCTCCTTTTATATAAACGACTTTATTTTACATAAAACGCCAAAATTCGCCATTTAGCTACAAATTGGCACATATGCCATGATTTATTTTGTTGTATATTTACATTACTTAACTTGTCCATTAGCCTAAGCTTATGCACATGGTTCAAGTAAGAACTACTTCATAAAAAGAATGATCGGCTTCATTGTTTAAAAGAACAAATGTTGAGGAATCCTTGTACACAGATTGCCTCTAAAAAGCTACTACTTTCTTTTTATTAAATCTGCGGTAGCTTACTTTTCACATTTCTGCAAGCGAATTCGCAGTTGACCATTTATCCTCTAAAACCGCGTTATATTAGACTTTATCCTGCTTTCTCCCCACATAAACACCTCCAATAATTGTGAAACTTTTGTGACCTACAATTTATTTTAACATTAAACTGTTTAATATTAAATTAATTAATTTCACAGAAAATTTATTTATTGAACGAGAAATACTTGACATAACATTTTCCCTCTATTTGAAAATTTTTTTACAATTTCAAAATTGATTACGTAGGTAGTTCTAACTAACATCGGTAAAAATTGAAAATAATGCTTTACTACTTCCAGTTAAAATAACTATAATCAATTCTAATAACTAGTTTAAAGATAAACAATCTACTTAATTACTATTTTAAAATAACAAATTAAACAGGAGGTCTTTAGTGCAATATGATTGAGCAATTAAAATTAATGGACTTGAAAAATAAAAATAAGCTGATGCTTTTTACTTATTTAGCTTCAACAATTTTAGGTTTACTCGGCACATTATCTTTAAAACCAGATTTTTGGATTATCTTTTTTTATAGCTTTCAAATTATTTTTTATCCATTGTTATATATAGTCAGTAATCGTTATCAAAAAGAGTATGTCTTCCCCTATTTGATCGTGATCATTATGAATGTCTTTAATATTGGTTTAGTCATGATTTATGGTGGGGAATTATCCACTGCTCTTTCAATTTTTTTCTTTGCTATCTTTTCTGCTGTTCAATTTAATACCAAAATATTTAGTATTGGCTATAGTCTAGGGTTTATAACGCTTGGTTTAATTTATCTCTTCCCTAAATCTGAATTTGCTAGTGAAAAAATTACTTCTTTTGTTATCATTTATTTGTTTATTGGATTTCTGTTAACAATCTTAATTCGTATGAATCAAAACCAATTTAAAAAGTTACAAGCATATAGTGAAATCGCAGAAGCCGATGCAAAAACAAAAGAAGAACATAGACTTCATTTAGAAAGCGAAATCGCCGTTATTGCTGAAAGCATTAGTAAAATTAACGAAAAAGTTCAATTTGGTTTAAGATCGCAAGAAGAAATTCAACTAGCCATGAATGAAATCTCATCAGGTAGTATGTTGCAAAGTGAGCAAATATCTAAAATAGCGGACAGTGCACAAAATAACTTAGCAGCAATCCATTCCATGAATGACATAACAGTTCGTTTAATAGATGACTCTATTCAATCTAGTAACTTAGCGGATGAAGGTCAAAATAAAATAAATCATCTTACAACGGAGATGAATAGTCTGCAAAATGTAATATCCAACTTAAGTGAAAACTTCAAAACCTTAACGGAAAAAATTGAAGAAACAAATCAGTTTGCCAATGATATTCAACAAATAACGGAACAGACAAATTTATTGGCATTAAATGCTTCGATTGAGGCGGCTCGTGCTGGGGATGCTGGAAAAGGATTTTCTGTTGTGGCTCAAGAAATACGAAATTTAGCGGATTTAACGAATAATCTTACTGTCAAAATCAGTGAAAATTTAACGGATGTCAATACAACGAATAAATTAGCACAGGTGAACATGACAAGAAGTAGCGACACATTGCATCAAAGTGTAGAATCTACAAAGTTAGTTAATTCAAACTTTATTCAATTAAGCAATATTTTACATTCATTAAAAATAAAATTTGATGAATTTGAACATTTATCAAATGAAGTAGCTGTAAACAGCAAAAATGTTGACTCGTCGACAAATGATTTTGCTGCCATTATTGAGGAAGCCACTGCAACCTTACAACAAATGAATGCATCAATTGAAAACATCACAGCTGACAACCATATTATTGCAAAGTACATTGATGACACAGCCAAAAGCACTGAAAACATAAAAAATACTTATTGACTGTACAAAAGAGAAAAAGTGTTAGATTGACTTCAATCAATCTAACACTTTTTTGCTATGTTTGTTATGTTCCAAACTCATTTTACAAGCCTATAAGTCAGAAACTTGTGCGCTAACAGCTTTATTATTATATATTTCTGTATCCAACTCTTTCGTTACACGTGCTGTTGTAACCCCTGCTGTCATTGATCCACTTACATTTAGAGCGGTACGCCCCATGTCGATTAAAGGCTCAATTGAAATCAAAATACCGGCAAGTGCAACGGGTAGATGAAGCGCTGATAGCACAAGAATAGCTGCAAATGTTGCACCACCACCAACACCTGCTACCCCAAACGAACTAATTGCAACCACTGCAATAACTGTCATGATAAATACAGGATCTAGTGGATTAATGCCGACAGTTGGTGCAATCATAATTGCAAGCATTGCAGGATATACACCAGCACAACCGTTTTGACCAATTGATAAACCAAATGAACCTGCAAAGTTTGCTATCCCTTCTGGTACACCAAGTCTACCAGTCTGCGTTTTAATATTCATAGGTAGAGTCCCCGCACTTGAACGTGAAGTGAAGGCAAATAATAGTGTTTCAAGCGATTTTTTTAAATACGTAAACGGATTTAGACCGCTTAGAGAAATAATTAGTAAATGAACAAGGAACATAATAATTAACGCAACGTAAGAAGCAATAACGAATTTACCTAAGTTGTAAATTGCCCCGAAATCAGATGTTGCGACTGTGCGTGCCATAATGGCTAAAATACCAAATGGTGTTAAGCGTAAAACAATTGTTACAACACCCATTACTAATGCATGCACTGCATCAATGCCTTTTTTAATGGTTGCAGCCATCTCTCCATCTTTACGTGCGACACGTAAATAAGCAAAACCTAAAAATGCTGCAAATATAACAACTGCGATTGTAGATGTCGAACGAGCACCTGTTAAATCAAGAAATGGATTCGCTGGGAACAATTCAATAATTTGCGTTGGTAAATCAGGTGCAGTCATGCCCGTTGTCTTTTCTTCTATATATGCCCCACGCTCTGTTTCAGCGTCGCCTTGCATAATTTGAGTAGCATCTAAATCAAATATTGTTGCTGAAAGAATCCCTACTGCTGCTGATACTGCTGTCGTACCGATTAAAATTGCTAAAATTAAAGCGGCCATTTTGCCAAAATTTTTGCCAATTGTCATTTTCGTAAAGGCAATCAAAATAGAAATAAATACTAGAGGCATTGCCACCATTTGTAACAGTTTCACATAACCCGTACCAATAATGTTGTACCAAGATGTTGTCTTGGCTAAAATTTCCGAGTCAATACCGTAAAATAATTGCAACCCTAGACCTAGTGCGATACCTAAACCTAGACCAGCAAAAACACGATTTGAAAATTTCACGTGTTTTTTATTCATAATAACTAAAATTCCAACGCAAGCAAGTAACAGTGCTACGTTAAGAATGACCTGTAAAGTTGACAATAGAAAGCCTCCTAAGATGTTTTATTTATAATGTAAACCGAATTATATACCTATAATACCTATTATTCAAGTATGTTTTATTAAGATTAAGATTTTCAAAAATGTAAGCGGTTCAATTTCTTTGATTTAACGACTAAAAAGGACTACAATCAAATTAGTTTAACAGTAAACTTATTTAGAGAGAGGGAAATAATTTTGGGAAAATTGCAAAATAAAGTAGCGATTGTTACAGGTAGTGGAGCAGGAATCGGTAAAGAAATTGCGCGTAAATATGCACAAGAAGGGGCAAAAGTTGTTATTGCAGACTTCAATGAGGACGCATTAAATGCAACTGTTACTGAGTTTAATGAAGCTGGCTTTGAGGCATTTGGTGTCAAAGTAAATGTTGCGGTAGAAGAAGATATTCAAAAAATGATGGCTAATACGGTTGCTCATTTTGGTCGTATAGATATTTTAGTCAATAATGCCGGAGTTGGTGACAATATGCAGGCAGCGGCGAATGTCGAAGATGCAGTTTGGCAACGTGTCATGGACATTAATGTAAGTGGTGTAATGCGAGCTATTCGACAAGTATTACCAATATTCATTGAAAATGGCGGTGGAACAATTGTCAACATGGCGTCCATTGCAGGATTAACGGGCGGTCGCGGTGGACTAGCTTATACTACAGCGAAACACGCAGTTGTAGGTATGACAAAAAATATTGCATCGCACTACGGTTCACAAAGTATCCGTTGCAACGCGATTGCACCCGCACATGTAGAAACTGGCTTTGCTGCAGCCATGACGAATGTTGACCCATTTGGTATGCAACAATCTGTACGCGGTGTACAACTTATGCCAAAAGCTGGTCAAGTTTCAGATATTGCTAATATTGCACTATTTTTAGCTTCTGAAGATTCCAGCCTTATTAACGGTGTCGCTTTAGCAGCTGATGCTGGCTGGAGTGCTTACTAATAAAAAAACCTACCTCGTTTATAAGACGAGGTAGGTTTTAATGCTGTTCGCGGGTATTTTGCTTTGTTTCGCGGGTATTTCTCTCTGTTCCGCGGGTAATTCACCTTTT
>LAHS01000951.1_pt1 | contig 118812 bp, 93 predicted proteins | sample 329651 | NCBI WGS metagenome assembly LAHS01 (sample SAMN03275699, study PRJNA271635) | activated sludge metagenome | isolation source: sample C-1 Sludge from hydrolytic chamber (first chamber) of Anaerobic...
AGGCAGTACCGTGTATTTCAGGCTGCACGCAGGGCATACAGGGAAGGTATATCACAATCAGATATAGAAACGGCAATTACAGCCGTACCGGATTTAGCACAATTTGCACAAGAAGACCCGGACGGATTCAACCACGCAATGAGGAGGAATTAAAATGAACACAGCATTACTTCATAAGCGTATCTCAACACTGGAACGGACTACAGCCCACAGTGACGAAGCGGAGGGTAGACGACAAGCCAGTTTGATATTAGATCAACTTGAAATACTAGAGAAACAATACCCGGATATAACCAATAAGTTCATAAAAATCTATGAAACGAAGTTTGTAGAATTATGTTCTAATGGGCCTGAAAAATCATTCGATGATTTCACACCTGAACGTATTCGGGAACTTATCCTTCAGGCTTGTGGGGTGAAATAATGGTAAGCACGATTACACGACGCATAGACAGGATTGAACATAGTGCTGTATTGTACAACGCTGCAACGCATTTCCAGACATTATCGTATAATGAAAAGCTGGCTGCAATGCGGAAGCTGTATGCAGAGATATTCAATCTGCAACCCCTTACACAAGAAGAATATAAAATAGACTTGCTGCACCAGTTCCCCGAAGTATTGCAGCCGGGATATAAGCCGCCTGTTTTACGTGACGAGATGAGCAAGGCAGAGCGCCTTAATGCGCTGTTGTCTGCGCAGGCGTGGCACTTTGCTTTAGGACGATGGCTGACAAAAAACTTATAGCGATATGACCCCGCAGGTGTTGCGGGGCATTTTGTACTGGTGTCGCATTAAGTGTAGCACGAATAGTACTTGACAATACAGTTATCAGACTATATCATAATATACCAGTAAGGTGTTTTATTATATACAAAATAAGTAAATAACGCTTTATTTGATAATGTGTGATATGCCGTGACTAAGGTTATTTTAAGCCTTCTAAGCAAGTGGTCGGCAGTTCGATTCTGCCATGGGTCATAAAAGCGATAATCAAATAAACATAAAAGGCGTTCCACTATGAAGTGCACCCGATTTGCAGGACACTTCGCTAACGGAAACGCCTTTTTTTTAGCCGAAAAGCAATTACAATCCTTAATCCTTAATAATCGGCACGCAGCCCAGATTACGCACAAGGCTGTAATACATCGTCCAGTTCGAATCGTGAGCTATAGACACAGCATACATCTGAACAAAATATTTATTATCATAACTTGCAGTTGAATTATAGTTGTAATCGCTGTCGCCCTCTGAAGGCTTTACACCATACTTAAGGGTGCCGTTGTTTTTGTCGCTTACGTTGTTAAAAAAATCAAATGTATTGTATGATCCGTGCCGGCAGGGAGTGACAAATGTAATGTCATCATACGATACTGTACCTGTTTTAGTATTTGTCCATGAGTCATCTGTATCAGAATGCGTAAACCAATACTTAGCCCCGCCGTAATAGCCAAGATACGTTCCGTTGTACAAATCAACACTTGTGTTGTAAACTCCAATCATCGGCGCATACAGATACGACGTACCTGTTTTTGTAAGCCGTATGTACACTGTTCTGTTCGTTCCCTCGTTTGAAACAAACGGCTCCCATCCCTGTGACGGATACGTATTGAGTGTCTGATAGCCGTACGTCTCAATCATTTTCGTAGCAGCGGCATTGTAATTGCTTGTCGTGTTTACGCTCAATATTGCAGAAGTTTGAGTTGTAAGCGTTTCATAGTTGTTGTAAATTTTATAATAGACGCCAGTTCCGCTGAAGCTGATTCCCACAGCATTGTTCTGCACATCTGTCGTTACAAAATCGTAATACCATTTCAAAAGATCGGTTGTTGAATAATATGAAATGTTTGATCCAGAATACGGCGCTGTGAGCGTGTAGTATTCATCGAGACCGCATGAAGACAACAAAAAAAGACCCGCACTCGCACAAGCGGCAGCAAAGCATTTGATGATAAATCCGCAGTGTTTGTTCCAGGTCTTTTTCATATATCAATAAAACTACAAAGTGTACAAAAAATTACTGAATTTTTCCTGAAGCTTTGAGTTCAATGATGCGGCTCTGACCAAGGTCAGCCCATGTGTCTGACGGATGATCATCGCTGATTTTCTGATATGCAGCTTTTGCACCTTCGAAGTCACCTTTTGTTTCCTTTACGCGGCCAAGGCTGAAGAGAGCGTGGTCAGCAAGAAGAAAATCCTGAGCTTTTGAAGCATTGTCGTAATACGTAACAGCATTGTTGGTATCGTTCAGTTCTTCACTGCACACAGCAGCGTTGTAGTATGCAATCGGAGCTGTATAAGATTTTTTCTGAAGTTCAGCAGCCTTGAGCCATGAAGCGCAGGAATTTTTATAATCTTTCTTCTGGAACTGAAGGTCAGCAATCAGCATGTTTGCGCGCACGCCCACGATTCCGCTTTTCTTTGCATAAGGCGCAAGAGAAGCAAGTGCTGCATCCTGACGCGCAGTAAGGTCTGCGTCCTTAAGTTCTGACGCATCTTTTGTAAGCGTATATGTGATTGTGTCAATCTGCTCAAGTCCTTTTTCTGAACTTTTACTGATAAGCGTTACGCATACGCCAATAATAATCACAACTGCAACAAGAGCGCCAATAACAGTGAGCAGAACAGCGCGGTATTTAAGCAGGAATGCACCGAGGTTATCGGCAGCAGATTCTTTTTCTTCTTTTTGTGACATAACTATTACTCCTCTATATTTCTATTTCTTTCAACGGATATGCAGTTCGTTTAACAAACGAGATACATACGTCCGCTGTATTCCCAAAATTTTTCCGGCTTCCGTCTGATTCCATGATGTTTCATCAAGAATTCGCGTAACGTAAGCCTTTTTAAAATTATTAATAGCTGTCTTAAGCGTGCGGTCATCTGAAGAAACATCAGCACTCTCCGCAGCCATCGTTTCAATATCAGCTTTTTTATCAGCATCCTGATTAACAGGACCGGTAAAATTAAGACGCAAATCTTCCGCCTGAATTAGCGGCGGTTTTCCCAGAACACAAGAACGTTCAATAGTATTTTCAAGTTCACGTACATTTCCCGGCCAAAAATAGCCGAACAAAACCTTCATTGCTGAAGGAGAAAATCCTTCAAAGTTTTTTTTCGTCTCTCCGCTGAATTTCTGAAGGAAATAAGCGGCAAGCGGCTCAATGTCTTCCTTCCGTTCTCTAAGCGGCGGCACATTGAGCGGAAGAACGTTCAGGCGGTAGAACAGATCACTTCTGAATGTTCCTTCTTTTACCATCTTTTCAAGATCACGGTTTGTAGCCGCTACGATGCGTACATCGACAGAAATAGTATCGCTTGAACCGACACGCTCGAACGTATGCGTCTGAAGCACACGAAGAAGCTTTGCCTGAAGGTCAAGCGGAAGTTCTCCAATTTCGTCAAGAAAAAGAGTGCCGCCGTCTGCCATTTCAAAGCGGCCTTTGCGGTCAGACACAGCATCAGTGAACGCACCTTTTACATGACCAAACAATTCGCTCTCAAGAAGCGACGGAGAAAGTGCCGCACAGTTTACACGAACAAAAGATTTTCCGTTGCGCGGGCTTTTTAGATGAAGCTGCTCTGCAAATAACTCCTTTCCTACTCCGCTTTCGCCAGTAATCAAAACAGAAGAATTTGTTTTTGAAACTTCATCAATAACGTGAAGCAAATCAAGAATAGCCGGACTTTTTGCGACGAACGGATGATATTCGCTTCCGCTTGCAATTTTATCCTGCAGAACAGAGATGCGGTCCTTCGCAGAACGATATGTATCAGCGTTCTGATACGCAATGCTCGCCTGATTTGAAAGCAGCTCAAGTATTTCGAGATCGTTCTGAGTAAATCCGCGCTTACCGCTTTTATTTATAAGTTCAATAACTCCAATGCACGTATTTTTTACACGCATCGGAATTGCAATCATCGTCCGGCTCACATATCCTGTTTTTTCCTGCACTTCAGAAAAAAAGCGAGGATCTTCAGAAGCGTTGTTCAGAATGAGATACTTATTATTAGCTGCAACCCAGCCTGCAATGCTTTTTTTATCGACAGGGATATTTTTTGCTTCGGCGCCTTTCGGTCCAAGAGCGACAACAAAACGGAGTTTGCCATCCTCTTTATTAACAAGCAAGAGTGAAGATGATTCGCATTCGACGAGACGCATTGCTGATTCAAGAATGTAAACCAGCAATGCATTGACGTCTGAATAATTAGAGTTTATCCGACCGTTTATTTCGATGAGTGTTTTTAGTTTGTCTAACCCTATGGAGTTCATGTCACCCATCGGAGTAAACTAGTTGTTTTTCTGTGTCTTGATAAAATCGCCGAGCGTGTAGGCACTGTCGTCTTCGTTGTTCGTTGATGACATGTACTGCGAAATCTCATCGCGTGCCTGCTTCTTTTTGAATTCTTTGACAGAGAAAGCAACTTTTTCTTTTTCTACACTGACATCGACAACAAATACATTGATTTTGTCGCCGACTTTATATTTTGCAACTGCTTCTTCATACGGTGTATCGCGGTCATCAGTAAGATTTGACTTATTGACAAGGCCTTCAATTCCATCCGGAGCTTTTACGAAAATTCCGAATTCAGTGATTGAAGTGATTTCACCTTCGAGCGTTGAGCCCGGTTTGTATGTATTTGCAAATGCAATCCACGGATTGTCGGTAAGCTGTTTCATGCCGAGGCGGATACGGTGGTTCTCAGGATCAACTTCTGTAACAACAGTGTCGACTTCCTGATCAACAGCGAGTTCGCTGCCCGGATGCTTAACTTTCTTTGTCCAAGAAATATCGTCTGCATGGAGGAATCCATCGATGCCGTCTTCCATCTGAATGAAAGCACCAGCATTCGTAATTTTAACGACTTTGCCGTGGATTTTTGTTCCGGCAGGATATTTTTCAGCGATTGTGTCCCACGGATTCTCTGTTGTCTGTTTGAGTCCGAGAGAAACACGGCCAGCCTGAATATCATAGCCGAGAACCATGCATTTTACTTTGTCGCCAATCTTGACCATGTCAGACGGCTTGTTGATTTTCTTTGTCCAGCTGAATTCAGAAATGTGGGCAAGACCCTCAATTCCCTCTTCCAGTTCGATGAATGCGCCGAAATCTGTCAGTTTTGTAACAGTTCCCTCAACGATATCATTTACATGATATTTTTCTTCGAAATGAACCCATGGATCTTCAGTGAAATGTTTAAGAGAAAGATTGATGCGTTTTTCCGCCGGATCAAGACGAATAACCTTAAGCTCAATCTCCTGACCTTTCTTTACGAAATCCTTCGGGCGGGTAACATGACCCCAGCTCATATCATTGATATGAAGGAGTCCGTCGAATCCGCCGAGATCGATGAATGCGCCGAAGCTCGTAAAGCTCTTTACGGTTCCTTTTACAGTGTCGCCGATCTGAGTATTTGCAAAGAATGCTTCGCGGTTCTTTTCGATTGATTCTTCGAGATATTTTCTGCGGTTAACAACAACGTTAGCCTTGTTGTCTGAATAGAGACGCTCGATATAGAATTTGGCTTTGAGGCCGATAAGTTTTTCCGGTTTGTCAACTTTCTGACTGTCTGACTGGCTGATAGGCAGGAATGCGTGGATATCGCCGCCGAGATTGACGTCGAAACCGCCCTTCACTTCCTTTTCGACGACACCGTCAATGGCGATTTTTTCATCGAAATCTTTGCGGAGGTCTTTCCACAGCTGTTTAGCATCTGCCTTTGATTTGGAAATTTCCGGACCATTGCGTCCGTCTTTGCGAATCAATACGACAGTTACGGTATCTCCGGCTTTCGGCAGATTACCTGCGAACTCCGAGACGGGGATTTTTCCTTCTGATTTGTATCCGATATCTACGAATACGAGGTCGTCGGTAACCTGGATTACCTTTCCATCAACAAGCTGGCCATCTTCCAGTGTTCCAAGACCTTTAAGTGATTCCTCTAATTGTGTCTGGATAGCGCTCTTGGAGTCCTGAGCTGCATCCTTTTCCACTTCCATCTGTTCCATAGTAAACCCTTATACGTGAATTTTGTTAATTATTATCGCACAAACATCTTCAATGGTCAAGGCAGACGTGTCAATATAAACCGCGTCAGGAGCGATTTTTAATGCGCCTTCCTTCTTGTTCCGATCGATTTCGTCGCGCTTTTTAATTGCATCTTTAATCTCTTCGAGCGACATATTGCTTACCCCCTGCTTGAACCGTCTTTCTGCCTGCACGTCGATCGATGCGTCGAGGTAGAATTTATATTCAGCGTTCGGGAAAACGACTGTCGTCATGTCACGCCCTTCGCAGATAATGCTCAGGCTCTTTGTAATCTCTCTCATGCGCGCATTCACAAGGTGACGAAGCTCCACATTGCTCGAAACCTGCGCAACGTGAGCGCTCACAATATCATCGTGGAGACGACTTTCAACATCAGTGCCATTCAGAACAAGATGCGCATTCACATAGTCAAGTTTCTGTTTTTTGCAAAAGTCGAGAACTTTTTTTTCATCGTCAAGCGGAATATTTGATTCGATAAGTGCAAGTGTAAGCGCGCGGTAAAAACTGCCGCTGTTCAGATAAGTGATATTGAGTTTTTTGGCAACAAGCCCCGCAATAGTTGATTTGCCTGTTCCGGCAGGTCCGTCAATTGCTATAACCATAATCGTTCTCCTCTTTATAAACTCTCATTGATCGTCATTATCTGCCGAGTCATCAATTTCTTTATTTGACCGGCACAATTTCAGCAGTCCGTCAACCTCAGACTGAGTCAGTTCGCGGAATTCGCCCGGCTTTAAATCTCCGAGCAGAACATTTCCGATTCTAACACGCTGCAGGCTTTTTATCCCGACTTCTGCTTTTTCAAACACGCGCCGTATTTCGCGGTTTTTTCCTTCAATAAGAACAATTCGCATTTTTCGAGAATTGAGTTCCTCAGCATCAAGCGCCTTATAGAACACATCGTCGATGCGCATTCCTTTTTTAAACTCATCCGCAAGATAACGCGGAAGAGGAAGGCTTGATTCAACAACATATTCTTTTTCTATTTCCGCGCTCGGATGAGAAAGTTTAGCGGCAAACTCACCGTCATTCGTAAAGAGAATCATTCCGGTGCTGAACATGTCGAGGCGGCCTACATTATAAAGACGCTCGCTGTATGCCGTTTTTAAAATCTCGGCGGCACATTTGCGTCCTTTTTCGTCAGCAAGCGAACAGACATATCCCGCAGGTTTATTGAGCACGATATACCGTTTTGTCTCTTCAAGGGCGATTTTTTTTCCATCGACAAGCACTTCGTCACCAGACTTTACTTTCGTTCCAAGCTCGGTAACAATTGTGCCGTTTACGGAAACCCGTCCGTCTGTAATGATTTTTTCTGAAGCGCGGCGGCTCGCTACACCGCAGTGCGCGAGATACGCCTGCAGACGGACAGCTTCGCTTGAAGAAGCATCCTCTGCCGGATGAGCAGTTTTTGTATCAGCGGGCAAGTTCGAACCTCTCGCTTTCCTTTTCGTCGAGTTTCGGAAGTTCTGCAATCGAATTAAGATGGAAGAACTTGAGGAATTCCTTTGTTGTGCCGAATTCAGAAGGTCTGCCGGGCGCGTCTTTTTTGCCGACTTCTTTTACAAGCTGTCTGTCTTCAAGAAGACGGATCATGTTGTCCGGCGGAACACCGCGGATAGCCTCAATTTCAGCTCTTGTGATGGGCTGTTTGTAAGCTATTATAGAAAGCGTCTCGAGCGCAGACTTTGAAAGACGACCCGCACTCTTGTCGCCGTAACGCTCTTTAAGAACGTCCCAGAATTCTTTTTTCGGTGTAAGAACCCAGCCGCCGGTGATGAATGAAAGCTCAACGCCGGAATTTTCAGCTGTGTATTTTTCTTTAAGGAGCTCAACGCACTGATCGACAACATCTTTTGCAAGCTGTGTAATCGATGCAATCTGGTCGGGAGTAAGCGGTTCACTTTCGAGGAACAATACAGTCTCTACGAGTCCTGATTCTTTATCGAGATTTATGTTCATTGAATCGTCTTTCTCCTTCGTCTCTGCTTCTGCTGCAGTCTTCTTTTCGGACTTAGATTCTGCTTTGTCCGAAGCTTTTTTTTCAGACTTAGCTTCTGTTTTGTCTGCAGCTTTCTTTTCAGGTTTAGCTTCAGTTTTGTCTGCAGTTTTCTTTTCAGATTCTGCTGCCTGTTTTTTTTCAGGAGCAGTTTTTCCGCTGTCCTGTTTTTTTTCTTCTGTTTCTACGCTGCCTTGTACCGGCATATTTTAATATCTCCAAACATTCGGTTCTGATATATTGAGGCAACATGAAGTTTTACCGCTTCAAGCACTGCCATAAATGCACAAATAACATCAAGCTCGCTGCCCCGTCTGATAATCAGATCAGTGAACAAGCATTCGCCTTTCGATTCAAGATACTCGTTCATGAGCGTGATTTTTTCCTGAACGGAAATCTGCTCTGTCATATCAAGAATTCTTTCGTCGGAATACTCGGCAAGCATTCCGCGGAACATTTTCTGCATCTGCTGCAGAAGTTCCCATGTATCAATCTTTTCCCACAGCGATTTATCGTCAAACGGAAGCACACGCTGAATTTTCTTGCGCTCGAAGCTCCACTCGTTCTCGTCCTCTTTCTCCTCCATGAGAGATGAAAGTTTCTTGAACTTCTGATACTCGATAAGTTTGTCGACAAGCTCATCGCGCGGATCATCGAATTCCTCGTCGTCGACTTTAACTTCGACAGGAAGCATCATACGGCTTTTTATATAAATAAGCCGAGCTGCCATATTATAGAATTCCGACAGGTCTGCCAAGTCGGTGGAAGCTGCGTAGTCAAGATATTCCAGATACTGCTCTGTTATCTGAGAAATCGGGATATCATAGATGTTTACTTTATTGTCGCGGATCAACGCCCACAAAAGATCAAGCGGTCCTTCAAACTGACCCGCTGTATACCGGTGTTTTGCAAGCACGGCCACTGTGTTTTCTGACTCATCAGCGTTCTCTTCAGCGGCTGCTCCGCCTGTCGTATTTTCAGCGACGGTAGTCGTTACGGCAGCGACCGGCTTTTTGCTGTCTGTTTCTTTTTCAGCGGCTGTTTTTGCTTCTTCCATATATGCCCCCGCACATCATCTGCGTTCTATAAACTCTTCTTTGGGAAGATACAATTGTACTCCCTGGTCAGGAAGCTGATTCAAATAATCAGTATACTTCCTCTTCTCTATAGAATCGGCAGATTCCGGCAAAATCTCAAGTAAAGGAATGAGAACAAATGCACGTTCTTGTATTCTCGGGTGCGGAATCTCAAGATCTTTTTCATGCACTGTCTCTCTCCCGAACAGCTCGATATCAATATCAAGCGGACGGGGCCCGTTCCGTATTTCATGTGTCCGGTCGCGGCCGAATGAAGCTTCTATTATATGGATTGTATCAAGAAGTTCGCGGGGAGTCATCACCCCGGGAACATTTCCCGTCACTGCCATATTATAGAAGTCATTCTGCTCAGCCACATACATCGGCTTTGTGCGGTAAACGGAAGACCATGTTATATCTTCCAGAACGGAAGACAGTGCGCCGACTGCTTTTCGCAGAAGACTTACACTGTCTGTTCCGTTCCACGATGTATTTGAACCAAGACCAAGGGCAACAAAATTCATTTTCAGAACAATGCGTCAGGCGCAGCGCTTTTTGCAGCCTTCGAAGCTTTCGGCGCAGATTCCGCACCGGCAGCTTTGGCGTTAGTCTTAGCAGCAGCGGCCTCTGCTTTTGCTGCGGCTTTTGCCTCTGCAGCTGCTGCTTTTTCAGCGGCGGCTTTTTCTTTCTTCGCGGCTTCCGCAGCCTTTACCTGTTCCTCATACACTGGCACGCCTTCGCGCGTTTTAAGAATCTGGCCGGGGAACAGCTGTTCGCGGAGCTGAACTTCGAGTGTATGCGCATAATCCTTATTCTGCTCAAGGAAAGCAACTGCATTTTCCTTGCCCTGACCGACTTTTTCTTCGCCGCGTGTGTACCATGCGCCTTTTTTGTCGATAAGACCATGCTTAACAGCACAGTCGAGCAAAGAAGCTGCGGCAGAAACACCTTTGCCGAAGTAGATGTCGAGCTCAACTTTTCTGAAAGGCGGCGCAACTTTGTTCTTCACAACTTTTACGCGCACGCGGTTTCCGACTGCATCATCCTCGCCTTTTCCGTCGATAGACTCAATGCGTCTTATTTCGAGGCGGATTGATGAATAGAACTTAAGCGCATTGCCGCCTGTCGTTGTCTCCGGGTTTCCGAACATAACGCCAATCTTCATGCGAATCTGGTTGATGAAGACGAGAATACACTTTGACTTGCTTATTGTCGCCGTAAGCTTTCTGAGCGCCTGGCTCATCAAGCGCGCCTGAAGACCCATGTGGCTGTCGCCCATGTCGCCTTCGATTTCTGCCTGCGGCGTAAGGGCTGCAACAGAGTCGACAACAACGATATCGACAGCACCTGAACGGATAAGGCTTTCGGTGATTTCAAGCGCCTGCTCGCCGGTATCAGGCTGAGAGACCCACAGCTCATCGATGTTGACGCCGAGACTTTTTGCATACTGAGGATCAAGCGCATGCTCTGCATCGACGAATGCCGCAATGCCGCCGAGTTTCTGCGCTTCTGCAATCGCGTGGAGTGCAAGCGTAGTCTTTCCGGAAGATTCCGGACCGTACATTTCGATAATGCGTCCGCGCGGATAACCGCCGACGCCGAGCGCTTCATCAAGCAGAATTGAGCCTGACGGAATGACATCCATGCCGGCTGCGTCTGCTTCGGTTCCGAGCTTCATGAGCGATCCTGCTCCAAATTGTTTTTCAATCTGGAGCCGGGCAGCTTCAAGCGCCTTGAGCTTCTCGGACATTTCTCCTGTTTTTTCTGACTCTGTCATTTTTGCCACCTTAGAAACTTTCCTCCCACACTAATGTATATGCACTGTTTTTCAACTTTTACCTATTTTTGAAAAACTTTTGTTGCTTTTTCGTAAAAAATATTACTCTTACTTTCGTATCGGCTGGTATACCGACTTGCCCGCAAGCGCCAGCTTTCCATTTTCAAGCGTAATTTTTGCAAGCACGTTCACAGGCCGCTCACCGTCAATCGCCGGAGACGGAGCTGTATCGAAATGAAGAGGCGCAATTCCTTCAACGCGCTCCATTGTTTCGTAGCCTACAAGCAAGTCACACTGATAGCCGGCACCCTGCAGCTGCGCATTAGAAATACGCCCTGACCAAGAGACCCAGCAGTCAAGATACAAATCGGGGTCTGCGGCGATCTGCTCATACGTATAATTATCTTTAAGTGAATCAAACGTCGGCTCTGCAAGATATGTCATAAGCATGCGCGCTTTCTGCTTGATTGCAACAGATGCGTTCGAATTGAGAATTCTGTTGATTTCAACCTGAGCAGCATTATCGCGGAAATCCTGAAAATACTTCTGCGCGTCCTCATACGCCTTTCCAATATCCTTTGCAGATAGAATGTACTTGTATACTGAGCCGGTCATGTCTTTTTCCTGCATGTCGCGGCGCTCATCTACAGTAAGCACGAACTGACTTAAATCGGCGCGCGGACCTGACGTAACAGACGGTCTCATGTGCAGGAAGCGGACAATAAAAAGACCAAGGACAACACCGGCAGCAATCGAAAAGATAACCTTTGCAATCACCGCAGGATTTACTCCGAGCGGCGGGTAAAAACGGAGAAGCTTTCCGCTGTCGGCCCAGCGGCATATTGTGTCGTATGTGCCTTTTGTGCGGATGAACTCCATTGCAGAAGCCGCTATTTTATTTTCCGGCTCATTGTCGAGAACGTCGAGATAGTACTGGACAGCGCGGTCAGTGTCGCCGCGGCGCATAAAAATAACGGCCTGAGCCAGCAGAAGCTGAGTGTCTGTCGTACGGTAATGGCGCGCCATCTGAAAATAAGAATTGGCGCTTCCGAGGTCGCCGACGTACAGACATGCTATTCCCGTCGTAAGGTAATAGTCAAAGCTGTCCCGGTACACGTCGGCCGCGCCCTCAAGGAGCGTTATCGCAGCGGAAAAACGACGCCGTCTTAAAAGAGAATGTGCTGCATCAAGAACGGAACGGCTCATTTTGTCTGCTGCCTTACTTTAGCGAGAATTGCATCAAGCTCTGCGCTCAGCTGGCGGACTTCTGTACGGTCAACAAGGTTCGGATCAGACTGAAGTGAATTGATGCGGTCTATGAGATTCTGAATATACTCAGGGTCAAGCTGGTCATCGGTAATCGGCGGCACAACAAATTCGACGCTGCCTTTCGGCTCGGAATTTGTCTGCGGCACCGGTGCCGGAAGAGGAGCTGGCGCCGCAACAGGTGCAGATGCTGGGGCAACAATGGGTGCCGGCACTACAGCGGGCGCATTCTGCTGAGCAGACGTATCTGCCGGTAAAAGCGACGCAAGATATTTTTCACCTGCTGGCGCTTCACCGTTTGCGCCGAGAACTATATAGAATACAGTCGCCTGAGACTGTTTTGGATCAAGCGTGACTGAATCCCAGTTCACACCGATTGCAGAATTATTGTATGCAAGCACGGAACTAAAACTGCGGTTTTCTGCAACGGACGGTTCCCATGAAGAAAGAGAAAGCACATCCTTATTTCCAAGTGAAACGAGATGCGGCCTTGTACAGTCTGCGCCGTCAAAAAGAAACTGCACGGCAGTTTTTCCGTTAGAAGAAACAACCCAGCGATCGCTGCTCATCGACGGGAACTGCACTTCTCCGTCAATAGTTTTACGCGCAGCAGTTGAAAAATGAGACGGTGTGTTTTCGCCGAGTATTGTATCGAATACGGCTTTAAGCGAAAACGTCCTCTGCTTTTTATAAAGGTTCGTTGTATATGCAGTCACCTTAACAATGTCATCCGGAATGCCGGGCGCTGAGGAAAGGAAACTGAAATCGACAAGAACCTGAGCTTCATCGGGAATAGTGTATGCAATCGCAGCGCTGTCCGCAGAAAGACGGAATTCCGAGGTGACTCCGGCCTCTCTATTTAAACGGTACGGTGTTTTGTTAGACAGCAGCGAGAAGAATGTTGACCGTGATGAGTCATACGACGCAAGCACAGGAGTCTCAACACCGCCGTCGCTGATGCTGTATATATTGAATGACGCAGGATTGCCGGAAAGCTTTACGCAGGCATCTCCCCTTTTCATCGTAATCGATTTTTCAACAGTGTAGATTTTTTCTGTAACAGAATCAGTCTTTTCGCGCGCTCTGCGCTCAGCCTCCGCTTTGTCTGCCTTAGCCTTTGCAGCTGCAGCCGCTTTGTCTGCTTTTGCCTTCGCCGCTGCAGCTTTCTTTTCTGCAGCCGCTTTCTCCGCGGCAGCTTTTTTTTCTTCAGCCGTAAGTTTTTTTGCAGGAACAGCAGATTCCGCACCTGCCTCACCTGAATCAGCGGATGATGCTGTCTGAGAATCGGATGACGCAGCAGTCTGTGCCGGAAGAAGTGCAATCGGCACAGCAGCAATAAAAGCAGCAGCAAAAGCCGGAAGTATTTTCCTCATCATCATTTTTTCTCCTCTGTTTTTTCGTCAAGAACCGTCTGAAGAACTTTTGCCTTCTGCTTGAGCGCCTCGACTTCGGGATCCGAAGCAGGGGCTGCAGTAACAACGGCAGTATTCTGCGTTCCGCGCGCCTGCGCAAGCTGATTCTGCAAATCAGTAATGCGAGCCTGCGCGTCGGCAAGCTGTTTGCGCACGCCAATCATGTCTTCTGTCTTGTACATTTTGAGCTGGCGCTCGTACTCTTCTTTTGCCGCAAGGTATTCCTCGCCAGTCACTTTAAGAAGGTACAGCAGTTTTTCCTCGCGGCCGCGCTGGTCAATCGTTTCGATGCGGTACTGGGCATCAGGCGCTTTTGCGTCCGCCGGAAAGTCCGCAACAATGCGCTCATACAGTGCGCGCGCGGAGTCAAAATTGTATCCTGCATAAAAAGACTCTGCAATCCAATACAATGCAGATGCGTACAGCTCATTGTCAGGATTCTGATGGCAAAAGTCGCTCAGAACAAGAACAGACTGTTCGTTTTCACCTATGTAATGAAGCGCTCTTCCTTTCTGATACTGGATGAACGGCGCATAGCGGCTGCCGGCAAATGACGTGCCGAACGATTCGCAGTCTGCTTCCGCAGTTTTATATTCACCGGCGTACATTTCGCTCATAATCAGCATGTACCACGTTTCATCAGTCGAGTTAGCGGGAACAGCAACGGCTTTGCGCAGGAAGAAAAGCGCGGATGTCCAGTCAGCATTCCGGTACGACTCATACCCCTGAAGAAGCGATGCATTAGACGAAGACGAGGCGTCTGAACGGACAGAAGAAGTCTGTTCTGTCTTTTTCTGCGCAGACACAGTTTTCTGTGAAGAAAAAGTTTCCTGCGCAAACACGCCTGAACATGCACAGAGAACGAGCGCGGTAAAAAACAAAGCGGCACTATTTTTTTTCATTTCGTAAACTCCCACCGGAGCGCACCCGTAAAGAACGCGGAACCGGAAACGACGACATCGGCGCCGGCATCAATCACCAGCTTGATTGTCTTGTCGTTGATGCCGCCGTCGACAGAAATCAGATAGCGGTATTTTTTCTCCTGCCTGATTTTATCAAGCAGCGTAATTTTTTCCACACATGACGGAATCAGCTTCTGGCCGCCGAATCCTGGGTTCACTGTCATTACAAGAACGAGGTCAGCATCAGGAAGCACTTCCTCAAGAAGAGCGACCGGCGTGCTCGGCACGATTGCAATCCCTGCTTTTTTGCCGAGGTCATGAATATGCTGAATAAGACGGTTGATATGAACAGTGCTCTCGTAATGGAACGTAATCCAGTCTGCACCCGCTTCCGCGAATGAGTCGACCATTGTCTCCGGCTTTTCGACCATAAGATGGACATCGAACGGAAGCTGAGTCAGCTTTCTGATTGACTTAATCACGGGCTGGCCGTATGAAATCTGGGGAACAAACTGTCCGTCCATGACGTCGATATGGACAATGCCGCCGCCCTGCGTCTCAATCTGAGAAACTGCAGAAGCGAGGTTCGAAAAGTCTGCGGAAAGCAATGAAGGTGCAAGTATCGGTTTATTCATAATTTTTTTCGCTGATTCAGTATAATTGATAATAATATCAGACTATTATACATAATACCAGAAAACCTCTCTATTGTAAACGACTACTATCCATTTGACGATGTAACGCAAAAAACGAGGGAATACAAAAAATGAAAAAAAAGTGCGGAAAAACATATTGACATATTAAGCAAAACCCTGTATAAACTTTGCTCCATTTTTGCCAAATCATATGTTGACTAAAAAACACATTTTGTTATAATGGACATTATACGCTATGGGGATTCAATCAGAAGAAGGATTAGCAAACGCCTACCGGTTTCTTGAAGCCGGAGACCCTGTACAGGCAAAACAGCTGCTCGCAGACGTACTCGAGTATGATCTCGACAACAGTGAAGTGAATTTTGCTGTCTGGTGCTGTTCTTTTTGGATCGATTGCATCAATCAGCTTCCTTCGCTCGATGCTTTCGAACGCGGAGAAAGCCTCATTACGCAGTGGAAATCGTTCCGGAATGCGCTTCTGAGAGACAGAAAAGTCTGTGAACGAGCTGTGTATGCCGTACAAAAAGGCATTTTTTCGCTTGCGCTTACCAATTACTGCTCGCTCAGCGAGGAACGTAACCCTGTAAGAAAAGCGGAAATCAGCCGGAAAGCCGGACTTTGCTGCAAAAAGCTTGGCCGATACGAAACAGCACTTAATTATCTGACCGAAGCGAACAGCCTTGTTTCGTTCTCGGCGCCGGTGCTTGCCGAAATGGCAGACTGCTACGCACTGTGCGGTGAAGAAAAAAAGGCAAAAGTCATTTTCCGAGAAGCATTTCATATTGATGCGTCAAAGATTGACCTCGCTTTTCTTGATTCAGAACTCATCTCCTGCCTTGTGCAGAAGGTGCAGGAACTGGGGTATACCGGAGCTGTTCTGCAGGAATGGATTCCGGTCTACGGTGTGCTGTACGGCGTATTCAACGTGAAGCGTGAACTGCGGAGCCAGGAAGTTGGAAAGCTCAAGCAGGACATCTACGCGCGTGAAAACGAGCTGAAAGACCCCGCGAGCGATGCTGCAGTGCTCACTCCCCGGCTTATCAACCTGTACTTCTGGCTGATTGACCATTGCGTCATTACAAATGACACGAGCGGAAAAATCAACGAGATTCTTTTGAAAATTAAAATACTGGATCCTGCAATTTACGCGTTATACGTAAAGTAAATCCGGTTTTACGATGTGAGTTTGTCGAGAGACGATAGGAGTTATTTTATGTCTGAAGAGCTTGTAAAGTCCGTCCAGGACATGCTGAAAGAGGAAACTTGGACACGCGCAACAATCAGCAACTACACAAAGAACAATCTGATTGAACTCGCCGGCGTTGTTGAAAAAGCACGCAGTGAAAACTGTGTCGATCAAATCAAACAGATCTGCGATGACCAGCTGAACCACACAAAAGACAGCATTATCGCATTGTATCTTTCCGGCATGCTTGGTCTGAAAAAAGGCACGCTCGACAATTCTTCGCTCGTCAACCTCGTTGATATTTTCCAGAAGAACCACAAGGAAACAATCGTCGTTTATCTCTGCGAAACAATTCTCGCTGATGATCCGGCAAACAAGTTCGCGCTCCGCACGCTTGCTGACTGCTACAGAGCGTCAAACAACGACAAAATCTGGGACATCTACGTTCAGATCGTAAAGCTCGACTTTGAAGAAGCTGACATTGCAAAACTTCTTGCAGAACACTACGAGGCTGCCGGCGAAAAAGACCTTGCAATCGACTATTACCGCAAAGCGCTTCTCCGCTTCGTCAATGCAAAGAACATGAACGCAATCAAGGAAACATGGACCAAACTCGTTTCCCTCATCCCTGAAGAAATCGACTTCTTCCTTCTCGTTCAGCGCAAAATTGCAAAGACAATCAGCGAAGACAAGAGCGCCCTGCTCATGCAGGAGCTTTACGCATACTATAAAGACAACAAAAAGTGGGACACCGCAATCGATATTCTCAAGCTAATTCTTACCATCGATCCGAAAGACAGCTGGGGACGCAAAGAAATCGTCGACTGCTTCCACGAAAAATATGCAGACCACACGCTCGTTGACGAATACATCCGCTCATCAAACCTCAACCAGAGTTTCCGCAATGTATTCGAAGCTATCAGCGACTTTGAAAAACACATCGCATTCGACGCGAAGAACTTCGTGTTCCACCGCTCATGGGGCGTCGGCATCATCAGAAAGGTTGAGAATGATACGCTCACAATCAACTTCGGAAAGAAGAACGGCGTTCACGACATGTCTCTCAAAATGGCAGTAAGCGCACTGCAGCCGCTCGCAAAAGACCATATCTGGGTTCTCAAGGCAACGATGTCAAAAGACGAGCTTGCAAAGAAGATTAAAACAGACAGAGTATGGGCTCTCAAGACAATCATCCGCAGCTTCAACAACAGCTGCGACTTCAAGCGTATCAAGGCAGAGCTTGTTCCTTCAATCCTCACTCCTGGTGAATGGACATCATGGAACAACAATGCAAAGAAAGACATTGAAAAAGACGCTTCATTCGGCGTAAACCCGAACAACATCAACGAATACATCGTGCGCGATCACCAGATTACGCCGGAAGAAAAACTGAGCAACGAATTCAAGGCACAGAAACAGTTCTTCGCCCGCATCGACATTCTCATGAAATTTGTTAACGACGATGCCGCAGACAAGAGCAGCGAACTCTTTGCAGATATGTTCAACTACTTCGCAGGATTCCTCAAATCATTCAACGCAGTTAACGAACAGGTTCTTGCTTCTTATCTCGTTGTGCAGAAAATCGGCACACAGTTTCCGAGTCTCGCGACTCAGCTCAAATTCTCTTTTGAAGAGCTTTACCGCGAAATCGAAAACCCGAAAGAAATGTATCTTCTTCTTAAAGACACAGCAAGAACAACACTCCGCAAAGACTTCCTCGAAGCAATCAAAATGCTTCCTGACTGGGATGCAGAATACATCAAACTGTTCCCGACTGTTCTTGAGCAGTCTATGCTCGACACTCTTATCAACAAAGGACACACCGACGAAGTTCAGAAACTCGCAGCTCTGTCATTTGAAGACTACAAAGCATATCACGACGCGGCGCTCTTCTTCTTTGAAAACAGCCAGGATGAAGACTGGTTCAAAGCTGCAAACATTCCGTATGACAAGCAGCTTATTGCTCTTATCAACATCATTTCCTACACATACCGTGAAATCGAAAACCATGTTGATACGACAGAGAACCGCAAGATTGAGAAGAAAGCACAGGAGCTTCTATTCAAGAACAACACGCTTCTCGACTACATGCTCAACACAGCAGACGTCGAGCTGATGACACACTTGTACACACTCTGCGACGATGTTAAGGATCTCGACACAACACTCAAGACACTTCTCCGCAACAAAATTCTCACAAAGTACCCTGACTTCAAATTCCATACGACAGAAGAAAAATCAGTCGCACCGAAAGGAATGCTTGTTACTTCAAAGAAACTGCAGGAAAAGAAAGACTACGAGACTCAGCTCCAGTCTGTTGATATTCCGGCTAACGCAAAGGAAATCGGCGAAGCTCGTGCACAGGGAGACTTGAAGGAAAACGCCGAGTACAAGGCAGCAAAGGAACACCAGCATTACCTCAACGTAACGCTCGCAAAACTCGAAGAGGAACTCGGCCGCGCCGTAATCTTCGATCCTACAACTGCTACTACTTCGATGATTTCTTTTGGAACTGTTGTCACAATGACAAACAAAGAGAACGGCAAAGACGAAACTTATACGATCCTCGGACCGTGGGAATCAGATCCTGACAACGGAATCATTTCCTATATGTCACCGTTCGGCAACGCAATCATGGACCGCAAGGTCGGTGAAGAAGTTGACTTTGAAATCAATGAGCATAAATACTCATACACTGTAAAGTCTATTACGCTTGCCAAACTGTAAACCAGTTAATACATAAAAAAAACATCTGTTGTGAAGTTCCAAGTACAATTCACAGCAGATGTTTTTTTTTGCTTTTTATTATTTTTACCGTGCGCCCGTTGCTTCGTACAGCAGCGCATTCATTATGGCAGCAGCGACTGTGCTTCCGCCTTTTTGTCCTTTTGCCACGATTTGCGGCACATTCGTTTCCATTATTAATTCTTTCGCATTCACCACATTTACAAATCCAACGGGCACAGCAATAATCACTTCCGGGTGCACGAGATTCGCATCAAGAAGCTGACGTATTCTTACAAGCGCAGTCGGCGCATTTCCTATAGCGAATATAATCGGACGATGCTCATCAAGGCGCACTGCCTTATCGATGCTGCATGAAGCGCGCGTCATGCCTGTTTTTTTTGACAAAGCAGACACATCATCATCAGACATAAAGCAATATGCATCAATTCCGAGTTTCGCGCACGACGGCTTGCTTATACCGGAAAGCGCCATGTGCGTGTCTGTTATAACAATCGGTTTTTTGTTTCTTAATAGCTCTACAGCTGATGAAACAACATTAGGTGAAAAAAATAAATTTTCCGCATAGTCAAAATCAGCGGTTGTATGAATAACGCGCTTTATAACAGCTTCGTTTTCTTTAGGAAGGACAATACCGCGCTTATCAAGCTCGGCAGAAATAATCTCCATGCTTCGTTTTTCAATCTGTGCAGGAGGAAGATTTTCTATTGAGCTGAAATTTTTTAATCCGGTAAAAGGCTCAATCAGTGTGTCGTGTTTCAATATTCTATCCCCTTGCGTGCTGTTATTCCGCGGTCAAACGGATGTTTGCGCTTTTTAAATTCGGTGATGTAATCAGCATATTTTTTAAACAGATGCGGAGGATTCCGCCCTGTAAGCACAAGTTCGATTCCGCCGTAATTTTCATCATTCGTCATATCGCCGCTAATGCACTTCTGCGCACCATCGCTTTTGATTTTATTAATAAGATTTTTTACCGCTGATCTGTCGACAAGATTTTCGTCATAAGCAGCGCATATTTCATCAAGCACAAGAAGTACAGACACGCCGTTATTTGCAGAATCAGGCGCTGCTGTTTTTATGTCTTCTTTTACATACCGGGCGCATAATTCAATTGCTGCAGAAAGATTTTTGTCTGATATTTCTTTTGTGCGCTCCAATTCTTCGCGCGTCATATCCTTTGTAAAATGAGTTCCGGCTTTTCCTCTGAACACAGTAACACCGTCCATCTTTTCAATCATCGCGATTTCGCCGGTCGGTTTGTTTTTCAAGAATTGCACAATCACCACTTTTATGCCGGCGCTCAATGAACGAAGCGCAAGCCCGATTGATGACGTTGTTTTTCCTTTGCCGCATCCGTAATACAGATGAATCATAGTGACTCACCTTCTCTGCTGCCGTATGATTTTTTTGATGAACTTTTTCTGCTCACAGAAAGTCCTCTGTCTTTTAATATTTTATAAATTGTTTTCATATCAATCGAATTTCTGACGACATCAGCAAGCATGTCATACTGCTGTCTGCGGTGCGCTTCGTAAGAATCGTTATCTGCGACGAGAACAAATGTTTTTTCTATTCCGCGTCTTATGCACATTATTTTAATAAGAGCACGCACGATTTCGTCACTGTCGAAAAATCCATGCAGATACGTGCCAAGCACATTTCCGCGCACAGTTCCAGGGAAGCTGTACCTTTGTTCTTCGCTGTCAGTCTTATTAATTCGCGTTGTGTCACTTTTTGTTATAAGCGTTGTAACACCCTGATGTATTTCGTACCCAGCGTATTCTATATGTGACAAAGGAGAAAAAACTCCGCTGAATTCCGGAAGGATGCCGCTCTCATTAACACGCTGTTTTTTATTTGTAAATACTGTTTCTACAGGAAGTAGACCAAGTGCATCATAATTTTGCTGTGCGGTTCCGCCTTCCGTGCCGTCGGGGTCATGAAGAGAGACTCCAAGAAGCTGATAGCCGCCGCAAATTCCTATAATGGGAGTATCGTTATTTAATTCAGCATACACTTCGCGGTCGAGTCCTGTTGTCTGCATCATTGTCATGGCAGCGATGGTGTTTTTTGTTCCGGGAATGACAATCATGTCAGGCTTTCCGAAAAGCAGCTCTGACTTGTGCAGCTCATCTTTTGTATGAACATAAGAAATATGAATGTTGCGGTACCGTCTGAATGCAGCAACATCAGTGCTGTTTGAAAGATACGGCACGCTTATAACAACGATATGAAGTGACTGCGATGTGCTGTTCGAGTCCGCGCTTGTGTCAGATTTATGCAGCTCCTGTTTCTGTGCGCACGAATGAGTATCAGGCACTCTATCTTCAGAAGAAAGGCTGTCTTCGTCATCGATATCCAAATTTTGTATATACGGCACAACGCCAATTGTCGGCACTGATACCAGAGACTCAAGCTGTTTTATCCCCGGTTTGAGAATACTCTCGTCTCCGCGGAACTTATTAATAATAATTCCTTTTATGCGCTGCCGTTCGTTTTCATCGAGAAGCTCTATTGTTCCGTAAATACTTGCAAACACCCCGCCTCTGTCAATATCGCCTGCAAGAATGACAGGACTATCGACGAGGTTTGCCATACCCATGTTTGCAATATCGTTTTGCTTTAGATTTATTTCTGCAGGACTTCCCGCGCCTTCTATAACGATAATATCATTTTCTTCTGCAAGTGAATCATAGCTTTTTTTTATGTATGGAAGAAGATTTTTTCTGTAATGAAAATAACTTTTCGCATCCATTGTCTTAACAACTTTTCCGTTCACAATAATCTGGCTTTCGCTGTCGCTGCACGGTTTTAAAAGTATTGGATTCATTCTTACATCAGGTGCAATACCGGCAGCTTCTGCCTGCATAATCTGTGCGCGTCCCATCTCCAGTCCGTCTGATGTAACACCGCTGTTAAGCGCCATATTCTGGCTTTTAAATGGGGCGACTCTGTAGCCGTCCTGTTTGAATATTCTGCAGAGAGCTGCTGTGAGCATCGATTTTCCGGCATTGCTCATCGTTCCTTGTATCATAACAGGAACTGCTTCATGCTGCTTGTTTTTCTGAGAAACAGACGATTTTTTTATTTGCTGTGATGCCGATTTTTTTCCGGCACAGAGACTGTGTATTTCTTCAATCAATTCATCATTTTCTAACTTTGAACGGACTGCGATGCGGTACCAGTCTTTTCCGCACCCCTCAAAATCTTCGCATGTCCGTATAACGATATTCTGTTTTAAAAGCGCTGAATACAAATTTTTCCCAGCGCGCATTCTGCACAAAACAAAATTTGCATTTCCATGTATGACATGACATCCCGATTCTTCTAATGAGGCAACTATTCTTTGCTTTTCCTGAGCAACAAGACTCCTCATTCTGTTATCCCATGGCGATTCATCATGTTTTGCACGCGCCGCAATTTCTGTTTTTAAAACAGCGCATCCTGTTCTTTGCGCTTCGCTGCTCACACTCCACGGACGCATCGCATTGCAAATAGATTCCGCAGTGAGCTTTGAATTTGCAATAGCATAGCCAAGACGGATTCCTGCCATGCCGTAATATTTTGTAAATGCATTGATAATAATCGCGTGAGGATATTTTTTTTTGCCGCGCAGAATCGTCCGTATCGTTTTTTCAGATTCAGCAGAAAACTGCGCAAAGCACGCATCTATAACTAAGTAAGCGCCTGTTTCTTCGCACGCTTCGGCTATACTGCAGATTATTTTACCCGGTATAATCTGTCCTGTTGGATTTGCAGGAAGAGCGGCGAATACAATCGACGGGTTAAAGTTCTTTATTAAAAGAAGAATCTGTTTGCAATCAGTTTCTGTAAAAGCAAAATCATTTTCTGACGTAAGCGTAAAATTAATAATTTCTTTTATGTGTTCATTCCGGTGAATTGCATTTTTATATTCTGTAAAAGCAGGCTGTATAATAAGCGCTTTTTCTTTTCCTAGCTGAGCTGCTTCATAAATAAGATCAACAGCACCGGCGCCGCACACAACGCACTCTTTCTGCGCACCCCAATAGTCTGCGATCAGCGACCGCAGCTCTGTGCATGATGAGTCAGGATACGCACAAAGCGGAGAATCTTTTTGAACCACTATTCTTTCAAGTTCTTTTTGTGCAGACGGATGCATTCCGAGAGGACTCGTGTTTGCAGAAAAATCTATGTATTGTTTTTTACCGAGCGCGAACTGTCCGCCGTGAAAATGATTCATTATGAATGCACCGCGATCACGAACCGTACAATCGTGCAAATGGCCATCGTAATGATTGAAGTAATATACATGAGCATAATCGCTCGCTCGATATCAATTGAGTCAGGCTTTTTTATTGAATCTCCGATAAGCGGATGATGTTCTACAACACCTTGATAAACCGCATCTCCACCAAGCTGAATATCAAGCGCGCCGGCACACACAGATTCAGTCTGCGCCGAATTCGGACTTGCATGATTATACCTGTCGCGCACAAACACTTTGAGCGCATGATACGGCGAATATCTGAGCGGAAAAACAGGAATAGGCTGGCACACGACAGATGACAAAAGCATCAGAAGAGCAGCAATTCTCGCCGGAATAAAATTAACAATATCATCAAGCTTTGCAGGATATCTTCCAAAATTAATATATTTTTCGTTTGTGTATCCTGTCATGCTGTCCATTGTATTTATTGCTTTATACAGGAATGCGAGCGGAGTGCCGCCGATTGCAAAGAAAATAAGCGGCGACACAACTCCGTCAGTTGTATTTTCAGCGACAGTTTCCACCGCAGCGCGCACGACACCTTCGTCATCGAGTCCGATAGTATCCCGCCCGACAATTTTGCCGACAGCTTTTCTCGCCTCTTCAATGGAAAGCATCAGAGACTTGTACACTTTATGCGCTTCATCACGCAAACCGCGCGCGGCTATAGCCTGATACCCCCAGAATATATCAAGGGCACAAGCTGCATACGTCAGCCAAGGCAAATAAAAATGACGAGCAAGCCGCTTGAGAACATAAAGCACGCCATAAGGAAACGCGAATGACAGAGTGCAGACAACAAATATCATGCAAATGCCGGCAGCTCTTTCCCCGTGCTTTGTCTTTGGAAAAATAAAGCGGAACACTTTTTCACAGCCCGTAATTATTTTTCCAATAATTGTGACGGGATGAAGAAGCCATTTGGGTTCACCTATGAGTACATCAAGAAGAAACGCAAGCGGAATTCTCAGCACCGGATATAAATCAACAATTGACATAATTTCTACTCCGAACAATATGTACCGGACAACCGGTTATTTTATATTCTGCGCTATTCCGCAGACAATTCTTACAACATGATCAGCGCGGGAAGCAAGCTCAGCGGAGAGTTTTCCGTTCTGTTCCCGGAAGCATTTTTCATTTTCATCAACAGGAACAAGGCCGCAGCCGCATTCCTGTACGATTACAGCTTTTTTTGAGCAGAGCATATCAACTGTTTTATCATCATATTCTCTGCACAGGTCAGCAGTCACTTCTGCAATTTCACTTTCCGTATATTTCAGAACATTACGCACATACGTGTGTCTTCCGCTTGCAAATCCGCCTGTAACAAGAATCATAAAAAACGCTCCGCAAGTACGATAACAGCAAGCGAAATAATTTCATTCATCTGCACATACCAGCCTGCAAGATCTCCTGTTATGCCGCCGAATTCACTTTTAGTCATACTGTAATAATAAATGAAAAAGAGACTGTCCGCAACAAGTACCGCAATACCGGTCCGTCCTGAAAAAATAACAGCAACAGAAAATAAAATGATAAGCAAACAAATACAGAACACACGCGTAACATAGCGCGACGATGCATCGGCAAATGAATGTACGAGTCCTGAGTTTTTTGCACAGGGAAAAACTGCAACTGCAAGTGCACTAAATGTTCTTTCAATCACAAACACACATGCAAAAGCACATATCCCGCGGCCGGCAGCAGCAAAAAGTCCCGGATAAAACGGATATACAGGCCACACCGGGCGAAGCGTTTTTACAAGCGAAAGACTTATCACATAGTATGACAAAAAATAAATAACAGTTCCAATAACAGCAAAAGCGCCGGAGTGACTGTCTTTGAGAATCTCAAGTTTTTTTTCACGGTCCGCATGGCTTGCGAGCGCATCACACGTATCGCAAAAACCATCGAGATGAATACCGCCGGAAACAAGAACAGGCACAAGCGTACAGCCAAGCGCTGCGATTGTATTCGGCGCATGAAGTCTAAGAACGATCCATACCCATGCGTACAAAACAACAGCTGTTAAAACTCCGACGAGCGGAAACGCGCAGAGCATGTATTTCATATTTTTTTCATTCCACTCAACATTAGGCACCGGGAGAGATGAAAACATGCTGAACGCCAGCGCAATTGTTTTAAAAAATGTCATCAGTATACATCCCCTTTTATAAAAACAGGTACAGACGAAACAACTTCGACAGCCGTAGTGCATTCAGAAGCCCACCGTGCATTTACGCAGCCGAGAACACGCATATATGTTTCAAGTTCAGACGAATCATTATTAATTTTTGAATTTGATTTAAAATGCATAGGTACAGTATCAGATGAAACCTCGTTTGTAACAACGACAAGACTTTTGCATTGTCTGCTTATTAATCTGATTCCATTTAAAACAGACTCAGCATATTTTTCGCATAATGAATCATCAACTGTATTTTTATCTTCATTATTTTTTTTTGCGCCGAACAGTTCATTTGCAACTGCGTTTCCAACATCCTCAAGAAGCGCCACGCAATTCTTTTCAGGAAGTACGCAGCCGCAAAGCGACTCATGACATTCGACAGTGATAAATCCTTTGTCTTTTCTAAGCTCGCGGTGTTTTTTAATCCGCTCAGATGTATCTCCGCCCGCATTCGGATTCAATGTTGCAATATAGACAAGCGGCAGCGTTTCATTATTCTGAGCTGTTCCTTTTGTATTTGCAGAGAGAAGCTGCGCAGTTCTTTCAGCAAATGCGCTTTTTCCGCTTGCAGCGCCTCCGGTTATTATGATGTTCATAGCGGTTTGTACGCTCCGATTTTTATATCATCGAATGTAGCCATTTCTTCATACACAGAAAGCGCCATATCAATCATTGGAATAAGTGTCATGCATCCCGTTCCTTCTCCAAGATGCATTCCTGCTGTAACAGCAGGCTTTAGTCCTAATGAATCAAGCACAATGTGTCCTGCTTTTTCTGAGCTTACGTGGCTTGCAACAAGCGCACCGCGGCACGAAGGACAAATACGCACAGCAACAAGCGCCGCAGCAGCAGAAATAAATCCGTCGATGATAACAGGAACGTGAGCCGATGCGCCGCCAATAAAAAATCCTGCCATGCCAGCGATATCGAACCCGCCGACTTTTGCTACAACATCGAGCGCGTCATTCTTGTCAGGATTAAGAAATGCAATTCCTTTTTTAATCACATCGATTTTATGCATAACACCGTCTTTGCTCAGACCCGCGCCCGGACCAGTAACTTTCACAGGATCAATTCCAAGAAGAACAGATACGACTGCGCTGCTTGTTGTTGTATTTCCAATCCCCATTTCGCCGGTTGCTAAAAGTGTGTATCCCCGCTCCGCAAGACTCTGCGCAAAATCAAATCCGTTTTTAACAGCAAGCTCCGCCTGTTCGCGTGACATTGCGCTTTCTTTGAGAAAATCTTTTGTTCCGCGCGCAACGTGCAAGTCTATTATTTTAGAATCATCGACAGCCGAAACCATTCCCATGTCGACAGGATACACGTCGCATTTTGCAACATGCGCCATGCAGCAGCTCGATGTTGCGCCGGTGCATATATTTTTAGCAACAATTGCCGTTACATTCTGCCCGGTCTGCGTCACATTCTCAGCAACAATTCCGTTGTCTGCGCAAAAAATTGCAAGCGCCCGTTTAGAAACAGACGGATGAACAGTACGCTGCACAGCGGCAATCCGGCATATATCGTCCTCAAGAACACCAAGCGAACCGAGCGGTTTGGCGATTGAGTTCCACCTCTGTTTGCACAAGTCTGCATAAGACTCATCTGCATTCTGCACAGAAGAAATTAACTGTGAAAGTGATAACTCTGCGCGTTCACTTTTTTCTGCGCATAATGTCTGCTGTTCCGTGCTCTGGCCTGCAGAACATGCGCCGTGCACCACGGTGCTATTGCACGAAGAACACGAACCGCACAACGAACAGTTTCCGCTGCACGACGTCTTATTATTTTTGCACGATGATTTGCTTTCACTCTGCGAGAATTCTTTTGCGGCGCGCACAAAGTTTTCTGCAAAAGATTCATTCGCAGGAAAATACAGATGCGGGAATCCTGCGAGAATATTTTTTTTATCAGCGGATTTTTTTCCGCACGGAGGCGCATGAATCACAGAAACAGGAGCGCATGACTTTATGCATTTCCACGAAACATCATCAAATGATTTTTTCGCTGTGAACGAATCACCGTTATCTGTCGTGTCAAAATAATGGAATTCATGCGCGCGTATTGACTCGCCTTTTTTGCAAAGAATCGTATCGCAGTCAGCAGTCAGCGTGCAGTAACCAAAGCGCACAAGGTGGCCGGTGTTTGAAAAAGTACCCGGCAGAATTCCTATTATCTGGAGATATAAAAATCCGCCGCACTCTGCATAGACAGGCGCACCGCTCCGCGCAAATGTCCGGATTGACTGAGCTGTTATCTCATTTGAGGACAACTCTGCGGGAAACAGTTCAGGATATCCGCCGCCAATATATAATGCGCTGCAATTCTCCGGCACCTGTTCATTTTTAAGCGGAGAAAAAGTAACAATATCCGCGCCCAGCGATTCAAGCAGGTCAAAGTTTTCGCGGTAATAAAAACAGAATGAAGAATCATGCGCAACTGCAATGCGAGTTCGTTTTACAGAATCAGCAGATTTTTTTTCTGCCGGCGAATCTGTATTTTTTTCTTTGTTTGCAGGCCATTCAGCGCCTACCGGCAAATCAGGAGCAGACTCTGCAATCTTAATAATTTTTTCAACATCGACCGTTTTTTCAAATGATGATGACAGAAGCGCTATTTTTTCTTTTAAGCCGGATACAGCATCAGGCGTGACAAGTCCAAGATGGCGGCTTTCGATTGTAAAATTTTTGTTCGGCTCAACATACCCGAGCACCGTTACTCCGCACTCCCGCTCGATTACCGGCGCAAGTTTTTCATACAGACTTTTTGCACATCTGTTTAAAATAACAGCGCATATTCCCGATTTTTCTTTGAAAGAAAGGTAGCCGTTAATTTCTGCGCACACAGAAAGACTTCTGCCTTTTACATCGACAACAAAAATGACAGGACATCCAAGTTTCTGCGCAGCATCATACGAAGAAGAAGTATCGCTTACAGCGCCGAGACCGTCGTAATACCCCATTGCACCTTCACAGACTGCAATTGAGCAATTGTTCGTATCGTGCGCAAAAATATCGCGCGCTTTTTGTCCCGGTGTAAAAAACAAATCGACATTTCCTGTTTTTGCGCCGATGATTGTCTGATGAAAAAGAGGATCGATAAAGTCAGGACCGCATTTAACTGCCGCCGGAGGATTTTTAAAAAGTGAATCACTGACAGGAAAAGAGCCAGCAGAACATTTCCGGTACCTGTTCATAAGCACCTGCAGAAGCGCGCAGACGACTGTCGTTTTTCCGGAAGAACTTGATGGTGATGAAATTAAAACACGGGGAATGCGCATGAACACAGTATATCAAATAGAAGATGAAACATAAATATAAAAAAAATAACTGCACCCGGCGCTACGGCCGAATGCAGTTATTCACGTATTATCACTGAAAGACTACAGCTTAAATTTTGAGCATCCTTCTTTAAGAAGCTTGAGCGCTTTTTCCATCTCAGGTTTTTCTGCGACAGTTATGCGCATTGAAAGATGTCCGTTTTCAGACCACATGCGAACAAGAATTCCGCTCTTGCCCATGTACTCTTTAATTTTCTGCACATCGTAGCCGACAAAATGCATGAACACAAAGTTCGCGCATGAGTGGAATGATGTAACACCTTCAATCTTTCCAACTTCGCCTGTGAACCAGTCGCGTGACTTGCTCAGCTTGTCTTTAAGGTCGTCGTAATACTTTGTATCGCGGAGAGCTGCGACAGCCATCTTGCGGCTCAGGTTATTAATACGGAACGGGTTCAGGTCAAGCTTGAACACCTGCTTTGCCATCGCATTGCAGATACCGTATCCGACGCGCATACCGGCAAGGCCGTAGAGCTTTGAGAATGTGCGTGAGAAAACAACGTTGCTGTATGAAGTGATAAGGCTGTTTACATCGAACTCAACATCAGAGAATCCGAGGTATGCTTCATCGACAATAACGAGAGACTTAGGATTGTCCTTAACAATTTTCTCAAGGTCATGGTTGTTCATTACAGCGCCAGTCGGGTTGTGCGGCGTTGTGATGATAATGATTTTCGGAGTTGTTTCCTTTGCTTTGTCGAGGATGCCTTTTACGTCAAACTCGTACTCGCCTTTTCCCTCGATCATGCCGTAATAAGCAGCTTTAGCATGGCGAAGCTCAACTACTGACTTGTAGTAGTTCCATGCCGGTGTAGAAATAAGAACAGTGTCGTCTTTGTTAAGAACAATCGTCATGATTGTTTTGATAACGTCAGAAGAACCTGAGTGAATGAAAATGTTGTCGACAGGCAGATTCATAATCTTTGAGATTTCTGCTGCGAGGCAGTCTTCGCGAGTCAAATCATAATGGCTCACATCATCGACAGTTGCATTCTTGAGGACTTCCATGCATTTGGGGCTTGGTCCAAAAAGATTTTCGTTGACGTGCAGACGTCCTTCTGACTGCTCTGTAGGGATAACAGAATACTGTTTGATTTCCGCATAGTCGGAAAGATAGCTGATACGAGTTTTGCTGTTTACGATTTCTTCCTCAGCCATGAACTGTTCGATAAAGTCCTTGAAGTTCGGAGAGAATGCAAGAATATCTTCTGTTGTATCGAATTCCATGCATTCGTTGTCGGGGTATCCTTTTATCTTAAGCTTGAGTTCGTCTATGTGGCGGATCTGGAAGTCATCCCACAGTTCGTATTTTACCTGCGGATCATATAATTCATTTGTGAGAAGCTCGACGAATTTTTTTGAGAAAGACTTTGTGAAGAAAGCTTCGCCGATTGTGTACCAGGCTTTTTCACCGCCCTTTTTGATTGATGTTACATATCCGTTTTCATCGGTGCCTTTTACACAGTATTCATCGATGAATGCATCAGAATATTTGCATGCGTAGTAAGAATCATACACGTAATCTCTGAAGACATTGTGCGCAAACCAGTTGTCTGAGCAGCACACGTATGAGTTCTTGAGATAATCCTTTGCATACCAGAGAGAGAACAGATTGTTTTTATCATTCCATTCGTCGTTATCGATGATAATGATATCAGGATATTTTTTTGCCAGCTCGTGGTATTTTTCTTTAAGATAGCCGTCGACAAGGACAATCTGCTTGATTCCCGCGTCCTTGAGCTGTTTAATCTGGCGTTCGACCATCGTCTCGCCTTTAATTTCAAACAGTCCTTTCGGAAGATAGTTTGAAAGCGGCATACAGCGGCGTGAGCGTCCTGCTGCCATAATGACAGCATTGTCTACTTTGAACGGAGCAAGCGCATCAAGTCCGTCTTTTGTAATCTTTTTGTCTTTTATCCAGCCGTTCTTCTGGCAGTTGAGTACGACATCATACGGGAAACTCGACGTGTCTTCATTTCTGCGTACAGCCATCAGTAAATCAAATTCTTTTTCTGTCATTTCTTTGTCTCCTGTTCATTATTTGCCTTGCTTGCAAGGCGTTCTACTGTCTGAATCATAAAATCCGCCGTCCGCTTTCCAGCTTCTCCGCGGCACATCCATGCTTCGTCTTTTGCCGCATGGCGCGCAGCTGCAAGTTCAGGACTGTCGCTCGCACTTTTCAAAACATTCTTAATATCTGCAAAATGCTCTTCTTTAAGTTCAATGCCGAATTTATGGAGAGCAGTTACTTCCCACAGCGGTTCCTTTAAATCATACGCGTCATACTGGATTAAGTCCATATCTGCGTTCACATAAATGACCGGTTTATCGCACAGGAACGTATAGTCAAAGATGATTCCGGAAAAGTCCGAAATCATAACATCAGCTTTCTTGAGCGAATAAATATTATCGCGGTTGTAGTCCCACTCGATATTCTTAACATCCTTGTATTTTTCAGTAAGATGATTGAGCATATCAGGCTCAGAAATCTTTGACTGCGGATGCGGACGGATAATAATTCTGAATCCTGTTGCAATCAGAGGATCAAGAAGTTTTTCGCCGTATCGTGTAAGAAGCGCGTTCTTGCCCCATGAAGGAGAAACGAGAACGGTGAACGGATGATTATCTTCTTCCGGAACAGCCGCAATTTTTTTTGCAAACTCGTCGAGATATGTGCAGCCTACTGTTACAAGTTCCTTTTCAGGCAGCTTTCGCTGTGACTCAAGCTTTCTGATCTGATCGCGCTCGTAGTCTCCGGTAAGGAGGACTGAATCGAAGTAATCAAGGCCGAACAAACGGTACATCGTCGCATCCGTCGTTGAGTGCATAATGTGGCAGTAGTGCTTTACGTTTTTGCTGCGCTTCATCTGATACACCTGAAGTCCGGGCGTCGTCATAATGATAATGCCTGCGCTCATCAGGTTGAGCTTTGCAAACGCAGAGTTTCCCTCGCCGATGCATTCAGCTTTTACGTACTGATACTTCTGCTCGAAAATCGGGTCGTCTTTGCGCGCAACGTAATAAACAAGCGGCTGCTTTCTGCTTTCGAATTCATCCGCAATCGGTTTGAATACGTTGTAATAGCGCTTGTCCTCACAGTAAACAACATACGGTTTGTATGAAGCATCCACAGCGTCGCCTTTTTTTCCTGAAAGGACAAGTTTTATTTTGAGCACGGCAGCGCGCGCGACAAAATAAAGTGTTGCCGTTGCGCCGATGAGAATTGAGAAAAGCATACTGCCCGTGCCCGGGTCAATATACAAAGGCAAAAATAAAGAATTCATTTTCCAGTTCCTTCCTTCCAGTTGTTGTCTTCAAAAATAGAATTTCGTACCGTATACCATTCGTTGTCTTCGATGGTGAAATAATTGCTGTGAACGTGATGACCAGGCTGGTGACGGTTGCTTATAGAAACAATCGCGCCGTCCTTTTCTTTGCTGTCTGACGTAATTTTGTTTCCGGTGAACGGGTTCACTGCGTCGTCCTTTATGCCGGCAATTGCCATCGACGGAACATCCGCTGTCGTCATAAACGACATGTCTGTCGTCATTCTGCCCTGCGCGCCGAAGTCTTTTTCGAACAGAATCGGATGAAGATGATCCTTTGCGTATCCTTTTAAGTCGGGCGTCGTAAATCCATCTTTTGCATTGCTGCCGTAACCGATTCCGTGGTCAGACACGATAATAATGCGCGTATTGTCGTAGCAGCCGTTCTTTTTGAGATAGTCGAGCCACTTTCCTACGAGAATATATGACGCAATGTTTGCCGTATAGCCGCTTCCTTCGAGCGAAGCTGCCTTATCTTCTGTGCTTGTTGACGGCGTGTAGTCAGGACCGGTGAGCACATAATTGCAGTGTGTTGTCTCGTTGTCCATTCCCGTAAACGTATTTTCTTTTTCCGCATTAAAGTCGGTAAGGTCGCGCAGATAGTCGAGAACACTGTAGCATGAAAGCATTGTCTCAATGTCGCTTATTCCGTCCGCGCTCCACCACGTGCCGTTATAATAAATAAGAGAACGCATAGCATCAGGTGAACAGCGGAACAGGCTTATCCATAACAAGTTGCGCTTGATTCCGTTGAGCGTGCTGTGGTTGTTCGTATATTTGTCGGGATTCTGTTTTTTCCAGATAGATGTGTAGCGGCTCATCGTGTTGTATCCGTGAATAAGCGGATACGGATCTGTAATGCTCATGTCGGCAACGTAGCTGAAATTTGCCCACGGCATATCGGTGATAGTCGCGCTGTACCCAGCCTGCTCGGAGAACACGCGCGCAAGCATAAGGTCTGCTTCGTTTGTCTTCTCTCTGTTAGACACATCCTTGCGCTGATTCATATTGTACGGCGTGTAATCGTAGCCGCCCCACAGCGCAGGCGCGCCCTGAAGCGTATGACCGTTGAATGAAACGGTATTTTTGTAAAAAGTGAATCCGGTATAGGAATCAAGAAGCTCAGGCCGTTCCGCAAAAATCCGCTCGACGTAAGCGCTTTCCGCGCGGTCGAGCATCAGGACAACAACATTCTTGCCAGTCTTTGAAAGATGAATAAGAGGATTGACAGTGTCAGCCTCGACAAGCCCTTTCTTTGCCATGTCGCTGTACGTGTTGAATCCGCGCGAAACTTTTGTGCAGCTCAGAACACCGGAAGCTGCAAACGAAATGCAGATGATGCCGAACACAGGAAGCACAAGCTTTGGCAGAAAACGGAACAGGATAATCACAAGAGCGATGCCGGCGGCAAGCACTTCAATATTAATAATAGTGAACGAGAAAGATGAACGGCGCATACCGTCGATAAATGTAAGCGTATTGTTCATGCTGCCGTATGTGCCGGCAAAACAGAATGCATTAATAATCGACCAGACGAGCATGAAAGAAAACAGCGTGCTGATAATCGTCTGGATTTTTTCGTGGAACAAGAAGTAGATGCACACCGGCCATACGATAAAAATACCGGCGCTCTGAAGGAACGTGTTGAATACAAACAGAAGCGGAGAGCGAAGTCCTTCCACGCTTGAGAATTCATCGACAGACGAGCCGATGAGAGAAGCAGGAAGAACGATTCCGTACAGCACAGCGAGAGCAGCCGCCGTTACAAAGAATAGCAGCGTTCTCTTTTTAAAGCTCTGCAGAAACGGTTTGAAAAGACCGTTGATAAGGTACTCAACAAATTTCACATAGAGCGGAATAGGAAGAAGGAACAGCGTTGCGAATGAAAGCGCAACACGCTTCTTGAATGAACCGCCGTTTATAAAAAGCAGATAGCATATAAGGAGCGCGATGACACCGCAGAAACAGTAGTAGAGGACGCGCACAGGGTTCTTGAGTTTATAGAAAATGTTCTTAATCAGCGAGAAAATATTGTTCATCGTCCAGTACAGGACAAGACCAGAAGGACTTCCATACAGCAGGACGAGGAAAATAAGAGCCATACCGTAAATCTGCACTTTTTCTTTTACAGGGAAACCTTTCGTGTAAATAGCGCCGGCTATGATGTTGATGATTGTCATCGCAATCGGCAGGACATTGACAGGGAACGAACCGATATGGAACATTGCGTCCGGCACACCCATGTCGCGGATAAACAGGAACGAGAATCCCTTGAGTACAGGAAGGTGTGACAGGAACGAATATGCGGCGATAAAGAACGGAATCTGAATAAGAAGGCCGAATGAAGAGCGGAGCGCCATCATCGGGTGATAATGATTCTGACGGTAGTACGTGGAAAGAATCATGTACTGCTCGTCGCCTTTAAAACCTTTTTTAATGCGGTCGACACCAGGTTTAAGCGCTTTCTCTATATTGCGCTCTATTTCCTGCCAGCGTTCTGCAACAATGTAAAGCGGCAGGCAGAAAAGCGTGACTGCAACACTTATACAAAGAACAGAAATACCAGGATTTTTAAAAATGCGGTTAGTTACAACAAAAATCAGCTCCATCAGCTGATAAAGGGGATATATAATTAACGTATATAATGCATTTGCCATATTTTACCATATTACCATTATGCCTATAAAAGTGCAATTAACAGCGGTAAGTTACAAAAAAAAGCCCCGCACCCGTGAAACAAACTTCACAGGTGCGGGACTATAAAACGACGTAAGACTTGTTTTTACAGAATCCGCATCACGAGCGCAGCTCTTCCGGCTTACTCAGGCATGACACCGCCTTCAACAACAAGGCTTTCTGCATCGGCAGCTGGTCCGTACACAGGGCGGAGCGTTGCCTCGTAGTCTGCATGGAAGAATTTCTCCGCGGCAAGATTTTTGATTTCATCGTTGATCCAATTGAGCAGCTCGGTGTTTCCTTTCTGCACGGCAGGAGCAATTGCATCCAAAGATCCGAGTGACTCCACGCCTACTTTGAATCCGGGATTCTCCAGCGCCCATGCAAGCACCTCAGTGTTGTCGGTTGACATTCCCGCGCCGCGGCCGTCGACAAGCGCATTGTACGCTTCGCTGTACTGGTCGAACTTAAGGAGCGTTACATCGGGATAGTTGTTCGTAAAGTATGTCTCGGCAGTCGTTCCCTTGCTGATGATGAGTGTTTTTCCTTTCAGCTGGTCGGGAGACGTAATAAGCGCTTTTTCGGGAGAAACAATTCCGAGCGCGACTTTCATGTACGGAAGCGCAAAATCAACTTTTTCTGCGCGCTCAGGCGTGCGTGTAAAGTTTGCGAGAACGATGTCGACTTTTCCGGTAACGAGGTACTCGACGCGGCTGGCAGCCTCAACGGGAACATACTCAGCGGTAACACCGAGGTCTTTCGCGATGCGGTTTCCGAAGTACACGTCGTATCCCTGGTAAGCACCGTTTTCATCAACATAGCCGAACGGCTTTTTGTCGCTGAATACGGCGATAATCACTTTGCCGCTTTTCTTGATTTCATCGATTGAGCGCGCGCCTGTCTTTGATGATGCGCTGTCTGTCTTTTTAGCGCATCCGGCGAACATTCCTGCTGCGAGAACGGCAGCTGCTGCAATAATCAGTCTATTGATTTTCATATCGGCCTCCTCTTAAAGCAGGTTCGGTTAGCCGCCGGTTCTGATGCAAAAGCCTCATTCCGTTTCCGCGCGCCTGTTTTATATTTGCCTAATTTCCTAGTATAATACTAGTTTTATAAAAATATGTCAATACCTACTTGTTAAGTAGATAATTATTCTTTCACTTTCTGGAACTGGAATACGTTCAGGAACTGCTTTGCGCGCTCAGTCCTGGGGTGCTCGAAAAAGTCTTCGGGCTTCCCCTCCTCGCGCACTTCACCCTGATCGATAAAGACGACACGGTCTGCAACTGCTTTTGCGAACTCCATCTGGTGAGTCACGATAATCATTGTCTTTCCCTGCTTCGCAAGGCCGATCATAACGTCGAGGACTTCGCGCACCATTTCGGGATCAAGAGCGGCTGTCACTTCGTCGAACAGCATAATCTCCGGGTGCTCGATAAGCATACGGACTATGGCAACGCGCTGCTTCTGTCCGCCGGAAAGCTGGCGCGGATATGAATTCTTTTTGTCTGCAAGGCCCACAAGCGCAAGGAGTTCTTCCGCTTCCTTTACAGCGTCAGCCTTCGTTCTTTTCTGCGCCTTCATCGGACCGAGTATGATATTACCGAGGACAGTCATATTCGGAAAAAGGTCGTAGCTCTGGAACACCATGCCTATTTTCTGCCGCACAAGGTACATGTCCTTAGTCCTGTTGCTAATCACTTCTCCGTCGAGCTTAATCTCGCCGCCTTCAATTTTTTCCAGTCCGTTGATGCAGCGAAGAAGCGTGCTCTTTCCGCATCCTGAAGGGCCTACAACGACGACGACTTCTCCTTTTTCAACGTTAAGCGAAAGTCCGTTCAGAATCAGACCGCCCTCGTAGCTTTTTTTCAGAATATGTATTTCAAGCAGTGACATGTTCTACTCCTTCGGAAAAATAATGCGCAGCTATTACGACTTCTGTTTCTTTTCGATATAGCCGGCTGCAAGAGAAAGTGGCCAGCAGATGATAAAGTACATAAAGAAAATAACGGCATATATTGCAATCGATGATGTGGGAACAGTAAGGCGCGACGCCTCGATAATCTGCTGTCCGACTTTAACAACTTCAATCACTCCTACAAACACGACAAGCGACGTTGTCTTTATCATGCGGGTAATAAGGTTCATCGAAAGCGGCACAAGACGGCGCACAGTCTGCGGAATCACGATATAGCGGAAAATCTGTTTTTCTGTCAGGCCAAGCGCACGCCCGCTTTCGTACTGATGCGCGGGAATCGACTCAAGCGCGCCCCGCACAAGGTCTCCCATCTCGGCTGTTCCCCACAGTGTAAAAACAAGGAGCGACGCCTGCTCGCCGGAAAGCTGCACGCCGAACATGCGCGTCAGACCGAAGTATGCGATGAACAGAAGAACGAGCTGCGGCATGATGCGCATGAACTCAAGATAGATGCGGCACAGCGCGCGCACAAACTTGTTTTTCACCGTCATGAGCATGCCGAACAGAATGCCGAGAATAATCGAAAAGATGACTGAAACCGCAGCGATCCAGAATGTGACCCACAGACCGCCGAGGAGGCGCAGAAAGTTTTTTCCGAGGAAAAGGACGCTGAACGCTTTTGCAATTGAATCAAGCATTGCCGAACTGCCCATACCGGAGCCTCCGTTCTGCCCATGCGCTTAAAATAGAAACAGGGAGCAGAATAATAACATACGCGCCGACGAGCATAACAAGCGCTTCGTCAGTTTTATAGTAGAGACCAATCAAATCCTTTGCCACGTACATAAGGTCTGCAAGCGCAACAGCGCTGAACACAGACGTTTCCTTAATCATAAACATCACGTTCGCGCACACTCCGGGAACAGCAACTCCGAACGCCTGCGGAATCACGATATACCGTATTACCTGGAAATCGGTAAGCCCGATGCACTCGCCTGACTCTATCTGTACAGGCGACACTGTTTCGAGCGCGCTTCTGAACGTCTCCGCCATGTACGATCCGCCGAGGAACGTAAGGCCGATAACGCCGCACTGCCCGGAGCTGATTTTTATGCCCATGCGAGGAAGTGCAAAATAGAGAAAAAAAAGCTGTATGAGAAGCGGCGTGTTCCGGGAAAGCTCCGTATATATAGAAACAATTACGCGGAGAACAGGAATTTTCCGGTAGCGGATAACAGCGCAGACAATGCCGAGCAGAAACGAAAGCACGACGCCTGCGACGCCAATTTTAAGCGTAAGGACAGCGGCCTTTTCGTACAGCGGAAGAACTTTATGCATAAAAGCAAAGTCGAGCATCGTTTTACCAGATTTCCCAGTAGTTTAGTGGTTTTATCTGGAAAGGTCAACACGGCTAGTCTTTGAGCATAGAGGCAAACGGGTCGACAGTGCGGTATTTTTCGCGGAGCTTCGGCTTTTCAATTTTGCCTGTCGCATTGCGGGGCACCGGCGCAAATATGATTTTGCGCGGTCTCTTGTAGCGAGGAAGATCCATGCAGAAGCTGTTCACTTCATCTTCAGTAAGCGTCTTGCCTTTTTTTACTTCGATAATCGCTGCTGCAATTTCGCCGAGGCGGGAGTCTGCAAGACCGATAACGGCAACATCCTTTATCTGATCCATTTTGTGGAGGAAGTCCTCAATCTGCACAGGGTACAGGTTTTCGCCGCCGGTGATGATAACGTCCTTTTTGCGGTCGACGAGCCAGATGAATCCGTCGCTGTCCTGCATCGCCATGTCGCCGGTAAGAAGCCATCCGTCTTTTGTAAGCACTTCTTCCGTCGCTTTGGGGTTCTTGTAGTAGCAGACCATAACGCCCGGTCCCTTTACGGCAAGCTCGCCCACGTCACCTTTCTTAACAATATTCTTTTTTTCGTCGACAATCTTTACTTCCCAGCCGTAGCCTGGAACGCCGATTGCGCCGATTTTGTTTGTATTCTCAACGCCGAGGTGAACGCATCCCGGTCCGATTGATTCTGAAAGTCCGTAGTTTGTGTCGTACTGATGATTCGGGAAGTAGCGCTTCCAGTCTTCAATCAGCTTTTTAGGCACCGGCTGCGCGCCGATATGCATAAGACGCCACTGGTCGAGATGATAGTCGCTCAGCTTTACGTCGCCGCGGTCAAGCGCGTCGAGAATATCCTGCGCCCACGGAACAAGAAGCCACACGATTGTGCAGTGCTCGTCAGAAACAGCCTTGAGAATAAGCTCTGGCTTTGTGCCGCGCAGAAGGACCGCTTTGCTGCCCGAAATGAGCGAGCCGAACCAGTGCATTTTTGCGCCAGTGTGATACAGCGGCGGAATGCAGAGGAACGTGTCTGCCCTCGTCTGACCGTGGTGGTTCTGCTCGCATGCCGCCGAGTGCATGAGCGCGCGGTGCTTGTGGAGAATCGCCTTGGGGAATCCTGTTGTTCCCGAAGAAAAATAAATGGCGGCGTCATCATCGTCGCTTATTTTTATGCCCAGGTTTTCGCTTGAGCAGTTGATTGTAAGCTGAGAATAGTCTTCCGCAAACGTAGGGCATGCGCCGTCGCCTACATACAGAAGAAGGCGGTGCGGCATCACTTTGTCCGCAATTTCCTCGATGCGGCCGATAAACTCCGGTCCGAACACGAGCACGCTGATGTCTGCAAGTTTTACGCAGTAGTCGATTTCATCTGACGCATAGCGGAAGTTGAGCGGAACAGCAAGCGCGCCAGTCTTGAGCACACCGAAGTAAATCGGCAGCCACTCAAGGCAGTTCATCAGAAGGATTCCGACTTTGTCGCCTTTTTTTACGCCGCGCTCAAGAAGCATATGCGCGAATCTGTTCGCCTTTTCGTTGAATATCATCCATGAGATTTCGCGGCGGTACGGCATGAACGGCTCGCTCTGCGTAAGGTCGTAGTCTTTCCATGTAACGCGTCTCGTATCGGCAACTTCGGGGTTCAATTCAACAAGTGCAATATCTTTTCCGTATTCACGTGCATTGCGCTCAAGATAATCGGTAATCGGCATTTTAAATATCCTCGTACAATTTTTTTAAGAAGCTGGAAAAGTAATCAACTTTTACAAATGCTTCAGTTTTTAAGTTTACACCCACTCCGCGGATTTGTCGATTTTTCTTTTCCTTTTTGCTGCATTTCGGTAAAATCGCTCTTGTATGAGTATGTATAAAGGAACATTTTTCTTTCTCTGTGCTATCATTACGTTAGCCGCATGCACGCCTTCCGCAAGACTTCCGCGTCTGGCTGCGGAGGATATGCAGAATCAGTCTCCTGATATTTCAGATAAATTGTTTACTCTTAACGACCGCACTAAGGTTGACAATGTAAATGGCACGTATCCCGAGTCTATCACTGTAAAATCGCTCACTCAGACATTCTGCAAGGGATATCAGTTCATGATACGCAGCGGAAAAATATGGATGAAAGAAGACGGCGACGAACAATGGTCAATTCTTCTCAAAACAGGGCTTCCGTTTTCAAAAAAATCACAGACAATTCCAAACTCGGGCTGGTTCAAGTCTCCCGACTCAATCGTAGAAATCGCTGCTGACGGAGACTGTCTTTTTGCATTCGATGATAAAGGGCTCATGTACAATCTCTACACGCAGAATTCGACATCAGAAAAACCGTTCACATGGATCAGCGTATTCGGCTGGCCAAACAAAGTGCCGCTCACACAGAACAATCAGCTCGTACAAAATAAGCGCGGCTGGGGCATGGGCGTGCGGCGAAAAGATATTCTCTGGTACGAAGACAGATTCGGAAACCAGCACCACTACGGAACAATGGGACTTGAAACACTGTACTTTCTTACTGAGAACGGACAGGAAATCAGATTCACCGACTCAGGTCTTCCCGTCGACTTCAGCCGCTCGATTCTCTCTCCTGAACGCGGAAGTTTTATTGCCAGAAATATCAGCGTAAGCGGTGACACAATTTTTTTGATTGCAGACGACGGCACCATGTACACACGCCTCATCGACTTCGATACGATGGGATGCGACCCTATGTTTTTTAAATACACATACACGGCAGAAAAGCAGTCATACGCAGGAAGCGACTACCGCTCTAATTTTACGCCGTGGGGACTTCCGAACGAAGGATGGAAAAAACAGCAGCCTGTCGCGCTCACCGGTTTTGCCCGGCTTTCACGATTCATTTCCATTTCCCAGAACGGACAGGGAAACAACGCGCGTGAACTTCGTGTCGCCGGAATCGATAAAAACGGAACATACGGCTACTATCATAAAGGAATTGCTGACGAAAACTGGAAGTTCGATAAAGCGCAGATTGTTATTCACGACGGCGATTACCTTACCGGCACGTATGCGCGCGGAAAGAAAAATGAATACTCATACGGCGGCTATTTGCTCGAAGGAACAACACCGGTGCAGAACATCACATGCTCGATTCAAGACTTTACGCTTACAAGCGAAGGCTCATGCACACTGACAATCTCAAAAAAAATAAATAATAATGCGGGACACAATGCGGAAAAAACACTTGTCGAAACAAAAAAAATCCCGCTCGATCTCGTAGAAATGTGGACATATATGGTGCGCACAAATCCAGGCTTTGACGGAACACCGCGCCATTTTTTTGCAACGGCGATTTTGCCGCAGGCATTATCACCATCATCTGCCGGCAGCGCATCATCATCTGCTGCTGCTCAGAAGGACAGCATTTTTTCTTCTGCGGACGAAAACTTTGCTTCGCTCCTCAGAGATTTGTTCGGCGGCAAGGACAAAAAACTCTTTGCGTTCACCATTGAGGCAACAGACAAATATGTTCAGATTGACACGACAGGCGAAAGCAAAAAACAGTATACATTCTTTCTGAACACGACGAACACAATTGCGCCGCCGGAAGCATACAAAAGCGCAGTCATATTCACCGCGCCTATTATCGCAAAATATGCTGATTCAGACCTTATTCTCGAAGACAAGCCTTTCTATACGATGGACGACATGCCGGCGATAAAGAAAGTGATTTCAAACGATGCCGACTATATCGCTCTTCTTAATAATGAAATCGACCGGTATGACGACTACAAAGTGAACACAAATGTTTCACGCTGGGGATACAATGCAGTCGACCTGATTACGACTGTCACGCTTCTTAATCAGATTGACTTTCCAAAAATAAAAACAATGACGAGCTTCGGCGACACGCTGATGAACACAAACGCGCGCAATTTCCGCGACATGTACGAATACCGCTCGTTCACCTACCCTCATGTTATTGAACTCGTGCAGACCAGGATTGCATCATACATTTCGCTCGAAAATGCGCTCGTGAACGGCATGCAGAAAGTGTATAAAGACAATCGTCTCCACCGCACGTTCCCGGAATATTTTGATGAGCTTCATATTCCCGCAGACTTAAAAGGCAGCTCTCCGAGCGCGAAGCAGAATGCTCAGCTCGAACAAATCTCCGAAGTGCCTATGTTCCCCGGATTCTTGCTCACTGTTGATGGAGAACACGACAAGACACAAGTGTTCATCGAACTCAAGGATGCCGCGCGCACAATCTATGACCGCTCGCTGCTCGCAAACGCAGTTAAAGATTTGGAAGACGACCCGCTGGAAATTGACGCCGTGTTCATTCCGCTTTCGAACAACACAAACATTCTCGACACAACAGCAGGTGTAAAATTTCTTTCGAGGAAAGAAGGAAAACTTTTCTGGAACGGAAAGACACTGACTATAAAAGCATACAAAAAACCATTCGGAAACGACACACTTTTTGAAGGAAGCATACAATGAATTCACCACTCGAAATAAAAAGTCCGATTGCTTCAGTCCTTCTCGCGCTCACCGGCACGCGTGAATATGACATTCTCCGCGGCATGGAAGACGTGTACACAAACATACAGACAAAAGAAAATGACTGGTGCGCGCAGAGCAGCTTTTCATGTCCTGACGGATGCGGACAGTGCTGCGTGAATTTTGAGCCTGATGTTCTGGAATGCGAAGCGCTGTACCTTGCAGCATGGCTCATTGAAAATCAGACTGACAAAGCACAGGCAATTGCGGACGGCACATTCGTATCTCCGCGCGCAGATTCAGACAAAGGCTGCATTCTGTTCACGCACGACTCAGCATACCACTGCACAGTGTACGGCGGCCGCTGTCTTATATGCAGACTGTTCGGCTACACTGGCGACACAGGCAAGGACGGAAAGAAACGATGGAAGCCGTGCAGATTCTACCCTGCAGAAAAACTTGCGCTCCGCACGCCGCCTCTTGAACACAGACAGTATGACGAAGAAGAACTGAAAACGGTAATGAACGGAGTTCCGCCCACAATGGCAGAATGCACAGAGCAGGCGCTGTCTCTTACGCCAGAGTCGAACGGAAATACAATTCCGTTGCGCGATGCGCTGCCAAATGCAATCAAAAAGATTCAGTGGCTTATGGCTGTAAACGATGTGCCTGACCCGGAGCCGCAGTCGGCGTAAAAAGGAATATCTTATTAAGACAAACTTTTTTACGGCAAAAGACTATTTTTTTACAACGATTGTTCAATCTTTATGAGCCACACAGGATTCTGCGCTTTCATAAGATGATATATCTGTCCTATTTCCGCACTCTCGGAAACAGAAATCTGCGTTATATCGCACGACAACTTTGCGCGGCTTGCTCTTGTCTTATTAATTTGGGCAATAGCATCAACAGTCTGAGCAAATGTTTCTGCGGTAACAGCGCTGACAACAATACGCGCATTATTATTTTTTGCAAGCACAACCTTACTGATTTTCAAAACAGCGCCTTCCGAGCCGCCTATAAAAACTGCATCCGGCGCTGGCAATGATTCAAGCACTTCAGGCGCATGGCCGCAGACAATCTCCATATTAACAGCGCCTGATTTTTTTCTGTTCACTTCTTCAAGCGCACACGCATCTTTTTTTTCTTCCACCGCAAACACTGCGCACCGCGCGCTCCGTGCAATATCAATGCTTACAGCTCCCGTTCCCGCGCCCACATCCCAAACAACATCACCTTCTTTAACCGCGAGCAGAGAAACAATCGATGCACGCACATGCTGTTTTGTCATCGGAATACGCTCGCTTCTCACAAAAAAGTCATCAGGAAGAGATGCGTGTCCCTGTGCTTCCTCGTTTATTTTCCGTTCAACAAGGACAGCTTCAAGCGGCGCTGACTTTTTGAGCGCATACGCAGAGGCGGCGCAAGAGACTATTTTTTCATCATCATAAGAAAGATTCGACCCGACAGTAATACGAGCGTCAGCCGCGCCGTGAGATGACAGATACAGCGCAATGTCTTTCGCCTGCACTTCGCCGCCCGTTAATAAAAACGTCTGCTCGCTTTCTGTAAGAAGAGGACCGAGCACGCAGCAAAGAGCGAACTGCTTCTGACTTGAACCGCGTCTTTTTTTCCCAGACTCGTGCTCTGACTGCAAAGATACGCCGTGTGCCGAAACGAGCCGCCAGTTCTGCCACGGAACACACAGCTTTGACGCAAGATACTGTGCGGTTGTAATGCCAGGAATCAGGTAAACGCTCCATCCGTGAGACTCAAGAAGAGGAACAAGACGCGATGCGCCGCTGTAAAAACCGGAGTCTCCGCTAAATACGGCCGTTGGCCAGGCCGTTGGCCCGCCTGTTGGTTCTGCTACTGGCCCTGCCGCTTCTGCCGCTTCTTTTTCAAATGATGCAAGAATTTTTTCAGGCACAATTGCAGTCACTTTTTTTGCTCTCACATCCGCAGGAAGCGAAGAAAGAACACGGCTCGCGCCAACGACAAGAGGCGTCTGATGAAGGACTGCGACGGCATCAGCAGTAAGAGTATTCGGATTTCCCATACCGATGCCTATGAGATAACAATTTTTTTTCATTTTCGCGTTTGCGTGTGCCATATTATATTTCCTTTTCTTTCAGTATGAATTGATTAAGTGACTCAAGCAACTTTTCTGCTGACTCAAACACATGTGTGCTGCTGCTTTCTGCGGGTCTTTTTATGGCAAGCACTTCTACACCGCACTGCGCGGCAGCTTCAAGTTTTTCTTTGTACCCGCCGGCTGCACCGCTTTCTTTTGTAACAAGATATGAAATGTTATATTTTTTAAACGACTTGGCATTTTCTTTTGTGCTGAACGGTCCCTGCGCGGCAATTATATGATCGCCTCTTATTCCTGCCTCACGGCATTTTTGCAAAGACTCTTCCGAAGGAAGAACACGAACGTAGACACGCTCGCTGAAATCAGGAATTTTTGTAAAGCATAAAAGTTCTCTGCTTCCGGTAGAAACAAAAATATTTTTTATTTTCGCCGTCTGTTTTTCATCATGATTTGCACCACGCGGTTCATTATTCGATGCATAACATGCAAGCGCATCTGCAGCATCGGCAACCGAATTGAACTCGCTTATGACAAGGTTTTCCGGCATTTCAATTTTTTCTTCCGGGCGAAGAAGCCGGTAATACGGAAGTCCGCTTTCCTGTGCGGCTGCTTTTATATTTTTTGTCACTTCTACTGCATAGGGATGCGTTGCATCAACAACTGCGTCAAATGGCAGGCGGCATGCTTTATCATCATTTTTTTCTCCTGCCATGAGCATGCGCATTTCATACTCATCGAGCCGTCCTGTTAATACAGCAATGTTTTTCTTTTTTAAAAATGTGTCTTCTGCAAGAAGCCCGGCGCCGTATTCTGTTGCAACGCAAACGGTGAGATTATTATCGCCGCATGCTTTTTCTGCAAACTCGCGTCCTTCAGTTGTACCGGCAAACAGGAGTATATTCATAATGCTTTTTTATATCCGCGCGGAGTAATTATTTTTTTTACAGAGTCACCGTCGCTTTTCAGAGCGCCGCATCTTATTATTTTTGTTGTGCTGTTTCCTATGAACGCAGTGCAGAACATATCAAGCGTTGTCTCCGCCAGTTCCCCAAGTGTACACACATGCGTCTCTTCTTCTTTTCTGCCGATATTCCGTACCCAGCCGCATACAGTTTCCGCGCTCATTTTTTCCATGAGGATTGCACATGCGTTTTTAAGTGTGCCTGTTCTTCTGTGACTTGCAGGATTGTACAGAGCAATGCAGAAATCACCTTCTGCCGCGGCACGAAGCCGTTTGTCTATTACGTCCTGCGGCGTGAGCAGATTACTGAGCGATATGACAGCAAAGTCATTTGCAAGCGGCGCGCCGAGAAGTGCAGCTCCTGCAAGAGCTGCAGTTACACCGCTCACTACTTCGATGTCGACTTCGGGGAATTGCGGCGAAAGCTCGTACACAAGAGAAGCCATGCCGTACACGCCCGCATCACCGCTTGAGACAAGCGCAACAGTTGTTCCCTGCGATGCCTGAGAGAGCGCCCATGCGCACCTGTCTTCTTCCTGCATCATGCCTGTATCATATGTTTTTTTATCAGGGAACAGAGGCGAAACAAGGCCGACATACGTTGTATATCCGGCAATAACATCCGATGATTTTATTGCAGACAAAGCCTGTTCTGTCATACACTCTCTGCTTCCCGGTCCAATTCCTACTACATATATTTTTTTCATACAATTGTCCTTACTGCAGCAGCAAGCGTCATTCCGCTTCCAGTCTGCTTGCGGATAACAAGCGATTCCGCAGAGGCTGCAGAAGATACGCTGTTGTCATCGATTGCAGCACATGCGGCAACAGCCGCGCGCTCGCAGACGTTATCTGTGCCTGTCGTCGTCTTAACAAATTCTGACGATGAAAAATCACCTTTGATTTTATTAAGTTCTTCTGCGCTGAATGTAACAAACGGAACACCGAGTTTCTTTGCAAGCTCGATAACCGCATGCTCTTCTTTTTTTATATCAATGCTCGCAACAGCGCACACTGCGCGGATATCGACATCTGCTTTTTCCAGTGTACTCCGGGTGAATGAATACAGTTCTTCTGCCGGCACGTCCTTTTTGCATCCAACGCCAAGCACGACAGCGCGAGGAATAAGGACAAGCGGTTCTTTTGCTGTACTGTTGTCATCGCGATGAGAGTCATTCTTTTTTATAACGCTGCTTTTGTACGTAATAACAACAGCTGGTTTTTCTGCATGTACGTTTTGAGCTTCAGCGGAACTTTTTTCCTTGTCATCCATGCACAGAATTTTGCAGCGCACATCATGCTTTAATTCATCGCTCACCGGCACGCTGCTTTCAATAACAATTTGCGCGCCCGCAAGAGCTGATGAAGAAACAGCTTTTATTTTTTCAGGATTCGCCACAATCATATTGTGATGAACAGCCCATGAATCAACAGCCCACGCACCGTTCACATCTGTTGATGTTGTAACAGCAGCCTGCGCGCCTGTCATTGCAGCGATTGCAGACGATGCATCGTTAGCGCTTCCAAGATGACCGCTTGCAAGCGGAATAACAAAATGCGCTCCGTCGTCGATTGAAACAACTGCCGGATCCGTGGTTTTACTTTTGAGATACGGTGCAATCGTCCGCACAGCAATTCCCGCTGCGCCTACAAAAACAACAAGCACATGCGCATGACCGCTCACGCTTGCAGCATTCTCATTATTTGTTTCATGCGCTTCATCGAATGCGCTTTTGCACCACGAGTTCAAATCAGTTTTATGCGCGCCGAAACATTCTGTTACGGTAACAGTCTTTGTGCTGTACTGCGTGCGGAATTTTTCTGCAATAAGAGACGAAAGTTTTTTTCCCTGCTCAGAAAAGCAGACAATATGCACCGACTCAAAAGGCAGCTTTGCATTCCGGAATCCTGTCGTAAAATTTTTGTCGTACAGACAGCTGTTTTTGTATTCACTGCCGAGGAAACCGCCCACAAGAACAAGCGCAGTCTTGCTTATTCCGGCATCAGCTGATTGCTTCGCAATTGTTCCCAATGTTCCGCGCACAATTTTTTCATCATCCCATGTCGCCTTATACACGACCGCAGCAGGTGTATCATCAGTGTACACACCGCCCGCCTTTAATTCTGACACAAGCGCACCTATCATGCCGCTGCTTAAAAAAAGCACCATAGAAGACCCGTGCGAAGCGAGATTCCTGATTTTCTCTTTTTCAGGAACAGGCGTTCGTCCTTCCATCCGCGAAATAATCACAGTCTGGCTCACGCCCGGAACTGTGTATTCTGCATGGAGCGCAGCAGCAGCCCCGCAAAAACTTGAAACACCAGGCACGACACAATATGTCACACCGCACTTGTCGAGTTGTTCCATCTGTTCGCGGATTGCACCATATAAACACGGATCACCGGTGTGAAGGCGCACGCAAAGTTTCCCTTCACGGTCCGCTTTCACAAGAATGTCATTTGTCTCTTCAAGAGTCATCTTTGCGCTGTCGTACACGGCGCATTCTTTTTTTATTCCAGAAAGAAGCTCTGGATTCACAAGGCTTCCCGCCCACACTATGACATCAGCATGTGAAATAAGTTTTGCCCCGCGCACGGTTATAAGATCAGGCGCGCCGCTTCCGGCTCCAACAAAATAAATCATGATTTTTTCACCTGTTGTTCTTATTGCTTATTTTTTTATCAGCAGTTTTTTCTTCAAGCACAATAAGAACAGAAAGATAACTGTTTAAATAAAAATCATTGCCGGCAGAATCAATCTCAGAGCCGCGGATAATTTTTTGTTCTGGCAGCGAGCAGTTCTGCACAATAGAGCAGCGCTCCGTAATTCCCATCATATGTATCATCTTAATAATTTCCTGAAGATGATGACCTGATTTCATAATAATTTTTGTACCGGGAGATTCAAGTTCTGCCTTGAGCATTCCGTCCGAAAAAAGAGCATCGCCAGGAATAATCGTTACAGGAGTGTCGCGGCCTGCAAGATCGAGCGCGCAAGCACATGCAGACGCGCTTATCGACGTAACGCCTGGAATAAACACAACTTCGAATCCCTGGCTTTTGATAATTGACGCGATGTGCGCTGATGTTGAATAAAGAGAAACATCTCCGAGTGAAATAAACGCCACATCTTTTCCCTGTGAAAGATAATCAAGGCAGGAACCGGCCACAACCTGATAATTAAGCGCGGTCGACTTCATATCGCCGTTCATTGAAAAATCAGCAGGAATAAGAATTTTATTGCGCATATCTACTGCGTCTTCCGCTGTATCAAACGACAGACTGTTTTTCCCGCAATCTGTCTGACCGCCCGTTGTCTGCGGATAAAAAATGATTTCGCTTTTTGAGAGAACTTTTACCGCTTGCATCGTCATCATATCCGGATCGCCGGGACCAGTGCTTACAGCATAGAATATACCTTTCTTTTTTTCGTTTTTTTCCATGCAAAAAGTATACCATATATTAATATAAGATTACACGCACAGCAGGTGTCTAAAGAGTTCTGTTTATGATATGATGTGTGCATGGCACTTACAGAAGAAGCTTTTATTCCGCTTACAAAACACATCAGCGTTATTCTGAACTCCACGAACATCGGTGTTCTCTCATTATCCGCGCAGTCATCTTCAAATGATGCTCAAAAATCACACGTCTGCCTCATCGATTCAGGAAGCGACGACGATGCTGCAAAACACATACTGCGCATCGTGGAGTCAAAGTTCCCTGGCAAAGAAACACAGTGCGCCGACGGTTCAAAGACATACGACGGAATCGACGCAATACTCAATACACATTCTCACGCCGACCACTGCGGCGGAAACGCCTATCTCGTCAAGCACACAAAATGCGGCGTATGGGCAACGAGGGGTGAATCAACTACGATTGAAGTGCCCAAACTTGAATCAGCGCTTATCTGGGGCGGCTGCCCTATTCCCGAACTGCGCACAAAATTCTATCAGGCACAGCCATCGCTCGTAACACGCATTCTTGAGCAGAACGAAAAATTTGCGCTCGGCATCCCCGGTGTGTCAGCGAGTGATACAGATGCGCCGCTTTCCGTTGAAGTGATTCCGCTTCCCGGACATTACCTCGACATGTGCGGCTACCTCGTTACCGACAACGACTCCGGTAAAAAAGCGTGTTTTTTAGGCGACGCAATATACGGGCGCAACATCATAAAAAAATACTGGATTCCCTACCTCTACAATGAAACTGAATTCAGGGAATCGCTTGAAAAAATTTCTCACATTGAGGCAGACTGGTATATTCCGAGCCACGGCGACATCATCACATCGATAAAAGAACTTGTTGAGCTTAACACTATCGCCGTCCTGGAAACGGAAGACATGATCGTCGATATTCTCAAAACGCCGCACACAGCAGAGGAAGTTTTAAAAATCGTCGCCGACCGCAACAGTATTCCTCTCGGATACGGACAGTTTGTTCTGATTGGAAGCACGCTCCGCTCATACCTTTCCTGCATGTACGAAGCGGGAAGGATCAAATACGAAATGACAGAAAACAGAATGATGTGGATGAACGCATGAGTTTGCGGTATAATAAGAAACATGTCGCATAAAAAAAGATCAGAACGATTGTACCACATTGCGCTGGCAGTCAAACGTTTCTTTATAAATCCTTATACAATCAGCTACATCGGAATCACGGCTGCTCTTTATATCATTATGCTTATCGTCTATCGCTCGGAAAATGACCTTGGCATGAAAACGCCGTTCGACGCATTCTGGTTCTTCTGCGTTACGTTCATTGCAGGTTACTTCGACTATTCGCCGCAGTCTCCCACAGGACGAATCGCAAGTCTTATTCTTCTTTTCCTCGGCGTTATGATATTCAGCGCCATTACCGGCAAAATCGCAACAGTTCTGCTCGACATACAAATGAAAAAAGACAAGGGGCTCATCAAAATGGATTCAATCAAAGGACATTTTATTATCTGCGGATGGAAACCCGATTTTGAAAAAATTCTCGACGGCATTTTCGACACAAACCCGTACCTCATCGCTGAAAAAATAGTGCTCATAAACGAAGCGCCGTCTGAACAGATCAGCCAGCTCAAGTCTATTTCACGGTTCAAGAGCATCAACTATGTTTCCGGCGACTTTACCGACGAGTCTGTTCTCGCGCGAGCAAACATAAAAACAGCATCCCGCGCACTCGTGATTGCCGACCACTCTACAAAGTACTCCCCCCTGGAAATTGACTCGCGCACTGTTCTCGCTGTTCTTACGATGACGAACATAAATCCTCATCTGTATGTAGCAGCCGAGCTTATGGACTCAAAATTTCAAAAGCACCTCGAAATGGCGCACTGCGATGAAATCATCCTTACGACAGATTACGAACGGAGTCTTCTCGCATCAGCCTCAAGCGGGCTCGGCTACAGCAATGTGCTTCGAGAACTTATTGGCAACAATATCGACAGCGGTCTTGTCATCGGTCCGATTCCTCCGTCGTTCATCGGAAAAACATACGGAGAATACAAATCATCAGTAAAATCAGACGCTGTGCTCATCGGTCTTCTCAAGAATACCGGCAACTTCCACCAGCGCAGAAAAGATGCGCTCCGCGAAGCACAAAAGAATCCCGATATCAACACGATCATCACAAACCTGCAGAAAGTAAAGTCACTCAAGAGCAATGAACCGCTTCTGACGCCTGCAGACAATTACATAATTCTGCCGAATACAAAAGCAATTTTTGTAAAAGGCGACAACGAAACAGAGGCCATATAATGGACGATTTTGAACTGGTTCTGCCCAAACTGACCAAACTGGAAATTTTTTCTGACTTTAATCCTCAAAAAGAAGAAGACAAGCGGATTATGCGGGCTCTCTATGACACAATGTCGATAAAAAAATTCAAGACCGGCGACGTGATTATTAAGGAAGGCGACAAGGGAGACTCATTCTTCATTCTGTACACAGGCGCTGTTCAGGTGCAGCAGAGAACTCCGGCCGACGACCAGATTGCGCTTGCAAATCTTGACGCCGCACAGGGAATTTTTTTCGGAGAAGCAGCGCTTATAAGCCACGATGTGCGTTCAGCTTCCGTTATTGCGCTGAACGACTGCAGTACGATTGTGCTTTCCGGCAAGAAATTCCTTGAGCTGTGCGAAAAAGAACCGGTGCTCGGCTATCATGTTACATACAGAATTGCACAACGTCTTGCTGCGACAATCAGAAAAACAAACAGAGACAAAACAGTGCTGTACGAAGCGCTTCTCAACGAAGTGGACAGCATCCAAGAAAATAACTAGGCACATGCACACGCAATCCAGACAACTGCGTGTGCATGCAACACACGTGTGCGCTGCACAGACACTTGCGCATCTAACGCACTCGTGCGCCGTTAAAAATTACTCTTTCCATCCTTCAACAATTTTTATGCCGCTGCTCGCCCCGATTCTCGTAGCGCCGGCTTTTATCATCTCTGCAGCTTCCGCAGCAGATCTTATTCCGCCGCTCGCCTTTACGCCCATGCCGCTTCCGACTGTTTTGCGCATAAGCGCCACTGCATGAACAGTCGCTCCGTTCGGAAGCAGATTTCCGTCCTTGTCTTTTGGCGTGGCGAATCCCGTCGAAGTTTTTACAAAATCAGCTCCAGCGTGCTTTGCGCAGAGACTGCAGTTTGCAATCTCGTCATCATTCAAATAACATGTTTCCAGAATCACCTTCACGATGACTTCTTTATGCATGCTCCGCGCGATGTGACGGCAAGAGTCAACTACTGAAGCAATATCTTCCTCTACGTCCTCGTACCGTCCGTCCTTCGCAGCGCCTATATTCATTACCATGTCGATTTCGTCCGCACCGGCGCTCAATGCGCGCGCAGACTGCGTCACTTTGTCTACTGTTGATTCAGCACCGAGCGGAAATGAAACAACAGTGCATACGTGAACACCGCTGCCTTTCAAAAGAGACGCAGCCATCAGCACATACACCGGATTGACGCACACTGACGCGAATCCGTATTTCTTTGCTTCCTCGCAAAGCTTCGCGATGTCTTTCTGGCCGGCTGCTGCAGAAAGCTGCGTATGATCTATCATCTTTGCAATTTCCTGTTTTGTCATGGAACCCTCCTGCGGCGCAAACACCCACAATTCCTGCACAAGAGTATACGAAGTTTTTGATAAAAAATCACCGTCCGCCTTGTATTTACCGGCGGAATATGATATTTTTATCAAAGATTACTTATAGAGAGGTATTTTTATGGCCTACAAAATTGATTCTGGAAAATGTGTAAACTGTGGAACTTGCGAACCGGACTGCCCGGTCGGAGCCATCAGCGAGAAAGGCGGACACCGCGAAATTGATGCATCAAAATGCATCAGCTGCGGCACCTGCGCTGGCGAATGCCCCGCTTCTGCTATTGCTGAAGCATAATCGGCATCACACTGAAATAAACAGGTTTCTGCTCTGGCAGAGACCTGTTTTTTTTACACGCATATAATCCGGAGTACTTTTTAATGATAAAAAACATTGCACGCGGCTATTGCCGGCTTTTTGCTTCCGCAGGAAAAGTTCTGCTTCTTCTCGCGCTCTGCGTTTCATCCGGCTGCATCATCGTTTTTCCCCTCTGGAAATTTGCAACTTCTGCACCTAATATCTATTCTATCGCCATCATTGCGCTCATCGCATGTCTTCTGATGTACGCGCTCATCCGTAAAATCAGAACCGCCGGATTCCGGTTTGTATTTTTTGCTTCCCTCCGCATTCTGCTCATTACCGCCACACTTGCCTCATGCTTTATCCTCGTTATTCAGGGCAAACGTTTCTTTGCGATACCCGTCATCATCCTGTTCGTCATTCTCTACGGCATTCTTTCGTTCGGAATAAAAGGCAGCGCACAGTGAAGCGCATGATATTCAGGATGCACGCAGCACAGCGCTTATTATTTTTGTCTTTCATACTGTTTTTTCTTCACGCATCGTATCCGGCTTTTGCTTCAGCGATTCCCGTCGACACAAACAGAATACCGCTTCTTACAAAACTTGATTCTCTCGACCCGCTTTTCCAGCAGTACTGCCAGGATGTTGAAAACGCATACATGAAGCTCGCTGCCAACGAACAGCATGTGCCGCAATTTTTCTACCGCTACAAAGCGCAGAAAGAAGACACTCTTTTTACGCTGGCAGCAGCCGTCTCTCTTCCTTATGAAACAATCGCCACACTGAACGACATACCTTCTCCCGCTTCGCCGCTCGCAGGAAAGATGATTATTCTTCCCACCGTTACAGGTCTTTTCATTTCGTCAAAGCCAGCCTCCACATACGAAGTCATTCTTAAAAAACGATTCGCCGGAAAAATGGATGACGACGCAAACCTTGTTTATTCAATAGAAAAAAAATATGTCACTTTTTTCCAGAACGAAAAAATCACTCCGACAGAGCGCGCCTTTTTCCTCGATTCCTCAATGCGCGCGCCGCTCGCCCAAGCTGTTATGACTTCGAATTACGGCTACCGCGTCAGCCCGATTGACGGCAAATGGAAATTCCATCCAGGAGTTGACCTTGCCGCCCCGCTCGGAAGCTCAGTCTACGCATGCAAAGCCGGCAAAGTAAGCACAGTGAGCTACAATTCAACATACGGCAACTTTATCATCCTCCTCCACGAAGGCGGAATGACAAGTGTGTACGCGCACCTCTCGCAGACGCTCGTAAAGAAAGGCGATATCGTTTCGGGCGGCACACTGATTGGGTTGGTTGGAACAACAGGCGCCTCAACAGGACCGCATCTCCACTTTGAAGTACGCGTAAACGGCAGCCCGACGAACCCCGGCTCCATGCTTCCGGTCATAAAATGACAATATGAGGCAAAAAGCGCGTCTTCTGCGTTTTAAACTCTGTACACTTCCGTTTTAATCAGATAAAATAAAGATACTATTTTTAATTTGTTGTTTACAAGCAAGTAAAGTATGAAAAAGGTTTTAGGGTTTACAACAGCTTTTGTCGTTTCGCTTTTCGCAGCATTTGCTCCTGCAACTGCAGAATCATTCCGAGTTCACGCGCTTATCCCTGTAAAAATGAGCGCAGACATGGATCCTGCAGTCGTAAGCGCAGGAATCAATGACGCTCTCGCACTTACTCTCCCCAAAGACATGACGTTTATCCGCGGAATCGAGCTTGATGTAAAAATTCCGCGCGACGTTGCAGAATGGAGAGATTCAATCGCCTATTCGCTGTACAACAACATAAAGCCGTATCCTTCAGAAAAGAAAATTGATTACACCGGCGACCGCATTTCCGTCGCTACATTTCCCGGACGTCTTTCGCTCACCGTGTTCATTCCGCTCGAAGAAGACTCCGGCATCAAAGAAAGCCCCTATGCAGTAAAAGTTCCCGCAATTCCTGATATTTCTTCAGGCTGCGTATTCTTCCGCCTCCAGCTCGCCATGAAAGGCGTTCCGGAAACAGTCGACTCTTCTCTGTTCGAAATAACGGTAAAGCCGATTCTGATTGAAAAAGGCAGGCTGCGCCTTTCACTCACAGAACCTGCGGAATCATCACATCCGTACACAGTCACAATCGATGACGAACCTGTTGCGGTAAAATCAAACGGCACATTCCTTGAAACAGGTGAACATACGCTCGCTATTACAAGCGATTTTTACAGAAACGAAATCCGTTCTTTCAGAATCGACCAGGCAAAAACAACAAAGCTTGACATTCAACTGAGAGATATTGCCCCCACCGTCCGCATCACATGCCCGGAAAATACATCTGTATTTTTTGACGGTGCGACTCTTGAACAGCCAAAAGATACATTCACGGTAACGCCCGGCGATCACACCGTAAAATTTGTAATTGGTGATTATGAAGTCGTAAAGACCGTTTCTGCCGTAAACGGACGCTCATATACTGTTTCGCTTTCAATCGACGCTACTGTTACCGAAGACGAGTAACAGTAAGAAACAAACTCCAGATATTTATAAAAAAACTCAAGTTTTGGAGATTTCCGCCGACAATATAAATGCAGGGCAGGCAATTATCCCCTCCCACCCATTGCTGCCCTGCTGCCTGATGGGCATGGCCGGCTGCAAAAAGCCGGCCTTTTTTTATGCCCCGCGCTTTTATCAATATGATACATACACTTGTTATAATGCACACATCCGTTCATTGACATAACACCTGTATTTTTTTATTCTATAAGAATGGTAAAAATCAGAAAGTGGACATATGTGCTTGTCTTCGGGCTTTTTTTCTTCGCCATTATATTTGGCGTCAGCCTCGGAAGCGCACTTGCTTCAACACATACAATTATTGACAACGAAAATTTCACGGAATTCAATACAGCGCTGCCCACAAAACTGCTCGACATAAACGGCGAGCTGATTACCGAGCTTGCGAGCGAAGAAAAGCGCGAAATCATCAGCGTAAAAAAACTCCCGCAGCACATGATTGACGCCCTTCTCTCCCGCGAGGACCGCATTTTTTACCGTCATCACGGATTCAGCACAAAGGCGCTTGCCCGCGCATTCGGCGGAAAGCTTATTCACCTTTCGCTCGGCGGCGGCTCAACGCTTACCCAGCAGATTGCCGGCACACTTTACTGCGACCGCGCAGATATTTCTATCGGACGAAAAATCAAGGAACTCTGGTGGGCAATCCAGATGGAGCGCCGTTTTTCAAAGGATGAAATTCTTGAGCTGTATCTTAATAAGATTTATTTTGGCGGCGGCACATACGGTGTAAACGCAGCCTCAAAATACTACTTCGGACACGGCGCAGAAGAAATCACGCCGGCAGAAGCAGCAATTCTTGTTATTCAGCTTTCAAACCCGGCATTCTACAATCCGTTCGAATACCCAAACCGTGCGATGGACAGGCAGAAAGACGTTCTGAACACGATGGTCAGATCGCACTATATCACCCGCGCAGAGGCAGACGAATCGTTCGACACATACTGGGGCAATTTCGACTACACAAGGACAAACAGCGCCGCCACGTTCAACCACGACGACCAGGCTCCGTGGTTCAGCGAATACGTGCGCCGCGAACTCGGCGGCATGATTTACGGCACGCAGGACATCTACACAAGCGGATTCACCGTCAACACGACGCTCAACCTGCAGTACCAGCAAGTCGCGCAGAAAGTGATGGACCAGTACATTGCGTATGCAAACCGGTCGTATCAGAATTCAAGCAGCGCGCGCTCAGGCGAAGCGTTCAGAATATACTCGCCTCTTTCGGAACTGCTAGCGCTTACATTCAATCTCCACGGCATTAAAGTCTCTGAACAGCGCAATGAATCAATTTCACTCGCTACATACAACAACTCAATCAATCCTGTCGTCGATGTGATGTCTCTCATGTTCGGCATCGATGACCTCAAGCTCGGCATTGTAAACCGCTCGAATGCAATTTCAAAACAGAACGTGGGAAAAACCACAATCGAAGGAACGATGATTGCGCTCGAAAACGACACCGGCTACATAACGTCTCTTGTAGGCGGCAGCAAGTTCGACAGCGAAAACCAGTTCATACGCGCAGTGCAGGCAAGACTGCAGCCAGGCTCATCATGCAAGCCGCTTTACTACAGCGCGGCAATCGACAGCCGCCAGTTCACCCCGACAACAATTATTTCAGATACACCTGTCGTCTTCCACACGGCAGACGGCAAACCGTATATTCCGCAGGACTTCAAGGGAGTCTTTGAGGGCGACGTTGAGCTTTGGTATGCTCTGTGCCACTCAATGAATGTCCCCTCACTCAAGGTCCTTGATACAATCGGATTCGATGCCGCAATCGATAGAATCATGCTGCTTACCGGTATTCCAAAGGAAGAAAAAACTGAGCGCGGACTGCTTCCTGTCTATCCTATTGGTCTCGGCGTATTCTCTGTCCGGCCGATTGAAATGGCGCGCGCATACGCTGTATTCGCACGCGGAGGAAAAGCAGTCACGCCGATTGCAATCCGTACTGTAGAAGATAAAAACGGCAACGTATTCCTTAATCCGGAAAGAGATGCAATCGTTTCGAAGCAACAGGGCGGAAATACAGCTCAACTCATTTCTCCGCAGACAGCATGCGTCATGATTCATATGCTCGAAAATACTGTTACATCAGGAACACTTGCAGGTCCGGCAGAAGGCGGAGCAAAATTCAACTACACGACAAAAACAGGACATCACTTTACAATGCCAGCCGCAGGTAAAACAGGAACAACGCAGAACTGGGCAGATGCATGGACAGTTGGTTTCACGCCGTACTATACAGCCGCATTCTGGTTCGGATTCGATAAGCCCGGCCAGTCGCTCGGACTCCAGCTCACCGGCTCTACGCTTGCAGGCTATGCATGGGCCGACTATATGAAAGAAATTCACAAGGATCTTCCGTATAAAAACTTTCCTACACCACCCGGCGTTATTGCAGCAACAGTATGCTCAACGAGCGGCGGCATTCTTACACCTGAGTGCGGCAACCACAAAACGACTCAGTGGTATCTTGAAGGAACACAGCCGATTGAAGTGTGCAAAGTTCATACAAACACAAGCGGAGAATCGATTGCACTGTATCGTCTTAAAAAGGAATCATATCAGGCAGGCTACGGCTCAGGATATGATACAGGAGTTGACTTCTCGCCGCTGAAAGTAAATATCACGCTGCCGCCATCAAACGGCCAAAACAATAGCCAGAATCAGGGACAGCAGATTGACACAAGCCCGCTTACGGTGCCAGGCACTCAGAATCAGAATGCGGCGCCTTCAGCAGCGCCGGACTACAACCCGCTGCTCGACTAAAGCCCAGATTACATCAGTGCAAAAAAAAGAGATTCCGTTTGGAACCTCTTTTTTTACGTCTGTTTCTTTTACTAACTATTTCAGTACAACGCGGATTACTTTTTTCTTGCCGGCTTTGAGAATGAGCTCGCCGTCGTCATCAGCGTCTTTTGCTGTAATCATCGCTTTTACGTCTTTTATTACGTTGCCGTTCACCGATGCACCGCCCTGTTCTACAATGCGGCGGTTGTCGCTCTTCGACGTTCCCGGCTGCGCTGCCGCAAACAGATCGACGATGTTGATTCCGGCGTCTACGAGAGACTTGCTTACCTCAGCAGTCGGCATGCTTGATTTGTCTCCGTTGCCTGCAAACGCAGCTTTTGCTCCGCTCAGTGCTTTTTCAGCCTCTTCCTTGCCGTGAATAAGAAGCGTCACTTCGTATGCGAGTCTCTGTTTTGCCTCATTGATATTGCCTGCGCAAATCTTATCGATTTCGTCAACGCTCAGGAACGTAAAGAGCAGGAAGAATCTGCGTACATCAGGATCAGGCACATTGCGCCAGTACTGGAAGAAGTCGAACACGCTTGTGAGAGCCGGGTCAAGGAATATTGCGCCCTTCTCGCTCTTGCCCATCTTCTTTCCGTCCGCGCGGAGAATAAGCGGGAACGTAAGGCCGAACACATTGTGCTGCTCGTTAAGCTCTGTCGTGCCGCCCATTTTGCGGCGGATCAAATCAACGCCGGCAGTAATATTGCCCCACTGGTCGTCGCCGCCTATCTGCAGAATGCAGTTGTGTCTCTGGTGCAGCATGTAGAAGTCATACGCCTGCAGAAGCTGGTAGTTGAATTCGATGAAGCTCAGTCCGCGCTCAAGGCGCTGCTTGTATGCTTCGAACGTAAGCATTTTGTTTACAGAAAAGCACGAGCCGATGTCGCGCAGAAAGTCGATATAGTTGAGGTCGGCAAGCCAGTTCTTGTTGTTGTCGGAATATGCAGTCTTGTTGTCGAAGCCGATGAACTTATTAAGCTGCGCCTCAATGTGCTTCACGTTCTCGTCAATCTGCTCGTACGAAATCATTTTGCGCATTTCAGTCTTGCCGCTCGGGTCGCCGATGCGCGCAGTGCCGCCGCCAATCAGCGCAATGCCGATGTGACCGTGCTCGCGAAGATGGCGCAGAGCAAAAAACGGAACCATGTGGCCAATGTGAAGACTCGGACCGGTAGGGTCGCATCCTACATAAAAAGTAATCGGACCCTGGTCCATTTTTGCGGAAAGCGCATCAACATCGGTGCACTGTGCGAAAAATCCGCGCTGTTTCAGTTCTTCAAGGGCAGCATTCATAGTAAAAAAATCTCCAGACTTCTGCGGGAGGCCGCGTTCAAATACGTCGGACTGCAGACAGATAATACATTATTTTACCGAGAAAAAAGATGATATTCAACAGGGAGAAAAAAATCAGAATATGGGCGTTGCGCCGCTTCGCGCCGCCGCGCTATCCGCTTCAAGTCCTCGCTACGCTCCGGTCTTTCCGCTTCTATCGCTAACGCGTTGTGGTATAAAACATTTTCTTTGTATATAATAAAACCATGAAGTATGGTTTTTTCCGCGCCGCGTGCGCAAGCCCTGCAGTCACCGTTGCTGACTGCGACTCAAACGCTGAGTCAATTATTAATTCAGCAAAAGAAGCGTCATCAAACGGCGCGCAGCTTATAGTATTCCCCGAACTTTCAATCACAGCATACACGTGCGGCGACTTATTCCATCAGCGCACGCTTCAGGAAGAAGCTGCAAAATCACTCGAACGCATCGCTTTTGAAACAATGTCTCTCAACGCAGTTATAGAAGTCGGCGTGCCTGTCGCAGCAAACGGCGCACTGTACAACTGTGCGGCAATTCTTTTCCGCGGCGACATTCTCGCGCTTGTGCCAAAGTCATACCTTCCCGTCTATTCTGAATTCTATGAGCGCAGACAGTTCACGCCCGCACCGCGCGCATCATGCGCAAATCTGACTGCACCGCGCGCATCTATTGCAAACGCAGCAGCCGGCACAATCTATCTTACCGCCGCACATCCCGCAGTTCCGTTCGGCACCGACATTCTTATCAGCGACAAAGAAAATCCGCTTTTCGTTCTCGGCACAGAAATATGCGAAGACGTGTGGGTTCCGCTTCCGCCGTCAACAAAAGCAGCGCTCGCAGGAGCAACTGTTATTGCAAACCTGAGCGCAAGCAACGAAATCATCGGCAAATCATCTTACAGACGGCAGCTCATATCATCACAGAGCGCAAAAATCTGCGCAGGATACGTGTATGCTGATTCTTCAAACGGCGAAAGCACAACAGACCTTGTGTTCGCATCCCACAACATGATTGCAGAAAACGGCACGATGCTCGCCGAGTCAAAACTGTTCGCAACCGGCATTACGTATGCAGACATCGACCTTGAGCGCATTGCGCAGGAACGCCAGAGAACAACAACATTCGCCGACAGCGTCAGTGATTTTGCATCAGACAGCTATCGGATTATTACAATTGATTCCGCAGTAACATCGCGTCGAAAAAACAAAGATACTCTTCTCCGCACAATTGACCAGCATCCTTTTGTTCCGTCAGACACACAGGAGCGCGCCGAGCGGTGCAGCGCCGTTGTTGAGCTTCAGGCACAGGGACTCGCAAAGAGGCTTCGCCATACACATGCGCAGTCAGCAGTAATTGGACTCAGCGGCGGACTCGACAGCACACTTGCTCTTCTCGTCACCGTGCGCGCATTCCGCCTTTGCTCGCTCGACATAAAAGGAATCACCGCTGTCACCATGCCGTGCTTCGGCACAACAGACAGAACATACAACAACGCATGCACACTCGCAAAAGAAGCAGGAGTAACATTAAAAGAAATTTCTATTGCAGAATCAGTGCGCAAACATTTTGCAGATATCGGGCAGGATGAGAATGTTCATGATGTAACATACGAAAACTGCCAGGCGCGAGAGCGCACACAAGTGCTCATGGACATCGCCAACAAAACAAACGGACTTGTCATCGGCACCGGCGATTTGAGCGAACAGGCACTCGGCTGGGCAACATACAACGGCGATCACATGTCGATGTACGGCGTAAACGGCTCGATTCCAAAAACACTCGTGCGCTATCTCGTAGCGTGGTTTGCAGACGAGGCAGACAATACGCAGCTCGCATCAGTACTCCGCGACATACTCGCAACACCGGTTAGCCCGGAACTTCTTCCGCCTGACGGCAGCGACATCGCGCAGAAAACAGAAAGCATTGTGGGACCGTATGAACTTCACGACTTCTTCTTATACTACGTTCTTCGCTTCGGCTTTACTCCCGAAAAAATCAGCTACCTTGCGGAGCAGGCTTTTATAGCACAGCCGTTTTCTCACGGAGAGATGCCAAAATACGACAAGCAGATTATTAATTCGTGGCTTGCGTCATTCTATAAACGGTTTTTCTCACAGCAGTTCAAGCGCAGCTGTATGCCTGACGGCGCAAAAGTTGGAAGCGTCAATTTGAGTCCGCGCGGAGACTGGCGTATGCCGAGCGATGCTTCGTCTGCGCTCTGGCTAAAAACAAACGGCATATTCTAATCATGCTCAGCTATCAGCACATCTACCACGCGGGAAACCACGCCGATATTCTCAAGCATCTCACGCTCACAATTCTGCTCGATCACCTTAACGCAAAGGATAAACCTTACACAGTGTTCGACACTCATGCGGGAGCAGGACGATATTCGCTCGAGGATGACAGAGCGCTCAAAACGGGCGAAGCTGAAAACGGCATAAAAAAGCTGCTCGCGTCAGAACAAACAGCAGGCAGCGCAACTAATATGCAGACTGCAAACAGTGAATCATCAGAAAACTCTTTGACTTCATACAACAAGTATCTTTCTATCTGCCGCGCGTACAGTGAGCGAATACTCTACCCCGGCTCTCCGGAAATAGAGCGGTGCCTTATGCGCAAAACAGATACGCTTATTCTTTCCGAACTCCACCCGCAGGCAATCGAAGAACTGCGCACATCTATGCAGATGCCTGTTATGTACAGCAAAAAAGTTTCTGAAAAAGTAAATGATGATTCTATACTCACAGATGATGACACAATCACGCCGCATATTCATTTCCGCGACGGATGGGAAACGCTCACAGCGCTCACGCCGCCTGTTGTAAAAAGAGGAATGGCGCTCATGGATCCAAGCTACGAAGATGCTTCCGACTACACAAAATGCGCGGACGTTCTCTGCGCCGTTCACAAAAAATGGCCGGTCGGAATTCTCGCGCTGTGGTATCCGCTTATTGCGCACCGTAAAAATGAAATTGAAATGATGAAACAGAAAATATGCAGCGCAGCAAAAGAAGGTGCCGTTCAGTCGCCGGTTTTAGACGCACAGCTTTGCGTAACAACGCCTGAATCAATGACTGGACTTGCAGCTCTGTACGGAAGCGGCATGCTTATTATAAACGCGCCGTATAGGACAGACGAAATACTGTCTGCCTTGCTCCCGCATATCGCACAAGTGCTTGGCGAGAACAAAGGCAGCAGCTTAGTAAAAGCAGATTAATAAAATTAATAAGATTATTTTGCTTCGTCTTCAAGTGCAGGATTATTTGATGAAGCAACCATGTTCTTGAGTTTTTCAGCAAGCACTTTTTTAAGCGCCTCGCCTTCGGAACTATTGTCTTTTACGTTTTTCATTGCAGCGTCAACCTGAGCTTCGTATGCATCTTTGTCCATTGACCATACTGCATAATATTCGTAAGTATACACCGGTTCCTTTGAGCTGCCTGACTGTTTTTCAACCCAGTAGCTCGCAGCTTTCTCAAGTCCGTTCACTTCAACTGTTGAAACAGCCTGCTTGTACATATTGAGTTCACGCTCAACAGTTGTCGGGTCAGAAACTTTTCCTGTCTCCTTCGCCTTTGTAGCTTCGGAAGCAGACACAGCTTTTCCAACAACACGCTGCATTGTGTCTCCAACCTGCACTTCAATATCAACAAGATCAGTCCACTGTTTTACAGCCTCAAGATTATCACCCTGAGCAATTGTAACGAACGCTTTTTTATCTTTCATTTCCGGCATGACAGTAGAAAGCGTTTTTGCGGAATATTCACCGTTTGAAACAAGAATCACCCACTGCGGAATTTCTGAACCGAATGAAGCACCCTGATAGTCAACTATCTTTACGTTTGCAGTGTCCATCTTTGCAGATTTGCCTTTAATGCCTGAACCTTTTACAGACGTAGATGCACATCCAGAGAAAGCCGCAAGAACAGCTGCGCATGCAGCAGCAGTCATCATCATCTTTTTCATATCACGTTACTCCTGTCATTCAAAACACATTTATCAGATAACGTTACAAATTATATAACGCCGGACAGCACATTTCAACTTTTAGTACCAGAATCTTAATCCTGCGTTGAACGGCAGATAAATCGGAAGCGACACGCCGCCGTCATCTCCGAATGTTATTGCAACTTCCGGCTGCACAGCGCCCTGCGCATACAGTTCGAGGAAGCCGTCGCAGAACATCCAGTTCATGCCGATAACACCGCGCGGACCTGCGCTCAGCGTAAAGTTGTTATCAGCGAACACAGTACTCACTGCACCGCCAAGTCCCCAGTACCAGCCCCACAGTCCCTGAATGCGCTGATGAAGCATCCAGTAGTCGCCGGTCATTTCTGCATTCAGAAAAATATCGTTGCTGAAATTTGTAGAAAGCGCCCAATAAATCGGCATTGAATCAAATTTAGCAGAACATCCTACACCGTAACCGACACCGCTTGTTGTGCCGGGACCAAATACAGGGTCTGTATTAATCTGCGGACCGACGCCCATTGCAAATACGCTGCATGAAGCGGAAACAACAAGAGCTGCGCACAAAGCTAAAATTTTCTTATTCATACGAACCTCTCAAATTATTATTTTATCGTACTATTTTTTTTATGCGAACTCAAGCGATTTTCCGTCTTTCGACGCCTTTACTTTTATCGCGCTGTTCTCGCCGAATTTTCCTGCGAGCAGTTCCTTTGCAAGCGGATTCTCCACATACGTCTGGATTGCTCGTTTAACAGGACGCGCACCGAATGCCGGATCGTAGCCAACTTTGGAAAGAAAGTCGACTGCGCTCTTGTCGAATGCAAGCGAAATGCGTCTGTCTGCAAGCCGCGCGGAAACACGCTCAAGCTGATTCTTAACAATTCCTGCAATGCAGCTTTCGTCGAGCCGTGAGAACATCACAATTTCGTCGATACGATTCAAAAATTCAGGGCGGAACGTCTGCTTTAAAAGCGTGTCTACCTGCGGGCGGACAGCCTTCATTTTTTCTGCAGTGTCGGCATCGAGAATAAGATCGCTTCCGAGGTTGCTTGTCATAATGATGATCGTGTTCTTAAAGTCCACAATGCGTCCCTGTCCGTCGGTAAGGCGTCCGTCATCGAGCACCTGCAGAAGCACGTTGAACACATCGGGGTGAGCCTTTTCGATTTCGTCGAACAGGACAACGCTGTACGGGCGGCGTCTCACCGCTTCGGTAAGCTGGCCTCCTTCATCGTAGCCGACGTATCCCGGAGGCGCACCTATAAGACGGCTCACACTGAATTTTTCCATGTACTCAGACATATCGATTCTTGTGAGCGCTTTTTCGTCATTAAACAAAAAGTCCGCAAGTGTTTTTGCAAGCTCTGTTTTTCCAACGCCTGTCGGTCCGATGAACAGGAAGCTTCCAAGCGGTCTGTTAGGATCGCTGAGTCCGGCGCGGTTGCGGCGAATAGCATCCGCAACAACAGACACAGCTTCGTCCTGACCAATCACGCGCTTGTGAAGCACATTCTCAAGCTCTACATATTTCTGCTTTTCGCTCGTGAGCATCTTGCTTACAGGAATGCCTGTCCATACGCTCACGACGCGCGCAATATCTTCTTCGGTAACTTCCTGGCGCAGCAGCGACTGGCGCTCGGCAGTATCACCAACCGCGCCTTTCTTCTTCTCATCGATTTTTGTCGCTTCGTCAAGCTGCTTCTGCAGCGCAGGAATCGTGCTGTATTTTAATTCGGCAGCTTTCGCGAGGTTTCCTTCGCGCGTGAATTTATCTTCGTCGAACCGTGCGGACTCAAGCTGTTCCTTGAGCTTGCGCGATTTGTCGATGTCTGCCTTTTCGTTCTGCCACTCAAGCTTCATCGCGTCTCTCTTCGAGGTGATTTCGGCAAGCTCCTTTTCGAGCTTAACAAGACGTTCCTTGCTTGCCTCGTCGTCTTCCTTCGAGAGCGACTGTTTTTCTATCTGAAGCTGGAGAATTTTTCGCTCAGCCTGATCGAGTTCAGTCGGCTCGCTTTCAATTTCCATCTTGAGTCTGCTTGCAGCTTCATCAACAAGGTCGATTGCCTTATCAGGAAGAAAGCGGTTAGTAATGTAGCGGTTCGACAGCGTGGCAGCAGCCACAAGCGCCTCATCGTTAATTTTTACGCCGTGATGAATTTCATATTTTTCGCGCAGTCCGCGCAGAATTGCAATTGTGTCCTCAACGTTCGGCTCCGCGCAGTACACCTGCTGGAACCTGCGCTCAAGAGCAGCATCCTTTTCTATATACTTGCGGTATTCGTTAAGAGTTGTCGCACCGATTGCGCGAAGCTCTCCGCGGGCAAGTGCCGGCTTTAAAAGATTCGATGCATCCATCGAGCCTTCCGCAGCGCCCGCACCAACGATTGTGTGAAGCTCATCGATAAAGAGAATTATCTGTCCTTCAGACTTTGCAACTTCTGTAATGACAGCCTTTAAGCGCTCCTCAAACTCACCGCGGAATTTTGCACCCGCAACGATGCTGCCCATGTCGAGCGAAAGGAGACGTTTGTTTTTAAGGGACTCCGGCACATCACCCGAAGCGATGCGGCGCGCAAGTCCTTCAACAATTGCCGTTTTGCCGACGCCCGGTTCGCCGATAAGAACAGGGTTGTTCTTTGTGCGGCGGCAGAGCACCTGCATAACGCGCCGAATTTCCTCATCGCGTCCGATTACCGGATCGATTTTGTCCTGGCGCGCACGCGCTGTAAGGTCAGTGGTGTATTTTTCGAGCGCCTGCATTTTTGATTCAGGGTCCTGGCTGTCTACCTTCTGGTTACCGCGCACTGCCTTAAGCGCTTCGAGAATCGTCTGCTTTGTAATGCCGTACTGGCGCAAAAGCTCGCCTGTCCGTCCGTCACTCTGCGCCATAGCAATGAGAATATGTTCAGTGGAAAGGAATTGATCCTTAAGGTCGCTCATTTCCTTTTCTGCTTTGGCAAGCACTTTCTGAGCTTCTGAAGAAAGCTGCATCTGAGTATTGCCGGTAACTGTCGGGTATGAATTAAGAAGCTGTTTAACCGCAGCAAGCACATCGTTTACCTGCACGCCGATCCGTTCGACAAGAGGTGCAACGATTCCGTCTTTCTGCTGAAGCATTGCGACAAGAAGATGCTCGCAGCCTATTTCGCTGTGATCATTCTGCTGAGCAAGTGCGCTCGCTTCCTGGAGTGCATCCTGAGTTTTTAATGTAAACTGATTGTAATCCATATATTCAAAATACTGATGAAATGGTAAATCGACAATAAAAGATAAAAACTTTCAGGCAAAAAAAATCCCCGCCTTTTCAGCAGGGATAGTCACTTATTTTTCAGGCTCAGCAATAGTGCCGTACTCACAGACGGTGTTTGCAAGGTGCATGTGTTCCAGCATTTCAAGATTCTTGCCATTTTTTAAATAGACACGAACCTCACCTGTGCCCGTCCCGCCGCCAAGGACTTTGAGCAGGCTTCTTCCGCCTTCCGGCACTTCATAATCACGAACAAACATTTCGGATGTCTTGCAGTAGACATCAACGTCGACGACAACTTTATTTTTTCTAAAGCTGGCAGTCCAATGAAGTTTTTCACCTTCTTCATCGTGTGGCATCTCCAGACAATTGTGTATTTCCGAATAATTGTCAAACGGCGTATGCCCAAGTATATTCATCGTCTTTCCTTCAAGAGTGAGAAGCAGTTTTACACCGCCGTCATATTCCCCCTCAACGGCAAACGACGAAAGTGCAAGCGGTCTGCCGGTAATCACACTCGACAGATTTGATGATGAAAGATGATAGTATTTCTGCGGCAGCGACGGACCCCATGCTTTATCAATATAGCCGTATGATGATTTTGGAATCACCGTATATTCCTCGCCGTCGAGATGAATAAGTCCAGCAAATATACACCGCGCGCCAAGAGCATACCAAGCCTGGTGTTTTTTCTGAACGCACGGTTCTGCAATAATCAGACGCTCGTAGCGGAGATTCCAGTCCATGGTTCCGGCATTGCAGAGCAGTTCCGGGCTTTCGCGGATCTGCGTAACAGATGCCGAGACAGAGCCGGTGATAGCCTCTTCAGAAAACATACAGCTGCCTGCATGAATCACACTGTCTCCGCTTGAATAAAACAAGGAGTCTGCAGGAAAAAACTGATTTATGTGTTTTCCGCCTGCACCAAGCATACCTGCCTTAACAAGAACATACGAAGGCTTTACTTCCTGTTCAGCATCAGCATCCAATGCGGATGCTGTGCCTGCTAAAGCGTATTGCAAATCAGACTCGCTGTGCTTCAATTGCGACTTTTGTGCAATAACCGGGTCTTTAGGGGAAACAGAAGGATTAATAAGATAAAATTCAATAAAGAAAGAACGCTCTTCACCAGTTGCCTTGCAAATGCCGTTGCAAATAACACGCCATTTTTCAAAACCGGTATATTTCAGCGTACCATTTATAATGTAACGATCAAGTCTGAAGTATTTATTTCCGGAATTCATCCCGCCACCTATCCTTGCAAACCATATCTCTCTTCTAATTGTCGGCAAGGCAGAGGAGCAACTTCACAGAAAAATCAATTAAACATTGTTTTCAGTTTTTTAGAAAATTCCTCTTTATCCTGAGGAAAATTATCATCCAGATATTCAAAACAGTCGACTGCAGCTTTTTGGGCATGTTCATACCAGATGCGATACAGTTCCGGCTCAAAATTATCTCCCGGATAGGGAGCACCTTGTACATCAGATACAAGCTGTCTCATCATTTCTGCGCATTTCTTTATTTTTTTATCCATAAGCCAAGCATCCTGTTAAAAAAAATCGCGGAAACAGTCTCTCCGTTTCCCTGTTTATAATATTATAAGGGCAAAATCACAAATTTTCCAGAAATTTTATTTGATTTACCGCATACCACTGTGCAAAAGTGTCTTGATGCAGTAAAAGTGGAGATTTTTGACAAAGCGTTCATAACATCGGCAGGTTTTGCCGAAAGAATCCTGCGCAGCCTTTTTTCGCGGTCAAGATCGCTCATCGCATAAAGCGCGCGAAGCAAACCTGTTGCACCCCGTGAATGAGGAGACCGCGGCTGAATGTTTGAACTGTATGTTCCTATTATCGCACGCTCTGTTTCTTCCCTGCTTATTCTGCGGGCAGAAGCTTTTCTTAAGCATGACTCATACACGCCGCATGATAAAAGAGCCGAGGGATCGCGGTATGTAGAGAACGAGATGATTTTAGCAATCGGTTCCGTAGAAAGATATGCGCCGTAAGCTCCGCCGACAGTGCGAAGCTGTTCCCACAGAATTGTGTTCGAAAGCCAGTGCGCGCATATTTCTTCATCGCACGCATCGTTTGTGCCGAATGAGCTTCCGCAGCTTGTTTCCGCAGCATACCCTACTTGAGCCGGAACAATAAGAGTTTCCGTTGCGCTCGCTTTTGAACTGGCGCCTCTTTTTTCTGAACCGGTGCAAGGCAATTCTGTGAGCGCGAAAAATGTTTTGTCGGAAGATTTCCGCGGAGGCTGCAGCGTTCCAAGCTTCAGTTTTTCGACAAAAGCAGGAATCACTTTCTGAACAGATTCTATGCCTGTTTTTTCTCCGGTAATATGAATGAATGCGCCGCCGCGCCGTATAAGACGCAGAATTTTTCTGAACGACTCCGCAGTGATTTTCATATCGGACGACGTAAGCTCGTGAAGTTTATATAATGATGACACGCCGTTCCATATTTCATCAATAGCTTTTGCGCGCGAAAAAGTTCGCTTCGTTCTCATAAGCGCATATTCAGAGCCGGATGGTATGATTGATGAGTCAACATCGTTTCTGAATTCATACGCAATGTTTTTTAATCGCTTTATGTCGTGGAAATCTGTACCTGTTATGCATGACGACAAAAGACTCATTGCACTTTCAGCTTCTTCCTCAATCATGCCGATTCTGTACACAACCCATTCTCTGCTGCACCACGAAGCACAGCCAGCTTTGCGAGCATCGGCGCTAATCTTATTAATTATTTTTTTTGTTTCAGCAGTCTGCGGAGTTTCTGAAGCGACAAGGCTTATAGAAATTCCGCCGGTATGAAGAGCTGTTTGCTCTGCGGTCTGCGCCCACGACAAATTATCCCAACCGCAGTCAGCGGCAGTTTCCGCAAAAAGCGGCAGAAGCGGATACAGCGAAGAAGGCAACACATCTGTAGGAAATCCTATATCAAAATAGACAATTCCGTTTGTATTTTCGCTGTTGATAAAAAGCGGTATCGAGCCGGCTGATTTTTTGACGCTTCTGTTCTTTGTACTTTTCTTTGTATATGAAGGCACAAATCGGACATCAGTTTTAATGCAGTCAGCAAGTTTTTTCTTTCCTTTGAGAAAATCAGAAGGCTTTAAATTCGGCAGGCAAGAGCCGTCTTCTTCTTTCTGCTGGAATTCCGTAAGGAGCTTTTTCTGTTTTTCAACAGCAGTCAATGAAGTTTTTGCAAACAGAGACGAAACTATTTTCTGTTCCGCCTGTATTCTTTTCCTTGCGTAAGATGATGACGGCGTAACGATTACAAGCGAGCGCCCGTTGTTTTTTAAGAGAAGCTCATTAATAAGATGCTGCAGATAGTGACTGTCGCTCTGCAGTTTAGAGCGTATGCATTCTATTGTGCTTCGCAGGCGCAGTCCTTTTGCCGGAGACTCGCCATACATCCAGCTATGAATCGGACCGTTCATAAGACTAAGTGCAAACGGCCCGTGTATACGCTTTATTTCCCGGTGTTCGTATTCTATCGACATCATCGTAGAATCAATAGTTTCCTGCGGAATTCCATTCTTAACAAGATTTTTTAAAACAGAAATTATTAATTTTTCAATTTTACGCTCATCACCTTTCTTTACACCGCGCAGACCGATTGTAAGGAGCGACTCATACAAAAATCCTTCCAGTCCGGTTTCAGGCGCAATATCCTCGCCAAGTCCGCTTTCAATGAGCGCTTTCTGAAGCGGAGAGCCGTCGTGGTTCATAAGAACACCGGCAAGCACAAGAAGCTCAGCATTGCGCTCCGCATCAAGCGCCGGACCTAGATTCCAGTTCACGAGCACCGTTGCACCGGACTCCCCTTCCTCTTCGCCGGAAGGTCCCTGCGCGCGAACGACAACAGGCTCATTTATTTTGTGCGGCTTAACAAGGCGGACACATGACTGCGCATTATTTTTGAGCGGACGGCTTTGAATTCTATCAAGAAATTCTTTTTGAATAAAATCGAGCTGCTCTTCTGTCGGAATATTTCCGTATAAAAAAACAAAACAATTATCAGGACGATAGTGTTTTTTATGAAACGAAACAAATTCTTTGTATGTAAGATTCGGAATTTCGAGCGGATCACCGCCTGAGTCTTTTTCGTAAATAGAACCGCGGAGCACACTCTTCATCGCTTCGTCAGCCGCAACTGCTTCAAAAGAAGAGTACGAGCCTTTCATCTCGTTGTACACTACCCCCTGAATAGACGGCCTGCCGTTTTCATCAAGATCGAGCCGGTGCGCTTCCTGCATAAAAATTTCTTTGCGGAGGAGCGGGAAAAACACTGCGTCTCCGTACACGCTCATGAGGTGAAAATAATCAGCCTTAACCATAGAGCTTGCAGGGAACACGGTGTGGTCAGGATATGTGGACGCATTCAGATACGTCTTTACACTCTGGTTCGACATCCGGAGAAACGGATCTTTCAGCGGATATTTTTCGGAACCGCAGAGAACGGAATGCTCAAGAATATGAGGAATTCCGCGCGCGTTTGTGCACGGTGTGCGGAACGTAAAGGAAAAAAGATTTTCATCATCGTCATTTAAAAGATGAAATACTTCGAGACCTGTTTTTGTATGGCGGAGATAAACAGCAGTTGAATGATAATCGGGCACATCGAATACATCGAGAACAGACCAGCCCTTGTATTCACCGCCAGTTTTTAATTTACACATACACATCGTCGTCGCGGCCTTTAATCACAAGCTTGCCATCTTCCCATGCGCGGCGCAGCACACTGAAAAACTGCGAGGTAATTTTTTCGCAGTCGGAACGGCGCATCGGCTTGCGAAGCGATTCTTCCTCAAGGATTGTGTCTCCGCGCGTTTTTGACACATTCTGCAGAATCTTGCTTCTGAACTCTTCGCTCTTGCCTGCAATAAGGAACGCAACATCAGCATCCTGCATGTCGCGGAGCGCGTTCTGAACAAAGCGGTCGTCCGCAGCAACAACATCATCAATCGTAAACAGACGCTCGCGCAAGTCTTTGCCAAGGTCAGGATCAGATTCAGAAAGCGTGCCGAGCACATTCGCCTCAGCATCGGGAGACATTTTTTTGAGAATCTGCGCAAGCGCGGAGCGTCCGTCTATGCGGTCAGATTTTTCGGTAACGACGTTGTTCATCTTCTCGTGCATTGCCTGGTCAACACGGCGCACAACTTCGGGGTTGATTTCCTTCATCTTCGCAAGGCGTAGAATAACATCACGCTTTTCATCATCGGGAAGCGCGCTTATTACATCCGCAGACACTTTCGGTTTTAGATATGAAAGCACAAGCGCTCTCACCGCTCCCGACTCATCTTTTAAAAGTGCGCCCACCTTGTCGCTGTCTGCTTCCGCAAGATACTCGAACGGCTTGCCGGCAGAAAACGGCACAGACTTGTTGAGCATGTCCGCAGCTTTTTCCGCGCCGAACGCTTTTTCAAGAATCGTGCGCGCAGTATCAACGCCGCCGTCTTCGCGCGAACGCTGCACAAGCGCCTGGAATTCAGCAAGAATCGTGCTTGCCTCGTCGGGACTCACGCTGCGGATTGAAGCGATTTCGGGAATTATTTTTTTAGTCTGTTCCTCAGTTAAATGCGGCATCACTTTTGCCGCTTCGTCAACGCCAATTAAAAGAAGAAACTTTGCAACGCGGCGGTACACACTTTCTTTCTGCCCCGGCTCCGCGCTCTCTTCGGGAACTTTAAGGAGACCGCCCGATGTAAGCGCCTTTGCAGCCGCCCTCACATCAGGATCACCAGCAAACTGTTTCTGCTTCTGCGCGATTATATCGCCAATCTGCTTGTTCACATTTGTAAAAGTTTTTTTTTCACTCGCGCTGCTGTCATCTTTATCTGACTTAGCTGCGCTTTTATATGCATTCATTTGATACTTATTCAGATTCATACTTTTATTTTATCGTGAATAAGAGCATACGGCAAGACAACGGAGGACGAACATACTTTTTTCTGCTATATTATCCGTATATGAAATTTCTTCAGACTGGTGACTGGCATCTCGGCAAAGTTTTTTACGAGACTTCTCTCATCGAAGACCAAAAGCATTTCCTTTCAGAAATAACAGACGAACTTGCCCGCGCGCAGAATGACGGCTCACCGTATGACGCGCTCGTTGTTCCGGGTGATGTCTACGACCGCGCCGTTCCGCCAGCAGAAGCTGTTTCACTTTTGAGCGGATTTCTTGCTTCTGCACACGAGCAGTTTCCGTCACTCCATATTCTTCTCCTTTCGGGAAATCACGACAGCGCTGCCCGCCTCGGATTCGGCGCAGAATTATTTTCGCGCGCGAATATCCATATCTGTTCAGACACATCATCTTTTACAGAACCGGTGATTATTAATAATGCAGCTTTCTATCAGCTTCCTTTTTTAACGCCGGGAAGCATCAGCCGTTCAAACGATACTCATTCTGAGTTATTTGACGCGCCGCTCCGCACTCAGAATGAACTGTACAGCGAAGCATGCGCCCGGATTGCAGCCGCTCACAAAAAAAAACACGGTGACATGCCGGCAATTCTCTGCGCGCACGCATATGTTCTCGGATCGGAAAATCCTGAGATTGGAAACGCAAGCGTTGGAACGGCGGAACTTGTAGACGCACAATTCTTTTCACCGTTTGCATACACAGCGTTCGGCCATGTTCACAAATGCCAGAAGCTCGGTAAGGACGGACGCGCCTATTATTCAGGCTCGCCGCTCGCGTACAACTTCAACGACGCGCCGCAAAAATACATGCTTGCGGTCACTATCGGCAAAGAGATTTCTGTCGAAAAAATTCCGTTTCATCCGCTTCATCCGGTTGTCCGCAAAACAGGAACATTCAGCGAATTCTACGAAGCAAAAATCACGCCGGAACTTGCGCAGTCATTCATCGAATTCCAGTGCACAGACAATACTGCTGTAGAAAATCCGATGGCGCTTCTTCGTCAAAAATATCCTCACATTCTTTCCTTTACGCATACGCACGAAGGGACAGAATCAGCAGACACTGCATTTGAAGAAAGGCGTCGCGTGCTTGCAGAAAGCGGAGAGAAATCCCCCGCAGACGTTTTTGATTTGTTCATCAAAGACTTGTACGGAACAGCCGCCAATGCACCAACAGATTCCGGCGGATCAACAGCCGCCAGCAGCACGCAAAGTCTTATTGCAGACGAGCGCTCGATATTCATCAGCCTCTGCAAAAAAACGGAGGAAGAATAATGAAACCGCTTTTACTCACCATGAAAAATATCGGGCCGTTCAGAAACGAAACGATTGACTTTACCGCGCTCGGCGACATGTTTCTTATTTCAGGAAAAACAGGAAGCGGCAAAACAACAATTTTCGACTCAATGACGTATGCACTCTACGGAGAACTTGCGGGCGCCAGAAAAAAAATGGCGTCTTCATTCCGCTCAGATTTTGCTTCATCGGACGAAGACTCTTACGTTGAATTCACTTTCAGAATTGACAGCCGCACATACCGCGTTCACCGCACGCTTCCCGTTTCATACACAAACAGGAACGGAAAATCAGCAGTAAAGGACACGGAAGTAAGTCTTGAGTCAAAGGACAAAGACGGACAGTGGCAGACTTTTTCAGGAAAGAAAAACGAAACAAATGAAAAAATTGAAAAAGACATCATCCACCTGAGCGCCGACGAATTCAATCAGATTGTGCTCCTGCCGCAAGGCTCATTTGCAGAATTTCTGCGCGCAGGTTCACGAGACAAGCGCGACACGCTCGCAAAACTGTTTCCTGTCAGTTTTTACCAGAACATAGCGCTTCGGGCAAAAGCCGGCGCAGATTCATTCGGCAAAGACAGCTCGATTCTCGAATCAAAGCTGAACGACGCAAAAAAAGATTTTTCGATTGACGAGGCAGAGCGTACAGCTGCAGAACTTGAAAAAGCAATTGCAGAACTTAAGACAAGTCAGTCGTCGCTGCAAAAAGAAATGAACGACTGCACTTCATCGGCAGAAAAATCAAAGGCTTTGCTTTTGGCAGCGCAGAAAACTCAGCAGCTTATTGCAAAGAAAAAAGAACTTGAGTCAAAGCAAAAAGAAATTGCAACTCTCGAAGAAAAACTTTCCCGCTCAATCCAGGCACAGAAACTCGCTTCCCCGCTCCGCGCAAAAACAGATGCTTTTGCGCGCAAACAAAAGTGCGAGTCAGACATAGCTATTGCGCGCAAGAATGCAGCGGCTGCGTCCGATGCAGTAACAGCGCTTCTTGAGCAGAAGGACGATATCGACGAGCTTCTTGTTAAGACAGAAAAAGACTCGCAGGCGCTCAATGAGCTGCAGAAGCATCTGGCGCAGATAACGACGCTCACAAATGCGCGGAACGAAGCGGCCGCGGCAGAAGTCACTCTTTCTCAGGCGAAAACAAAAGCGGAAGAAACAGAAAGTTCAATCACGCTCACCACATTCGCGCTCCTCGCTTCTGCGGAACAAAGTAAAAGAGCGTGCGCAGAAGCAGAAAAACTGTGTTCAGACACGCAGCTTATGATTGACGAGCTTACCGCGCAGCAGAAAGCAGAAGAGCTTGCCTCTCTCGCTTCAACAGTTGCATCAAGCCTCAAAGAAAACGAGCCGTGTCCAGTATGCGGTTCAACAGTTCATCCGCATGTCGCGCAAAAAAACAGCAGGACGCTGAGCCTCGGAGAAAAAATTACCGCCGAGCAGAAGCATTTGGAAAACGCGCGGAAAAACGCTGAGTCAGCGCGCGCGGAATCCGTGAGATTTGAAACGACAGTTGCACAGCTGAGCGAAACAGAGCGTTCAGCCGCAGAAAAAAACATGACGCATGACGCGGAATCAAACAGAACAGCAGAAGAACTTTCCGCCGAACTTAAAAAACTCCGCGCGCAGTACAAAACTGATACGGAAAACTGCGCAAAAGCAGAATCAGTGTATGCGGCGGCAAAAGCATCTCTTGCCCAGATTGAAACAACTGCCGGAACAGAAACAGACGTTGTAAAATTAAAGAAGCAGATTAACGACAGTGCATGCCAGATAGAAAAAGACAAAAGAACATACGCATCGTGGCAGGCAGACAAAGCACAGGCCGACAAAAATCAGGCGACAGCAGAAGCAACAATTGCGCAGCTCAAAGAAAACCTTGAATCATACACGAAAGAATATGCGGAAGCAGAAAAAACATTTGCTGATTCTCTTGCGCTCTCCCCGTTCACAAAGGAAGACGAAGTGAGAGAGTCACTTCTCACACCAGAAACAGAAAAACAGTTTACGGCGCAGACAGAATCGTGGAAAGAAGAAACTGCAAAAACAGATGCGCTTCTTGCCGAACAAAAAGTCACAGCCGGCAGCGAACCGGCAGAAAACACAATAGCGCGCATCAACAAGGAGCTTTCCGCTCTCGAACAAAAACGCAGCCTGATTGCAGACAACATTGATAAAGCAAACGACTCGCTCAGCGAAATGTCTGTTAAAAAAGCAAAACTTTGCGAACGGATTGAACTTGTTAAGAAACTTGAGTCCGATTTTGCTTCGCTTCAGGAAAAATCAAAAGCGCTCATACAGCTTTCAAAAGACTTGAACGGCGACAACAGCAAAAAAACGCCGTTCGACGCATGGGTTCTCGCAATGTATTTTGAAGAAGTTGTTGAGTACGCGAACCCGCGTTTTGCTTCAATTTCCGGCGGGCGCTATCAGTTCAAAATAAACACGAAGGCAACAGGCGGCAACAGTCTGCGAGGACTCGATCTTCTCGTGAGCGACAGCTACACAGGTCTTGACCGCGACACAGCCACATTAAGCGGCGGCGAAACATTCATGGCGTCAATCAGCCTTGCGCTCGCGCTCACCGATGTTGTCCAGAACAGAAGCGGCGGCATACGGCTCGACTCTCTTTTTATCGACGAAGGATTCGGCACGCTCGACGGCGACGCGCTCGATCTTGCAGTGTCTATACTCCGCAGCATCCAGGAGCAGCGTGTCGTAGGAATCGTCTCGCACGTAGAAAGCCTTGAATCAGTCATTCCAAGCATGCTCGAAGTTATAAAAGGCACATCAGGCTCCACCATAAAAATCAGGTAGTATAAAAAAAAGACGGAAGAAAAAATCTTCCGTCTTTTTTTTAAGCAATTGCTTTATCTACTAGTGACCGTATGTTGCAATGAAAACGCCGGCTGCGATTGCAGTGCCAATAACACCAGCAACGTTCGGGCCCATAGCGTTCATGAGCAGGAAGTTCGACGGATCGTATTCCTGTCCAACTTTATTGGAAACACGCGCAGCCATCGGAACAGCAGAAACACCTGCAGAACCAATGAGCGGGTTCACTTTCTTGTCTTTCGGCATGAAGAGGTTCATAACTTTTGCCATAAGAACACCGCCGGCTGTTGCAATCATGAATGCGAGCAGTCCGAGAACAATGATTCCCACAGAGTTCGGGTTCATAATCTTTTCCGGTGTCATCTGGCTTCCAACGCCGAGTGAAAGCAGAATAGAAGTAATGTTGAGAAGTTCGTTCTCCATTGTCTTTGAGAGACGGTCGATAACGCCGCACTCGTGGACGAAGTTTCCGAAGGCAATCATACCGATAAGCGGAGCTGCCGGCGGAAGGAGAAGAATTGTAAGCGCGAGAAGCAGAATCGGGAACAGAATACGTTCCGTCTTGCTGACTTCGCGGAGCTGCGGCATTCTGATAAGGCGCTCTTTCTTCGTTGTGAGCAGCTTCATAATCGGCGGCTGAATAAGCGGAACAAGTGCCATGTACGAATACGCAGCGACTGCAACGACTGCCATCATTTCAGGAGCAAGCTTGCCGGCAACGTAAATTGTTGTCGGGCCGTCTGCACCGCCGATGATAGAAATTGCGCAAGCCTGGAGCATGTTGTAGTCAATTCCAGGAATAAGGTTCATCAGAGCAACGCCGAACATTGTTGCGAAAACGCCGAGCTGTGCAGCTCCGCCGAGGAGTGCTGTCTTCGGGTTGGCGATAAGCGGACCGAAGTCTGTCATAGCGCCGATTCCCATAAAGACGAGCATCGGGAAGAATTCGTTTCCGACGCCTGCGCTGTAGATGATGTGAAGCATTCCGCTCGGCGCATCACCCATTCCTGCTCCCGGAACGTTCACGAGAATCGTGCCAAATCCGATCGGAACAAGAAGAAGCGGCTCAAAGTCTTTTGCAACGCCGAGCCATACGATGATGAATCCGACAAGAATCATGATGATTGACTGCCAGCCCGGTGCGCTCTTAGCGAACGTTACCGCGCTTTTTACAGCTCCATGTTCTGAAGCTCCGCCGTCAAACATATTCTCGTTGTCGCTGTGCATCATTTTGTAGATGCCTGTTGACTTCCAGATGTTTGTGAGGAATTTTACAGGATTGATCATCGGGATGCCTTCGCTTCCCTTGATCTTTGCCGTGTTGATTGTTGCGAATGAAGCCTGTTCTTCTTCTGCAGGTTCTGCAGGAACAGCTGCTGTATCAGCAGCAACAGCGCCATCGGCAGTGCCGGCAGCGGCTACAGTGCCGTCTGCTGCAACTGCCTGTGCTGTTCCGTCTGCCGGAGCAGCTGCGGTTACTGCTGCAGGAGCAGAAGCGGCCGCGTTATCTTTAGTCTGGGCAAGAACAGTGCTGCCGAATGAAAGAACGAGAGCAATAGCGCCCACGATCAATGTTGCATTCAGAGCCTGTTTCTTTGCCGATTTCTTTGTATCGATCATTTTCTATTTCCTTTTTGAATTATCTGATTTCGGCAAGCGGCTGGCCTGCAGTAATCTGTGTTCCTGCAGATGCAAGGAAGTGCACCGTTCCGGCAGCACCAGCTTTAATCTCCAGTTCCCCATCTTCATAGATTCAATCATGATTACTGTTGTGTCTGCTTTTACAGAAGCGCCTTCAGCAACGCATGTTTTAAGGAATGTGCCTGCAACAGGAGCATTCACCGGTTTACCGTTTCCTGTCGGAGCTGATGCTTTAGGAGCAGCAGCTTTCGGTGCGGCAGCAGCAGGAGCTGCAGCTTTTACAACACCGCCAATGTTTGCAAGAACCTGGCCTGCGGTAATCTGAGAGCCGGCAGCAACTGCATAGCTCACCGTTCCGTCTTCCGGAGCCTTTACCTCGAGTTCCATTTTCATAGACTCGATCATGATGATTGTCTGGCCTTTTGTGACCTTAGTTCCGTTTGCAAAGCACTGTTTAAGAAGAGTGCCGGCAACAGGAGCCTTAACATCAACACCGCCAACAGAAACTGCGGCAGCAGGAGCAGCACCAGCAGAAGCACCTGCAGCGCCGAAGCTTACATTGTAAGCCTGTCCGTCAACAGTAACGCTCATCGCGTCTCCTGCAGGACCAGAAACAACGTTGTATGAAGAGCCGTTTACATTGATTGTGTATGAGCCGCCCTTTGATGCAGGAGCAGCAGCCTTTGCCTCGAATGTCTTGGCATCGACCGGTCCCTTTGCGCGGTTCTGGAAGAATGTTGTAGCTACTTTCGGGAACATAGCGTATGTAAGAGCATCTTCTACAGAGCCGTTGCCGCCGTTCTCTTTAGCCTGTTTAACCATCTCGTCCCATTCCGGTTTAATAAGATCGGCAGGGCGGCAGGTAACAGCTTCATCCATCTTGTTCTGTGCGAGCGCTTTCTTAACGAGGTCTGCGTTCGGAGCAGCAGGCAGCTTGCCGTATTTGCCCACGAGCAGGTCTCTGAATTCCTGAGTAAGGTTTGCATAGCGGCCGAACAGTACGTTGAATACAGACTGCGTGCCGACAATCTGAGAAGTCGGTGTTACAAGCGGAACATATCCCACGTCTTTCTGGACAATCGGGATTTCCTTGAGAACAGCGTCCATCTTGTCCGATGCGCCCTGCTCTTTGAGCTGTTTTTCGAGGTTAGAGAGCATGCCGCCCGGAACCTGAGAAACAAGAATGCGCGTGTCAGCGCCGAGGAACTTTGACTCGAGAGAAGAATAATGTTTGCGGACTTCGCGGAAGTATGCTGCGATTTCGAGCAGTGCCTTGATGTCGAGTCCGGTGTCATACTGCGTGCCTTTGAGCATTTCGACGACAGTCTCTGTCGGGCTGTGAGAAGTTCCCATAGCCATAGCAGAAATTGCAGTGTCGAGAATGTCAGCACCAGCTTCAGCGGATTTGAGCAGCGTTGCAACAGAAAGACCTGTTGTTGCGTGCGAGTGAATTTCGACAGGAATGTCTACTTTAGATTTGATAGCTTTTACGAGATCGTATGCTTCGTACGGCTTTAAAAGGCCAGCCATATCCTTGATGCAGATAGAGTCTGCGCCGAATTCAGAATATGTTTTTGCAAGGTCTGCGTAGATTTCTTTTGTGTGATACGGAGTTGTTGCGTAAGAAATAGCCATCTGAACATGCTTACCTGTCTTTTTTGCGGCTTTTGCAGCGCGCTCAAGGTTGCGCGGGTCGTTGCATGCATCGAAAATTCTGAATACATCAACACCGTTCTTTGCAGCAGTCTCGACAAACTTGTCGACAACATCGTCAGCATAGTGGCGGTATCCGAGCAGGTTCTGGCCGCGGAGGAGCATCATGATTTTTGTGTTCGGCATTGCGGCGTGGAGCTTGCGGAGGCGTTCCCACGGATCTTCATTGAGAAAGCGGATACATGAATCGTATGTAGCTCCGCCCCATGCTTCTGCTGACCAGTAGCCGATTTTGTCGATCATCGGACATGCGGGAAGCATATCTGCGGTTGTCATGCGTGTTGCATGAAGAGACTGTGTCGCATCGCGGAGCACAAGTTCGGTAATATTAACTTTCTTTGCCATAGTCTAAAACCCCTTAGTTCTTTTCGTGAAGAGCGGCAGCAATAGCTGCAACGACAGCACCATTATCTGCAGCAGGAGCAGAAGGCGCAGCGACTGATGAATCAGCTTTTTCTTCCTTATCAAGCTTTGCAGCATGAAGAACTGCGTGAAGCAGGTGCATGCAGACAATCATGATTGCAAGAAAGAAGAAAACGACTCCCATACCAAGCAGGGTCAGAATAAGACTCTGACTAAGCATCTGAGATATTGTCATAAATCCTCCAAGGATATCTTTAATACGAAAAAATTTCGATTAGTACAATTATAGGAAAAAACAGACGTTTACTCAATAGACGGTAAAGTTAAAACGAGAAAAAAACAGATAAAATAAGGAAAAAAAGAGCCGGCAGGAAGATGCTTATAAATATATAATTATTTGCAGTATAAACAATTATCTGCTTGCCCCGTTTTGCGCGGCTCCGCTTCCGCTCCGTTCCAAAAAGTACCTTTTTGGAACGCCTTCGGCGCCGCTCCAACCGGGGGCAGCATTTTAGAATTTGAACAAGTCGCTCATGCCGTACAGCGCGCCGCGCTTGAGGTCGCCGTTGTTCACCGCATTCACCAGTTTTTCAAGCGAAAGCACAGCACCGCGGGCAAACCCCTCGCGGCTTCTTGCACGGTGAGTCAGCTCAATCGTGTCGGCAGGACTGTCAAAGAACACCGTATGAGTTCCCGGCACCGCGCCGCACCTTGTGCTCGACACGTGCAGCTGGTTTGCAGCCGGCTTAGCATGGAAAGCGTCAGTCACCATTTCGCTTTTAGAAGGCATGCCCGCCATAACGCGGCGCGCAATCTCAAGCGCAGTGCCGGAAGGACTGTCAGCCTTCTGGTTGTGGTGCATTTCCCACACAGCAGCGTCATACTCAGGATATTCGCTCAAAAGCTTTGCAGCTTCCTCAACTATTTTATAGAAGACATTTACACCAATCGAAAAGTTTGATGAATGCATAATCGTACCGCCGCACTCAGCAGCAAAATCAGCCACTTCCTTTTCCTTGTCAGTCCAGCCGGTTGTTCCCACAACAAGCGGAATGCCGAGCGGCAGAATCGCCCTGATGTTTCCCATGACCGCAGTCGGATGGCTGAACTCAATAACGCCTTCCGCGCCGCTCGATTTTACCGCGCGCGCAACAGCAGCGCCGTCGCCGGCAGGAACCTTAACAGAAGCGTCGGGAGACATTACATCTATTGTCGCCACAATTTCATGTCCGGCAGCTTTTGCAGCAGCCTCAATCATGTGTCCCATCTTACCGTAACCAACAAGAGCGATTTTCATATCATCATCCTCATTTTTTTCCGAAATAAGCAGAATGCAGAATCTGCACTACCCTGTTCGCCTCGTCATCGTCAACGAGCATACTGATGTTCACCTTGCTTGCACCCTGGCTTATCATCTGCACATTGATGCCTTCTTTTGCGAGAGCAGCAAATCCAGAAGAAATAATTGCGCTTGAGTGAGCCGCATCGCAGATGAGCGTTACAATCGCCTTGTCAGACTTAATCTGCACGTCAGCAACTTTGCGCAAGTCCTCAAGAAGACCAGTCAGGTCAGTCTTGCAGTTCACCGTGCATGACACAGAAACCTCGCTCGTTGCAATCACATCGATGCTGATGTTCCACTTAAGGAACTGATTGAAAATATGCGCAAGAAAACCGCATGCGCCGAGCATGCGAGTGCTCACAATATCAATAAGCGTTACATGCTTTACAGAAGTAACAGCAGTTACCGGCGGTGTTTCTTTCGTGTGCTTTTCCACAATGATAGAACCCGGGCTGTCGATGTTGTAGCTGTTCTTTACGCGCACCGGCGTGCCAGTCTTGCGGCACGGCATCATAGAGCGCGGATGAAGAACCTGAGCGCCAAAGAACGCAAGCTCCTGCGCCTCATCATATGTAACTTCCGGCACCGGACGGGCGTCAGGGCAAACGCGCGGGTCAGTCGTCATAATACCGTCAACATCCTTCCACGTCTGAATTTCGTCAGCGTGCATAGCAGCGCCAATCATCGTGGCAGTAAGATCGCTTCCGCCGCGGCCAAGCGTCGTAATCCTTCCGTCGTCATCCTTTGCAATAAAGCCAGTGACAATCGGAATCTCATTCGCCTCGCCGTTTTTATATGCGTTCAAATGCGCAGGAATCGTTTCCCACACAGAGTCCTTAAGCTCAGCAGACATAAAGTTTGAGTCGCTTTCGATGCCAACATCCCACGCGTCGTAAAATTTTGCAGGAATGCCCAGCTTGTTAAGATACGCAGCCATCATGCGCACACTCATGCGCTCGCCAAAAGAAACAAGATAGTCGCGCGTGCGCTTTGTCAGCTCGCGGAGCATACTTATTCCCGTAAGCAGCGTCTTAAGCTCGCCAAGCAGCTCCTGAATCGCCGGAACATCAATGTCCAGTTCCTTCGCCGTGTTCAGGTGAAGCTGTTCAATTTTTGTGATATCGACTTTGCCGTTCACTGCAGTGTCAGCAGCTTCGAGCAAATCATCAGTTGTGTCACCCATCGCGCTTAAAACAACGGCGGGTCTTCTATCGGCATAAGCCTTAATAATTGATGCAACATGGCGGATGCGTTCTGCGTTTGCGACGCTGGAGCCGCCGAACTTCATAACTATCATAGCCGCCAGTGTACCAGAAAATGATTCTTCATACAATAACACCGGAAATCACAAAACATTAGTTTACAGCCATACAACAAAGGGGCTCCCGCGTGCATGTCAAAATTCCTCGACGGTGCGCAGTAGCGCAAGTCTGCGGATTTTGCCCTGCCCGCTCCGTCCCTTTGTTGTATCATCACGTCTTATGCTTTGTGATTTCCGGCTTTGTTCATAGTAAGAATTTTCTGGTGCACTGCCGGCAGGTCACATTGAAAAGAAAAGATCCCGCCGTAATGCCAAAATTCCTCGACGGTTGGCAGTAGCCAAAGTCTGCGGATTTTGTCCTTCCGGCTCCGTGCCTTTTTTATAGCATTATTTTTTTGTTTCGTATTTTCCGGCTTCGTGTGTCAACGTATTTTCTGGTGTACTGCCGGCAGGTCACATTGGAAGAGACACCACAGTGGACAACGGGACGCGGTGCAAACGGCATTGCGGCAAAATGGCAGGTCCGAAAGGCGTTCAATAACCAGTGCATTACCCCCTGCCTCGACTCCGTGCCTTTTTTTATAGCATTATTTTTTTGTTTCGTATTTTTCCGTCCGGTGCTGCATCCCACATGGTTAATCTTTAGACTTCGATACAATTCTCAGTTTTCCATCCATTTCTGTCACTTCGCATTCATATAGTCTATTTGGTTTAAATATAAATGACTTTTCGAATCGGCGTTTCTCATGACAGCTACAAACACGTCCATGCCACCATGGATCCGTTTCTTCAAGTGAATATTCAATGCAATGGTTTCCTGGTAATAAATATATCGTCCTGCATGTTATAAATGCGTTCTGTGATTGCTCTATAGGTATATTATCTATCGACAGGATTCTATATGCCAGCACTTTTCCATGAACTCTTTTTCGTGGAAATTCAATTTTACATGCGTCTGGATTTTGTGCGCGCCAGTGTTTGACCTTCTGTCTTTGAATCAGAAAAAGCGCTGAGCCGACAGCAAATACAAGCAGCAGCATTAATCCTATTCCTTGCAGCAGGTCATTTTTAAAAAAGTTTTCTGCAACAAAGGCTATGGCAATGATAAGCAAAAGCACAGACGCTGCTGTAATGATACTTATTACAACAGCATGAAAAATTCGTTTGCTAAAAGACAATTCTTTCTGATGGGAAGATTTCGTTTGAAACAGAAACAATGTAATACAGTTGCATACTATTATTACATATAAAAGAATCCATAGCCAAAAAGGAATAATGTGAATCAGCGTCATGTTATGTTTTCCTCTTTTTCACTGAGTTCAGGTATGTCGTTATACATTTTCTGCTTATGACATGCTGCAACTGAAATAAGCTAATTACTTTCAGAGAAGTGTATAACGCTCACCTTTCTCAACGTTGTTTTTAACAGCTTAATAAATTCTCCATGCCGTTATATCTGCATGAAATTAACTTCGAGGTTCGGTATGTCGATGGCACCGGCTTTTACTTGTATCACGGTGTTGAGTTCTACCGGTGACGACGGCGTCATTATTGTTTCCATGCCGAGAGACGGGATTATAAACTGCGCCTGCTTGCCCTGCTTTTCTACGCACACGGCGTCTCCTGTCCAGTCAGGATTCTGCAGAAGATAAACGAGTGTCCAGTGAGTGTTGCTCTTCCGCTCTGCCTTGTGGCTTGCTGTTGCGGCTGCGTCGCCTTCGCTCATGCGCTCGAGCATTGTGTCTTTGTCAATCAGCGGACGGCCGCAGATGAACGCGCGCAGCTGTTCGTGGCCGATAAGGTCTCCGTAGCGGCGCAGCGGGCTTGTCACCTGGCTGTACATGCCGAGTCCGAGGCCTGCGTGAACAGAAGGTGTTATGTTTACGCTGCGTCGTCTCATGCACTTTCTGAGGCGGAACTGTCCGGCAAGTCCTTCGGGAATGTCTGCGGGAATATCGGGCTTTTCCTGGCTTACGAACGGGAACGGAATGCCGTTCTTGAACGCAAAGCGCGCGGCTCCCTCGCCTGCAAGAAGCATCATTTCTCTTACAACATCAGCAGACTCTGGATGCGGGCTTGGTCCAATGCTTACTTTTTTTGTTTCGGAATCAACGGTTATGTGAACTTCCGGAAGACTGATGTTTACAGCACCAGCCTTGTTTCTGCGCTCGATATTCCGTGCTGCGATTTTAAATAACGGCGCAAGCTCCGGAGAATCTTTCATCTCGTCAGCCTTTTCGTATGTAAGGCGCTTTACGTCTACAGTTGTGCGCAGTACCGTGCAGTCATCGATGTCGCCGTTGTCGTTCAATTTTATTCTGAAGCTCAAAGCTCTGCTTATTTCGTTAAGACCGAGCGCGTAGTCACTGAGCGCATCCTCACACAGCATGCGGCTTGCGCCTTCGGGAATATACAGTGTCGCGCCCCGCTCGCGCGCAGTCTTGTCGATTGAGCTGTCGGGAAGAACGGTGCTCGCCGGGTCAGCAATGTGAACCCACACGTATGTGCCGTCAAATGCAACCGCATCGTCAGGATCGGTCGACCACTCGTTGTCGATTGCATAGGAAACGCCGTCAACTTTTACGCGGTCTTCTTCCGGCGGACTTGCAAGTCCTTCTGTTGCGCTTTGCATGCTCAAGCCCCAGCGCACGGGGTACGGGTTGCGGGTAATGTCCCAGATGCCGGTGTCGAGCAGAAGCTTGTGCGCGCGCTCCGGTGTTTCTTTCATACCTGCGTCATGCATTGTGCGGCTCTTGTCTGTTTTGCCAAGAGCGAGCGCCTCAACATCGACCATATATTTTGCGTCGTCGGGCATGTTCAGTTTGTGCTGCTTAAGCCGTTCCAAAAATGCAGCTCTTATTTCCGCCGCATGGTCTTTTTCATCAGCCTTCGTTTTGAGCGCTGCTATTTCTTGATCAGTGCGCGGAACGAACACGATTCCGTTTCCTTCCGCTGCGGAAGCTGTTTCGGTAAATTCAAAACTGTTTTTGAGAGCAGAATAAATGCCCCACTTTTCCTCAGGCGTGCATGAAGAATTAATAATATCCGCGAGATCAGAAAAAGAAATCGGCGCGGACGCAGTTGAATCATCGCTTAATAATAATTCATGAGCCTCCGCAATCTGAGCATACACAGGATTTTGTGACGGAGCATCGCCGGCGGCAAGAACTGCGTCGATTGAAGACGCAGGTTTTTCAGAAAGAACCGCAATGTCCTTGTCGCGCACTTTCTGCTCAGCATACACGGCCTTTTTGCCGGAAGCAGTTGCGCGCTGCGTGCAGTATGTTATGACAATTTTGTCACCGGATTTTGCGGCAGGACCGGTCACAAGCGCCGGAACAGATTTATATAGTACAAGCGAATTTTTTACGAGCATGAAGAACCACCCGTGTTCATAATAGCGGAAAGTGCGTCACGCTTCAACTAATCTGCGCGGTCATAAAAAAAACCGGCACGATCTGAATCATGCCGGTTTATAAATTACGTCAACTCAAAAAATCCAGGGATGGATTTTTGAACTACCACTTCTTCTCGATTTTTTCGCAGAGGTTGCCTTCGTCAGTCTTGCTGAAGAAGCGGCAGCGCTCCATATCGGGTTTGAAGTTCACTGTGTCACCAAGCTGGAAGTCTGTTTCCGGAGAGACACGAGCGATGATGTTCTGACCCTTTGACTGCAGGAACAGATGTGTTTCTGCTCCGAGCGGTTCCTTGTTGGAAATCTTGAGCTGCATGTTGTTTTCATCAGCCGGTTTTGCCTGGAACACGAGGTCCTCAGGGCGAACGCCGAAGTATACTTCTTCGCCAACGTGTGCCTTGAGAGATTTCTGCTGGTCAGCGGTCGGTGTAAGTTCGAATGAACCTTCATCAGCGATGATTTTTCCGCCTTTCTCAACAATCTTTACGGTGAGGAAGTTCATCGGCGGTGTGCCAATGAATCCTGCAACGAACTTGTTGATCGGGTGATTGTACAGATAGAGCGGTGCTCCGATCTGCTGGATTTTTCCATCTTTCATAACGACAATCTTTGTACCCATTGTCATAGCTTCAATCTGGTCGTGGGTAACGTAGATCATTGTTGCCTGAAGTCTGTTGTGGAGGTCGCTGATTTCTGCGCGCATCTGAACACGGAGTTTAGCATCGAGGTTAGACAGCGGTTCGTCGAAAAGGAATACTTTCGGATTGCGGACAATTGCGCGGCCGACAGCAACACGCTGGCGCTGACCGCCGGAGAGAGCCTTCGGTTTGCGGTCCAGGTATTTTGTAAGGTCGAGAATGCGTGCAGCTTCGTCTACGCGGCGCTGAATCTCGGCTTTGTCGATTTTGCGAATTTTAAGACCGAATGCCATGTTGTCAAATACGGTCATGTGCGGGTACAGAGCGTAGTTCTGGAATACCATTGCGATGTTGCGGTCCTTCGGCGGGACTTCGTTCATCAGTTCACCATCAATCAGAAGCTGACCTTCTGTGATGTCTTCCAGACCAGCGATCATACGGAGAGTTGTTGATTTTCCGCATCCAGACGGACCGACGAATACACAGAATTCGCGGTCTTCAATTGTAATGTTGGCATTTTCTACTGCGCGGACGTTGCCGTCGTAGATTTTTCCAATGCCCTGAAGTTCTACCTTTGCCATAAATTGGCCTCCCTAGGGGTTATATTATGGCGTCTATTGTATTGGAAAACTCAGAAAAATGCAATGAGTGACTTAACATAAGGATCAAGAATCACGAATACGACTGACAGTACAACTGCCGGCAGATAGTTTGCCGTCTTTATTTTGCGCAGTCCCAGAAGGTTGATTCCTATCATCATGATAAGCGCACCGCCGCTTCCGGTAAGCTCGGCAATCATCGAACTGGTCACATACGGCTGAATCAGCACAGAAAGAAGCGTGAGCGCTCCCTGATAGATTAAAATCGACAGAGCGCTGAATGCGGTTCCTATTCCCATCGCCGCACCGAACGTAATTGCCATAAAGCCGTCAAGAATGCTTTTTGTAAAAATGATTGTGTAGTCCTTTTCGATTCCCGCCTTAAAGCTGCCGAGAATAGCCATCGCCCCCACGCAGAAAAGAACTGACGAGTTCAGAAATGCATACGCAAAATTCGGCTTTGCTTCGTCAGCCAGTTTTGTCGCGTCAGCAAGTTTTGCCGCGTCATTCTGCTCATACACTTTTTTGTGATACATGACGCGCTCAAGCCACTTGCCAACAGAAAGAATTTTCCCGTCGATATCCCACCATGTTCCAAGGATTCCTCCGATGATAAGCGCAAGCGCGAGGTACACGATGTTCTGGTATTTAAACGCCATCTGGATTCCGATTATAAGCGTTACCGTTCCGGCGGCGGTCTGAATGATATTTGAAAGCTCTGAAGAAATTTTGCGTGCAAAAAGAACGCCGATCAGTGCACCGGCTATGATTGCGGCGCAGTTGACGAATACAGCTATCATACTAAATCCTTACTGCGGCGGCGACCGGCACGTGCAGTTATCTGCAAATTATTTTTTGTAAAAAAAAAGGATTGTCCGGAATGGACAACCCTTTTTATCGTGCGGGGGACCTGACTTGAACAGGCACAGCTTGCGCCATCAGCACCTCAAGCTGACGTGTCTACCAATTCCACCACTCCCGCGTGCAAGGATGATATTAACAAAAACAGAATTTATTGTCAAGACATTTTAAGTGAAAGAAACACTTTTACAATTGTCGGATCGAACTGTTTTCCGGCATTGCGCTTGATTTCTTCGCGCGCTTCTTCTACTGTCATCGCCTTTTTATACGGACGCTCATGAGTCATAACATCAAACGCATCGACAATGCTGATAATCCGCGCAAGATACGGAATCTGCTCGCCGGCATAACTGTTCGGATATCCAGAACCGTCCCAGTGCTCATGGTGACAAAGAATGCAGCGCGCAACAGGCGCAAGCTCAGGAGAAATATTTGCAATCTTATAGCCGTTGATTGTATGCATATCCATTAACTGCCGCTCTTCCTCAGTCAGCTTGGAAGGCTTCATCATGATTGCTGCCGGAACAGAAAGCTTGCCGATGTCGTGGAAGAGCGCAAGCATTTTGAGCTGCTCGGTTTCCTCGTCAGAAAGCTTGAGCTTTGATGCGAGCTGCATCGCCAGGTCTTTTACACGGAGCGAATGCTGCTCTGTTTCAAAACTGCTCATGCGAAGCGTGTCCTGAAGCGACTCGACAATTGAGTTGTGAACGGAATTCGAACTGAGCATTTTCTTGCGCGTCATTTCGGACAGCGCCTGATTCACGGTCAGCTGCATGTCGGTATCGGGCGTTGCGCGTCCTGCGATGCCATATTCAAACGAAAGAATAAAATTGAATGTGCGGTCGAGCTTGAGAATTCCCGATATCCGCTGGAAAACTGTTTCCGCTTCGCTCTCTTCTGTATCGGGCATAAGAACAACCATGTTGCCGTTCTCATACGCCGCAAAGTCACTCGCACGGAGCTGCTGTTTTAAAAGCTCGGCAACATGCATCGACGCAGCTTTTCCTGCATCCTCGCCGAATCCGTCTGAAATAAGGCGGAGTCCGTTTATATTGCAGACAACTGCGCTGTACGGATATTTTCTGTACAAGTTGATTTCGGTAATTTTTTTTCTGAGCAATGCCGCGCTTGCAAGCCCTGTAAGCTGGTCAGTCATCGCTGTCTTTTCCATTGTGTTGTACAGTTTTTTAAGCTCGGTAATGTCGTGGAAAAGAAGAAGCGTGCCGAGACTGTGATTATGTTTATTCACAAGGCGCGTATAGTCAAGTTTGTACACATGAAGCACGCCCGACGGGAGCCTGATTGAAACTTCCTCTACTGTTGACGTCGAGCGCTCGCGCATCTGATTTTCCATCGAGCGCTTTAAAAAATCCTGTATATCAAGATGATTCAGCTGATCCTGCTCAAGCGCGAAAAGATGGGCAGCATCGCCGTTGTAGTCGGCAAGCTTATCCTCAACATCGAACAGAATAACCGGAGAGCCGAGATTCTCGAACACCATCCGGCGCAACTGGAAAAGCATGAGCTTCGGTCTGTACACATAAACAAAATGGTACAAAAAGAGCGGAATGAGATCGAGCAGGTATGCCGGATAATTCAGCATGAAGCGGTTGTCATCAATAAAATTATATACCGCGTTGAGAATCGCAATAAGAATGACATCAGTTGCAAGAAGAATATATTTTCCGGTATAGATAAACGGAAGCTTGGCGCTCTTTAAAAGCAGCGCGATAAAAATAACAATATCGACAAGCAGATTGAAAGACTCGTGTATTCTGAGCCAGCCTGCATTGACCGGCATAAAGAATGATGTCTCGCTGCAACTCTTCCACAGAGGTGTTGTTCTGAATGCAAACGCAAATCCAGTAATTGGATTTGTGAGCAGAATGATTGCATCAATGGCAGCGAATATGCCGAAAACAATCATCACAGCACGCGTTTTCTGTGAGCGGAGCTTGAGCATACAGAGCACAGCAGAAAGAACAAGGAGAAGTATTACGTCAGAACACGCGCAGACTGCACCGATTGAAAAATGAATGATTGAAATAACAAAAGACTCAGAATCAAACGCTGCCACATTAATAAACTGCGCTGACGAAAAAACAATCTGCATCATGCAGATTATCGTTATAAGAAAAAGCGTGCGATTGTCAATTTTCTTATTTGCCTGCACCCGTACAGCAAAACCCGCGAGTATGAAGAGTGTAATTACGTAGAGTGCAGCAAAAAAAATTACCATGCCTTGTTAAGACCGCCCTGTTTAACCTGAAAGTGGCTGAACTCCATGCTGAATGAAGCCCTGCCCTGTGTGACGGAGCGGAGGTTCGTAGAGAAGCCGAACATCTTTTCCATCGGCGCCTGCGCGTGAATAATCTCGCCGGACGCTTTGCTGTCCTCGCCGGAAATCATGCCGCCGCGCTGAGTTACCTGGCTCATTGCGTCGCCCACAAATTCCTTCGGACATGAAATATCAACGTTCATAACCGGCTCAAGGAGCTGCGGAGACGCTTTCTTCGTCACTTCGTCGAAAGCAGCCGCCGCGCACGCCTCGAATGCAAACGGTGTGCCCGTCAGTTCATTATACTCCACTTTTGTGACTGTGACAGAAGTATCGGTGCACGGATATCCGTACTGGATTCCAGACTCAAGCGAGTTCTTCATGCCGCTTTCTATTGCTTCCCAAATCTCATCGGGAATGTCACCCTGCTTTGCAGTAATTGCAAACGAGTTGCCGGTGCCCTGCGCCCTCGGCTCCACATGGACAGTAAGCCCCGCAGCATTTTCTTTTCCTGCGAGCACTTTGCTCCATGATGCGCTTGCGTCTGCCGGAGCAGTAACAGCCTCGCGGTATGTAACCTGTGGCGCGCCAACATTCGCCTTTACGCCAAAGTCGTCCTTCATGCGCGTAACAAGAACGTCGAGATGAAGCTCGCCCATGCCGCTTATAATCATCTGGCCTGTCTCGGCATCCTCATGGCTTGTGAACGTAGGATCCTCGCGGCTCAGAATTGCAAGCGTCTCGTTCATCTTGTCGCGGTCGCTCAAAGTCTCAGGCTCGATTGCGACAGAAATAACAGGCTCCGGGAATTTCATCGACTCAAGCAGTATCGGCATTCCTTCAGAACCGAGCGTATCGCCTGTCTGCGCAAGTTTGAATCCTACGAACACAGCGATGTCGCCGGCAGAAACACTTTCCATCTGCTCCATGTGGTTTGCGTTCACGCGGAGAATACGGTTGATTCTTTCGCGCTTCTTTTTAGCCACATTGTAAATCTGCGTTCCCGCAGTGAATTTTCCTGAGTACATGCGCACGAAACAGAGAGACCCCATTTCGCGGTCATACTGAATTTTAAACACGAGGCCGAGCGGCATGCCGCTTTCCTTGCACGGCACCTCAACCTTTTCCTGCACGTCGCGCTTGATGTGCAGTCCTTCTGCCGGCGGAACTTCGTCAGGCGCCGGAAGATAGTCAACGACAGCGTCGATAAGCGGCTGCACGCCCTGGTTGTGGCGGCTTGAGCCCATGATGCACGGAACGAGCGTGCGCGCGATTGTGCCCTTGCGGATTGCAGCCTTGAGCTGCTCGACAGAAATGTCTTTTCCCTCGAGATACAGCTCGCCAAGCTCGTCGTCAACAGAAGCGATTGCGTCAACCATTTTTGCACGCCACTCGTCAGCTTCAGCCTTGCGGGAAGCATCAACATCGCACTCAGTGAATTTCTCGCCCTCGCTTTCTGCGTCCCAGCGGATTTCCTTCATGCGGAGAAGATCAATTACGCCCTCAAAGTCTGCGCCCTGCCCGATCGGAATCTGGAGAGCCACACAGTTGGCGCCGAATTTTTCGTGCACATCTTTGATTGAATAAAAGAAGTCTGCGCCGATGCGGTCCATCTTGTTAATAAAGCACAGGCGCGGAACCTTGAACTCATCAGCCTGCTTCCAGACAGTCTCAGTCTGCGGCTGAACACCGTCTACCGCGCAGATGACAGCGACAGCGCCGTCGAGGACACGGAGCGAGCGCTCGACCTCGGCAGTAAAGTCGACGTGACCGGGAGTGTCGATAATGTTAATCTGATATCCTTTCCAGTCAGTCGTAATAGCAGCGCTCTGGATTGTGATTCCGCGCTCCTGCTCCTGCTGCATAAAGTCCATCGTCGCCTGTCCGTCATCGATTTCGCCGATGCGGTGGATTTTTCCTGTATAGTAAAGAATACGTTCTGTAGTCGTTGTTTTGCCGGCATCGATGTGAGCCATGATGCCGATATTGCGCATGTGATCAAGCATAAGTTATCCCCATAAAAAGAATTACAAAGCCGAGTATATAGAAAATAAGCGCGAGGCTCAAGGTCAAGAAGAAAGAGAATCAGGAGACTTTTACAGTATTTGAAACAGGGATGCTTTTATAATATAAATCATCAGGGCAAATATCCTGACCGTTAGGCCATTCGACAGAAAAACCATTAATACGGGCGCGAGAAAAATAAGAGCCATCACGCAACTCGCTGTACCAGCCTCCGCTCATATACGGCTTAACATTAAAAATACGGGATTCACCGGAATCAAATAAAAGCTGTATTCTATAATCGGAAAGAATTTCTATTTTAACGGCAGTAGGACGAAGCATACACAGCCTCCTTTACCGGAGCGGTTCAATCCGGTAGAACATGTCTCCATGATAAAGCAAATTCCAGTTTGCGCGCAAGTCTTCATGATGAGGCACATGATGTTTACCACCCTTCTCACACTGCATTCGGACAATAATTCCATAAAACGCAGACAACACCGGCATAAAAACTCCTTAGAGAAATCTCTCTGCCTATGTATATGCACTGCTGTTTCATTTTCTGACATTTTTATAAAATATTTTTTTTATTTTATCCATGCGCAGCAAAACTCCCCCATTGCCGCTTAACACAAAAAAAATCGGGACCCGTTCTTCGGATCCCGATTTTTTTATGTGAACGACTGTTGCTTTATGCCTGTTTGCGAGACAGCATACGCACAGCCTCGATTACCTCGAGCACTGCGAGTACGAACAGAACTGCGCCGATAACAGAAAGCGGCAGGTGGTCAATCCACGGATTCGAGCCGGCAACAGGTGTTTTGAGCGCTGCAAAGAACGCAACGAGGTGCTGCGAAACGAGCAGGACGATTGCGGTGAATGTAACGGCGAACATAAAGACGACAGGAATAAGAGTCTCCCATGTCTTCTTGCCTTTGCGGATAACCCATGCTGAAACTGCGAGGAGCGCGAGAGCTGCAAGCAGCTGGTTTGCAGAACCGAAAATCGGCCAAATCTTTGCATATCCGGCAATGAGCAGAATGATTGAAATGGCGATTGTGAGCACTGTTGCAACGTACATGTTGCTGCATGCTTTTGTAAATTTGTTCGGTTTCTTTGCATCAGAAGCAAGTTCCTGCATAAGGTAGCGGCCGATGCGTGTTGCTGTATCGAGCGATGTAAGCGCGAATGCGGAATATGCGAGTGTAACAAACACTTTGCCAATCTGGAGCGGAACACCGAATGAATTCATAAACTGTGCAACGCCTGTTGCAAATACAACCGCGGGCGCGCCGAGCTTTGAACCGTCGGCAGCAAATGTAAAGCCGTCTGAAGAAAGTGCGCCGATGACGCAGAGTGCGACGATAGCGAGCAGTCCTTCAACGAGCATTGCACCGTATCCAATTATCTGTGCATCAGGTTTTTCTTTTGCAAGCTGCTTTGATGTTGTTCCGGAAGAAATGAGCGAATGGAATCCGGAGATAGCGCCGCAGGCGATTGTGACGAACAGAATCGGGAACAGGAATCCTTTTCCCGGAACGTTGAATCCTGCAAATCCGGTAAGCTGGATTGACGGATGCTTTACGAACACGCCTCCGATTGCACCTGCCATCATTGCATAAAGCAGGAATGAGCAGAGGTAGTCGCGCGGCTGGAGAAGAAGCCATACCGGGAGAACTGACGCAAGCGCGATGTAGATGATGAGAACAACGTCCCACTGGCCTGCTGAAAGTTTGAGAACCGGGCAGAAGTAGCCGAACACAATTGCGCCGGCAACAAAGAGAACGCCCAGAATCGTTGAAATGCCGAGTCCTGAATGAAGCTTATTGCGGCACCAGCCGAATGCGAGTGCAAGGAAAATGAAAATGATGGAAGCAGTGCCAGCCTGTGCTCCGGTAAGATTCTCCGGAACGACGGTGACAGCGCCTGTAACGGCATCAACAACCTGCTTTGCAGGAACATAAGCGAATGTCTTTGCGCAGATGTCTGTAAATGCAGCAACGACAAGACCGATTGTGATCCATGCGTACCAGCTGAACAGTTTTTTTGCACGCTCAGAAACGTTTGACTTAATAATTTCGCCGATTGACTTTCCGTCGTTGTCGAGGGAAGCAGCGAGAGAACCGAAGTCATGCACACCGCCGAAGAATACGGAACCGATAACGATCCACAAATAGACCGGAATCCATCCGAATGCAGCCGCGAGAATCGGGCCTGTTATCGGGCCTGCGCCTGCGATTGATGAGAAATGATGTCCGAAAAGGACACGGGCGTCTGTCGGAACATAGTCGATGTTATCGTTCAGACGTACAGCAGGAGTCTGGCGGGCATTGTCGAGACCCCATTTTTTTGCGAGATATCCGCCGTAGCAGATGTATGCAACCAGGAATATCACTATTCCGCCAATCAGTAATACAAGAGAGTTCATCTCTTACTCCTTTGGCTCGTCATAAACAATGCGCAGTTTTACGCAGGGCACGTTTAAAACAAAACCTTTTTTATATCAATGTTTTTTTGCGGTATATACCGGAATAAACATTGTCTTCACATCATGCGCAGCGCCGTTTGTGTACACGCGGCCTTTCTCAAGGTCAACAAGCACAGTCTTTACGCTCGCCCAGCCGCAGAACCCGAACTTGAACGGCTTATCCCACGAAAAATGCTTAACAAGCCTCACAAGCTCTTTGGGCGCGGCTGATTCAGAAATAAACACGCGGAGTACTGTCGTAGTCTTGTGATGACGCGACACAACGCCGGCAAGATCAAGCGCTGTCTGCGGGAGCGAAGCAAGGTCTGCAGATGCATCAGCCACAACATCAGGAGCAGAGACTGTATCGCCAGCTGTTTCTGTCCTATTGCTTCCGCCAATCGCGCTCACCAGGCAGACTTCCTTCGATTCGGAATAGTCCATAACGTTCTCTTTGAATAGAACAGTCTGGTTTTCGCGCGCGGCATACGATGCGGCTATATCATACTTTTTGCCGCCGTACACACCGCCTTCGATAATGTCAAAATACTTCTCAAGGCGCTGTTCAAGCAGTGCAAGATATTCCGCTTTATTCATTGATGATTATCATATGCAGTATTACTAAAGTTTGTCAAGATTTTTTTGCAGTTTAACTGAATTTTTGAAATAATTTTTAATCATGATTTAATTTTTGCGTTTTGCCGCGTGCTTATGAGTTTAAAAGCGGAAGACCACTAATTTCGGCAAGCGACTGGCACACTGCAACAGTCATTTTCCGTATCTGCGGAACCGGCTCTATCTGGTCGGGAACCATGACGCACTTCATATGAGCTGAATGCGCGCTTTTTATGCCGTTGGGACTGTCCTCCACTGCAAGGCATACCTCCGGCTCAAGTCCGAGGCTTGAGCATGCTTTCAGGTAGATATCGGGAGCAGGCTTTGAGTGAACAACGGTGTCGCCGCACGTAATCGTTTCAAAATAGTCGAAAAGCCCCGCAGCCTTGAGCTGACGGTACACAGTTTCTGTACGTGTTGACGACGCAACGGCGATGCGGAGCTCCGTTTGAGTCAGCTCATCAAGGCATTCTTTTACGGACGGCATAAGGGGAATGCCCTTCTCGTTCTCTATGACATGAAACAATTCGCTTGTGCGGCGGCAGAATGACTGCGCGTCAAAATCATTCCCGTACTGCTTTTTCAGAATCAGTACAGTGTCATTCATATTTGTTCCGACACAAGCCTTATAGGCACAATCTATATCTTCCATGCCGAGTTCTGCGGCAGCTTTCGTCCAGCAAATACGGCATATACGCTCTGTATCGAGCAGGATGCCATCCATATCAAAAATGACTGCCTTAATCTTTTCCATGACTCCCACTATACCATTTATTATGTCATTTCGAAAATCATGTGTTATACTTTCATCTATTATAAATTCAGAGGGGATTCTTATGACAAACAGTTTTAAACCGTGCAGTCTTGCGGAAGCGTACAAGATGCTCAAGCCGAATACGCCGGCGCTTGTTTCAACAAAAGGAGTTAAAGACGGACTCTACGATGTGACGCCATACGGATGGATTATGCCGATGGACTACGAGCCGGTGACAAAAGTGATTTTTTCTTCGGACCCGTCGCATCAGGCGGCACGGAACATCAAGCGCACGAAGGAATTTGCTGTCTGTATTCCCGCGGACGAAAACGACCCTGTCATAGAAAAGTGCGGGTCAATATCATCAGAAGACGCAGATAAATTCGCACGGTTCGGACTTACCGGGAAAAAAGCCGAAAAGATTGACGTTCATGTTCTCCCTGAAAACAGCTCAGGATGGATTGAGTGCCGCCTCGTACGCGTCATTCCGGAAGGCTCTGTAGAACTGTTTATCGGAGAAGCTGTGGCAGCATTCACAAAAGCGTAAGCAGAATCTATTTTGTAAGCGGGATCTATTTTGCGCCTGCAGTTTCTGAGCTTTCTGCAGGCACAATCGTCTCAAGTATCTTTTCTATAGAAGAAATCAGCTGTTTTACTTCATTCAGGTTTTCTTTCAAATGAAGGCGGTAAAACACCTGTGTGCCGATTTTATGAGGCTCAACAAGCCCGCAGTCCTTAAGAACCTTGAGGTGATGGGAAATCGCCGGACGCGAAAGCTGTGTTTTGGCGGTAAGATTGGAGACGTTCATACCGTCGAGTCCTGCGTCAGCGATATCGAGAATAAGCTTCTGCCGTATTTCGTCGCCAAGCGCGATAAAAAGCGGCGCGCATGATTTAAACATAGCATAGACGCGGTGCAGTTCATCTTTTTCAATCATTTTCTTCCTCACTCAGACAGCGCTCTGTCTCTCCTCCCAGCGTACTGCATTTTTTTTGTTTCAATATAGCAAAACATGAACTAAAATACCTTGACGGAACCTGTAGCGTTTAGTATATTTAGTTCATTGGTTTAAGTGTTTGAACTTATTAACAGTTAAACACATTATTGTAAAAGGTGCAAGCATTTTTTTAACTGTTTGCATCAACCTTATGGAGGAAACATGAAAAAGCTTATTGAAAAGTTTTCATGGGGAATCATTGCGATTTGTCTGGTACTTACTGTTTTCTTCGGATTACAGTTACGCAAGGTTTCTATTGAAAACACGGTCCGCATTTTTATGCCGAACAAGACCGATTCTTACAAGACAATGCTTAAGACCGAGGATGACTTCGGCAGCATGATCGGACTCGGTATTTCTCTTGAGACAAAGAGCGGTTCAATTATCACACCCGCCAACATTGCTATCATCAAGGATATTACCGATAAAGTATCTTCGGTAAAGAACGTCGAAGATGTCGATTCTCTTACAAACATCGATTACATCTACGGCGAAAACGGCAGCCTCGTTGCAGGAAATCTCCTTGGCGGAGACGCTTACACTGGCAGCGACGAGGACATGAAAACAATCAAACAGAAGATTGTTGACTGGCAGGAAATGTACAACCGCGTCATTCTGAATGATGCAGGCACTGCAACACAGATCATGATTCAGATTCAGCCAAAAGATGAAAACGGAAAAGCAATTTCATCAAGCACACAAACGGCGCTGCTTCATGAAGTGCAGAAAATCGCAGAGGACGCAGTTAAAGGAACAGACCTCGAAGTTCGTTTCTTCGGCGACCCTGTTCTTACAGACGACAGCAGCCAGTATATGCTTGCCGACCTTAAGATACTCATTCCTTTCGTAGTTCTTATCGTTCTGCTTTCACTGTACTTCTCCTTCCATACATTCGCGGGAACAATCCTTCCGCTTATCACCGTCATTATGAGCACAATCTGGGCATGCGGTCTTATGGCAATGATGAACATTACGTTCACAATTGTCTCAAGCGTCATACCTGTTGCGCTTATTGCCTGCGGCTCCGCATACGGCATTCATGTGCTCACACACTATTATGTCGCGCTCAACCGCATTGAAGGCGAAATCACAAAAGAGAATCACCTTGATGCAATTATGTGGGGACTCAAAGACGTCTGGGTTGCAGTTCTTCTTGCTGCAATCACCACCGTTGCGGGCTTTATTTCCAACGTTACAAGCCCGATTATTCCTCTCCGCACATTCTCAGTGTTCACCGCAATCGGTGTTACGCTCGCACTCCTCCTTTCTGTCATACTGATTCCGGCAATGCTCTATGTAACACCGATCAACAGAGTCGGCAAACATGCAAAAAGCCATCTGCATCTTACTGCTAAAATCAAGGCACGCATTGAGCGCAAAATTCAGAGACGCAGCGGAAAAACCGCAGAAGAACAGAACGGCGATACACTGTACCAGCTGTACCACTTCTTTGCCGGCACAAAACCGCGCCTCATCGTGTTCGTACTTGCAATCTGTGTTCTTTCATGGGCAGGCATTAAGAATCTCGTCGTCGATACAGCACTCGTGAACTACTTCCCGCCTGACAGCAAATTCCGCCAGGACATCAGCTATGTCGACAGCCATCTTGCCGGCACAAACAGCATGTACCTCGTCATCAGCGGACAGAATAAGGGTGACATGACAAACCCTGAGATTCTTCACGCTGTAGACAACCTGCAGAATCATCTTCTCGAAAATCATAAAGGAATCGGCAAAATCGTTTCGTTCACAACGTTTATCAAACGCATGAACCAGGTTATGCATGTTCCTTCTGCAAACGCAGTTGCTCCGGCAGCAGCGCCTGCACAGACAGCTTCTTCAACAGACAGCGCATCTGACTTCGGGTTCGACTTTGGCGACGCGTCAGCAGAACCGGCTGCAGCCGCAGCACCTGCAGCGCCTGTAAAGAATTTCGTCGATCCTAACATCGAAAACGCAAAGACACTGAACACAACAATGACTGTTCAGGAAGGACTTGAGCTTCTTAACAAAGCATACGCAGCTGCTGGCGGAAAACGCGCAACAGTTGAGCAGATTGTCGATGAGCTCGAAAAATCGCTTAACTACAACGGTTCAAATTACTACGAAATTCCGTACGACACTTCTAAGTATCCGGCAGCGACAAGAGCTGAACTTGGAGACCTCGTTACACAGTATCTGTACCTGCTCTCAAGCGACAAAATCACAAAATTCGCTGATGACATGACACAGCCGAAATCAATCCGCACGCAGATTGAACTCCGCTCGCACAGCACTGACGACACAGGCGCCATTATCAAAGACGCACAGGACTATGCAGCAAAGTACTTCCCGAAAGATGCAGACGGAAAACCGCTCTACACGCTTAAGGCAACAGGCAACGGCGAAATGGAATACACGATGACTGGAATGGTTATTTCAAGCCAGATGGTCAGCATCGTATTCTCTCTCGTCATGGTATTCCTTATCATCGCGATTTCTTTCAAATCTGCATGGGCAGGACTTCTCGGAGCCATTCCGCTCGGACTTACAATTCTGCTGAACTTTATGGTCATGGGATTCGCAGGAATTCATCTCGACCTCGTAACAAGCATTGTTGCTTCCGTTGCAATCGGCGTCGGCATCGACTACACGATTCACTTCATGGAGTCTTATGAGCACGAGCGCGCAAAATCAAACGACCTTGAGCAGGTAACACGCGAGACATTCAAGACAAGCGGCAAAGGCATTGTAACAAATGCTCTCGCTGTCGGACTCGGATTCCTTGTACTTCTGTTCTCAAAGTTCATCATTCTGCGCTACATCGGCGTACTGATCGCAATCGTTATGTTCACAAGCTCTGCGCTTGCAATGACGCTCATTCCGGGCGTTCTCAACATGTTCGATCCGAGATTCATGTGGACAGACGAGCAGAAAAAAGAATACAAGGAAAAGATTTCTGCGGACGAAGCAAAGTAATATTTTTACTGAGTACAAACTGCAGGCGTATGCCTGCAGAGTCTGATATCACTTTATATGGGAGATAAACTTATGAAAATGACAAAGACAATTGCAGCAGCAGCTGCAGTCATCACAATGGGTGTAAGCGCATTCGCAACAGACGCAACACAGGTTATGCAGCAGGTCTATGACCGCGTAAAACCGGACACAACACAGGCTTCTGTAGAAATGACACTGATCGACAAAAACGGCTCTAAAGAAACACGCCAGATTGGTGAATACGGCCGCTGCAAGAACAACCTTACCGATGCAGTCATCATGTTCTTTGCGCCGGCATCTGTAAAGAACACCCGCTTCCTTCAGAAAGAGAACAAAGGCGCTGACGACGACAAGTGGATTTTCCTCCCTGCCCTCAACTCAACACGCCGCGTCGCTTCTTCAGAAGGAGACAAATCATTCGTCGGAACAGACTTCACTTATGACGATATGAGCACACGCGAAGTTTCTGCAGATACACACGAGATGGTAAAAGAAGACGAGCAGAAAAACAGCTTCGACTGCTACGTAATCAAATCAACACCGGTCGACAAAAACGACCAGTATTCATACCGCATCTCTTGGGTCGACAAAAAGACACTCATCCCTGTTTATATCGAAATGTATGACAAACAGGGCAAACTCGAAAAGACAAACACAATCAACCAGATTCAGGTTGTAAAATCAGCAAGCAACCCGTCAAAGACATACAACGTTCCGACAGACAACACTATGGTCAACGTGCAGACAAAACATTCAACACAGATCAAAATGCTCAAGATCGCTGCAGACATTCCGCTCAAAGACGGATTCTTCTCACCGAACTTCCTGAACACAGGACGCCTGTAATCTTCTGTTTCTGATTAACAGTTAAACCACGGGAGCACATCTTCCGTGGTTTATTTTTTATTCCAAAGGGTTTATACTTTTAAAAGAGTTATTGCATGGCTTCTGCACAGCAAACAGCTGCAGCAGACAATGCTTTTTTCTTCAAAGGAGTTTATTCATGAAGATAACGAAAACAATTCTTACCGTATTTGCGGCAGCCGCACTTCTGAGCACAACAGCATTTGCTGACGACTTCGGTTTCGGCGATTCATCATCAGCAGGAAGCACTGATTCATCATCAGAAGCAGAACCGACTGTCACCGTAGGCGGCACCGTTAAAATGGATGCGCGCGTATACTTAGACGACCCGGATGACACTGATCCCGATGTAAAAGACTACAAGACACAGGCTGTGCCTGATGCAACGCTCAATGTTGACTTCGCCGCTGCTTCTACAGACGTAAGCGCAAAATTCAACTTCAGCGAAGATTCAATCAAAACGTACAACAGTGATGTCATCGAAGAATTCACTGCACGCGCATATCTCGGAAACTTCGTATTCGAAGCAGGAAAAGAAAAGCTCGTCTGGGGCAAAGGAGACAAACTCCATGTCGTGGATAATTTCTGCGCGAATGACTACACAGACTACATCATCCCCGACTACATCGACCGCAGACTTGCAGAGCCGATGTTCCACCTCGTCTACAATGCTCCTTCCGGATCATGGAGAGCTGAAGCTGTCTACACACCGCTGATGACACCCGACAGACTCGCAACAAGCGGAGTATGGGTGCCGGCACAGTCAACTAAACTGACTAAACTCGTAACAAACGTAGAAACAGCAAAAGTTGCAAAAACATATACGACATATACGACACTTACCGCAACAGCAGCAGCAATCAATACAGCTTATGCAGAGTATCAGACAGCGGCATACCTATACAGCCAAGATTCAACAACATATGCAAGTGTTTATGCATCTACAAAAGCCGCATACGACGCTATTATTTATAATGCTGGTCTTGCGACAAGTTCGACTGCAACTACGACAACTGAAGAAAGCAGCGCACCAAGTACAATAAAATCGTCACTCACTTCTGCTGCAACAGAATATCTTACTACACTCACCGCTGCCTCTTCTTTCGATTCAGACAGCCTCTACCCTGATACATATACGCTTAAATACGGTCAGGCAGGACTCCGCACAACATTTACAATCGGTGCAGTTGATCTCGGCTTAAGCTACTACTACGGACACAATAAACAGCCGTCTGTAAATCTTGAAAACTACATTGCATCATCTGTAGCCAACAGCGGTACAAGCTATGAGCTTCCTGAACTCAACTACGATCAGCTTCAGGTTTTCGGTGCAGAAGCAGCATTTGTTCTCGGACCGTTCAACACAAGATGGGAAGCTGCGTACAATCTGACAAAAGATGTCGACGGCGATGATCCGTGGGTACACAACAATTCTGTAGCATGGGTCGGCGGATTCGATATGGATCTCCCGATTCACAATGTTAACATCAACATTCAGGAAACAGGCAAGTACATTCTGCACGGCGACGAAATCAAAGACGGCACATATGCAGCGTATGATGTTGATTATGATGCAAACAACTGCTTTACAAACAACAAGCTCGTTGTAAATATCAGCGACACATACAACCATGAAAACGTAAAGCCGGAAGTTTCATGTCTTTATGGCATTGAGCGCGGCGACGTTCTCGTTATGCCGAAACTCACCATCACTGCAAAACCGAACTTCAACATCATCGTAAGCGGCCTCTATATGTGGTGCAAGGACGAAGACAGCGAGTTCTACGCATGGAGAAACAACAGCTTCGGACAGATTGGTGTTAAATATCAATTCTAAATTGATTTTAACTTCCTGTTAAAATCAATTTTGACACAACCGGCTGGACAGTAATCCCCCGGTTGTGTCTCTGCTTCGAGCCGGCATCCATGCCGGCTTTTTTTTGCAATCCATCAGAAAAATATACTCATTCAATTACTTTTAATAAGAATAAAAATTATTTGCTAAACTGAACATTCTGGCGTACACTGTTAAGGAATCAGCTAAACATGCTGGGTGGATAACAAATCTTTCCGGAGTTTTAAAATGTACAGTCTCATTCTTCTTCTGGCATTTCTGACGGTGATGATAAGCGTCGGCGTCTGGGGAATGCGCAAAACGTCTACACTCAACGACTTTTTCCTCGGCGGACGCAAGGTTGGACCGTGGATGTCTGCATTCGCATACGGCACAACATACTTCAGCGCCGTTGTGTTCATCGGCTTCGCTGGCAAACAGGGCTGGGGATTCGGACTCAATGCGCTCTACATCGGTGTTGGCAACGCGCTTCTTGGCGCAGGACTGGCATGGCTTGTTCTTGCCCGCCGCACAAGAATCATGACGCAGAATCTCAACACGATGACGATGCCTGAGTTTATGGAAAAACGGTACGGAAGCGCGCATCTCAAAATGCAGTCAGCTGTGCTCATTTTCATTTTCCTGCTTCCCTATTCTGCAGGCGTCTTTAAAGGACTCGGCCATCTGTTTGAATCAACGTTCCATATTTCTTTCGATTTTGCGCTTGTGATTCTGCTGGGAATCACCGGTATCTATCTTGTTCTTGGCGGCTATTTTGCTGTAACTGCGACAGACTTTATCCAGGGATTCATCATGCTCGCAGGCGCAATCGGCATGGCAATCGTCATTGTCATTAAGGCAGGCGGTATTCCCGATGCACTCACAACTGCTCATTCAAATTACCTTGCGCATGTTCCGCCTGAAGCGCGGCCTTCTGTACTCACTATTGTGTCGCTTGTATTTATGACAAGCTTCGGCACATGGGGCATGCCGCAGATGGTGCAGAAATTCTATGCGATTAAAAACGAAAACGTATTTCACAAAGCAGCGCTCATCACAACTATATTCTCACTGATTATCGGTGTATCGGCTTACTTGTGCGGCGCGCTCAACCATGTTCTTTTTACACCGGAACAGCTTCCGCGCCTTGCGAACGGCGGCATCAATTTTGATATGATTATGCCTACGATGATGAGCACGTATCTTCCTGAATGGCTCATCGCCGTCATCATGCTTTTGATTCTGAGCGCATCGATGTCGACGCTTGCTTCTCTTGTACTCGTTTCATCATCTTCTATCGTCGTTGACCTCTATAAAGGTTACCTCAACGAAAACATGACTGAACGGCACAGCGTCCTCATGATGCGCATATTCAGCGCGGTGTTTATTCTCGCCTCATACCTGATTTCGCGCCTGCAGATTGGCTTTATCGTTACGCTCATGTCGCTCAGCTGGGGTGTAATAAGCGGCGCATTCATGGCTCCGTACATACTCGGCATCTACACAAAGCGCGTTACAAAAGCAGGTGCATACGCAGGATTCTACACAGGTGCTGCTTCAGCTGTTATTCTGACTATGGTAATGGGAGCATCAAACGCACCGCTCGCAGCTTCAATTGCAATGGTTATTCCGTTTGTTGTCGTTCCGATTGTAAGCGCATTCACACCGAAAGTAGAAAGCACAACGCTCGAAACAGCGTTTACCGGAATATAAAAAAAAATTCGAAAAAATATGACAAAATGATTTTTTAGATACAATACATATACTAGAGAATAATACTGAAATCTGCAGGAGAACGCCTTCTGCAGATTTTTTTTGCAGACACACTTTACAATTTGTATTACTAGTTGTAATATCTAGGAGGTTATAGTGAATTTCGAATGGGATACGGAAAAAGCTCAAATCAATGAACGTAAACACCACATACGATTTGACGATGCGAAGTTTATATTCAGCGATCCGTTAAGAATAGAACGATGCGATTGGAAACATACGACTGCAACAGAATACAGATGGCAGACAATCGGTATGACAGGCTCACTTCTGTTTGTTGTTTATACAGACAGAAATGATTCATACAGAATAATTTCTGCCCGGTTGGCAGACAGTGCAGAAAAGGAGGCATACTATGGCTATAAAGAAAACAACATTGACGGATGGACAGAAGCCGACTAAGGCACAGCTCAAACGTATTGCAAAAGCAACGCAGTACCCTGTTGCATACGACGAGGACGCACCTAAACTTTCCGTTGCAGAGCTTGCAGAATTCAAACGCGTAAAAGACAGCGAGCGGGAAACTGTTATCTGCTCAATACGCGTACCAAAACAAACGCTCGATTACTGGAAATCGCTTGGGAAAGGTTATACCGGCATAATGGCGCGTCTGTTAGAATTCGCACAGCAGCACCCTGAACTTATAAAAGAATGCATGTAAAAACAATGACTAACAAAGCGCCACGGACGGCGCGCGAAGGATAAATACAAAGACGACGCAACTCAAAATACTATTTTGAGTTGCGTTGAAATAACCGATGACAAAAATGTCATCGGTTATTTCGGTATTCCTCCGCGATGATGCTTACGCCCTTCTCTACTTCTGCGGCAGGACGCGCGTAATTCATGCGTATGCACTTCGTGTAGTGCGGATGGTTTTCTACCGGCGGAAGAGAACCGTCGTCTGCGTTGCCGAAGAAGAAATATTCACCGGGCACAACAATTACGCCGCGCTTTTTGAGCACTGCATAGAATTCTTTTGTGGGAATAGAAAGATCGTTCATGAGCAGCCAGAGGAAAATAGCTCCCTCGCTTTTATGAACGGCGTAGTCTCCGCCTGCAAAATATTTGTGAATCCACTTCTGTGTGTCTTCTGATTTTTTCTGATAGAACGGGCGCACTGCTGTTTTTGCTGTTTCGATGAGACGTCCGCTTCTTATTAATTTTTCTGCAAGCGCCTGCCCCATTGAGCCTGATGCAAGGGCAGCGATTGCGTTCAAATTGCCAAGCGCAGTTATTATTTCTTTTTTAGCAACGATGATTCCTGTGCGCATGCTCGGAAGTCCGATTTTGCTCAAGCTCATGCTTAAGACAATGTGTTCATCCCAGTACGGAGTTGCGTTGTCGGTAAAGACGATGTCTGGCCACGGAAGACCGTATGCATTGTCGACAAAAAGCGGTATGTCGTATTCGGCGGCGAGTTTTGCAAGGTGATGAAGCTCGTTGTCTGTAAGGACGTTCCCTGTCGGGTTAGTCGGACGGCTTACGCACATTGCGCCAACGTCGTCGTGATCCTCAAGGTATTTTTCGAGAAGCTCGAAATCAATATTGTATTTGAATGTATGGTCGGCAAAAATCGTAAAGTGTGCCGGAATGCTGACAAACGTGCCCGCTTCAAGCCCCTGGTCTGCATAGCCGACATATTCAGGAACAAGCGGGAACAGAATTTTTTTTCTGATGACGGCAGATTTTTTTCCGCTTGCGGCAGGTGCGGTAAATGTGCCGGAAAACAAGTTGAACAGATAGAAGAACGCGCTCTGAGAGCCGTTCATAATCGCAACATTCTCCGGTCCGATCTTCCAGCCGTATGTTTTTCCAAGATACTCTGCGACTGCCTCAATAAAACCGGTGCGTCCCTGCGGACTGTCGTAGCGGCCGATAAGGTCGTCAAAGTCTGAACCGTGATTCAGTATATAATTCATTTCGTCGCGGTACATCGCTGCGACTTCGGGAATCTGCGCAGGATTTCCGCCGCCGAGCTGATACGACGGCATATTCTTTGGAAGCGGCTTTCCTAAATCATCCATGAGCTGGAGAATACCGGAATGACCGCACAACTTCGTTCCAAAATCAGAAAAATCTGTAAGTGACATGCGAATGGTATATCACAAATACGCTATTCTGTCTTGTCACTCGCAATCAGCGCATGAACCTCCGGCGCAGGAATTGCATTTTTGCGCGGCTTTTCAAAGCGGACAACAAGCTTGCCTTCCTTGCAGTCGACGACGGCTTTACTGCTCTTGAGATTCTCGCCTTCAAGGATAAGGACAGAAAGCGGGTCTTCAATCTCGCGCTGAATAAGGCGGCGCATCGGACGCGCACCCATGCTCGGATCGTAACCGTTGTCGAGCAGATAGTCGCGCGCCTTCGGTTTGAGAGAAAGTGTTATTGCCTTTTCGCCAAGCCTGTCTTCAAGCTCTTTGATTTGTATGTCAAGAATTGCATTCACCTGCTCGCGTGTAAGCGCATTGAACACAACAACGTCATCGACACGGTTTAATAATTCCGGGCTCATGATGCGCTTGAGTTCTTCCATTGCGCTCGCTCTGATTTCTTCATACGGAAGCACGCCGTCTTTCTGTGCTGCGAATCCAAGCCTGTTGTCGGCAGTGATTTCGCGCGCGCCTGCGTTGCTCGTCATAATAACGACGGTGTTGCGGAAGTTGACGGTGTGGCCAAGGTTATCGCTCAGCTCGCCTTCTTCAAGTAACTGGAGAAGCAGATTGAAAATATCGGGATGAGCCTTTTCGATTTCGTCGAGAAGAACAACGCTGTACGGATGCTGGCGCACCTGTTCTGTAAGAACACCGCCTTCCTCATATCCCACATATCCCGGAGGCGCACCTACAAGGCGGCTCGCGTTATGTTTTTCCATGTAGTCGCTCATGTCGACTCTGATGAGAGAATCTTCCGAGCCAAACAAAAATTTTGCAAGTGATTTTGCAAGCTGCGTTTTTCCAACACCGGTCGGTCCAAGAAAAATGAATGACCCCATAGGACGCTTGCCGCTCGAAACACCTGCGCGGCTTCTGCGGATTGCACCGCTCATCAGATGAATCGCTTCATCCTGTCCTACGACGCTCTTGTGAAGTTCTTCTTCCATGTGAAGCAACCTGTTCGACTCATTTGAATCAAGCTGCTCAACAGGAATGCCTGTCATGTTCGCAATAATGCGGCAGATATCGTCTACGGTAACATGCTTACGCGAAGCTGCCGCATTATTCTTCCAGTAGTTGCTGAATGACTCAAGCTTGAGTTTCAAATCACGCACTTTGTCGCGTACCTGCGCTGCTTTCTCGTAGTCCTGGTCCGCAACGAGCTGTTTCTTTTCGTTGTCGAGCTGCTCTATGCTTTTTTCAAGCTCGGCAAGTTCCTGCGGACGCTCTTCTTCTTCAATTTTTTTTGCTGCGCCTGCTTCGTCGAGAATATCAATTGCCTTATCGGGAAGATAGCGCTCAGGAATATATCTGCGGCTGAATTTTACGATAGACGATATGACGCCTTCGTCATATACAACGCCGTGGAAGTCCTCGTATTTCTTTTTGAGTCCTTCGAGAATCAGACGAGTGTCTTCTTCCGCAGGCTCCTCAACCTTAACAATCTGGAAACGGCGCTCGAACGCGGAATCTTTTTCGATGTACTTGCGGTATTCTTTTGTTGTCGTGGCGCCTATCATCTGGATTTCACCGCGGCTCAGAGCCGGCTTTAATATATTGCTTGCGTCCATCGTTCCTTCCGGACCGCCTGCTCCGATAATCGTGTGAAGCTCATCAACAAAGAGAACAATATTGCCGTCCTCTCTGATTTCTTTCATCATGTGCTTCATGCGTTCCTCAAAGTCGCCGCGGTATTTTGTGCCGGCAATGAGCGCTGCAAGATCAAGCGAGAGAACGCGTTTTTTTAGAAGATTGCGGGGAACATCGCCGGAAGCAATATGCTGCGCGAGTCCTTCAACGATAGCTGTTTTTCCAACTCCCGGTTCTCCAATCAGCACCGGATTGTTTTTTGTGCGCCTGCTCAGAATCTGAATGACGCGCTTTATTTCGACAGAACGACCCACAACAGGATCGACGTTTCCTTCGCGTGCAAGCGCTGTTAAATCGCGGCTGAACTCTGCAAGGAAAGAAGCCTGCTGGTTCTGTCCTTTTTTCTGATTTGCACTGCCGCTTCCCTGTGCGGAAGTATCTGAAGTCTGCGGAAGTCTTCCCGGCTCTCCGGGAGCGAGAAGACTCTGAAGCATTGCACCGGCAATATTTTTTGCAGCCTGTTCCGCTGCGCTTGTTGTATAGCGTGTCTGAATATCAACAACCATTTTGCGAGCGTCTTCTATAGTAACGGCAGCTTTTGCAAAATAGCGCCATGATGCACTCTGCTCTTCGCGCATAGCGGCGAGCACAATGTGTTCCGTTCCGATGTATTCGTTTCTCAGCGAGCGCGATTCAATTGCCGCAACATCGAGAAGCGTGCGCAGCCGGCGTGAAGGAGGAAGATCACTGAAGTCAGTTACAGGAGGACGAGCCGTGATGCTCTGTTCAAGAGCAAGCTGAAATGTGAGAACATTTATGCGGAGGCTCTGCAGCAGAATGTATCCAAGTCCGTCCGCGCTTTTTAAAAGCGCAAGCAGAACATGCTCGGGCAGAAGCTCGGTACTGCCGCTTTTTCTTCCCTCATCCTGTGCAAGTGCTACGATAAGGCGCTGAGCGCGCGGTGATAATCCTTTCATGCATCAAATCCTTGAACGTTCTTTTCTATTGCTTCCGCAATGTACTTACGCACGTTCGGTAATCTGTATTTTTTCAAACGCTTCCTGAAGAATGAGCGCGCGAAGACGCTCTACCTGCAGGTCGCTGTTCTGCGCAATGTCTTTTTCAAACGTAAACGTTCCGTTCTTGAGAACGAACTTGAGATGTCCTGTCTGCACGCGGTACAAAAGAGCACACAAGTCGTTGTCGCCGATCCCTGTTATATAGCCGAGATCGCGCCCCCACTTTATGCTCGAAATCGTATCGATTGATTCACGCAGCGGCACGATGTTCGCAAACTTTGCTTTTGCATACGCACGGTACACAGTATCCAAAACTTCCGTTGTTCTATTATCGGCACATTCTGCCCGTGTCTTCCGCTCTATTTCTACAAGATACTTCGCCGCAGACATGATTGCAGCCATCTGGTCAAATTCAGAACCATTTTCTGAACCGCCCGTTGCAATCTGATAGTACGAGCCAAGCGACGATCCCGGCTCGGAACCAGAACCGTACACGGCAGACGGCACTACGCCTTTAGCCTGCAATGCGCTGAACACTTCCTGAATGCGGCCCATGAACGTAACGGACGGCAAATGAACGCGAACCGAAACCTTCATGCCGCTTCCAGTATCAGCAAGAGACGCTGTAAGAAAACCAAAGTCATACGACGCTGCGAACTGGACAGATTTCTGAAGACTGTCGTCAACATCGCGGCACAGTCCGTATGCTGCGTCTCCGTCAAGCCCCGGTACAAAAGACGAAATGCGCACATGGTCAGTGTCGTTCACTGTGCAGGCGACACGACCGTCTGTACGCATAACAACACCAGTTTGAGACGCAGCGCTGTCTGAAGGACTCATGGCAAGCACGCCGCGCTCGGAAAGAATTGAAGCGCCGAGAGGATCGAGATTGTTCACTGAAAGAGCCTGGTAACGGTCACTTTCTGCACAATGAGAAAATGAATCGAACACAAGCGTTTTAATCCGGTCAGCATCATCGCCGCGGAAATTCGGCGGAAACGGAAAGTTTGCAAGGTTGCGCGCCAAGCGGACACGTGTTGAAAGAACGACATCGCTTTCCGGTCCGTTGTATGAATACCACGCGTCAGTCCCAGAAGAAGAGACTGTATCTTTCTGAGAAACAGCTGATGTAATGTCAGACATACTGAACTCCGTTCGGTCCAGGCTGCGGCGCGCTGCCGGTGCTGTCTGATGATGAGCCGCTTGGACTGTCGCCGCCCGCAACCGGAGATTTTTCGAGCGCGCGCAGATAGTCGCGGTAAATCGCCGCCTTTTCGTAATCTTCGTTCTTGAGCGCAGTCTCCAGCTTTGCCTGAAGTTCGATTCTGTCTGTAAGCACAGAACGGAATGTTGCAAGCCTTCGCGGCATTGTTCCCGTATACGGGCCAGACTGTCCGCGGGACTTAAGCATATCAGCTATATCTTTTTTGAAAATAGAATAGCATTCAGGACAGCCAAGGTGACCTGTCTTTTTTATTGATGAAAGGCTTGTGCCACAGACAGGGCACACATGAGAATCTTCTTCTGTTATTTTTTCTGAAACATGGGCAAGCTCCGCAAAAAGACCGCCCACTGATTTTTCGAGCGACTGCGGATCAGGCGTGATGCCGCGCTTTACGGCGCACTCCATGCATATATTGAGTTTTCTGCGCGAAGACGGGCCTACTTGTTCGATAAAAAAAACCGCTTCACGTTCATGACAAAAATCACAAAGCATTATTTCCCCCGCACCTACCCGAAAATGCCAGTTAAGACACTTCCAGTATACCGCAAATTCAGACTTTCCGCAGGGTATCGATTGGTTTTTCACGTCCCGCGCGAATTGCAGGAATACTGCTGACTATGAGAGAAAGCACGAGCGTTCCGCATCCGATCAGCGCAAGCTGGCCTGCCGGAATCGAAACGGGCACATTCTGCAGATAGTACGCCGGATCAAGCAGATGTATTTGAGCAGCAGTTCCGGAAGTATCACCTCTTAAAAGATACATAAATTTTGCGCAAACGTTTACTGTTTTTTCTGTAAAATTGATAATTCTATTAAAGTTGACCGCGCATAAAAGTCCCGAAGGAATGCCAATCAGCACACCGAATGCGCCGGTAACAAGACCGGTGACGAGGAACGAGAATGTTATGCCTTCGGACGAGCCGCCGAGACTTTTAAGAATAGCGATTTCCTTCCGCCTTTCCATAACGAGCATCACAAGCGCGCTCGACACATTTACTGACGCTACAAGAACAATAAGAAGCATGATAAAAAGAAGCATCATACGAGTTGAAGAAAAGTTTTCGTATTCGCTCTCGTTCAATTCGCTCCAGCGGTACACCTGAGTAAGATACGGCACATTCAGTTCAACCTGCTGCTGAGTCTTTTCCAGTTCTTTTCCAAAAGGATTTGAAGTTTCAACGCCGACGCTTATCTCTGACGTTGCAGACGGCAGAATCGAAAAACCGGCTTCAAGCGGAATGAACACCCAGAGCGCGTCAAGTTCCTGATACCCGCACGAGACAACGGCAGAGACTTTAAACGGCGTGATTTTTGGAATCATTTTGCCGGAAGGAAGCATTTTTGTTGTAATGAGACGGAACGAGCTGCCTGCTTTTAAATTCAGTGTCTCAGCAAGTTTCGCGCCAATCACTGCAGAGCGAGGCGATGACAAATCAGGTGTTCCCGATTCAACAGTAAACAGTTCTTTGAATGAATGATTCGAGCTGAACACTTCCGGCTCAACGGCGCGTATTGTAGCGCCAGTTCTTCCGCTCATGCCGGCAGCAAGACCAACGCCCTGCATCTCTGCATAAGCACCGCGCACGAGACTGAGCGAGCGCATTTTCTGTGCGAACGAACGGAGACTTTCTGCGCTCTGCGCTTCATCAGCATCCTGATACAAAATGCAGCGCAAGTCTGAACTGGAAAGACCGATAATTCTCGAAGTGATTCCGGTAATCATTCCGTTCGCAACTGTCATAACGACGACGAGCGGAACAAGTGAAATACCGATGCAAAGCATTGCGCCGATGAGACTTCTGCGCGCATTTGATTTTTTACCGGTACGTGGGAACAATAGACGGCTTGCGTACAGGAGAGCAGCAGGAGTTTTCATTCACTCACACCTGTCTGCTCAAGTCTGCCGTTTTTAATCGACCAGCACACATCGCCTTTGCGCGCAATGTTCATATCATGAGTGACAAGAACAAGTGTCTTCTGATATTTATCTGCCATTGAAAAAAGAAGGTTGCCAATCATCTGCGCATTTGCAGGATCAAGATTTCCTGTCGGTTCATCTGCAAGAATAAGCTCAGGATTATTAATAAGAGCGCGGGCTACAGCAGCACGCTGGCGTTCACCTCCAGAAAGCTGAGACGGAAGATGGTCCGCTCTGTCTGAAAGTCCAACATCGGAGAGAAGCTGGCGCGCTTTTTCTTTTGCTTCGTTGTACGGGACACCTGCCATATAAGCAGGCAAAAATACATTTTCGAGCGCAGTAAAATCTTTTAGAAGATAATGAAACTGAAACACAAGTCCCAGAAAATGAGAGCGGTACGACGCAAGCTCTTCCTCTTTAAGCGCGCTCACCGTATACGGACCTGCCTGAACAATTCCAGCAGTCGGTGTGTCGAGTCCGCCTATAATATTGAGAAACGTGCTTTTTCCGCTTCCGCTTTCTCCGACAATGACAGTCTTTGAACCTGATTCAATTGTTAAGTCGAGGTCTTTAAGAATGGTAAGCGTTTCACTGTCTGTCTTGTATGTTTTTTCAAGACCGGTAATAGTCACAATCGGGTTACTCATCGCGCAGAACCTCCGCTACAGTCATCTTAAGAACTCCTCTGCTCGCCGCCCATGAAGCTGCAAGTGAAGAAAAGATTCCGAATATCGTAATTACTAATACTTCCGACGGAACAATGCGCGCAGGAATATGCGCATACAAAAGGTACATCGGATTTTCGCGCACATACGCAGCGCTCGCAGGAGAAATGAGCATTTCTGTAAATACCTGCACGTAATAAACAATTTTCGACATAATCATAAATACAGATTCCATCCGCACACTAAGTAAAAGTCCGAGCGCAAGGCCTGGAAGCGCGCCAAGAAATCCTGTTAAGAATCCCTGCATGATAAATATCGATTGAATCACCGAACTTCTCGCACCGAGCGCAGACAGCACAGAAATCTCTTCCCGACGCTCATATACCATTCTCCTCATGCCGTTAAAAATATTAATTCCGACAACAACAAAAATGAGGAACACAAGCATCATGAGCATATTTTTTTCAACACGAAGTGCACCAAAAAAAGCACGGTTGTAGCTTTTCCACGACTCTGTTTTTATTCCGGGGAATGACGAGCCTATGCTGCTTATAAGCTGCGCGTCATTTGCCGTATTGCGAAGTTTTATGCCGTAAAGAAGCTGAGCCGACGAGCCAAAATATTTTTTTCCGTCTTCTATATTGATAAAGGCATACGAATTATTAATATCTGCATATCCTGTTCTGAACAGACCGGTAACGGTGAATATTCTGTCTGCAGAAATAAGATCGACGTCATTGCCGCCGGAAAGCGCAAAAAGATTCACTTTGCTTCCCACAGAAACACCGAGAGACCGCGCAAGGTCGCTTCCAAGTAAAATTGTATTCGGCTTCGTGATATCAAACGTGCCTGACCACATTTTTAATTCATGGGCAAATCCAGGATCAAGCTGTTCTATATTGTCCGGAACAGCATGCACGATTGCAGGTTTCTGCCATCCGTCGCTGCCGCCGACAACAAGACTCTGCGCTTCATAAAACGGTGTGGCAGCAGAAACAAGCCTATTATTTTCGCACCATACAGAAAAATCAAAAGCTTTGTCTGCCGGCACTTCAGCGCGCACGTGATATGAACTCACTTCCATGATTGCATCTATAAAGCCCATCTGGAATCCATTCATCACGCTGATAACTGTAATAAGTGTCATAACGCCGAAGCATATTCCGAGTGATGCAAGAAAAGAAGTTACTGCAGAACGTCCCTTGCGGTCAACGCGGGAAAAGCGGCGCGATACAAAGAAAACCCATCGCAGCTGAGAAAACCTCAATTTCAAAATTCTGTCCTCCGCTGCACTTTTCCTTTTTTCAAAATGCTTTCTGTTTTTTTAATTCCGTGTTCATAATATGATTCTACGGAAATTCCGCCGTCAAAATACATTGTTTCTGTATATGTTGCTTTATCTTCATATACAGTCTTTATGCGCAGTTTATCATCTTCATAAAATGATGAATCAGGAAGCGGACCTTTATCTGTATAATCATATATTGCTTTTGTCGTTGACTTCTGCGTTTTGCGTTTCCCGTTTGATTTTATTGTATACTTAAACAAAGTCTTTTGTTCCGCAACAATTCTATTCTTTTCGTCATACGCCCATACTATTTTAAAATCAGGAAGCAGAATTTGTTTTTTATTTTTATCATCCTTATCAGTTTTATCATCTTCATAATGAGACGATTCTGAGACAACAACATGTCCATTCTCATCAAATTTAAAATTATTAATTATTTTTTTACCAGGAAGCTCTTCTTCAGCAGACTCTGCTGAAGGAAAATCGCCGTTATACGTGTATGTCTTTATGCTGTCAAGAACAGTGCTTCGCGCATCAGTTCCAAGTGTATAGTTTTCTTTCTTAACAAGACGAAGAAGCTGATCAAATGTTTTTCTTGTTATATTCGATTCTGCCGTAGAGACAAGCGTACGAGTGCCGTCGACATCATTTACAGCAAACTGTTCCTTGCCATATGAAAAACGCCGCAGATTTCCGTTCGAATCTGTATATGTCTGCTCAACAGCTGGTTTTTCTTTATCTTTTTCTTCTGTTTTTTTAGACGAATCATCATTTTTTCTGTCGCCGGAACTTTCTTCACTTATACCGCTTCCGCTTTTCTGATCAAGTTCTGAAAGTATCGATCCACCGTTATCCGGTGAAGGAGGATTAAGCGGATCAGCATCTGGCTGTGAAGAAACGGAAAGAATTACTTTATCAACCCAATCTATTGTTGAAGCGATTGTTTCTCCGGCTGAAGTCTGTATCTCGCGAGGCGCGTACAAATCATCCTCAGAATATGAGCACTCAATTATACCGGTGATTTCGGGCATATATTTTTCACAAATCATCTGTGCCGACCGGCATGGATACGACCAGACATAATGGACACATATCTGTTCAGGAACTGGTGTTATATTATTAAGGGAAGATGCTGACGGGACAAGAGAAACATGACACGTGCCGTACCGCGTAAGCTCAAAGAAAAACCTCTGCAGACTCAATCCTGGATTAATAAATGTATCGTATGAATAAGAATCGCCTTTTGTTGATTCTGCACTTTTTGCTGTGTCAGCTTTCTGTACGATTTTCGCCGTTTCCGTTTTTTTTTGCACTTTAGCAGACGACGGTGTTTTTTTTACTTTCGCGCATGAAGAAATTAATAATGCTGCGATGCAAACTAACGCTGCGGACCGTACAATGCTCACGAGATTACCGCTCCTGAGAAGACGAAGAAAAAACGTCTCCGTTCATTCCAAGAAAATCTGATGTATAAGAGTCTGGATCAAACGGTGCAATATTCTCGTAATGCTCACCGGTACACACAAAGGCAAGAGGTATATTAAGCTCGCGTCCAAGAGAAACTGCAATTCCGCCTTTAGCAGTAGAATCATATTTCGTCAGGACGACAGCATCGATTCCGACTGCCTCGTTGAACACTTCCGCTTGTCGCAGTGCATTCTGTCCTGTTGTTGCATCGATAACAAGAATTTTTTTATAGCATCCAGGAGTCGCTTTTTGAGCTGCGATGCGGTCAATCTTTTTCAATTCATTAACAAGATTTTCTTTATTATGGAGACGTCCTGCTGTATCTGCAATCACAAGCCCTCCGCCATTCGCTGCGCATGCATCGGCTGCATCAAACACAACTGCCGAAGGATCAGATCCATGCTGATGGCTTACAACGCGTATGCCAAGTTTGTCTCCATGCATTTCCAGCTGCTCTTCCGCTGCTGCGCGGAATGTATCTGCAGCGGCGAGAATCACTTTGCCATTTTCTTTCTGATTGTAAAAACGCGCAAGTTTGGCGGCTGTCGTTGTTTTTCCAACGCCGTTTACGCCGAGCATCATATAAATATTAACAGCGTTTTCTTTTGGAGAAAGCGTTACTGTCTTTATGTCAGCGAGGAGCATCTGCTGAAGTTCTTTGCGTATATCACTTTCGTCTGAAAGTTTTTTTTCGCGGCATTTTTTCTGTAGTTCATCAACAAGTGTATAAGCCGCTTTTGCGCCTATGTCGCCTTCAATGAGAGCATCAGTCAAGTCATCATAAAATGAATCATCACCGCTCTTGTGTGAACTGAAAAGATTTTTTAACTTTTGCGCAAAAGAAATACCTGACATTTTTTTACCTTGTTACTTTATTGTTTAACAGCAGGAGCGTCCGTTTTACTTTCTGCGCTCGCCGCACTCTTTATACTGTCAGTGCTCGCAGCATTTTCTAAGCTTGCAGCGCTTTCAGTACCCGTTGCGCTTTCCGAAACCGGTTGTTCCGTTTCTGGCGCAGGTGTTATGACGTGCGTGTCAATTTTAACAGCAGCCGGCAAAACTTCATTCGCCGCATACAGATACCGCGCAAGCTCAAACAAGAACCAAGCGCCGCAGACTCCGGAAACAGCAGCAGATGCATACAATCTGTTCTGCCACATATACGCATCATCGTATGTACCGCGGTCAAGATTATAGGCGTTCTTAGCCGATGTAAAATTACCAGCGCAGTAAAAGGAAACCGGCAAAGTACAAATCAAAGCACTATATGCAGTATACATTCTGCGCCGTCTTTTATCAATGTTGGCGGCTCTGTCATACGGTTTTAGATTAACAGCGAGATGCTGATCATCCTGTGCTTTATCTACAGGAATGTAAAAAAACGCACTTTTCTTTTCATCACCTTCGCCAGTTGTAAAAAGACCGAGTACAGCTTTACCGTTAACGCGTATTAATGAATCGTGAGTTTCCTCGTCCGGATGACCTTCCTCAACTCCGTTCGCATAGAAAATTCCGTCTTTATATTTTTCGAGACGGAGTTTTAATGTGCCTGCATTTGTCGGCACAAGTTCCGCGCGGACAGTAAAACGCTCGTTTCCCGTAAACTGATATGTAAGCGATGCCATTTCAAAATTGCGTGACTCTATAGTAATCGTATGAATGCCGGCATCGACAACTGCAGTCTCGGGAATTTTTGTGTATACGATTCCGTCGATTGTCATCTTCGCCTGTTCTGCAGCTTCTTCCGGCTGAATTTTCATGACAAGAGTAACAGGAATGCTGTTCGCAATTTTAGGAGAAAGATATCTCGCTATTCTTTTTGCTATCGAGAGAGGATCAGATAAAAGACCAATCTCCGTTATTGTACCTGCAGATTTTCCACCCGGATACAGATGAAGTTCTGCCGTAACAGCAGCATATTCACCGTAAGAAACAATCGAGCCGGAAAGAAGACCGTTTATTTTTGCAGCCACAACTTCACGCTCAAAAAGGCGGCTCTCGTATCCTGCTTCAGAAGCAGCTGCTGTTGCTTCAAAAAGTGCAGTTATA